>ENA-UENX01000071-UENX01000071.1-marine-metagenome-genome-assembly--contig:-NODE-71-length-51281-cov-3.718974_pt1 | contig 51281 bp, 35 predicted proteins | sample MGYA00237875_ERZ529327 | MGnify/ENA primary metagenome ERZ529327 (study PRJEB26372, sample SAMN05368347) | marine metagenome | biome: cultured habitat; feature: ocean water; material: water; isolation... | reverse complement strand
CTAAGTACAATCTTAAAAATTATGCAGGGTAGTAAAAAGATACTACCTTAATATTATGAAGCCGATCAAATTAGAGTTATCCGTTGAAGCCATACAGGCTTTGGAGGAACTCTACAAAAGTACCAAAGACATTCGTTTACGAACTAGATCCCAGATTGTTCTCCTTAATGGGGAACAGGGTATGACTGCTAGCAAAATTGCACTCATTGTCAGAATGCATGAGATTAGTGTACAACGAATTTTGCGGCGTTATCAATCATTGGGTATTGAAGGTTTAGAAGATGAAGCCCGATCAGGTCGACCTCAGAAAATGACACCTGAATATTTGGATAAATTAGTCAACACAGTTCGTCGTCGTCCTAGAGCTTTGGGGCTGGATTTCTCTATTTGGACTTTGGACTATCTCAGAGACTATATGATCGAGCAAACAGGCGTTGCTTTAGCACGAGAAACGATTCGTCGTCATTTGAAAAAGCAAGGGATCACCTTTAGTCGGCCTCAGCACAAGATCAGTAGTCCAGATCCGGATTATGAGGTTAAAAAAAAGCGATCGAAAAAGCCAGAGAACAAATAAGTGATTCAGAATCATTCTTCTATGCTGACGAATTCAATGTTAGTTGGCGGCCTACTCTGAGGGCCATGTGGAGCCCTGTAGGCCAACAAGTAATGATTCGAACACCAGGTAGACCCGCCAAGCATTATGGTATCGGTGCGGTGAACTACCACACTGGGGAAACCTTTGTCATTTTTCGAAAGCGTAAAAAGCGAGCACAGATAGCAGAGTTTTTACGCCTTCTACTAGCAAAGTACCCAGACAAACGAATCATTCTAGTATGGGATAACGTCTATACCCACAAGGACGGAGAAGTGGAACAGGTAGAATTGCAGTTCTCAGATCGATTAAAACTACTCTATCTACCGACCTATAGTCCCTGGTTAAATCCCGTTGAAATGCTTTGGCGTCATTACCGAAGGGAAGTCACTCATTGTGAACTCTTCGTCACGCCGCAAAAATTGATCAATGCTTCAAAGAACTTTTTTAAAAAATATAATCGAACCCCACAGAGAATCTTGTCCATTATCGGAGCAAAGCTCTCTGCATAACTATTGGGGATGTACTTAGATTGGGATTCGCCCTACTCGGATACTGCTATTCGATTAAAAACCCAAGCTCAATCCTTCGATACCTCCGGTGCCTACTTCCCCACCTTCCTAACCAATGGTACCCATCTGATCACAGGCGAAAACGGCTACTTGGACTTCAAACAGGGAGGAGAGCCTTTCCCACATCGGCCTACACAGCTGACTGGTTATTATCGTCTTGTTGACACGCTCTCAGCTATTGATCATTTTGGGCGATGCCGGATATTATTGAAAAAATTTAACCCCACTACACAAGCGATCGATACGGTCGGTTATACCGATAGTCAACTAGAATTGAGCCCAAGCCTGGAATGGAAGCCCTTTAGCATTCCGATTGCCTATCGCTCCGATACCGTACCTGATTCATTGGTGATCTTATTCAACCCCAGCGTTTTCCCAGATGAAGCCGCTGAACTCTGGCTCGATGAACTAGCATTTACATACAACCCAAGCTCAACGCTACCCCAAGAGGTCGACCTTCTAAGTCCAACAATCTATCCAAATCCAGTCCGGGATCAGATTCACATCAATCCATACCAGATAAGCTATGATTCTTTTAGATTATTGGATGCATCCGGTCGTGTACTTTTGGAGGGGCCGTTTAAAAGGTTGATTGATATCAGTAAATACGGGCAGAAGAAGCTGATTTTGCAATTACAAACTTCCGAAGGAAGCAGCCAAGCTTTCTCCTTATTTAGAGTCGAAAAGTAGGCCTATTGAGCCTAACCCCAAAAAACCAGAAACCAGCTTCCATGCAACTTTAGACCTATACTAGCGTTATTATTTTTATCTTTGCGTGGAATTTAAAGATGTAGCTTGCTTAGACAAATCGCACATATTAGCCTTGCTTTACTACTCTTCATCAGTACTACTGGCGTTGTAGTAAATAAGCACTTCTGCCAAAATGAGCTGAAGAGTGTGGCCTTATTTGTCAAGGCAAAAGCTTGTCATAATAAGAAAGTAAAGAAGCCTTGTCCTATACATGGCTACATGATGGTCGAAGAAGATAGCCCAAGCGACAAAGGCTGTTGCGACGACGAAACCGAGATCGTGAAGAATGAGGAGGAACAAGTCACTCCTACCCTGTCGGAAGATATTCAGGTTTCGTCAGCATTGGTGGCTACCTTGTTCGTTGCCCTGCAGTTGGAAGTCCCTCAGCTTGACCAGCAGACTCTTCATTATCTCAACTATAAACCTCCTCTATTGATCTGCGACCGTCCCAGCGAATTGCAGATCTTCCTTTGCTAGCTAATACATTCAGTTTCTAGCACAATAGTTCTTAAGTACACTATTGTGGCTTTTGCTGTTGGGGTTCACTCATACAGCTCTTATATCTCTGTCATAGAACTGAACAATTGACGATGCTAGCTAGATACATTCGATTTTTTCTAGAAAATAAGCTGGTAGCCTGGATGCTCCTGATTGCCTTTAGTCTTTGGGGCCTAATCACTGCCCCCTTCGATTTTGGCCTAGAGGGTTTGCCAAGGGCGCCGGTGGCGGTAGATGCGATTCCTGATATCGGAGAGAATCAGCAGATCGTATTTACCCAATGGATGGGGCGATCTCCTCAGGATGTGGAAGACCAAATCTCCTACCCCCTCACCACCGCTTTACTTGGGATTCCGGGAGTGAAAAGTATCCGGAGCAATTCCATGTTTGGCTTTTCAAGTGTATATATCATCTTCGATGACGCCATTGACTTTTATTGGAGTCGGAGCCGAATCTTGGAAAAGCTCAATTCCCTTCCTCCAAATACACTTCCAGCAGGTGTGCAGCCGACCATAGGGCCCGACGCCACTGCCTTAGGGCAAATATTCTGGTATACACTAGAAGGAAGAGATGAAGAGGGTCAGGCCACTGGTGGCTGGAGCCTCCACGAACTTCGAAGCATTCAAGATTTCTACGTACGCTTCGGCTTGGCTTCCGCTGAGGGCGTATCGGAAGTAGCCTCTATTGGAGGCTTTGTAAAGGAATATCAGATTGACGTAGACCCGGAAGCCATGCGTACCTACGATATCACACTTGACCAAGTCATGGCTAGCGTTAGCAACAGCAATTTAGACGTGGGAGCGCAGACTATGGAAATTAATCAGGTAGAATATTTTGTTCGGGGCCTAGGCTATATTGAAAGCATTGCTGACATCGAAGAAAGCGTCATTCGCGCCATCAATAATGTTCCGATTAGGATTAAGGATATCGCAAAGGTTAATATTGGTCCAGCTACGCGTAGAGGTGTGTTAGATAAAAGCGGAGCCGAAGCCGTCGGCGGAGTAGTCGTGGCCCGATATGGAGCCAACCCGCTAGAAGTGATTGAGAACGTAAAAAGCAAAATTCAGGACCTGGAACCGGGCTTACCAAGCAAAGTACTGGCGGATGGGACGCTATCACAGCTTCATATCGTTCCATTCTATGACCGCACGCAGTTGATCAAGGAAACCGTCGGCACCTTGCAAGAGGCCTTGCAGTTAGAGGTGCTGATCACAGTGATCGTGGTCATCCTGATGCTTCTTAATCTACGCTCCTCCATTTTGGTGTCTAGCGTATTACCCGTAGCGGTGTTGATGTGCTTTATTGCTATGAAGTACTTCGGGGTGGATGCCAACATCGTAGCTCTTTCGGGCATAGCCATAGCCATTGGAACCATGGTGGACATGGGTATCGTGTTAGCGGAAAGCATACAGGCTAGATTAGATAGTGCTCCGACGGGGGAACGGCTGATAACGAGTATATATGAAGCAACTTTAGAGGTGGCCAGTGCCGTTATTACTGCCGTAGCTACCACGGTTATCAGCTTTATCCCGGTCTTTACCATGGAAGCCGCTGAAGGCAAACTGTTCCGTCCTTTGGCCTTCACTAAGACCTTTGCGCTAATCGCCTCCATCCTGATTGCTATCACCGTAATTCCCGCTTTAGCACACAGCCTTTATTCTTTGAGGAATAGGAGAGTTTTCGTCAGGTATATACTAGATGGGGCAATAGTGGTTCTAGGGGCATTCCTAATCTACGCTGCTAAAATATTTCTAGGTGGATGCATTGTCGCCATCGGGGTACTAGGACTGCTTAGTACCATCACTCAATTTGCCTACCCACGATTTGAGACGGCCTTTAAATGGATTAAAAATCTGTTATACGCGGGATTCGTTAGTTATCTCCTATCTGTCATTTGGATGCCCTTGGGGGTTGCACAAAGCACTTGGATCAACTTTCTATTCGTGGCCCTCCTGATTGGGTTACTGATTGGGTTCTTCTACCTCGTTCTCTATTTCTATGCAAGTATTCTGCGTTTTTTGCTGCGGTTCAAACTGCTCTTTCTTCTGTTGGTGGGAGTCATGGTCTACCAAGGTTTTTTGGTCTTTCAACAAACCGGCGAAGAATTCATGCCTGCATTGGACGAAGGTTCCTTCTTGTTGATGCCAACCTCTATGCCACATTCCGGCATGCAGGAAAACATCAAGAACGTCCAGTTGTTGGACATGGCCGTGACTGCCATTCCCGAGGTAGAAACAGTAGTGGGAAAAGCGGGGCGAGTAGAAAGTGCCCTGGATCCTGCTCCGATGTCCATGTACGAAAACGTCATTCAGTATAAATCTGAATATAAGACAGATGAAGACGGGCATCGTCTTAGATTCAAGGTTGACAGAGAAGGCAAGTATCTGCGAAATGAAAATGGAGCGCTTATACCTGACCCAAACGGCCGCTACTTCCGCCAGTGGAGGGATCACATACAAAGCCCAGATGACATTTGGGAGGAGATCGTGAAAGTAAGTCGGATTCCCGGAGTGCCTTCGGCGCCGAAACTGCAGCCGATAGAAACGAGACTCGTAATGCTACAAACGGGGATGCGAGCGCCCATGGGTATTAAAGTACAGGGTTCTGATCTTGCTGCTATTGAAGCCTTTGGCTTGGAATTAGAAAGAGAATTGAAGCAAGTAGAAGGCGTAAAGGCAGCCGCTGTATTCGCAGATCGCATCGTTGGCAAACCCTATCTCCTACTCGATATAGACCGCCAGGCCATCAGCCGACATGGCCTTAGCATTGCAGAAGTGCAGCGATACATTCAGACGGCCATTGGAGGTATGAACATGACCTCCACCGTGGAGGGTCGCGAGCGCTATAATGTACGAATTCGCTATCCTCGGGAATTGCGCGATGAACCGGAATCACTTAAGAACATCTTCATCCCTACTCAATCTGGCGGACAAATTCCATTAAACGAATTGGTGGACATCCAATACCAGCAAGGGCCGCAAGCCATCAAGAGCGAAGATGGTTTTTTAATCGGATACGTATTGTTTGACCGAGAAGCAGGCTTTGCAGAGGTAGATGTAGTGCAAAGGACCCAAGCCCATCTCACAGAACAAATTGAGCAAGGCTTATTGGAAGTCCCGGCGGGCATTAGTTATCGCTTTGCCGGCAACTACGAGCAACAGGTGCGCGCGAGCAAGCGCCTGAGCTTAGTGGTCCCAGTGGCTTTAGGCATTATTTTCCTGCTACTGTATTTGCAATTCCGGTCTGTGGCTATATCCCTTATGGTCTTTTCTGGGGTGTTCATTGCCTTTGCTGGCGGCTTTATTCTGATCGGTTGGTATGATCAGGCTTGGTTCCTTGATTTTTCCATTTTCGGTACGAATATGCGGGATTTGTTCCAGATCCAAACCGTGAATCTGAGTGTCGCTGTCTGGGTAGGCTTCTTGGCTTTATTCGGGATTGCAACCGATGATGGCGTACTAGTAGCCACCTTCCTTAGAGATAGCTTCAAGGAGCGGAAGCCGGGCACCGTGCAGGAGATTCGGGAAGCTGTTGTCGCGGGGGGGCTACGACGGGTTCGCCCTGCCTTGATGACCTCCGCCACCACTATCCTGGCCTTATTGCCCATCCTGACCTCCACGGGTCGGGGATCGGACGTGATGCTTCCCATGGCCATCCCATCCTTTGGAGGCATGTTGTTTCAGACCATCACCATGTTTACCGTACCTGTCCTTTATGCTTTGTGGCAAGAATGGAGATTACGCTTAGGGTATGATAATCAAGAAAAAAGAGATTTGATATGAGATCAATATTTGTCTATATAATTAAGGGCTTCGCCATTCAGGTTTTAGGCTGGCCCAATTCGATGCTGGGCAGAGGCTTTTTCTACGCCTCAATATGCAGCCTTGCTTGCTGCATGAGTACCTCTTCTTCTGCTCAATCCATAGCGGAGTTAAGTGAACTTTTGAGTGGAGAAAACCCTTCCCTGAAAGCGCTAACGCAACAATATTTGGCAATGGAGGAAAAAGCGCCGCAGTTAAGCCAGCTGCCTCAGCCGGAGCTTGGTGTAGGCGCTTTTGTTGCTCCGGTAGAGACTAGATTGGGAGCACAGCGGGCCAGGTTTAGTGTAAGCCAGATGTTCCCATGGTTTGGAACTTTGGAAAGTAAAGCCCAACTCGCACAGGCACGAGCCTCCGTAGAGAAGGAAAGAATCGGCGACCTTAGCTTGGAACTGATCTTTAAGCTCAAATCCGCCTATTTCCAACTCTATGAGATTCGCCAAACTCAAAACATACTGCAACGAAAAAGCAACCTCCTGGACCGTCTGCGCGAATTGGCCCTCAACCAAATTGAAAGCGGATCTGGAAGTGCTGCGGATGTATTACGGGTTGAGCTTCAATTACAAGCCCTGGAACAGGAAGTGAGGATTTTGCAAAACAAAGAGAAACAGCCACTGGCGACAATCAACCATTTATTGAAACGTCCGCTCTCCAATCCCATCAATACACCTGATACGCTGGAATTTGCAGCACTCGAGATTCGCCCAGATTCCTTACACAATACGCTGTTAACACAACACCCTAGACTCATCGGCCTAACACAAAAACAAGCCGTATCTCAACAGGCTCTGCTAGTCAATAAGTTAGAAGGAAAACCAAGCTTTGGCGTGGGAGCAGATTACATCGTACTTAGTCAGCGTACGGACGCTGATCCTAGTCAAAACGGTCGTGATATCTTACAAGTAAGTGCCAAGGTGAGTGTTCCCCTATACCGCAAAAAGTACGAAGCCAAAGAGCGAGAAGAAAAATTGAAGATAGAAGCATTGAACTTCCAAAAGGAGGCGGTGATCCAGGATTTCCTCAACGGAATCGATCAAGCTGTAACGGCACATGAAGAGGCAGCACTTAGGCTTTCCCTTTATCAACAGCAAATTGCGACTACTCAAACCGCTTCCCGCTTTACCCAAGCCACTTATTCTAACTCGGGGAGTCGCTTTGATGAATTACTACAGTTAGAGCAGGACCTTATCCAGTATGATCTGCAGATATTGAAAGCCATTGTCAACAGTCATCTCGCCAAGGCGAGCATTGATCGTTACCTTAATTTCTAGACATGAAAAACAGTAAAGAAATCATTCTCACCATAGCAGCATTGGTAGTCGGATTAGGTCTGGGCTATCTACTCTTTGGTCGCAATAGCAATAGCTCTGCTCCCTTGGACTCAGAGGAGCATCACCATCATGACTCAACTGAAGGAGAAACTTGGACTTGTTCTATGCACCCTCAGATACGTCAGAACGAGCCGGGCATTTGCCCCATTTGCGAAATGGACCTGATTCCCGCCGACGTCAGCTCCTCTAACGACCCATTGGTCTTAGAAATGACCTCCGAAGCTGTCAAGCTGGCACAAATAGAAACTACGATCCTAGGCAAGTCTGGGAGCGCCTCTAAAGAACTGAGGCTTTCTGGGAAGTTACAAGCAGATGAACGCCTAATTGCTAATCAAGTGGCCCATATTCCAGGGCGGATCGAGCAACTTTTTGTCACCTTCACGGGTGAACAAGTCAAGAAAGGTCAGCAACTAGCCAGCGTCTATTCTCCGGACCTTGTAGCTGCGCAGCGCGAATTGCTGGAAGCGCTAAAACTCAAGGATGTAAATCCAGACCTACTGGTGGCCTCCAGAAAGAAACTAGAGTACTGGAAAATCCCAACGGAAACCATTCAGCAAATTGAAACTAGTGGTGTGATACAGGAAACCTTTGTCCTGAAAGCAGAGGTGAGTGGAACCGTCAAGAACCGGCATGTAGCGGTTGGGGATCATGTCAAATCGGGAAGTATCCTATTTGACATCGTCAGCTTGCAAAAGTTGTGGGCTGAATTCGACGCCTATGAAGAGGATCTCGCACATATCCGAACGGGAGATCAGGTAAGCTTTAGCACCCCAGCTTTACCGGGTCAAACCTTTAGCACTCGGATCAATTTCATCGATCCTATGATCAATGGCCAGACGCGCACAGCTACCGTACGCGGAGAAGTCGCTAATTCACGCCGCTTTCTGAAACCAGAAATGTTCATTCAAGGGCAACTAGCAGCTCGATCGACAGGTACCACTCAATTGTTGATTCCCAAAACAGCAGTGCTATGGACGGGCCCTCGATCGGTGGTCTATGTAAAAGTACCTGATACCACCATCCCTTCTTTCGCCTATCGGGAAGTGCAACTAGGCGATCGTGTAGGAGACAGTTATCAAGTAAAGCAGGGCTTAGAAGCGGGAGAAGAAGTAGTCACCTATGGTAGTTTCACTATCGATGCCGCGGCTCAGCTCAATAATCAAAAGAGTATGATGAATCATCTCGTGGGGGTGAAAGGTGCGAAAGCACCAGCCATCCCAGATTATGCAGCGACGACCTCCTCCACTTTCAAGACAGCCTTGGGAGAGTTGGCCCTAGCCTACTTACCGATAAAGGATGCCCTAGTAGAGACAAATGCTGAAGCAACTGCTGAGGCCACCAAACCCTTTTTGCAACAACTCCAACAGATGGATAGATCACTTTTAGAAGGTGAACCGCGCTTGCATTGGGAAAAGCAATGGAGTAGCATGCTCGCTCATACCAAACGAATGGGAGAAGCTGAGGATGTAGAGCTGCAAAGGAAGCAATTTGATGCGGTGTCCGATCTCTTGATCAATGCCATCAAGAGTTTTGGTATTGAAGACGAGGTGCTTTACATACAACATTGCCCTATGGCATTTGACAATACAGGAGCCGAATGGCTCAGTACCGAGGAGGGTATCTTGAACCCCTATTTTGGGGATAAGATGTTGCGTTGTGGGTTCGTACAGGAGACCTTAGACAAAAATTATCAACTAGCGGAGGAGGAATAAAACTCTCTCCCACTTTCTTTCCATAACAGTAAAATTTAGAATATGAAATCTTTGCAATCAATCGGTGTAGGCGCCATACTTTTTAGCTTGGCTCTCTTTGTTTTTTCCTGCGGGGGGAACAGTCATAGCCATGATCATGGTGACGGCGAACATACTCACGAAGCGGCAGGACATGACCACGATGGCGCGGATCACGATCACGATCATGAGGGTCATGACCATGATCACGATGGAGAAGGCCATCATGAAGCAGGTGCCCACGGGGAAGGGGCAGCCTATACGGCAGCCTACGTATGCCCTATGCACTGCGAGGGCAGTGGTAGCGAAACGGAAGGTAAGTGTCCCGTTTGTAACATGGACTATGTCGCGCAAGCAGAACACACAAAGGATGGTCATAAACATTAAGCCTGGCGTGTTCAATCGGTAATTGCGCCAAACATTAAGAACATTGAGGGGCTCTGTCCAATTAGAAGAGACAGAGCCCCCCCTGAGCATTTAGCTCGAAACATCAAGAGATAAACTTCCGCTTAACTAAATTCACGAACCATGCAGAATCCATTACCCTTCATCGCAATTATCCTTCTCCTGTTGGCTTGTGAATCTCCCGAATCGCTATCAACCGAAGAAATCCCAACGCCTGTAGAGGAAGGAGGAGAACCTAATCTTTTCAATTCCAGCAATGGGGAACTATATCTCTCATGGGTGGAGTACCTCAATGATTCAACAGATGCACTGAATTATGCGCTGCTAGATGAGCACAAATGGTCCAAGGGCAAGGAAATTGCTAGGGGTACTGACTGGTTTGTCAATTGGGCAGACTTTCCTTCCTTGGCGGTTTTCCCAGATGCAGAAAGTATGGCTGCACATTGGCTGCAGAAAAGTGCGGGAGGGACCTATGATTATGATGTGCGCGTATCCATCTCAAAAGATGCTGGAGATAAGTGGTCCCCATCATTCATTCCCCATACAGACGGAATCCCCGCTGAACATGGCTTCGTGACGCTGCTTCCTTCAACCAATGGTCGCATGTTCGCCACTTGGCTCGATGGCCGAAATACAAAAGCAAGCGAAGCAGCGGGGGGTGATCATGGGCATGGAGGTGCCATGACGCTCAGAGCCGCAGAATTTGATATTGAGGGGCAATTATTCGAAGAAGTTGAACTGGACCATAGGATATGTGATTGTTGTCAGACGGATGCTGCGATGACTTCGAATGGCCCCATTGTGGTGTATCGAGATCGTTCCGCAGAAGAAATCCGTGATATCTATATCGTTCGAAAGATTGATAGTACCTGGACGGAACCTCAGCCGGTAGCTTCGGACAATTGGACGATCGCTGGTTGCCCAGTGAATGGCCCTGCCGTTGCTGCAAAAGGAGATCTGCTTGCCGTAGCTTGGTTCACCGGAGCCAATCAAGAAAGTCGGGTCAAAGTAGCCCTTTCTACCGATGCTGGAGCATCGTTCACAGAAGGCTTCGTGGTGGATGATGGCCAACCCCTAGGTCGCGTCGATATAGTGTTGACGGAGGATGGAGAGGCCTTGGTATCTTGGCTAGAGGAGGTAAACGGCGAAGGAGAGATCCGGGTCGCCACCGTAAATGCTAATGGCAAACAAGGAGAAAGTAAAACGCTTGTGACCACGAGCACCGCCAGACAAAGTGGTTTTCCCATCCTAGAAAAGTATCAGGATGGCTATCTACTCGCCTGGACCAGTGGAGAGGAAAAGACAACCGTACGCACTTTACGGTTTGAGCTATAAAAAATAACCCCAGCACAAGGCTGAGGTTGCAAAAAATAAGTCTCTCTCCAAAATAACTTTTATGAAGACCTATCAGATGACAGGCTTATCCGTCAGGTTTTTTTCGAGCTCTTGCGAGAGCTGTTTTCTACCTCGCTTTATTCCCGATAGCTTGCTGTTGATGGATTTTCTCCAAGTCGATCCACCAAGGAGTTCAGCCAAATAGCGCTTTGCCCAGTCTGAATTGAGGTGATAAACGGAGCCGATGGTAACAGTGAAGAACTCATCAGCATCAACCAAATAGGTAATCGGATATACCTTAGTTGAGCCTTGTTCATCATCGGCATGGTAAGGAAAGAAATCACTGGACTGATTCAAGAAATCAGCAGTCTCACCATTCTTTGCACCAAAGACAACTTGATCACTGTGAATAGATTTATAGTAGTGCTGGTGCTGAGCTTGAGTTCGACCAAACAGGGATAGAATAAGTAGTATGATCCAGGTAATGGGGAAACGGAACATGGCGATTGGTTTTGGTTCTCCAGCAATCTTCGAAGCCAGAGCAAGTTTATCTAAGGATTATGCAGGAAAGGGTGGTGAGGCGGCAAATTCACCTCACCATTATTCTACCATGAGGATTAGATATTTTTTGTAGACATGCTTGGTTTTCGCAGCGTACCACTGGTCCTGGCTTCCACGCTTCTGCTAAGCCCCCCTTTAACCTGTATTCTCTTACCTGTAACTGTCTCCGCAGTGATGGAATAGGTAGAACCTTTCTTAATCTTGAGGGTATAGTCCTTGTTCCAAGGCGCACCTTTGGAAGTGACTTCCTTCTTCTGGGTTTTACCACTACCATCCGTATACTTCACGGTGTATTTAGCTCGGTATCCAGCAGAATTCTTCAGGGATACGACCACCGATTTGGTTTGAGGCACGGGAGGGGTAGTGTTCGTGTTGTTAGAAATGTTCTTGATAGCATCTTCGCCTACGATTAGGATCTCCACCAGGTCTTTTCTTTGGTCCTTTTTTCCTTTCTGGGTCTTATGGTCATCGTGCTTCAAAGAGAGCGCGACTTTCAAGCCATGCATATTGACAGTTCTGACAGAAACTGTTTCCCGGTCTCTTGATTGTACTGTGATATCTTTAAAGGTAGAACTCTTAAGGCTATAGGTACTCAGTACTCCAGCTCCAATACTATTTCGTACATGGAAATCTACATCCCAAGTTTTGCCTTTGTATTGGAATTCAAGGGTGATGATTCCTTTTACAAAACCGCCAGTTCTATAGGGGGACATTTGGAAAGCCATCCCACCAATCGTAGTTGCATCGGCAATCGCGTGAGCAGATAATGCTCGATCCATACTCTCCATTCCATTTTCACCAGAAAAATTGGCTTGGAACCCTTGCACCTTCTTCACTTGCACTCGAAGATCAGGAGCGACATTATACAAGGCAAAGTTAGTTCCGTTCTCTGCCCGCACCTTCTTCACAATCTGATCAGCACCTACCCCTAAAGCGATGACAGCGTCGATCAACGCTCCGATGGGCCCTAGTGCATCAGTGACCGTTTCAGTTAAGGCATCGCCAACGTTCGTAGCTATTTTAACTCCAGCATCCATTCCTACACTTAGGAGGGTTTCTGCCGCTCCAAATCCCTGCGAAAGTCGTTCGAAAACCATCACAGAAACTTTTGAGGCAAAACTTTCATCTTGGGTGATATTAAAGATTTGATCTCTAAATTGAGACTTTGTTACAACAACTTCCTCTAGAGTTGGCACCGGCGGTTTCCATAAATACATCGGAAGCACTACCTCTTCGATAAAAGGCAAGTTATCCGTGCCTTTTTTCGCAATGTCTAATTCCCATCGACCATTTGGTCGGTTAGCATGTACTGATTGATACACCTTATTATCAGGGTTATTGCCAGCCACTAGATCACCGTACACCTTGTTGGTAATGATGTATCCACTCTTTTTGCTAGCTTCAATTTTCCATTTTGCTAAATCAGTATTTTTCTGTGGTAAATGTTGAGGTCTACCTTTTTTGTTTCCGATACCATAGAGTGCCCGGTTGTGTTTGCGATCTATGATGTAGTAGTACCCGCCTCCAGCTGGCACAAATTTCCATTGTTCATGCAAACCATACTTTAAGTTTTGGTGGTAGACATTCTTGTCATAATTGAAGCCAGCAACTAAGCCTCTCTGATGTTTGGCATCCTTGATGTAGAAATAGGTAGGTTGTTTGGCTTGAGCCAGACTACTGCTGTTCATAAATAGCAAGCAAGACAATACAACTAAACAGCTGAATACAGCTTTCAGATTTGCGTTTTTCATTCTTAATTTTTTTGATTGAAATTGAGGTTGAAATATGTGAGTGTTCCAATCTTGAATTGCATCCTTGCATGAGGGGTTAATCACAGGAGAAGGTGCAATCAGGGAACTGAAATTGCGATTATATTTAGGCAGCGATACTTTCTACATGTAGTACGCTTTTGGGTAGCACAATGCGATGAGAGTGATTACGGCCTTTTGCCACCAGCCCCTTACAATACTCATTAAGAAGCTTCAGGTTGGCATCATTGATCTTGTCATACTTCTTTTTCATCATCAAGTTGAAAAGGGCCTTCTTAAAGAAGTTAGGTTTACAATACATGGTATACTCTAGGCGGGTCAAGCCCTTTCCGATGCTCTGTAGCACCCAGACCGAGGCGCTTTTATCTCTGTGGTTTGTTTCTACGAATGTGATCTTATTCGGAGCGAAGTCAAAGCCATGCGCCACCATAGTTGGATCACTTTTGTCTCCTTTGATCACACAGCGATGGGAAGATCCATTTTGTGAGATTTGATGGTTTAATTGATCTCCATCTTTGACATGGGTCAACCATTCGTGTCGAAAACCCATATCAGACAGCACATCAAAAACCAGATCGACCGGAGCTTCTATCACGGATCCGCATTCCATGAATTTTGAGGTGAGGCCGGGCATACTATAATCCTCCTTTTTCGGCTCTGGAATGTGTTCCTCCAAGGCCTCTAGCCCGATATAGCAGTATTTAGCCTTTCCGAAGTCATATACTTCCTCGATATGCCCAACGGGTGCCCACGATACCTCCTCCAGCTGTAACCAAGTAGCACAAGCTCTTACCAAATCATTTGAGAAAAGGCTATACTCATCAGATTCCACCTTATTTTTTAGTAGTCGGTGAGCAACAATTACATCCTTCCCAAACAGTTTGGTTCTACCCTTAACCGTTTTGTTGACGACCTGACCATAATGGGCAACGAACTTCAGGCTAAGGTTGGTAGCGGAACAACAGGCTCCGCAGCTACAGATACGATGTGTATCGTATTTCTTCAGGTGAGCGTGAAAGTTGACATACATGCGTTGGATTTGGGCGAGCAGTTCAGCAGTAGTAGGGGCCTTACCATTGCGATAGAAGAGCAAGGCATCCCCTTCAATTTCAGAGAGGTCCAATCCTATTTCATTGGAGTCAATTAGTACTTCCAAGAGCTCTTCAATGATGTGCTTGGCGTGGTCAATTTCGGTTTCATTTACGAATTTGGTAAAGCCGCTTATGTCAGGGATAAAGATGAGGGTGTTGGCGGAAGCTTGATTTTGTGGTTGAGTCATGGTTTGAGGTTTTGGTATGTAGTTTTCGCGATTCGATTGCAAACTACCCCCAAAAACAAGCAGTTGTTGGCTGTTTCTTCCCAAAACCCCTTCCTCTTTTCCGAATGATCCAAATCCCTTTCCGAACGATTTCTAGACGCTCTGATATCTACTATTGGATATGTTCTGGACCAATATCACCATTACCAGGTGTGCGAAAGACTGAGGAATTTTGTGTAACTTAACCTCAGAAACACTGCGTTTTCCGTTAAATTGGAAAGCTATTATGTTTAGGTATTCTACCTTAAGTATTACAATACTTACTTCACTTGCATCAGTACTCCCTAGAAAAACTCAAAGTACCCCAAGCTCATTCAGTGCATTAACTTGGAATTCTGTTATCAATAGACAGAACTCCCGCTATGCTTTTGACTCAGTGCATGTTTGACGATCATCCTTGGAGCAGAAACCACCATTTCTTCTACAAAAGAAATCATCGGACAGGCACTTAAACACAATACTATGAGTTGCGGTCGATTCTTACTCCTACCGATTTTGGCAGTGCTCCCCTTCTTTTCCTTCGGCCAACTGTCCGAAGCACTAGAGGGGAAACTAAAGAAACTCGAATCTACTGATGCAAAGGTATCACTCCTATTGTCGGCAGCAGATTCCATCTTAGATTACGACATAGATCTAGCTTTTGCGGTCGGGCGTCAGGCCTTGAAGCTGGCGGACACTCCTACTACTATGGCTAAAAGCCAAGTCATGATGGCCCGTATCCACACGCAAAAGGTCCAATATGATTCTAGCCTACAATACCTATTGGCAGCCGAACAAATCTTCAAAGAGGAAGGGCTTGAAGGCGAACTAGCGAAAACTTATCAAGTATATCAGGAAGTTCACACCAACCAAAAGGAGTACAAATCAGCCCTGGAATATATCTTCAAAGCGAGCGAAATCTACCAAGAACTAGATGATAAGTATAGCCTAGCTTCCACCTACAATGACATTGCTTGGGTTCAGCAGAGGCAGGAAGAATACGAAACGGCATTGGAATATGGGGACAAAGCACTAGCATTACTAGAGGGGGAATCAGCAGATGAATTGAAAGGGACCATTCATTTCACCAGAGGCACTGCCTACGTTTCTGCTTATTCCTTTGATTTGGCCTTACTCGAGCTAACTAAAGCCATGGACTATTTGCAGAAAGCTGAAGCCTCCCCGCTTAATCTATCTCGGGTAATCAATTCGAGAGGGAATGCCTACAAACTCATGGGAAACCATGAAGCAGCCATCTTGGACTACCAAAGTAACCTAGCCCTTTGTGAAGAACTAAATCATAAGCGGGGCATCATGGTATCGCACGCCAATTTGGGGCATACGCACCTCCTCAACAAGAATTACAAGACCGCTCTTCCCTATTTGCTTTTTGCTAAAGATGCCATGGAAAGCACCAATGATAAAGCCAACTTATGGGAACAGTACATGCATCTATCCAACACCTATGAAGCGCTGGGCGACTACGAAAAAGCTTTACTATACGAAAGAAAATTAGCTGCCGAAAATGAAGCGTATTACGAAGACAAAATAGACCAACTTGAACTGGAAACCCAAACCAAATTTGAGACGGGGCAGCGACAAGCCACCATCGTTTTACAAGAACAGACTATTCAACAGCAAAGGCAGCGACAACTATTAATCATCGGGCTGGCAGTTCTACTAGGCGCGGTCTTACTCCTGGTCTACAACAACTACCGGAACAAGAAAAGACTGAGTGCCGAATTGGAAGTGAAAAACCAGGAGAAAGAATTACTGTTGAAAGAAATCCATCATCGGGTTAAGAATAATCTGCAAACCATTTCAAGTCTGCTCAACCTACAATCCGCTCAGATCAAAGACAAAAAAATCCAAGGTGCTGTTATTGAAAGTAAAAACCGAGTGCGATCCATGGCCCTGATTCATCAAAAGCTGTATCAAGGGGAGAACCTAGCAGCCATTGAAATGAAGGAATACCTAAGGATGCTTTCGGAGAATATGATCAAATCCTTTGGTAGGCATCGGGACCTGGAATTGGTGGTTGAGATGCCGGAAGTAGAAGTGGATGTGGACACGGCTATTCCCATTGGCTTGATTACCAATGAACTGCTCACCAATACATTGAAATATGCCTTTCCGGGTGGGCAACCAGGCCTGATCCAAGTCAGCCTTACACATGATCTAGAGCAGGATCAAATGTGCTTGAGATTATCAGATAATGGCGTCGGCATGGAAAGCATGAATGGAGAACCGGATGAAAGAAGGAGTAATTTCGGATCACAACTGGTCAAACTATTAACTACCCAGCTGGAGGGTAAAATGGTCGTAAACACTGAAAATGGATTTGAAACCATTATCAATTTTAAGAAATTTAAAGTATACTCGCCTTCTCACTCGGAAGTATCAGTATAAGTCCTCATTCATCTATTCAGGTAAAAAACTACAATGGACAACCAGATTGACATCATGGTAGTGGAGGATGATATGATCATTGCCGCTGATATTTCGATGCAGCTCACGCAGTTGGGCTACAATGTAAGTGCCATCCTTCCAAAAGGAGAAGATGCTTTGGCCCATCTACAGCATAGCCAACCCGATATCATTTTAATGGATGTAGGACTAAAAGGAGACCTAGATGGTGTAGATACCGCGCAAGAGATTCTCAATAACTATGACATTCCGGTCATCTTCCTCACCGCTAACTCCGATCCGGAAACCTTCCGTCGAGCTAAACACACACGCCCCTTTGCATTTATCACCAAACCCTTCGAAGCCATCGATCTAGAAAGGTCATTGGAGTTACTGGTGAGCCGACTTGAAACGGATAAGGAAGAAGCGCCCAGCGAAGATAATCAGTCTGACGCAGGTTCTTATATCCTCTCAGATCGGATTTTCATTCGTTTTAAAGAAAGGATGGTGAAGGTCTTCTTGAATGATATCAAATATATAGAAGCCGAAAGGGCCTATTGCCGCATTCACACCACAGATAAAGAATACCTGATCACCTTACCCCTGAAAGCTTTTTCCGAAAAGCTAGCAGCGGATCAATTCTTACGAGTACATCGTTCCTTCATGGTCAACCTTTCCAAAGTAGACGAATTGGCAGAAGAATATGTGATAATTGGAAAGAAGATGATCCCGGTAAGCAAAAACTACCGGGAGGAAGTCGCACGTAGATTACGCACGATCTAAGTACAGATGAGAACGTTTTACCTAAGAAGCTCGATACTTTTCTTCCGCCTCCGCCAAAAAAGCCAAACAAGCTGCATCCTCCTCTTCGGTACTTGGAGAACTCGCAAACCAAGCATCCAATATTTCCTTAGCTATGGCTTCGGACATTACGCGTAGGCTCATGGCTAGAACATTGGCATCATTCCATTTTCTGGCGCCGCGTGCCGTTTCAGCATCTTGGCAAAGTGCGGCGCGAATCCCTTTGACCTTATTCGCCGCCAGGCTAATTCCAGTGCCCGTCCAGCAAAAGAGAACGGCCTGCTCAAAAGTGCCATCCGCGACCTGCTCTGCCACCTCCAAAGCTACCTTTGGCCACATAACGGACGTTTCAATTAAGGCACCAAATACTTCCACCTGATGTCCACGCTGACGGAGATCCGCGACTACAGCATCCGTAACATGGTTCTTCATATCGCTACCTACGGCTATTTTCATGATCGATTTTTTCTAACTGAAACACCCGAAGTTTTCCCTGGTCATGCCTAGAAAGCTTCGGATGTTTCCCTGCTCTACGAATCTAATCCGGCAATATCTTTACTTGAATATCTTTGAAATGAACCGTACTGCCTGGGTCATGTCCCTGGAGAGCAAAGGTTCCACTATCAACTAGGCGCTTAGCCATACCTTCCGGGCGTTCTGGATTATCGGGCTCGGTATAATTAACAACCGTTTCTCCGTTCAATCGAACCTCAATGTTTTTTCCATTTACAATGATGTGTTGCGTGAACCACTCATTATCCTTTGTTGGTGGCTCTTTTACATCATCGATGGCATACAACCCACCTGTCTTTCGCCAATCAGTGTGGGTATTATTGACCTGTACTTCGTAGCCTTTACTGGGCCAACCTTCGTCCTGGAAGACGGTGTGAAAATAGATCCCTCCATTGGAATTCGGCATAGTCATGACCGAAGCTTTAAACTCAAAGTTTTTAAAGTTGTGATCAGCTACCGGCCCATCATAGAACAAATGGGATCGCTCCCCATTGGCTACTATCGCACCATCCTTGATGCTAAACGTAGCCTCATTTTCATTGACTTTCCAGCCCGCGAAGGTTTCTCCATCAAACAAACTCACCCATTCCGCTTCTTCCACGGGAGCAGTGGCGTTTTCTTCTGTGGCCGCCTCTTCTTTAGTTTCAGTAGATTGTCCACCACAGGATAGCAGGAATATGGAGAGTAAACAGAGATAAATACTTGATTTCATGTTTTATGTTTTTCGTCATTGTGTAGGCTATAAAGCTACAATTTTTTCCCTTCCTATAATTCTACCATTGTGGAACTCCAGCTTCCTATGAGGCTAAATTGGGAAATTGGACAGAAAGTAAAATCCTTTTCATATGTTTGTAAACATAGTACGCCATACAAAACGATAACCAATATTTCCATATGTGTAAGTCTAAACAAGTCTTACTCTTTTTTTTATTATGCCTTATCTGCCTTAGTGCTAGTGCGCAAGAATCGCTCAAACCAGAGCCTAATTGGCCATCTTCTACTGAACAAGACTGGTTACTGGATGCTACCCCCTTCAAGGCAGGCCTATTTACAGGTAAGAGTGCCTCTACGATCAGTTTATCCAATGGCTTGATTCGTCGAAGTTTTCTAGTCGAGCCCAACCTCACCACCATCGCCCTAGACAATTTGATGAACGGAGAAAATCTCCTGCGTGGCATAAAACCAGAAGCCTTAATTACCATCAATGGCAAGGACTATAAGGTAGGAGGGCTGAAAGGTCAAAAAAACTATGCCTTTCTTCGTGAGCAAGATCTAGCCGATTTATCACTCGATGAAGACGCACTAGCCTTCAAACAATATGAGTTTGGCCCGATCGAGGCGCCCTTTGCCTGGAAGCGCATACGGCATCATGCTAAAGATGCGGCCTGGCCGCCCAAAGGAGTTCATCTGACTTTAGATTTTGCCGGCCCGAACTGCGAAGTAAGCGTACACTATGAGTGGTATGATGGGATACCGGTTTATAGCAAGTGGTTGAGTGTCAAAAATACCGGAAAGGACTCTTTGTTGATTGATAGCTTCACTAGTGAAGTACTGGCCGCCGTAGAGTATGGCTCAGCCGTAGAAACTCGAGAATATGGCATTGCACCACCCAATATCCATGTTGAGACCGATTATGCCTTTGCTAGCTTTAATGTGGAGGATGCCAATCATCATGTGGTGCATTGGGAGCCAGATCCTGACTATAATAGCCAGGTCAATTATCTCAAACTGACTCCATGCCTGCTTAAGGTATCACCGGAGATCGGTCCTGCCCAACGGCTCGCCCCGGGGGAAGATTTCAAGAGCTTTCGCACTTTCGTGCTCCCCCAGGATAGTTATGACCGCGAACGAAAGGGTCTCGCCTTGCGCAGGATGTACCGAACCCTAGCCCCCTGGACTACCGAAAATCCTCTAATGATGCATGCCCGCTTTGCCGATTGGCCACAGGTAAAAAAAGCCATTGATCAGGCTGCAGCGGTTGGGTTTGAGATGGTGATCCTAACCTTTGGTAGTGGTTTTAATATCGAGGACGATAGTGAAGAATACATTCGAGAAATGACGAGGTATGCGAAGTATGCCAAAAGCAAAGGTGTAGAGATTGGAGGGTATTCCCTTTTGGCCTCCCGAAGTATAAGTGCTAATCATGATGTAGTGATGCCCGAAGGAGAAAAACCTACCTTTGGTAATTCTCCTTGTATAGGGAGTGAATGGGGTGAGGTGTACTTTCAAAAGTTGTATCAATTTTATGAACAAACAGGCTTCACCCTTCTGGAGCATGATGGCTCCTATCCAGGTGATGCCTGCACTTCCGATACTCACCCAGGACATCTCGGATACGGAGATTCTCGCTGGAACCAATACCAGGTCATTTCTGATTTTTACAAGTGGTGCAGATCCGAAGGTATATACCTAAATGTCCCCGACTACTATTACCTCACTGGGTCCAATAAATGCGGCATGGGGTACCGAGAAGTGAATTGGAGCCTCCCTAGAGCTCAGCAGGTGCTGCATACTCGTCAAAATATCTACGATGGCGCATGGACGAAAACGCCTTCTATGGGCTGGATGTTTGTGCCACTGACAGAATACCACGGCGGGGGCGAAGCAGCTACTATCGAACCGCTTAATGAGCATCTGGATCATTATGAAAAGATGATCATCAGTAACTTAGGAGGCGGGGTACAAGCTTGCTACCGCGGGCCAAGGCTTTATGATACTATTGAGACGCAACAAATGGTAAGTAAAGCAGTAAGTTGGTATAAAGCCCATCGAGAAGTGCTGGAGGGTGACATTATACATCTGCGTCGAGCGGATGGCAGAGATTTAGATTACTGGCTCAATGTGAATCCTAACGGTCAAGAAAAGGGCTTATTGATGGTTTTCAATCCATTGAGCCAACCCGTTCGTAAAGAAATCCAGGTTCCACTTTACTATACAGGACTAACAGAACAGGCCAAGGTCAGTACAGAAGGTCAGGAAACACAAACCTATGCTTTGGATAGAAGTTATACCATCAAACTACCGGTCAATGTTCCAGCACAAAGCTACACCTGGTTTGTTATCGAATAATGAAGTTGCTTAAAGTATCTCACTGGTCGCAATGAAGCCATTTTTGCCTCGGCAGACATTCTTAAATAACTTCAATTTTAGGAACTGATTTATCGCTATCGCAACAAAAGAATTTGGAAGTTTCAATCATAAATACCGTTTTTAACTTAGAAGGGCACATCATATCTGCTGTCCCCTTTGGAAATGGCCATATCAATGATACCTTTCGTCTGTTCAATCAAGAGGCATCCAAACCCGATTATCTGCTGCAACGCATCAATCATTTGATCTTTACTGAAGTAGAACAGATGATGCTCAATATTCGAAGAGTAACGGAACACGTCAACCAAAGGCTACCTGGCTCTACTTTAGAGTTAATTGGCACACGGGTGGGCGGTAATTTTCACCGAGATGCCGATGGGAATTATTGGCGTATTTACCGCTTTCGTAAAGAGCTACAATCCATTGACGTTGCCGAGACACCTGCACAAATTTACGAAGGAGCCAAGGCCTTCGGACGCTTTCTCTTCCACTTGGCCGACTTCCCAGCACATACCTTGCATCCTACAATTCCCCATTTCCATGATGTGATCTTTCGTTTGCAACAATTGAAAGAGGCCGTTCATCGTGATTCGCAAGGCCGTGTCAAAGCGGCATTGGCTGAAATCGATTATAGTTTTCAGATCACTGAAATCATGGAGCGTATCCAAAAAGCAGGTAAGCGGGGGGGAAATTCCCCTCCGAGTGACCCATAATGATACCAAATTCAACAATGTTTTATTGGATGAGGCTGGCCGTGGAAGATGCGTCATTGATTTGGAGACCGTCATGCCAGGTTACGTGCATTATGACTTCGGAGACGGAATCCGCACCACCGTAACCACCGCAGAGGAAGATGAGGCTGATCTATCGAAGATCAACATAGACCTGGAACGCTTTCAAGCTTTCGCTCAAGGATTTCTAGAGGAGACCAGAGACATTCTCAGCCCAGCAGAATTACAGTACCTTCCTCTCGCTGGCCCTCTCCTTTCTTACTTAATGGGCATCCGATTCTTAGCGGATTTCTTACAAGGAGACAGCTACTATAAGATTCATTTTGAAGGACAAAACCTGCAAAGAGCCAGAGCTCAACTGCAATTGACAAAAAACTTACTAGCACAGCAAGATGCCCTACAAGACATCTTAAAACAAGCCTGATGCAGGCCCAAATATATGCCAACAATCATTTGCCCTCGCTAACGCTTAAAATGTAAAACATGAATTATTTCAAAACACTAATCTTTTTGACTGTAATCACGCTCTGCAGTTGCAATAGCAGCAAAAACTATCTGCTATCCGCGGAAGAAAAATCGGATGGCTTTGTCGCACTATTCAACGGCAAAGACTTAAAAGGATGGGTGGGTAACAAGCAATCTTACCAAGCGGTAGATGGCGCCATCAAGATCGTTCCACAGGAAGGTGGTGGCGGTAATCTCCTTACAGAAAAAGAATATAGTAATTTTATTTTCCGCTTTGAATTTCAGTTGACTCCAGGAGCCAACAATGGTCTCGGAATACATTCACCACTTAGCGGAGATGCCGCCTATCATGGCAAGGAAATCCAAATTTTAGATAATACTGCCGAGAAATATGCCAATCTAAAGCCTTACCAATACCATGGTTCGGTTTATGGTATCATCCCAGCCAAGCGCGGCGCACTTAAGCCAGTGGGAGAATGGAACCAAGAAGAAGTGATCGTGCAAGGTTCGGCCATCAAAGTAATTCTTAATGGTACCACTATTGTGGATGGAGACCTAAAAGAGGCCAGTAAAAATGGCACTATGGATGGTAAAGATCATCCTGGCCTGCAACGTACCAAAGGGCATATCGGATTCTTAGGCCATGGAGATGTATTGCAATTCAGGAATATTCGGATTAAGGACTTAGGAGAATAGTAACTCCAAATTCCTTCTACACTTCCGAAGTTTTCCCTAGTCCTGCCCTGGAAAAACTCCGGAAGTGTAGAAGATTTCCTACTTACCCCCCCTGCTTTATGATCAAGCCATGGTATTCCTTACTCTTTCTAGGCCTGCTTCTAGCCAACTGTCATTCCCACAAGGTCACACAAAAGCCCATCATCTTCGATGAAACCCGAAAGCAGTTGACCTTGGAATACCTGGAGGAACATTACGAGCTAAAGCAAGATGAACCGACCATAGACCCCAAGATGGTAGTCGTCCATTGGACCATCATCCCTACCATGCAAAAGACTTTTGATGCCTTCAATCGTTCCACCCTTCCCTCCTGGCGCCCTAAAATCCAGTCAGCTAGCGGCCTCAATGTTTCCTCACAATACCTGATTGCACAAGATGGAACCACCTATCAACTTTTGCCCGATACCATTATGGCGCGGCACGTCATCGGACTAAACCATTGTGCGATTGGTATTGAAAATGTAGGCGGAGGGGGGATGCCATTGACGAAAGCCCAGCTCCGATCTAATACGGCACTTATCAAAAAATTGGCGGAAAAATATCCGATTGAATATGTGATTGGGCACTATGAGTACCAAAACTTCATCGGTCACCCACTCTGGAAAGAAACAGATGCCAACTACTTGACTCAAAAAAGTGATCCAAGTAAAGCATTCATGGCGGACCTAAGGAAGAGACTAAAGCGATTAGGCTTTAAAGCTGTCCCAGAGAAGGCCGTAGGCTCACCCAAGGATGAAGGCTAAACAGCTTCACACTTCCAAAGTTTCTCTACAGTTGGACTGCGGAAAACTTCGGAAGAGTAAGGCCTTACAGACAATTGAATCAATATGTGCTACTTTTTAAACGGTTTACTACTCCAATTCCCACATATTTCCCTTAATTTCATCGGCCACTAGACGAGTAATCATACAGCCAACGATCTTCAGCGACCGACATAAACAAACGGCTGGAACAAAACGAATGCTAAATCACCAACTTTCAACATAGAGGCAGAACACTGGTTTTGTACTCGAAACGCCCGATCGTATGCGACGATTTGCCCTTCTTATCCTTTTAGGACTAGGCCTGCAATCCTTGCTGGCAGCCAATTATCCTGCAGATCAGAGACACTATTGGAGAGTGGTTCAACCCATTTTGCGCAAGCATTGCAACGAGGCCTGCCACAATGCTGATGATAAGAAAGGTGGGTTGAATCTTGAGAAGTATGACTTCATTCGCCGAATTCAAGCCGATGGTGAACTCTTCACTGACCTGATGCGGCAAATCGAAGATGGCTCCATGCCCCCCCAGGGCCGCCCTCGCTTAACGGCCATGGAAAAAGACACCCTTTTCACCTACATCAAAAAATACCTTAACGATGCTTTAAGCGTTGCGAATCCAGGACTCATACCGCCGCGACGCCTTAGTCGCCGAGAATATCAATATGCAGTAGAGGATCTTACGGGCTACGCTTTCTCTGCCAGAGCCTTTTTCCCGAAAGACCCGTCCGGTGGAGAAGGCTTCGACAATTACGCCAAGACACTCTATATCACGCCCTTGTTGATGGAAAGATATCTAGAGGCAGCAGAGATGATAGTAGAAGAGACTGCCTGCTCCGTGGAAAACTGGGAGCGAATAGTTCCGAAAACCAGTAAAAAGCAACTACGGCCTTTAGCCCTCTGGTGGGCGAAACTTTGGGGTGGGGAAGCAGCGAGTAGGAAGGCAAGACGATCGGCTGCTCAAGACGTACTTTTCCCATTTGCCACCAGGGCCTATCGCCGGATTCTGCTACCTGCCGAGGAAGAACAATTGTTGAGCTTCTTCGAGGAAGTCTACACCCAACTCCCGAAAGGAAAGCATCGTTTTGATGACGGGATTGCCGAGGCCCTTAAGGTCATACTTGTTTCTCCAAATTTCCTCATCCGCCAGGAAGGAGATCAACCTACAGACATTCCCTACCTAGTCAATGATTTTGAGATGGCTTCCCGTCTTTCTTTCTTTCTTTGGTCGAGTCTTCCAGATGATCAACTCCTAGAAGCGGCCTATCGCCAGGAATTGCGAGATACCACACTACTCAAAGCACAAGTGGAGCGCATGCTTGAGAGCCCCAAAGCCAAGCGAATGGCAGAAAGTTTTGCTGCCCAATGGTTGGATATAGACAAGCTTAGTGAGCCCTCACATAATGTCGATGCAGACAAGTTTCCCACTTATACCCCTGAATTGGAAGGGTACATGCAAGAGGAGGCCATAGCCTATTTTTATCACACCCTCACCGAAAGCCAAAACTTGCTAGAACTGCTCAATGGGAATTACACCTTCCTTAATCGTCCCTTAGCCGAACATTATGGTATTGAAGGGGTGGAAGGTTTGAGTCTTAGAAAAGTGTCTTTGTCATCAGAACATAGAGGAGGGATATTGGGTATGGCCAGTGTGCTGACGGCTTCTTCCCTGCCCACCCGAACTAGTCCAGTCTTACGTGGGAAGTGGGTGCTGGAAAAAGTCTTGGGTACGCCTGCCAAGGCCCCTCCGCCCGACGTCCCGGAACTGGAAGCCGCCAAGAAAACGCACGAGGAGATGACGCTGCGAGAGTTGCTAGAAATCCATAGAGAAGATCCCGCTTGCATGGGTTGCCACCAAGAAATGGACGACCTGGGATTTGCCTTAGAAAATTACGATGCTATCGGGCGCTGGCGAGAGAATTATACGCCTCAGTTGGCCAAGATCGATGCCTCAGGCACCCTCAAATCCGGGGAATCCTTTGATGGACCGTCCGAACTCAAGTCGGTTCTTCAAGGCAAAAAACATCTCTTCGCTAAGAATTTGGCGCAGAAATTCCTGGGATTTGCCCTCGGTCGATCCATCAATTTTAAAGATTATAAGACCGTGCAATCCCTAGCAGATACCTTGCTGGAAGAGGATTTTAATTCCGAAAAGTTCCTGCAAGCAGTGGTAATGAGTTACCCATTTCGATATAAAATCAGTGATCCTGTCGTAGTAGAGGATGACTTTTAATCAATAACACCCTAGTTGTCATGAGTAAGCATCAAATATCCCGCAGAACCATGCTCCAAGGCCTGGGTGCTTGTATGGCTCTTCCATTTCTGGAGGCTATGGTTCCCAGCGGCATAGATCCTGCCCGTTATTATGAGAAGAATAGCCCAAAACGGATGGCTATTTTCTATTTCCCCAATGGGGTACGGGAAGACAAATGGACGCCGAAGGGCTGGGGCACTAATTTTGAGCTCTCCCCTACTCTAAAGCCGCTGGAGCCTTTCAAAAAAGACCTGCTCATCCTTAGTGAGCTGAAGAATAACTTAGTAGATGTGCGGGGTACAGACGGGCATTACACCAAGACCGCTCCCTTCTTGAGCTGCTTCAACATCACCAAAACTACCGGCGCCAACATCAATGTCAATGGTATTTCGATGGATCAATTGGCCGCCCAGCATGTGGGAAAGCAAACGCTGTTCCCTTCCTTGGAGTACGCCATCGACCCAGTCAAAGGTGGGGTCGATAGTAATGTCGGTTACACTCGTTTGTATGGTTCCTCCATCTCCTGGTCCTCTCCAAACCAGCCTTGCCCTCGAGAGATCGATCCTGTGTATGCTTTCAATCGTTTATTCAGGCGGGTGATCCCCGGTAAATCTCAAGGTGCTGAGAATCCTTTCAAGAAAAGTATATTGGATATCGTAATGCAGGATGCTAAACGGCTCAACAAGCATCTGGGAGCTGCTGATCAAAACAAGATGTCGGAATACCTGGAATCCGTCCGATCCGTAGAAAAGCGATTGGTATCTGACGACAAACTGAAAGACTTCGAAGCCAATATCACGCCGGATATCAAAAAGGAGCTACTGCGCCTCAATGTCCGAATCGAAGATTATGTGGCATTAAATGCAGGTGTGGATATTACTACCAAAGTAAGGCTCATGATGGACATCAATGCGCTGGCACTTTGGAGTGATGCCACCCGCGTGACTAGCTTTATGTTTGGAAATTCGGTAAGTAATCGCAACTTCACCTTTTTGGATGGGGTTACTGGAAATCATCATACGATTTCACACCACAGAGACAATGCCAATCTACTGGATATGTACGCCCGGATCAACTACTGGCACACCGAGCAGTTTGCTTATTTTCTGGATCGCCTATCACAAATGAAGGAAGGAGAAAAAAGCCTATTAGAACAATCGATGGTATTGTATGGCTCCAGTCTCCGAGATGGTAACCGCCATCGTCCGACCAACCTTCCAATCGTAGTGGCAGGCCAGGCAGGTGGCAGTTTGAAAACCGGCCAAAACCTGAATTTCCCCAAAGAAACACCACTAGCAAACCTTTACGTAGCTATGTTGCAAGCCTTTGATATCCCAGTAGAGCGTTTCGGTGATAGTGATCGAGTATTACATGAAGTTTTAGCTTAACCATTGATACAGCTTCCGCTTTAGAGGCGGGAGCAGAACTGACTATACTACTGGACATCCAGAAAACAGAAGCCGGAAAACAGACTGCTATGTTCACCAAAAAGCCTAGGGTTTTGGCTTCTCGCAGCGAAGCGGTCTGGTCTCTTACCTCTGATGTCTAGTAGTATAAAAACTGACAACAGAACGAATAGACCGATTGTAATGAAAAACAAGAAAGCTTTTGGCTGGCTACTAGGGCTTGCTGCCTTGGTACTCGTCATCCTTCCGTTTCTACCTGTACCGACTGGACCGACTAGCGACTGGAAAGTCTTTCTAGGTCGATTTCATATCCTCCTATTGCACTTCCCAATAGGCTTGATCTTGCTGTTGGCCGGAATGGAGCTTTGGACTTTTTATAAACAAGAAACAAAGCGACCAAAGGCACTGAATATCCTTTGGATCGCAGCAACCCTAAGCTGCTTCTGCACCATCCTGGCAGGCTTTTTACTGTATCAAACTGGCGATTATCAAGGTAGCCTGGTTCGACAGCATCTATGGGGAGGGATAGGTCTTGGTCTGCTTATGCTCGTCACCTATTATTGGCAGTCCTCCACGGCTAGCAAGCAACAAATCACCAACGCTAGTCCTTCATCCTGGTCTACTAAACTTTACCCTATTTCGCTATTGAGCCTAATCATACTAGTGGTGTATACTAGCCACCTTGGTGGTTCACTTACGCATGGACCTGGCTTCTTGACGGAATACGCTCCTCAGCTTTCAACTTCCACCGCCGTACAAAAGCCGACGGAAGAACTATTGATTTTTGAAGATATTCTCCTACCCATATTTGAGGCACGCTGCCAGTCCTGCCACAACCCACACAAGACGAAAGGCGATTTTCTCATAACCTCCTACAGCAGCATCCAAGCAGGTGGGAAAAGTGGGAAAGCTATGTTGGTTTCTGGTGAATCGGCGCAAAGTGAATTGTATCATCGAATCACGCTCCCCTTGCAGGATGATGAACGTATGCCGCCAAAGCAGAAAAAAGGTTTGAGTGAAGACGAAGTCACACTTCTAAAGTGGTGGATCGAAGAGGGAGCGCGGGAGCAGATGCAATGGGGAGAAGGTCCTCCTGGTCCTGAGGGACAAGCCTTAGCTGGGCGTTTTTTACCCTATTTCAATCAACAACAAAAGAAATGGGTGAAGGAAGAACAGGAGTTGGCTATACTGACCCAAAAACTAGATTATTTGGGGAGTAAACTGGGGTTAGTGATAGCACCTGACCCGAACTACAAGGGCTTATTTTCCGTAGCACAGACTATTCCTCCAGCTACCGTTACTGATGAGACGCTACATTCCTTGCGTGCTCATTATCATTTATTTTCCAAAGTATCACTCCCCGGCAGTGAGATTACGGACGATGGCCTGTTCAGCATCAGTCAAATGACTGCCTTGCAGGAGCTTTACCTACCTAAAACCTGCCTAAAAGGAAAAGGACTAGCTTATCTGAGTGATTTACCAGAATTGAAGACGATCAACCTTTCTTATTCTCTGCTTTCTGATGAAGGAGCTTTACATCTTTTAGATCTAAAACAAGTAGAGAAAGTCTATTTATTTGGCACACATATAAGTCCTGCAGTCTGGGAGGCGATTGAAAAATTTAGCCCCGCCCCTACTATTCTAGCCGAGGAAGGGCCTTATTTCTAACTAAACGTGTTAAGATTTAACATTGCCAGCTACAATCTAGCTGTCTCTCCAATTTTCTTAATTAATACTTAATCTTCCAGTAGAATGCAATTAACCTTGGGCCTCTAGCTTCGGGGCTTTATTTTATGAAACTAAGTTAAGGGATGAAAAATTTATTGGTTATTGCATTGACACTCGTTAGTCTAGTCATGAATGCCCAGAATGGCGTCTTGAACGGACGTATCGTTGACGAATCCAGTTTACCACTAGCTGGTGCCTACGTCTTCATTGCTGATTTGGCAGCAACCACTACTGATGTAGACGGTTACTATTCTATTGTGGACCTCCCTCCTGGCTCATACAAACTTGAGATTTCCTACATTGGATTTGAGCCTCAAGAAAATATCGTCGAAGTAGCTGCTGGCAAAACGACGGTTCAAAATATCAAATTAGAAGCGGGAATCGCCTTGCAAGAGGTTGTGGTCACGAGCCAACTCCGAGGCCAAGCTAGGGCATTAAACAACCAGTTGTCTAACTATAACATTACCAACATCATTGCCGCGGACCAGATCGGACGTTTCCCCGATGCCAATGTTGGTGACGCCCTTAAGCGGATTCCAGGAATTAGCGTTCAATACGATCAAGGAGAGGCCCGTTTCGGTAGCATTAGAGGGACAGCTCCTCAGCTTAATGCTGTGACTATCAATGGAGAACGTATTCCTTCGGCAGAGGCCGAGATTCGAACCATACAACTCGACCTGATTCCCTCGGATATGGTGCAAAGCATCGAAGTGAGCAAAGCTGTGACACCAGATATGGATGCCGATGCCATTGGAGGCTCCGTTAATCTTGTGACGCGAGCGGCCCCTTACCAGGAGCGTATCTCAGGGACTCTTGGAGTAGGGTATAACGCCTTGGCGGAGGAAATGACCTATAATGGGTCATTTATATACGGTAATCGTTTTGCAAATGACAAGCTCGGTATCATAGCGAGTGGATCCTACTTCGACAACAATTTGGGATCTGACAATGTCGAGGCCGAATGGACCTTTGATGACTCAAATGATAACGACCGTTTCGATGAAGGAGAAGATTTTTGGCCAGAAGAGATCCAGATCCGACAATACTATCTGCAACGCGTACGCCAAAGTTACTCTCTATCTCTGGATTATCAGATTAACCCTAATCATACCATCTTTCTAAAAGGGATCTACAATCGACGTAAAGACTGGGAGAACCGCTATCGTTCGGTCTTCAAGGATATTGAATTGGAAGATGGGCAATGGGTAGCAGAATTGGAAAGACAGACCAAGGCCGGAACGGAGGACATCAAATATGCCCGTTTAGAAGATCAGCAGATGATGAACTTTTCCCTTTCTGGTAAGCACATCTTCGGTAAATTGAAGGTAAACTGGTCGACCAACTATGCCAAAGCGTCAGAAGATAGACCTAATGAACGCTACTACGAGATTGCTACTGATGGTACGGTCCCTGTTTCTGCCAATTTTTCAAATCCAGAGGAACCATTAATATCTGCCCTCGGGACAGAATTCATCAATCCTTCTTCTTCTTGGGAATTGAGCGAGATCACAGAAGAGTTTCAATTCACTGAAGACGAAGATGTGAATGGCCGTATCGATTTTGAATTGCCCCTAGCGCTCGGAAAGAATCAGAGCATGCTGAAATTTGGTGGCCGAATTCGCACCAAGTCAAAACTTCGTAGCAATGATTTTTATGAATACGAACCTGTTGATGGTAGCATTTTTGACAATGGTCTGAAAAGCTTGGCGGATCTATCCAGGGACAATTATCTAGCCGGTGATTACACTATCGGCTCTTTTATTTCAAGAGAATTTACGGGTGAGCTAAATCTAGGGTCCGGAGAATTTGAACGGGAGCAGGATCTAAGTGAGTTGGCTGGTAATTTCACCGCCAGTGAAGAAATCTTCGGTGGTTACGCCATGGTTGAACAACGTTTTGCTGATAAGTTCCTGATTGTGGCAGGGGTGAGATTGGAACAAACGCAGTTGGAGTATGAAGGGTTTCAGTTTGATGATGAGGAAGAAATCCTTACAGGTACGCCTCAAGAAAACAGAGACTACCTGAATGTATTACCAGGACTTCATTTGAAATACAATATTCTCCCCCGAACCGTACTTCGTTTTGCTTACACCAATACGCTTGCCCGTCCCAACTACTTCGACCTAGTGCCATTCCGTCAAATAGAAGATGGGGAGGAACTGACGATCGGTAACCCCGATCTGGAAGCCACTACTTCTACTAATTTTGATTTGATGGCAGAGCATTACTTTGGGACCGTTGGGATTCTATCTGGAGGCCTGTTTTACAAAGACGTGAATGATTTCATTGTAACTCAACGCTTTGAAGACTTCAACTTCGAAGGCAGAGTGTGGGATAACTTTGCTCAGCCAATCAACGGTGGAAATGCCACTCTATTTGGTGCGGAAATCGCTTTCCAACGACAATTGGATTTCATCGCTCCATCTCTTAAAGGCGTGGGCTTGTATTTCAACTACACCTACACGAGTTCCGAAGTAACTGACTTTAATTTTGAAGGAAGAGAGGACGACGAACTGGAACTACCAGGCTCACCTAAGCATACATTGAATGCCTCCATTGCTTATGAAGACAAGCGATTTACCTCTCGACTTTCTTTCAATTATGCGAGTGACTTTGTTGATGAAGTTGGAGAAAGTGACTTTTTCGATCGCCATTATGACCAGGTGACTTACTTGGATCTGAATTTCAGCTATAGTCTTTCAAAGACTCTTGTCCTTTATGCCAATGCCAACAACTTATTGAATCAGCCATTGAGATACTTCCAAAGTGTTTCTCAACGCACTATGCAGGCTGAGTATTATAATGTTCGATTTGACGTGGGAGTGAAATTCGATATGTCAAACTAGCTAACGCTTTGTATTTCAGGCTTTATTCAATTGATCAGATATGTTTAGAAATGTAGTGATTCCACTGCTGATCCTTCTATTTGCCTCTTGCAAAAACACCCCATCGGCAGTCGATTTAAATCAATCCACACCTACTCCGGAGGACAAGGAGGCACACGAAGACTCCTTGGCTTTAGTAGCAGCTTACCAAGCGCAAAAAAAAATTGAGCATACCGTTTTCGCTACTATGGAAACGCAATCCGTCCAGGCATCTGCCGCAGAAGATGCTGCCGATGATCCTGCTATTTGGGTTAACTCGAAGGATCCTTCCGCTAGCCTAATTTTTGGATCTAACAAAAGGGGGGGATTAGCAGTTTATGACCTGACGGGAAAGGAAGTAGAATACTATCCGATTGGAAACATTAATAACGTTGATATTATTTATGACTTTCCTTTGGTTGACAAAAACATTATCATTATCGGATGCAGCAACCGTACGAATCAATCGATTGATTTATTTCAATTGAATCCAAAAAATGGTTCCTTAACCGATATATCTAATGGAATATTACAAGTTGATAGTACTCGTATCGACGACATCTATGGTTTCACCTTCGGTCAGGATCAGCAGAAAAATAAGTCCTACGCCATTATTAACGGCAAAAACGGACGAATGCAACAGTTTGAACTTATTCCCACCCCTGAAGACCAACTAGAATTAAAGCTGTTGAGGGAAGTTCAATTTGATTCTCAAACCGAAGGAATGGCAACTGATGACAAACGCGGTTTTCTCTATGTAGGGGAAGAGAATCGAGGAATCTGGAAATTGCAACTTGATCCTGAGAGCGGCGATGTGAAGGAGTTTTTGACTGCTAGCGGCGATACTAACCCCAATATCGCTTTTGACATAGAAGGAATTACCTTCATAGAGCATGGAGAAAAAGATCTTCTCCTAGCTAGTAGTCAAGGCAATTTTTCATACGCCGTCTTTACTGGATCAGGAGATAATTCCTACCTAAGCAGTTTTAAGGTTGGATCCAATGCTGGGATTGATGGGGTTGAAGAAACCGATGGTTTGGATGTAGTTACTCAATACCTAAATGAGGACTACCCCCAAGGCCTGTTGGTTGTTCAAGATGGCTTCAATCACGAAGGAGACAGTCTTGTGGCTCAAAACTTCAAAATGATCAGTTGGGCTGAGGTTTTGAAGGATTTGCCACAGGGAGGCAAATGATACCTCGTAAAAGGAACCCGATCCTCTAGGCGGCGGCTGAGAACTTCAGTTCTGTCCCTAAACCCTAGCCGAGTGGAGCCTAATTCCACAGTCTCTATGATATGGTCTCTCGGCTAGGTTTTATCCTCTCCCCCAGCAATCCTATCCCTTAAAATAGTTCAGTACTTTTTGATTGTAAAAGGACAAAGCCAGTGAAATTATGGCAACCAATATGCCAATGTAAGCGCCTGCAGGCAGCGCAATCAGGATATTGAGCAGGAAGATACTTCTTGCCCCCCATAGGTTTCTTTTCAACAAGAAAAAAACCAGTATCCCAAAGCTCAAAATGTAACCAATTCCGGTGTACACCATATAAATGGGGTCCAAGTCTCCCACCACTATATCTTGCGTCGTGAACACATAGTAAAAAAGGAAGGGCAAAACCATCATCAAGGCATTGAGGATGAAAATAACTCGTAATGGGATAGGCTTATTTACTTGATTTTTCATAATGCTATTAATTGCTTTTCGTGAATCAATAGCACAAAATTGGGGAGAAGTCAGAGCTAACTTTTGGTCAAAAGGCTCGTTTTCCCGTTAAATTAGCTCATGGCCTGATTTCTGAATTCAGCCGGTGAGAGTCCGTAGGCCTTTTTAAAGGATCTGGAAAAGTTGTCAACGGTATTAAAGCCACAATCGTAGCAAATGTCAGATACTCTATCTTTAGAAACCAGTAGTAAGCTTGCGGCTTTTTCGAGTCTTTTCTGCTTAATGTAGGAAGCCGGGCTGTCGGCAAAAACCTCCTGAAATTTCCGCTTAAATGTAGACAGGCTATGATTAGTTAAGTGCGCCAATTCCCGAATGGATAAATCTTCATAAATATTGGCTAGGATCGTTTTCTTAAAGTCCACCTCATGCGGATTAAACATCCCATGCAGTACATCTCGAATACCATTACTATCAAGCTTATACAGAATATTCAGCAGTTCCTTGAGCTTCAATACTATGAGGGAATCATCCACAATCTGTGGACTATCGAAATAAAATAACAAACTCTTAATGAAAGAGGTTATGACTTCATTACCATGGATCGGTTGTAGCGGGACAGGTTTGGAATTAGCTTGAGAAACTAGGAACTGAGGAACATTATCGTTGTAAATAAAGCGAATCACATCGGGGTACAGATGTACAGCTACTGCTTCGTTTTTAGCGTCGCTTTTATTCAGATGCCAGTGATTAAAGTAATTGCCGCACTTCATTAAGACACTATTCTCCTGCTCCAGCGTATGCTTATTATTAACTCCGTACAAAGTCGATGAACCTTGTACGGAATATAAAAGACAGGCCTCATCATCCAATTTCTCCAATAGACGAAGGGGTGGTGTAAAAACCACTCTTTCCAAGATGATTTTCCCAAGTAGGTCGAAGTGTTGGTGAGAGTGAATCATGATGTAAAGATTGCTAGCTGCACCCCTAAATTAGCTGCTACTTTGGCGCTTACCCTTCCTCCCGATGCACCAAATCCATCGAAAAAGCGGGGGTACAAATGGCCAAATATTCACACGCTTCCTCAAAAGGATTGGAGTATTGAATCCGAGTATTCTTTTTGATCTTGATGGACTGTCCTGCTTCTAAAATCACGGTCTCCTCATCAATAATGAATTGCTTCTTTCCACGTATGATGTAGGTGTACTCGTCAAACTCTGGGGTCTGGAAAGGCTCGCTCCAGCCAGGAGGGGCAACCATGTGGGCGATACTGATAGAGGAGTCTCCATTCGTGGCATTGCCGAAGTGTTCTTCGATGAGTTTGCCATCGGTAGTAGGTACTACAAATGGGCTGTTTTGGATCAGGTATTTTTTGCTCATGTTATCTGTGCTGATTGAAGGAGTGCAAAATACAATAAGTGTTGCTATGACATTGGCATAGCATAGATACATTATCTATTTTGCGGTAAAATATTCAAAGATGTAGTGCGCTAGGGTTTAGTTTAGGAGTCAAAATCTCCACTAGCAGTCACTCAATTGAAAAGAAAAACTATGATGAAGATGTCAAGGATTCTCTCCTTCTTATTCGTTCTATTGACTATTAATTGTGCCCAATCTCAAAACCCTTTTCAAGTATCTTTTACGACAAGTACGCGTCCCTCAAAAGAACAATTACGCATAGATTTTGAGGATGATCTCGGTAATAAAGGTCACTTACCGATAGCCATCATCAAAGGTAAAGTGGATGGCCCCGTATTCACTATCGTTGCAGGTGTGCATGGTTATGAATACCCGCCGATAGTGGCCACACAGGCTATACTGCGAGAAATTGACATGGAAAAACTGAAGGGCACCTTAGTGATCATCCCGATTGCCAACCTAGGTTCTTTTTTTACTCGAACCCCCTTTATCAATCCTCAAGACCAGAAAAACTTGAACAATGCCTTTCCCGGGAGGGCGGATGGTAGTATTACGGAACAAATCGCACATTTTATGACCTCCAATATCATTCCGATAAGTGAGGTTTTTCTTGACATTCACGGGGGAGATGCCTGCGAAGATTTAATTCCCTTTGTATGTTATTACAACCATACTGAAAAACCGGAACAAACCGCATTAGCTAAGAAACTGTCGGAAAATAGTGGCTTCGAATTTGTGGTTTCTTATCCTTATACCATCGCTGAAACCGATCCCGCCAAGTACACCTTCAAGCAAGCTGCCCAGGACGGAAAAACGGCTTTAAGTATTGAATGTGGGAAATTAGGGAATGTACAAGCCGAGAACGTGGATTTAATCAAGAAGGGGATCTATAACATGCTAGCCACCATGGGTATGTACGACAATGGCACCGGCCCTCATCCGAATATCGTCTATCGCAATGATCAAACCTACATCAGATCAGCCGTGCGGGGTATATTCTACAGTAAATTCAAAGCTGGGGATACGGTCAGAAAGGACGAAGTTGTTGGTTATACGACAGACGAATTTGGAAAAACCATTGAGGAGTATAAGTCTCCGAAGGACGGAGTCATTCTATATATGCTGGCCACACCGCCCATCAACGAAGACGACACGGTCATGTGCATTAGCTCCCTAAATGAGGATGAAAAATAAAGTCGCCGGTCGTCCCCTAAACAGATAGGCCATAGTTAGTTCAATCCAGAAGGGCCCGCTCCGAAATTCGGAGCGGGCCCTCTGTCGTTATCTACCAGCAACTTTGCCAGCTATTTACTTGGGTACAATTAAGGTCCCAACCTCTTTATCCCGTAAGGTATTAATCAACTGTTTCACTGGGCCATCCAGGCATTCTTGCCATTCTTTTTTCACCGCATTCCAATCCACATGTAGTTGGTCAAAAACAGCTGTATGCTGATCCGCAGGCCTGAAGTCTGAAGTTCCGACAGCGGAAGAAAGGTATCCCAATTTCTCCACTAGCATGCCCGGTAGACGGATCATATCCTGTCCGGTTCCAGTATGCTTTAACTGCATCATTCTATTTTCCAATTCAGTAACGGTGCTATCGACTACTGATAAGTCCTTACCGATAACTTTAGTCTCTTCCGTTAAAATAGATTTCAGATCCCGAAGTTGACGACGGATTCTTTCGGCTTTGTTGATTTCAATGGAAATCTCCTCGTAGTCTGTCTTGATCTTATCCAGCAATTCCAATTGCATGCGAATATCCTCAGCTCCGCCTTCAGAATTGGGATCCTTGAGCACCTCCAGGGATTGGGTCTGATGAACGGCACCATCTTTCATCAAGTGTACTTGATAAGTGCCAGGTGGCACTAAGTTTGAAAGCGGTGGATTCAGTGATTTCCGTGTTCTCTTTTCACTCAACTCGATCCATGGAGCATATTCTGGTTTCGTGCGCAAAACGATTTCAGTAGTAGGATCATCCTTTAAATCCCACCAAATTCTGTTCAACCCGGATTTACCTTTATGCTTGAGGGTCCGGATTGTATCTCCAGCAGCATTGGTAATTTTCAGGATGGTCTTGTCTTTTGTAGCCTCCGCTTTCTCCTCTGATAACCAGTAGTGCATCGACGCACCAGCTGGGGGGTCTTGACCAGAAGAGGCTTCGGGAAAAAACTGCATGTTGCTGGACACAGGATGAAAACGATAGGCATCCTTGGGATCAAATAGATGTATGTCCGATGAGGCAACTTTATTAGTCCATTGCTGGATAGGAGAAATATCATCTAGAATCCAAATACCTCGGCCGTAGGTACCGACTACCAAGTCGTTGAAGTGTTCTGGGATATCCAGCCAGTACATCGGGCTCGCCGGCATATTACTCATCAGCGATTGCCAGTTGTTTCCGTTATCGAATGATACATACAAAGCGTTCTCCGTTCCCAAGTAAAGAAGACCTTTGCGGAATGGATCTTCTTTGATCATTCGGCAATAGCTTAGATTCGAATCAGAAATGCCTTTGGTGATTTTGGTCCAGCTCTTACCAAAATCTTCGGTGCGGTAGACATAAGGCTTGAAGTCTCCCATTTCGTGGGCATCTACCGTCATATAAGCCGTACCTTCCGCGTGGGACGAAGCGTCGATATTTCTGACAGCACCATACTCCGGCATACCTGGCACTTTCGCGCTAAGGTTTTCCCAGTTTTCGCCATTGTCACGACTCACGTGGATCAAGCCATCGTTCGTGCCTGCCCAAAGCAAACCCGCTTTGACAGGTGACTCTTCAAATGCATACACAACGTTCGCATATTCTACGCCAATGTTGTCCCCGGTCAAGCCTCCTGAAAACTGCTGCTTAGATTTATCATTTAGGGTAAGATCAGGGCTGATCACTTCCCAGGATTGACCACCATTTTTTGTTCTATGTACATACTGGCTGGCCACATATACCGTATTGTTATCGTGGGGAGAGATCAACAGCGGGAAGGTCCATTGGAACCTGAATTTCACATCTGCCGCCGGTCTACCTGCCGTATAATCTGGCCAAACTTCAACTTGACGGAATTGCCCTGTCTTCTCATTGTAGCGCACGACCACACCTCCGAGTGCTCCACGTCCTGAAGCACTAGACCAAACGATGTTGGGATCCGTTGGATCTGCAGTTGCAAAGCCGCTTTCTCCTCCACCCACATCATGCCACATTCCTGAGGAAATAAAGGAACCGAAGAAACCTTGCATCCGGCTTCGGCTTGGCCCCTTCATGGACGGGCCATCTTGTCGATTGGTCAATACATTGTAGGGTATTGCTTTATCGGTGGTGACATGATACAACTGAGCAACGGGCAAATGTACCCGATGCCAAGACTTACCCCGATTTTGGCTGACGGAAAGGCCGCCATCTCCCACCACAATCTGGCGATCGCCATTAGTTGGATCAATCCACATTTCGTGGTGATCCCAATTGGGGGCAGCCCCGGGAGCAGGACCTTTAGCCGTCACACCCCCATCGATACTCGTATAATAGCTAGCCGACATGAAGTAGATTTCATTGGGGTTGTCAGGCGAGGCCGCACAACGGGTATAGTAGGCTCCCCTTCCGCTAAGGTTACGATCTGAATTGACGAGTGTAAAGCTCTTGCCTCGATCGTCTGAGCGCCATAGTTCACCGGTGTTGGTCTTTTTCCCATTTAAAGGAATACCATCACCCGTTTCTATCAATGCATAGATCCTTTGTGCCTGAGCTTGAGTCATGGATAGAGCGATCTTACCTACATCCCCTTCTGGCAAACCATTTTTTTCTAACCTTGTCCAAGTTTCTCCGGCATCCAGGGATCGATAGATTCCACTTCCGGGACCGCCGCTGGTACGTGTCCAAGGTCTAAGCTCCAACTGCCACATACCCGCAAAGAGAACGCGAGGATTATGTGGGTCCATCACCAAATCTGAAGCCCCGGTATTTTCATCTACATGGAGTACTTGCTCCCAGCTCTTCCCTCCGTCAGTACTTTTGTATATTCCTCTATCCTTTTGCGGCGTATAGCCATGTCCAAGCGCTGCAACATAAACTACATCCGGATTATCCGGGTGAACAAGGATGCGACTGATGCGGCCAGTCTTCTCCAAGCCCATATGTTCCCAATTATCTCCACCATCCGTCGATTTCCACACCCCGTTTCCCACCGAAACATTGGAACGGATAAAAGCCTCACCGGTACCGGCATAGATAACTTCTGGTTCGCTAGGAGCTGCCGCTAAGGCACCAATGGAATGTACCGGTTGCTTGTCGAATACCGGCTTCCAATTCAATCCCCCATCAATCGTTTTCCAAATCCCTCCACTTGCAGCTCCTACGTAATACACCATGGGATCACCTGCAATACCAGTCACCGCTACTAGTCTGTTACCTACCGGGCCAACGTGCCGAAATTTCAGTTGCTCAAGGTATTCTTGTTTTAGTTCTTGCGCGCCTAGCTCCGATGTCGAAAGGAAGTTCAACAACAGTGGCGTTAAGAGTAGTAAAATGAGTCTTTTCATCGATCTAGTTTTGTTTGATTAAGTCCCTCTAGGCAAGATATCCGAAGTTTAACCATGTTTATAGCTAGGCAAAACTTCGGATATCTCCTTAGATGATGAATATAAGATTATTCAAGTAAAAAACGGGCACCTATTGCGAAGGGGGTAAGAATGCTAATGCAACGATCGATCCCGCAGCAGGAAAATTATTGACATTTTACCTGAATAGTTTCGAATGAGTATTATCTTCAGTATCAAACAATTAATACTTTTTGCACCGATGAAAAAACAACTTTTACTTATTGTACTCACTTTGTTTATGGCAGAATTCCTAATGGCTCAATCTGCCTCGGAACAAATCAAAAATCTAGAGTGGAGGGCTATCGGCCCTGCAAATATGGGTGGTCGTGTCACCGATATTGATGGAATCCCGGGAGATCCTACTACCTTTTATGTCTCCGGGGCTGACGGCGGCGTTTTTAAGACCACCAATGGCGGGGTGACCTTTGATGCTCTTTTTACGAAGCAAAGGGTTTATTCCGTCGGGGCACTTACGGTTGCTCCATCAGATCACAATGTGCTTTGGTTAGGTAGTGGAGAGGGAGACCCACGTAATAGTGTTGGTTATGGAAACGGGGTATATCGTTCGATAGATGCAGGACAAACTTGGGAGCACCTTGGACTCGATGATACGGAGCGTATTAAGCGAATCGTGGTGCATCCAGATGACCCAGATGTCGCCTGTGTATGTGCCATGGGGCATGAATGGGGAGCTAACAAGGATCGTGGTGTTTTCCAAACTACCGATGGTGGGAAGAACTGGAAAAAGGTCTTGTACCTGGATGAAGATACTGGTTGCTCAGATATAGCCATCGATCTTTCCAATCCCAGAATCATGTACGCGGGTATGTGGACCTTCCGCAGGCGCCCATGGCGATTCGATGGTGGTGGAGGTGAAACAGCCGTGTACCGTACCAAGGATGGAGGAGATACTTGGGAAAAAATCATGAAGGGTTTACCGGAGGGGCCAATGGCGAGGATCGGATTGGCAGTAGCGCAAAGTGATCCCAATATCGTTTACTTAGTAACCGAATATTCAAATGCGTCAGGGACCCTTTTCCGTTCAGACAATCGTGGTAATTCTTGGAAATTGGTCAATAAGAATCCAAATATCAACTTTCGACCATTTTATTATAGTGATATCCGCGTAGACCCGAACTATCCCAATGTCCTTTATTCCCTATCTGGGGGACTATACAAATCTATCGACAGTGGTAAGAGTTTCCAGCGGATTGCCAATGATGTACATGGAGATCACCAGTCCTTTTGGATCGACCCCATGAACTCGAAGCGGGTATTGAGTGGGAGTGATGGAGGATTTCAGGTATCCTATGATCAGGGGGATACCTGGGACATTATTAATAATGTAGAACTCTCTCAGTTTTATCAGCTCAACGTGGATATGCAGGATCCTTATCAGGTGTATGGTGGGCTACAGGACAATGGCTGCTGGACAGGGCCTAGTAATTCCCTGAACTCCAAAGGAATTTTGAAGCGCCACTGGAAAAGGATTAGCTATGGGGATGGTTATTATGCAGAGCCCATTCCTGGAAGTGAACATGAGGTGTATACCAATCTACAGGGTGGTGTACCTTTTCACGTAAATACCAATACAGGAGTAGTGCGTAGTATTCACCCCTTCCCAAAGATCATCGGCTCAGCTGGTGATGCGATAGAAGACCATAAATATAGATTCAATTGGGACGCACCCATTCATATCTCGCCCCATGATCCTAATACGGTGTATTTTGGGGGGAATGTCCTTTTCAAAAGTACGGATCGAGGACATAGCTGGACAGAAATTAGCGGAGATTTAACGACCAATGATAAGGAGAAACAGAGAACTTCCGGAGGGGAAATCTATCAAGATAATACAGCTGCTGAATTTCATTGTAGCATCTTAACCATTGCAGAATCTCCCTTGGAAGCCGGCGTGATCTGGGTAGGGACAGACGATGGCAATCTACAGGTAACCCGCGATGGTGGGAAGTCCTGGAAGGATGTGAAGGGCAATGTAGGCAAGATGCCAGCCTTTGCCTGGATTGGCAAAATCCACGCCTCCGAACATGATGCAGGGACAGCTTTCGTAGCCGTAGATCAACACCGCATGGATGATTTCACGCCCCATGCTTACATGACCACCGACTATGGAAAGACTTGGAAGAAGATTATCAATGGTCTACCCAAAGATGATTATGTCAAGGTAATCCGCCAAGACCCACACGATTCCAATACACTGTATATCGGCATGGAACATGGCATCTATATTTCCTGGGATAAAGGATCGAATTGGACGCGCATTAACAACAACCTCCCGCCGGTATCAGTGAGAGATTTGCGCATCCATCCTCGAGAGAGAGATATTATTGTTGGGACACACGGTAGAGGTGTTTGGATCCTTGATGATGCTCGCCCGATTTCAGAAATGGACGACGCAAAGAAGAAGGAAGTTCATCTGTACCCTGTTCGTAAAACCACACGCTGGCACTATTATAGTCAGATTGAAAACATGGGACAACGTACTTACAAGGCAGCCAATCCTGACTATGGAGCATACATTAACTTCTATCTAGCCAAAGATGCCGAAGAAGCAGTCAAGGTGGAAATCACGAATGAAGAAGGAGTTGTAGTGAGAAAACTTAAAGACACTACCGCTACGACAGGCTTAAATCGCATGGTTTGGGATTTGCGTTCCGAAGGCCCAGCTGTCACCCTCAACAATCCACCACAAGGTGGATGGCGCTCTGGTCCGTTCCGACCCTTAGTTCCTCCTGGCACCTACCAAGCCAAGCTAATGGCCAACGGTCAGGAATTAACTACCACCATCGAGGTACGAGCCGATCCTCGCCTGGATGTCGACCAGAAAGACTACGAAGCACAAGCGGCAGAAACCAAGCGGCTAGAAACAATCCTTTCGCAAACCAACCAATTGATCAATGATTCTGAGGATATCCTCGGTCAGCTCAGAGCCCTCAAGCAAAGGCTAAAATCCGATGAAGGCGATGATAATAAGTCCACCTTGACCGCCTTAATGGAATCTTGGAAACAAGTAGAAGCCTTACAAAACGAATGGAGAAGACCTCCGCCCAACATGGGTTACCGCCAAAAACCTCGATTGCGCGAGGAGATTCGCTCCTTATTGTACGCCATCGACGGTGCTCCCGACAAGCCCACCCAATCTCAGCTAGATCGTGTTGGGTCCTTAAAGGAGGAAACGGCAACGGCCATCCAAGCTTTTGAAAAGGTGGTGAACGAGGAACTAGCGAAGCTAAATGCACTGGTGAAGGACTTGCCGCAGGTGCATCTGGGAAGAAGAAGGCCATAGCAGCCTAAGCCTAGCCATCCGATGTCGCCTGAGGTTGAGTCATCCGATGTCTTTCTGGGAAGGTTCATCCGAAGTCTAACTGAGACTACCCTTAGGGAGACTTCGGATGATTGGCCAAGGATGACATCGGATGACTCTCCTAGCTTAAGGTACTCTAATCAATTCTCCAAAGAAGACTGCATTCAAAAACAGCTTATTCGTGCCGTACCAGGTGCCGCGGAAGTTAGGATCTTCGGCAAATAATACGACTCTCCCCTGCCCTGCCCTGCTTACTACAATAGAGGCAGATTTCTTGAGGAACTTATTCAGGTTATCATCGGTAATGAAGCCGTCAATGTGTGGGTCATCGGTGTACATAGCCACATTACTGAATTCATTTTTGCTGGGGGTAATCCATACTTTATTATTGCGATAAATGGGCAATTGACGATCCCTGTACCCATATCCCAAGGGATGAGTGATGTCGAGATCTATCTCGAAAATCACTCCACCTACACCATCCCGACCTCTGATTTCAGAAGCCTGGACATAATCGTATCTCTTCTTTTCCGTGCTATCCTTCTTTTCACCCTTCTTATCCTTATCCTCTTTCACCAAAGACTCCTTCACGAGCTTCTTACCGATGGCCCAGGCCGTAGCCCTACCGATGGTAATTAAAGTATTGCCTTCCGAGACCCAGTCCTTGATTTGCTGGATATCCGTGCTATCAAGATTACTATAGCTTCCCGAAACGAGCACCATCGTAGTATATTCACTAAGATCTGCTCTTCCAAACATACTGGTTTGCAGTTTGGTGATAGGCATTTTTACACGCTGATCCAGAAGATGCCATACAAAACCTACTTCATAACTGCTGGTCCCGTCTCCTGTGAGCATCACGGCTTTGGGCTTTTTCAAGGGGCTAACGTATCGGCTACCTAAGTCAATACCAGACCGACTGTAGCCCGTAGTAGCCGCATGCACATCGATTTGATATGCATTAGCTGCCTCCTGCAAAATCGCTCTTAATTCCTCCCCATCCATCTTCTGCTTTTGTAGCGGAATAACGAGTGAACCGTAGGAAAAGCTCTGATCTCCTGCTGAAGTAGGAAGCGTAAATGGTTTCTGTGAGGCCATAACACGTACTCCCTTAGATTGTAGATGGTAAAGTAGTGCCGGTGCATTATAATCCTCCCATCCAATGATGTAGGCATAATTGGAAACGGGAATGGTCTTCTCACTAGAAGCCAGATCTGTCAGGGTTACTTCCTGTCCAAGTCCTATCATTTTACTAGCGGCCGCATACTTCATGTTGTAAGCATTCGCCAAAGACCAAGCGGAAGCGTCGTAAAAAACACTATCCTGATATTCGCTGTAGGTTTCGAACATGGTCTGCACCATACGATATTGAGCTTGAGCGGTAGGTACGATATAGGCCTTGCCGGCTTCGTAGGCATGACCATTCAAGGTGGTATTTTGATCTAGTTCATATACCTTGATCTTGTGTGAAAGCAATAAATTCAAGAAGGCTTGAAGCCGGTTCTGATCGTACGCTTCTCCAAAGACATAGGCTTTCACCTTGCTTTTATCCGCATTGGCGATAGCCGACTTAAAGAATTCTTGCTGATAAGCATACATCATTTTCTTATGCTTCACGGAAGCTTCGACAGTTGCTATGGAGTTGACAAACTGATTCCGAATCGTAAACGCAAAAGTAATCTGCCCCATGTCGGTATCCTGCACGTGTCCGCGAGAACTGGCCTGTTCAAACAGTATACCTAAGCCACCTTGCAAGTCAGGATAGGAAGAACCATAACCTGGATAGGTTCCATCAAAGACTTCCTTTGTGAAGTACAAGGAACCCAACTTATCCATCTCCCGTTGGAAGTACAGAGCGAAGGTATCATTGAGCGTCGTATAATTCTCGACGGGCATGATGGGGTCTTTGGAACCAATGGCTTTCATCGGCTCAAAGAAGTAAGAACTATTGGTCCCCATTTCGTGGAAATCCGTAACTACATTCGGGTACCACTGGTGGTACCAATTCAACTTCCCTTGGCTTTCGGGATGCACCAACAGCAGCCAATCCCTGTTCAGGTCAAACCAATAATGATTCGTTCTCCCTCTTGGCCACATTTCATTGTGTTCGGAGTCCATAGGATCAGCATTCAAAACTGAGCTTCTATGTGAATTTGCCCACTGGGAATGTCGATCCCGTCCGTCCGGATTGATCACCGGATCCAAGAAAACGATGGATTGCTGTCGATATCGTTGTATATCTGGGTGGTTAGAAGCAGTCAAGACATAAGCCGCTAACATGGAGGCTTCTCCGCCGGAAGGTTCATTGCCATGGACATTGTAGGCCAGGTTGATAAAAATGGGCAAATCGGCCAGGTCACTATCTTGAATGGTGGCATCTGGATTGACTAACTGGAGGTGATTTTGCCTTAAATCTTCGATGTTTTGCAAGTGATCAGGATCGCTGATCTGAAGTATTACCAGCCTTCTCAGCTCATGCGTTTTGCCATAATCGATCAGATTGGCTCGGTCGGAGGCATCCGCCAGGGCTTCCAGATAGGCCACGATGCGATCGTGCCGGGTATGATAATCCCCTATTTCGTACCCCAGAAATGCTTCTGGGCTTGGAATTGAGGGATCAAAGGGGCCAAAGTCCTTGTAGAAATAATCCTGACTTATTAAGGATAGTGAGAAAAGCAGACAGACTAGAAGAGGCAATAATCGTTTCATGAAAAAGGAAGCTTAGTTTGTGTTCGTAATAGATTTAAAAATAGTATTTCTAGTGCATACTATCGAAGTGTAAACGGCATTTGTATCCCCATTACAAGAAGCACAAATCCGAATAGGTAACTCGTTTGAAGTCCAGGCAGAATATTAGAAAAAACAAGGTAATACAACTAAGAAGTGCGACAGTAGATATTACTGTCGCACCTCTAAAGATATGTAGTCAGAGAAAAAAGTACTAGGTTTTTAACATCGCCTAGTTTCCTCCTCCACTGCTATTATTTTGCTGCTGTTGACGCTGCTGTGCTCTTTGCATTGGATTACCAGCACCACTACCTCCTCTTCGTCTTGAGCGACCTTTAAACAGCTCAAATCGAGAAGGCTCACGGGTTTCCGGCCAATAATTGTTATTTCTATCGGTATCCGCAGTTTCTAGAAGTGGATCTAAAACAATTTTCTCAACTTCTTTTTCAAAGAAGAAGACCTTACTGACCTTTTCACTATTCTTCTGCCAAATCTGAACGGGTGTTCTGACAATTTCAGAAGTGCCGTCTACAAATTGGAATTCAAGAATGATCGGCATCACCAAACCACCAAGGTTATCAAATTCGACGGAATAGTAGTGATAGCCTGCGTCCAAAAATGCTTTTTCATCTGGCGACAATTTGCTTATATAGCGCTCATAAGCTTCCTTATCTTCCGGAGTTACATCCAATGGATCATAAGAGTTGTAGAAATCATTCATGGTAGGATCACGCTCTACCATCGTCTCCATTGCTTCATAACGCTGATCACCAATATACTTAGGTGCCTTGTCTCGCTTAGCTTTAGCTAAATTCTTCTCCACCTCTGGATCTTTGGTATCTACCTGTAACCATTTCACACCTTTGATAGCCAAATCAACATGATCAGTGGTATAGAACCAGCCTCTCCAGAACCAATCTAAATCTATACCAGAAGCGTCTTCCATAGTACGGAAAAAGTCAGTAGGTGTTGGGTGCTTAAACATCCACCGATTCGCATATTCCTTGAAAGCCATATCGAATAGCTCGCGGCCCATGATGGTCTCACGCAAAATGTACAAGGCTGTTGCTGGCTTGGTATAGGCATTAGGCCCGAGGCTTTGTACAGATTCTGAGTTGGTCATAATGGGAGAAAGGTTTTCCTTAGGTCTACTCATGTAAGAGACAATCTTTGCTGGTTGGGCTCCCCAATCATGATCCGTCTCCCATTCTTGACCCGCAACAGCATCCAAGAAGCTGTTGATCCCTTCATCCATCCAGGTCCACTGGCGCTCATCCGAGTTCACGATCATTGGGAAATAGTTGTGACCAATCTCGTGGATAATTACACCAATGTGTCCATACTTCATACGCTCCGAGTAGGTGCCATCAGCTTCGGTACGACCGTAGTTGAAAGCCACCATAGGATACTCCATGCCCATACTGCCATCGATAGACCAAGCCACTGGATAGGGATAGTCGAACGTCATGCGTGAGTATACCTCAATGGTATGAGCAGTTACCCGAGTAGAATACTTCTTCCAAAGGTTATATCCCTCTTTGGAATAAGCAGACATACACATGATCGTTTTACCATTTTGCTCTAGTGCCATCGCATCCCAGATGAACTTTCGGCTGGAGGCAAAAGCAAAATCACGAACGTTTGCTGCTTTGAATGTCCAAGTCTTTTCTTTTGTAGATTTTTCTTTTTCATTTTCAATGGCCTCTTCCTGAGTAACGATCATAACAGGCGTATCGGTGGTTTTACGTGCCTTATCCATTCTTTGACGTTGCTCTTTAGTCAGTACGTCCTTGGGATTCTGCAAAGTACCCGTAGCCGCTATAATATGATCAGCTGGAGCAGTGATATTTACCTCGTAATCACCAAATACCAGGGTAAATTCACCTCTCCCCAGAAATTCCTTATGCTGCCATCCTTCTACCTCATTATACACACACATTCTTGGGAAAAACTGAGCGATGGTATAGATGTAGTTGTCGTCACCAGCAAAGTACTCCGCTTTACCACGGCCGTTGGAGGGAACATTGTACCACCACTTGATCTTGAAGGAAACATTTTCCCCAGGCTTCAAGGGCTGATCTAGATCAACCCGCATCATGGTCCCAACAATATGGTGCTTCATATCCTTATCTGTGGCATTTTTGACATATTCAATATTATGTCCACCATCAAAAGGATTATGCATTCTAGATAACTGCCCAAAGCTCATGCGGCCATTGATCTCACCGGTTTGAATTTTTAGGGTTTTAGAGTCTTTGGCTCTAACATTCTGGTCCAATTGTAGCCAGAGATAGGTAAGCACATCAGGAGAATTATTATAGTAGGTAATCATCTCGTCACCATAAATTCGCTGATTTTCATCATCCAATCTGATGTCCATCTTATAGTCTGCCTTTTGCTGATAATAAGCATGACCAGGTGCCCCAGAAGCGGTGCGATAAGCATTTGGCGTAGGAAACTCTTCCTTTAATTGCTTAAACTTGTTGTAATTAAGGTTTGGATTCTGCGCTTGAATCACAAATGCTATTAGACCTAATAGCAAGGTCAGGGTGGAAGTTTTTTTCATAGACAATTTTTGATAGTATATTCCTTTCATGAGAATTTACGCAAGTCCGGGCAAGCTAGGCTGCCCACTTACCTAAACTCAAAGCGATTCAAAGATAAACAAAGAAGTACCAAAATAGCGCTGAATTGAAGAACCGTTTCATGGATTATCCTGCTCAAATCTTACATACCTCAGGAATTTTTACTGAGCATTTCTGTTCTGTACCCTCCATTTAAAAAGTGCAATATTAGAGATCAATGAAGTTCTGCTTTCTAATCTGGCGCCCGAATTTAAAATTCATAATTGCACCTAGGTTATCTGCCTGCTCATTCATGTCACTATCCAATAAATAGATTATGAAAACCAACGTAACAGCTTACCCTTATTGGAGAGAAGTGTTAGGGTTGGATTTGCGCATGTTTCAATCCATCTAATGCTACAAAACACCTTGGCAACAAGGTCCTGTCCAAGTACTAAATGTTTCGGCACTACAAACTTAATGCAACTATGTTGCATTTTTAAATTATCTACTTACTTTTACAGCAAGACTGCATTTATTATGTAATGATTGAATTGAAAAAAGGCTTAAGACTAAATCCTCAGTTTGTCAAACGGGTAAGATTGCTACCCGTAGCTGTCCGGGAGACCTTCATAAGTCAGCTTTTGAGAAATGGCGTCTACCATACCTTTGATTCAAGGGGAAAGCACTTAAAGACATGTTTATACGAGGAGATCAATATGGAAGACAACCGTCTTCAAATTATAAACGGTAGGCAGTGATCAAGTCAATCCATGGTACTAGAACAGAAAAACGCTTTCGTGTAAATGTTTAATTCGAAAGACACAACATGAATCACAACAAGAGAGTTATTTACGCAGACTGGCTGGGAATTTCAGCCAGTGGACTCTGTCTCATTCATTGCGCGCTGACGCCCCTACTCTTTACAGCCAAACCCCTGTATTACGGCATGATAGGCAGACAGGTACACAACCACGGTGCCTGGGCTGCACTAGATTATGTTTTCTTGATCCTCAGTTTTCTAGCAGTATGGTACGCCGCCCGGAACACATCCTTTATCACCCTTAAATGGGTTTTATGGGCAGCATGGATCGCATTTACCATCGGGCTTTTACTCGAGTCAATGCACTTGGCCTTCGGACACTGGCTTATGTATGTTGGCTCCATTACCTTGGTCATGGCACATATCAAGAACTTCTACCATGGCCAGCATCATTGTAAAATTGAAGTGTCAAACTAAAATAAAACGTGAATGATCACCACTAAAAATTTGACCTACCAATATCCCGGATCCGAACCTATCCACTTCCCTGACATTAGCGTGAGAGCAGGAGAAGCTTTATTAGTTCGCGGAGAATCGGGCTGTGGTAAAACGACGCTGCTGCACTTATTGGCGGGCTAGCGGCGACCCACATCTGGTCAAGTAATCGTGGACGGCGAAGCGATTTCAGCCTTCCCACCTTCAAGAATAGATCAGTTCCGAGGGCGGCATATTGGTATCGTCTATCAACAGACTTACTTTATCGAATCGCTTTCCGTTCTGGAAAACCTGCTACTTTCTCCCTACGCGGAAGGTCGAAGCAAGGCAAGAGCTATTGCCGATCGTTTTAATATCAATGGCCTTTTATTTCGCTACCCGCATCAACTGAGTGTTGGACAGCAACAAAGAGCCTCCATAGCCAGGGCCGTGATGAACGAACCGAAACTGTTACTAGCTGATGAACCCACCAGTGCACTTGACAACAAAAACTGTGGCCTAGTCATAGATCTACTGTTGGAGGAAGCAAAGGCGCAAAATGCGGTCTTAATCATTGTCACCCATGATGACCGCCTAAGCCATGAGATAAGTAATTCGGTAACGCTAAATGACCTCGTCAATTAAAATCAAAAAGAATGCTCGGGAAAATAGCCTGGAAAAATATAGTCTACAAACCGCTGAATACTGCACTATGTGTTAGCCTACTCCTTTTTGGAGTGGGTATCATCTCCCTATTGTTATTGATTCAGAATCAACTGGAACAAAAATTTGCGCGGGATTTACAAGATATTGATCTGGTGGTAGGGGCCAAAGGAAGTCCTTTGCAATTAGTGTTGTCCGCTGTATACCATATAGATGCCCCAACGGGTAATATCAAACTAGCCGAAGCTCGCAATATCATGGAGGCTCCCGTAGTCAAGGAAGCTATCCCGCTGGCCTATGGTGATACTTATCGAGGATTCCGCATATTAGGTACTACCGAAGGGTATATACATAAATATGATGCAAAATTGCGCGAAGGGAAGATATTTAGCAAGACGATGGAAGCAACTATTGGTACAGACATAGCCCGTAAAACGGGGCTGAAGCTTGGGGACTCTTTCTTAGGAACGCACGGAGAGGTTGAAGGTGGCCACGTCCATGATGAATACAACTACAAGGTGGTTGGGATTTTGGAAAAAACAAATTCCGTGTTGGATCAACTCATCTTGACTAATCTCGAAAGTGTTTGGCTAGTTCATGCTGGGCATGGAGAAGAGCATGAAAATGAAGAAGATGACCATGACCACGAAGGAGAACATGACCATGACCACGAAGGAGAACATGACCATG
>ENA-UENX01000069-UENX01000069.1-marine-metagenome-genome-assembly--contig:-NODE-69-length-52153-cov-3.446777_pt1 | contig 52153 bp, 42 predicted proteins | sample MGYA00237875_ERZ529327 | MGnify/ENA primary metagenome ERZ529327 (study PRJEB26372, sample SAMN05368347) | marine metagenome | biome: cultured habitat; feature: ocean water; material: water; isolation... | reverse complement strand
AGGCAGTCTGATAGGTGGTCAGTATCACATCAAAACGCAATATGAGTCTTGGGTCCTTGTATCGTTTGGTTCCCGTGTGCTGATAGATGCTGAGGCTTGGAGCAAATTTGTTGAGTTCCTGCGCCCAGTTGAAGACTAGGGAAGCCGGCAAGATGACCAGGGCGTTGAGAGACTTGAGAAAGCCCATGTCAGGAGGTGGCTGAAAAAGATCCAATTGAGTAGAAGGGCTGGAACTGCTCGCCGCTTCTGGTAGCGCCTTGTTTTCTTTAGCGTGGAGTAAGACGGCAATGGTCTGCAAGGTTTTACCCAAACCCATATCATCCGCCAAACAGGCGCCCAGTTCATTGTGATATAGATTAACCAGCCATTGCACACCCGCCAATTGATACGGCCTCAGTTCGGCCTTTAATAGGGGAGAGGGGCGGAAATTGACATCCACCTTCTCTTCAATTTGTGGCGCTTGATCTTCGATTTCCTCTAGTAAGGTGAATTGGCTTTTGGTTAAGCGCACCTTACCTTCCTTAGTATTGGCAAACTTGGCCAGATCTCGGTACTTATTGAGCCATTCTTCTGGAATCAGAAAATAGGTTCCATCGGGCAGGGGATAAAATCGGTTTTCTTCTTTGATATAGGGGATCAACTTCTTAAATGGGATCCGAAACTCACCCGCCTGGACCTCTCCGTGAATATCAAACCAGTCGTTTTCTTGTGTCGATACCAAATCCAGATGAGGTGGCGCCAATTGGATTCTCTTTCCATCAATCTCTGGGAGGATGAGACGGAACCCGGCCTTTTCCAGTTTTTTCCTTTGTTTTCCTAGCCATTCAATCAGCGCGTAGGGGGCATCCCCAAGATCCTTGACAAAGAGGTAGTTGCTTTCATCCTGTACTTCGATACCAAATTTTGAAAGACGATCCATGTACGCTTTCTCCTCATCAAACTTCCGCTGAACCCGGATAATCTGTACCTCCGAACCAATCTTCAGGCTTGTCTTTTGAGTGGTCTTTTCCCGCCAGTGGAAGAAGGTGCCTGGGTAGCACATCCGCACGTTGATGACCCATTGATCGCTGAAAATATGCTTAACCACTTCCAATTCACAGCCCTCCAGGTCATTCAATTGCAGTACGGAAAAGCCTTCCGCTTCGATGTCCACTTTTGCCGCAACTTTTACTATGAACTTTTGGAAGTAGACATTGACAGAAGAGGCTGGAATGGTGACTTCATCCTTAAAGCGAAAGGGCTTCACCATGTTACCGTTAATATGCTGAATTCGATACAATTGGTAGTCTGCAAAGACCCAGGCGGGCTTGTTGGTTATCGGCAGGATATCTTTTTCCTTGATATTGATCAGTTGCTCTCCGTCCTTGAGTTTCAATTGGTAAAGGACTTCTTTATCTGTCTTGGTAAAGTGCAACTTTGGGACTAAAGGATTTTCGACATAATGTAAAACAAAGTCCTTGACCAATACCTTTCGTTCCACATTCCAACTGATCGGTAGCTCTTCCCGTGTTAATAGGGTCAACCATTCATCCAGCTTACGGTGGATAAAGGAAATGATGTTGGGTTTAATTTCTTTATTCTCCAATAGCTCCTCTAGCGTCCTAACCTTTCGCTTATTATTATTGAATTTCTTAGCGAGGTGTTGAGGAGAAAGAATCTCTTGTAAACTGAATAGCTTTTGACGGGTAGGAGTGAGTTCGATCTTATAGGACCCAATGGTATCAGGTATAGCCTTTTGCTGAAGGTGTGCTAGTAGGCCAGCTTTGTCTTTTTTTACTACATATGAATTAGGCAAGAACAAACCGTCTTCAAAGGGATACAGGTTGTAAACAATTTCAAATGGAGTATGTGTATTAGGGAAGGACGGTGTTGACATGGCTCTGCAAATTTGGGGTGGCAATGATACTAATAAATGAATAAATTTCACCGTTTGGGTTAGGTCTATTATTTTTGATCGCTAAATTCATGGAAACTACACTGAGTAAGAGAGCAAATCTAACTGATCATTTTATGGTGGCCCCTTTTTCCATACATCTACGTTACGTACTCGCCTTAATAGCTAAGGCTATTAGGCTACGCCGCGCCTGGATCTATGAAAAAATTGGCTCGACCAAAAAAGTCACCTAAATCTGCGCTCTTACTAACTAAGATGACCCTATGATCACCTACCTACCCAATATTGCAGATCATATTCTGTTCTTTCTCCTTGGTATTATCATGCCTTTTCGTTCCATCCAAGCGCAAAAGCAGATTAAGCAATTGGAATACAATACCCCGACCAAGATCCAGATGTATTGGATCAACGGCTTCGGCCTGTGGGCCATGGCAGTGATCGTGTTATTAGTCTGGTACTTTTCCGATCGAATGGTAATGGATATTGGATTAGGGTGGCCGCCTCCTGCGCTGGATCGTGTTTCCAGTATTTTAGTTACGGTATTTGTGATCCTCTATCTTTTGGACGTCGGTTCGGAATTAGCTACCAAGGCACTGCGCGAAAAAACCTTCCAACGCTGGATAAGTGATATGCCCTTTCTACCTGCCAAGGATGTGGAATGGTTGCACTTTAACTTCCTTAGCCTCAGTGCGGGAATCTGTGAGGAGATCGTATTTAGAGGCTTTTTCATCACCTACCTCTATTCTTTGCTGCAGTTTTTACCGCTTCATATAGCGCAAACGCTGGCTATCCTTTTCCCGGCGATCATTTTTGGTTTTGTCCATTACTATCAAGGGTGGAAGGCCATGTTGAAGATTAGCTTGATGGCCATATTGTTTGGATACGTGTTTGTTCTTACCGGCTCTTTATGGTTGTTAATCTTACTACATTTCTTGGTCGATCTACTGGGAGGTAGCTTCAGCTGGTGGTTGCATCAACGGTATGGGACGGTATTGACTGAGGAGGAGTAATTATTAAGCTGGCCTTGAAAGTTTCTGGAGGGCATTACTATAGAAATCCTATGGTAGCCAGAGCTTTACCTATTTCACATGTAGTTTTTCGATTAGTGCCTGAACTATTTCAGAGACAGTTGCTTTATCAGTTTCTATGACTTCCACTTCCGCCCGCTTTGCTTCTCTTCTCAGATAGTTTAACCAGCCGATCATATTAGAATGAAATAATTCAGGTTGACCTCTTTCAATTAAGCGATGCTTCATAGTTTCCTCGCTGCAGTCAAATAAAAGTATTTGGTAATCTTGATAGCTATTTTTTCTGAATCCTTCTATATAGAATTTTATTTCGGTCGATCCTTCGAATAAAATATGCGCATTATCATTTCTGGCACTGTGGACAAGTTTATCGATCCATTCTGTAGTGGCCTCCTGTTGCCATTTTTTTGAATCATCTAATTCATCCCAATTTGGCAGTTCCATGTCATCAAAATGGAAGACCTTAACCCTCCCGTCTCCTGATAGAATATTTGATAATTCTTTTAGTACCGTAGTCTTTCCAACTCCTGATGCTCCTGTAATTGCAATGATCATGCTGAGAATCTTTTGAGGTGATTCAAATCTAGCCATGAAAAAGCCCCTCAATCTTATCTGCTAAGGCTCTGGCATGTCCAGGTTCAGATTCGAAGGACCAGCCGGCAATGTGGGGACTTAGGACTACATTTCTGGCCTCTTTTAGATACTGAAAAGGATCGGGGAGTTTTAATGGATCCAGGTGCACGAAGGACATGTCCTCATATTCCAAGACATCCAGAGCCGCGCCTAGCACCTTTCCAGCTTTTAGTTCTTCCACAAGATCAGCGGTATTCAGCACCAGTCCTCTGGCCGTATTGACAATGAAGATAGGTTTCGCAAAAGCTTGGAGGAAAGCGCGGTCTACGAAGTAATGATTTTCAGGGAGGTAAGGGATATGCAAACTTACGACATCGGCTTCTGCTTGTAAACTTGGGAGGTCGACTGCCTGTGCATACTCATCGCCATAATCGGATTTAAACTTATCATAAGCGATAACTTTAACCCCAAAACCAGTCAAACGCTGGGCTAAAGCTGTACCCATATTACCATAGCCAATGATGCCTACGGTCTTCCCCTTCAATTCAACCCCTCTATTCCCTTCTCTAATCCACTGCCCATTTCGCACTTCATGATCTGCTCGAGCCAGATTGTTCATTAACATCAACAACAAGCCCATGGTATGCTCACCCACTGTATCTCGACTCCCTTCAGGAGAAGGCAATACGTGGATTCCTCTGCTGGCAGCATACTTCAAATCGATGTGTTCCAGGCCCACTCCAGAACGAGCTATGAATTCCAACTGAGTGGCTTGTGATAGAAAGGCTTCATCCATTTTGACCCGACTACGGATAACCAAACCAAAAGCATCGCCTACTATGGGAAGTAATTCTTCTCGGCTACGCTGTGAATGATCTTGGCAATCATACCCTAGAGCCATCAAGCGATCCCAAAGGACCGGAGCCGTTTGATCAATGAAAATGACTTTCTTCTTGTCCATGTTGATTTCTTTAAGCTTTTAGCGGGGCAAAGCTAGTGAATGAAGGAAAAATATCTTCTTGTCAGGCCCGTAATTTTCCTGCATTTATCTTATAAGCGTAATTTGTCATATTTCTCGAAATACTTGAATGGGAAAGCAATAAATCCAATTGCATTGCTGTTTATTCCCATGAGAGTGAAGTTCTATTGTATTTCATTTCAAACTTTACTCCATTTCCAACCACTAATCCTCAGTTCGCTTACCCCAGAAAGCCACCCAATACACATGAAGGAAAATGGTTTCACTTTTGTTGAAACCTTTGACTACCCAACCTAATCGCTCAACACACTTTTGCAGTAACCCTCAGTATGCACAAAGAACTATTTTCCATTTTCCCTATGTAACAACTCATGAAATGATGAACAGCCTAAAACCCTTACACCTTTTCATAGGGTGTCTCCTTTGCCTTTCTTCGTATGCCCAAAACAGTTTTGTACAGATCATGGACCAGGTGGAGACCTGGGATAATAGTGGTGTCGCGGATTGTCCAGATCAAGGCTTTGTCGTGGCCAATGACTTGGCTCGTCCCTTCACGGATGGGGCAAAGCACAGCTTCTTTATGGTTAAGTATGATTCTTGCGCGCAGGTAGAATGGTCGCGATTGTTCGAGAGCGATAATTTTGGATTGTTCCTGCAGGACATCGCGGTTGGACCCGATGGAGGAATCTATGCTACCGGTGCCACTGGATTACAAGACATCTTCTTGTTAAAGGTGGATATGACCGGTGAGATATTGTGGTTGAATGCCTACCATACCTCTGACTATGATCGATGCTATTCCATTGACATCCTGGAGGATCAGGTCCTGTTGTTTGGTAACTTTCTGGATAATATCGAAAGCCGAAATTATGTCTTAGTGACTGACTTGGATGGAGGCGTGCGCTGGGCCAGGCGTTACGCGGAACAGGATGGAGATGGTGGCGCCGCCTTTTCGACTGAGGGTGGTATTATTTGTCGAAATGGAAATAGCCTATATGAGTTGGATCCCAATGGGAATCCGCTTTGGGCCAATCAATATTCAGATTCCGAGATTAGTTCGCAACCTATTGCTATAGAAGGAGGATATGCAGTGAGCTTCACGGCCGTAGAAGCCCAACAGCAATTCGTAGCCATGATTGGGGCGGGCGGTGTGATACAATGGCAATCGGAGGCATTACCCGCAGCTTATGAATTTTCGGATCTTGCGGCTACCATGGACGGGGAAATTGCTTTTACCAATACCTATTCTGCTACCGAAGGAGAAGTGTCTACCTCTATGCCGATGATTACGCTCCTGTCCGACAAAGGTCAAGTGACTGCCCAGTACCAATTTGAATTGAGTGAATTTGGTCGATTTATAGATCCTTCATGTACCGTAAACGAGGAAAATGGGATCACCTTGAAGGGGAAGTATGAAAGTGAATTCTCCTACGATTATGTGCTCCGGATCACCCCGGATACAGCCTTAGGTTGTGTGGGAATTCCATTAGGAGAAACCTTTGAAACTCAAGCTCCATTAAAGCAAGCTCCGGTAAATGTGACGGCAGGATCTTTGGACTTCGAGCGGGTTGATACCTTCCACATTGCGTACCAAGATATCGAACTCAATCCCTGGCCGTATTGCGACAAGACTAGGGGAGAGGAGTTCATGACTTTAGATTCTCTAGTGGCTTGTGCAGACACCTTCTTATTCACCACGGAATTTGAGGAGGCTATCTATGAATGGAGTGATGGATCGAATGATCCCAATCGTGTATTACAAGCTCCCGGAAAATATAAAGTGGATGTAATCACCTGTAACAAGACCTATCATTACGAGATCAATCTCGATTTAGGGAAATGCCCTTGTCCGATGTTCGTTCCGAATGCCTTTTCTCCCAATGGAGATGGGATCAATGATGTTTTGGAATTACATGCCACCTGTCTTTTCCGCGATTTTGATTTGAAGATATTTAATCGATGGGGAGAGATGCTGTATCATGCCGCCGGGCCAGAGGTGAACTGGGATGGCAAGACCTTGAATGGACAACCCTTACCTAACGGGGTATATGTCTATGCCATTGATTATTCTTGGGAAATCTATCCGGGCTTTTTGCGTAAAGATCTAGCTACCGGGACCATTTCTATTATCCGATAAATAGAAAGCCCGAACTCCGCTGAAAGGAGCTCGGGCTTTCGACTTTTACCATATTGGCAAGGCTGTCTTAATCCACATTCGGCTGTGGTGTCAACCTCAAGTAAGGGCGGACTTCCGTATGTCCTTTAGGGAATTTTTCTGGTATTTCTTCATTGGTAATAGAAGGAAGAATTACTACCTCCTCGCCATGTTCCCAATCCGCTGGCGTAGCTACGCTGTGGTAAGCGGTTAGCTGTAAAGAATCAATTACTCTAAGGATTTCTTGGAAATTACGACCCGTAGCAGGTGGATAAGTTAACGTCAATTTCACCTTCTTGTCTGGGCCGATGACAAAAACGGTGCGTACCGTGGTCTTAGCCGTCATGTTGGGGTGAATCATGTCGTACAATTCTGCTACTTTTCGGTCTTCATCCGCAACGATAGGGAAGTTCATAGTAACACTCTGCGTGTCCTCGATGTCTTTGATCCATTCCTGATGGGAGTCCAAAGGATCAACACTAATGGCGATTACTTTTACATTCCTTTTCGCAAATTCTTCGTGTAAAGCTGCGGTACGACCCAATTCAGTAGTACATACCGGTGTGAAGTCAGCTGGATGCGAAAAGAAAAGGCCCCAACCATCACCAAGGTATTCATGAAAATCAATTTCTCCTTGGGTAGTTTGAGCTTTGAAATTGGGCGCTGTGTCCCCTAATCTAATGGCCATGTGGGTAATTTTATGGGTTCGAAAAATGAGAATGGGATGGAAGATAGTGTGCGCTGGTCATTAACTTAGAACTCCTCTGTGCCAGGTAAGGCAACGGGATTTGTGACCAGGCTGTCGTTCACTTTGTTCTTCTTGTTATTTATCAATACATCTTGCTCGAGGAATGGTTTAACCAGACCGCTAATCGATTCAAATTCTACTAGAAATCCATCATGTCCGTATGAGCTTGTGATAACCTCCAGCTGTGCATTGGGAATATGTTTGGCTAATTGAATCTGTTCTTCAATAGGGAAGAGAATGTCTGTGGTAATGCCAATGATTAGAGCCTTGGCCGAGATTTTTTGCAAAGCGGCCTCAATGCTTTCGCGGCCGCGACCCACGTTGTGTGAATCCATAGACTTACTTAGGCTCAAATAAGAAAAGACATTAAATCTTTTGTACAACTTCAACCCTTGGTAACGCTGATAAGAGCTAGCTCTAAAATCCTCAAATTTATCTTCCGTTTCTTCTTTTTGCGTTAGTTGGTAGGTTTTGTAATGACGATAGGAAAGCATCGCGATGGCACGCGCAGCCTCAAGCCCCTTTTGCCCGCTTTTCGGGTCATTTTTATCAAGACTCGAATCCGCCAGGATAGCCATTCTCTGACTTTCGTTGAAAGCGACTCCCCAAGGAGAATGTTTGGCATTAGAGGCAAGTATGCAGACTTTGTCAAAAAGTACTGGCTCCGTGATGGCCCACTCTACAGCTTGCTGACCACCCATTGATCCACCTACAATTAGTTTGACTTTGTCAATGCCCAATTGCGCTCGCAAATACTGATGAGCTTTCACCATATCTCTAATGGTGATGGTGGGGAAATCTAAGCCGTAAAGCTCATTGGTGTCTGGATTGGTATGGGCAGGGCCGGTACTCCCATAGCAGGAGCCAAGCATATTTGAACAGACTATAAAGTATCGGTTAGGATCAAATGTTTTGTCTATACCCAGTAGACCTTCCCACCAGTCCGCGGCATCCGAATTAGCCGTAAGGGCATGGCAGATCCAGATGACATTGTCCTTCTCCGCATTGAGTTGACCATAGGTGTGATAAGCAATGGTTAATTCGGGAATGGACTTGCCGGATTCAAGTTCAAAGGCTCCGGGATACTTTAATTTTTGTAGCTCCATAAAGTGTTTGAATATAAAAGGGAGGGCAAAAAGAAACTTAGATCAGGAGGAAATGAGCCTACCCGCCTAGGCTTCTTTCTGCCTTTGAGCTGGAAGAGAAATTACTTCTTAAAGAAGTTCCAGTTCATAAAATGACTAGTTCAAGACTGGGTTTTCAACTTCAATTTTGGCTAATGCCTGCTCGAAGTCAGCCTTGATATCATCAATATGTTCGATACCTACGGATACTCGCAAAGAAGTAGGTAGTACCCCTGCTGCCAATTGCTCTTGGTCGCTTAGCTGCTGGTGAGTGGTAGCCGAAGGTTGAATGATCAGTGTTTTTGCGTCCCCAACATTGGCCAAATGACTTACTAGTTGGAGTGAATCTACAATCTGAGTAGCATTTTCTTTTGGACCATGAACGGTAAAGGAAAGAACACCTCCGAAGCCATTGGTTAGATACTTCTTAGCATGTGCATGCTGTGGATGGCCTTCCAGGCCGGCATAAGTTACGGAAGCTACTTTTGGATGCGCCTCCAACCATTTTGCTAAATCTAGAGCGTTGTCCACCGTTCTTTGCACACGTAAACTCAAGGTTTCCAAGCCCTGTAGTAACAAGAAGGCATTGAATGGAGAAAGAGCTGGACCAAAGTCACGTAGTCCTTCAACACGAGCTCTAATGGCAAAAGCTACATTACCAAAAGGTCCTTCCGAACCAAAGATATCCCAGAAGACCATGCCGTGGTATCCTTCAGAAGGCTCCGTGAATTGAGGGTATTTTCCATTACCCCAGTTGTAAGTACCGCCATCTACGATGATACCACCAATGGAAGTACCATGTCCACCTACCCACTTGGTAGCAGACTGTACCACAACGCTAGCACCCCATTTCAAAGGTTGGCAAAGGAAACCACCGGCTCCGAAAGTATTGTCTACGATCACCGGAATATCATGCGCCTTGGCCACCCCGATGATTCCTTCAAAATCAGGAACGGAAAAACTTGGATTACCAATGGTCTCAAAGTAGATTGCCTTGGTATTTTCATCAATCAGTTTTTCGTAATCAGCAGGAGATTCTCCTTCTGTGAAGCGTACTTGAACACCTAGTCTCTTGAAGGCTACTTTAAACTGGTTATAGGTACCTCCATAAAGATTAGAAGAGGATACAAAGTTATCACCAGCTTGAAGAATATTGTTCAAAGCCAGGAATTGCGCGGCTTGTCCAGAAGCAGTGGCAACAGCCATTACGCCACCTTCCAAAGCAGCAATTCGCTTTTCAAATACATCGGTTGTCGGATTCATGATCCGCGTGTAAATATTGCCAAACTCTTTGAGGGCAAAAAGATTAGCCCCGTGCTCAGAGTCCTTGAAGGTATAGGAGGTAGTTTGGTAAATGGGGACTGCTCTAGATCGAGTTGTTCCTTCGACCTCTTCCTGTCCTGCATGTAGTTGAAGGGTTTCAAATCGTAAATTGGACATGGTTTCAATATTTTAAAGTCAGTTAATGATATAAGATTCCTGATCAACGTGCTAAAGACAAACTAGTAATACAGGATACTAGACTATGCTAGAACCTACTCATCTACTAGATGCCAGTAGTTAGATTAGCAGCTACAACAACAGCAACAACAGCGCTGTTGGCGCATAGGATTACGGTACAGATGGGCTTCTGAGAGCCGGTTTCGGTGGTCAGGGAAAATGAGAGAAAAAGGTAGTGAATTCATCATTTAGATTTTATAGTTCCAAGCTGTACTCGATCTGAGTAAGTTGGCGGGATTTAGCACCTTTTACCGAAGTGGTAGGTTGCTAGGGTTTCGAAGAGCCCGTTCTCTCCACCCGTTCTTTATAAAACCATTCTCGTCAAAGAAGTGATTTGTGAGGACAAAAGTATCAGCTATTCCACGAAAAATCAAATTTTTTTCTTTGGGTCGACGAAAATTTTGTAAAAAAGATAAAAAGCATCAATTTCGCGCCGATTATTTGATAATTCCATATTCGACGGAATTGTAGCCTTCTCTTACCCTTTTAACCATATGAAAATTAGCTGGGGCAAAGTAGCTGCTGAGACAGATTAGGGCTACTTTAAATTCCTTGTGCAACTAAGTCCTACCAAATAATGTTGTCCCAGGCAAATGATTTCTTTTCCACCACTAAATCTATCCTAATGAAGATTGAATTGACAAGATTAGACGATGCTTACCACATGTTGGCGACCAATGAAGATGGTAATACGGTTGAAACCGACGGTTCTCCTAAAGTGGGTGGTAGCAACCAGGCTATGCGACCTATGCAAATGTTACTCAGTAGTTTAGGGGCTTGTAGCTCCATTGATGTGATTCACCTATTGACCAAGCAGAGACAGCAGATTGATGATATCAAAATTACCTTAGAGGGAAATAGAGCCGAAGGGGAAGTACCCTCTCTGTTCACCGACATCAATGTGCATTACCGTTTGTATGGAGACCTTGACGAAAAGAAAGTAGAAAGAGCAGTAACCATTTCCGGAGAAAAACTTTGTTCCGTCGCTAAGATTATCGAAAAAACGGCCAAAATCTCTTGGTCTTGGGAGATAATAAAGTGAAACGGTTGAGTAGGTAAATCTCTACACCTCCAATCAATCCGATAGTTATGTCTAGCAAACAAAAACATTTTGAAACCGATGCCATTCGGTTACAGCGAGAAAGAACTCAGTACAGGGAGCATAGCGTTCCCCTCTTTTTGACTTCCAGCTTTACCTTTCCCAATGCGGAAGAAATGCGGGACACTTTTGCTGGAGAAACGGATGGAATTATCTATTCGCGATATAGCAACCCCAATACGGATGAACTCATCGCCAAGGTTTGTGCGATGGAAGGGGCAGAGGCTGGATTCGCCACCGCATCGGGGATGGCTGCAGTTTTTGCCAGCATGGCTGCCTTTCTAAAAACTGGGGACCACGTATTGGCCTCTCGAGCTTTATTCGGTTCAACTCACCAAGTCTTGACTAAGATTTTCCCCAAATGGGGCATTAGCTCAACCTATGTTGAACCCGCAGATATTGACAATTGGCACAAGGCCATTCAGCCTAATACTCGGATGTTGGTCTTGGAGAGCCCTTCCAATCCGGGTTTGACCCTGGTAGATTTAGAGAAGGCAGGACAGATTGCAAAAGAACATAATTTGATCCTGAATGTCGATAATTGTTTTGCTACTCCCTATCTGCAGCAGCCGATTAAATATGGAGCCGATCTATCAGTACACTCTGGAACGAAGTGGATGGATGGTCAGGGGCGAATGCTCGGCGGAATCATTGTAGGAAAACAAGAATTGATCGACGAAATTCAAGGCTTCTGCCGCCATACTGGGCCAGCTATGTCGCCCTTCAACGCCTGGGTACTTTCTAAAAGCCTGGAAACCTTAAGCGTGCGCATGGAGCGACATTGTAAGAATGCTTTGGCTTTGGCAGAACGACTTAGTGAGCATCCCAAGGTGGCGGCCGTTCGCTATCCTTTCTTGGATAGTCATCCGCAAGTAGCTTTGGCGAAGAAGCAAATGAGGTTAGGTGGCGGATTGGTTTCCTTTGAGATTAAAGGTGGGATCACCGAAAGCATGCAATTCTTGAATCAAATCCAGCTTTGCTCTTTGTCTTCTAATTTAGGAGATACCAGAACCATTTTGACGCACCCTACAACTACCACCCACTCTAAATTGACGGAAGAGGAACGATTGGCGGTTGGGATTACTCCTGGGTTAATTAGAATTTCCGTGGGCTTGGAACATATTGACGACATTAGTGCCGATATTTTAGCAGCGCTTTCGTCAATCTAGACAATAAGGCGGGTTTTCATTTCGTATTGGTTTGTAGACCATCTCTAAACAAGTGATCAATCCACTTTGAGGATGGTTTTTATGGAAACGTGTGTTAATTAATCATCATCTTCCACTATGCTACCGATCTGTCTGTAAGGAAGGGCAGAAGGTCGCAAGACGCAGATGGATTGGAGAACGACCTGAGCTTTGATACTGGGAGAAGTCAGATCAAATTGCTAACTTCATCTAGTAACAAATCTTCATGCGTTCAAGCATATTGTGAGAGAACTACAAATCAATACCTCATGAGAACTTCGGTAATCGTACTCGTGTGTCTATTCACAGCCACTTCTATTTTTGCTCAATTCACCTACTCTGGAGTCCTTCATCAAACTGAAGCGGAGTTGTCTTTCTATGAAGCCCAGTCCTGGGATTCCCTTTTAGTCACAGAAAAAAGAATGACGGCCATGGGCTACCGGCTGATGGAGTTAGAGACCGCCAAAGATGGTGCGGATCGCTACTATTGGTCTATCTGGGTCAAAAGTGATTTAGGACATCATATGGAGCGCATAGATGGTTGGAAGAGTTTTATTGAACAGAAGCGCGCTAAAGTGAAAGAAGGATATGTTATGGGAGAGGTAGAAGGCATTGCTTTGACCGATAATGAGCAGCAGTTTTATGGGGTATGGTACAAAGGAGATACCCAGCATAAGGTATGGCGTTTGGATTCTAAGGAAGGCATTATGAAGAAGACTGCGGAAATGTCTCAGAATCATTTCTATTTAGTCGATTTGGATGTTTTTGAAACACCTTCCAATACTGTACAATATTTGGCACTATACCACTATGGTTCTGCTGGACAGCGGGCATATGTAGTGGTAGAAAAAGACCTCAAGCGTTTCAATACCGAAATTCTTCAGCGCACCAAGAGTGGTTATCGCATCATTGACTTTGAAAAGTATCGGGAGAATGATGTGACTTACTATCTAGCTGTATTCAGAAAGGGAGATTACGAAGCTGTTTTGCTAAGAGATATGGATAAGGACGGGTTTTACGGGCGCTTGGATATGTCTGAGCAGAATCGCTTTCAGCTGATGGATATTGAATTGGATAAGCGACCGAGTAAAGCGAAATTGACGGTTAAGAAGTAGTTGGAGATTTAGATTAATGGAGTCGCTGCACATTGTGTTTCAACCAGCGTTCTAGGGAAAGGTTGCTTAGGTTGTCGATTCGTTCCAGGAGCTTATCGGATTTTACCTTGAGTTCCTCGGGGGATACCTTGTCCACTTGCTTATGAATTCGAAGGACTTGCTTTAACACGCTGATGCAATTAAGTAAAGCCTGACGTTCTGCAGAGGTAAGTTCTGGGGAACGCATCCAGCGTAAGCGCCAATTATCTAGCTCCTCACCAAGTTGGGCATGTCGTTGCGTTTGGTAAAGCAATTGGAAGTGCAGTAGTGCGGCCTTGTTAGCCAATTCTGACAGTTTGAAGTTGTGCACAGTTAAGGCATCCGTAGCCTCTTCCAATTTTCCTTCGGCCTGATCCACCCTGGCCGTCTGGTAAATCAACTGATCTTTCCGATCTCCTGCCGGTAGCAGTGCATGATAGTCATCGATGAACTGCCGGACCCAACTCAATTTCTGTAGTTGTAATCCCAGCGTTACCAAATCCTGAAACTGCTGTGGTGGCAGCTGTTGTCCTTGCAGGAGTAAACCTTTCTCTAATTTAACCTTTTGAACGAGGAATAGATGATCCACGAATTCCCGAAAGCCAGCTCGCAACTGCAACCAGCAATATTGCTCTGCATGTTCGTAGAGCCATCTTTGTTCTGCTAGCGGGAAGATGGACAGGTGCTTTTCCAGCAGTTCCATAAATTCGTAGTAGAAGGAGGGCTCATCAGGTTCACCCCAAGCCTGGCAGAGTTTCCAGTGTATTGCTACTGCTGGAATCTTTACGTAGCTATTGCCCTCTTTCTCCAAGAGCGCATGAAGATATTTGCTCAAAATATTGCCATCTTCTACGCCCTGATGACTGAGCATATCACAAATAACTTTCAGTCTTTTAATCAGAAAGGAAATATCTAGATGCTGCAGCTGAGCAGCATAAGCTTCATGATCTCCCGTTCCATTGCGGGAGGCTGCAACTTCCTCTGCCAATTGAAAAGCTTGTTGGAAGTAGTTGCTGCTTCTAGCGCCCGCCAAATTCAAGTCTTCTACTGCTTGATCAAACTGAATTTGAAAGACATTTTCTAACTTTCTTTGCCGCAATTGACGGAGCAAGTAGATCTGATGTAGATCTCGGTGACCATTCCATTCTTCAAAAGCCAGAAAGGATCGAATCATCTGATACAAGCCAGATAGTTGCTTTCTAAAGTAGGCGTCGTTGTAAGCTTTGTCCGGGAAAATGGCCTTGTAGAAGGTGCGCTTCTTTAGCATGGGCCCAGAGAAGTGCGGATAGTGCGGGACTAACTTCTCTAACAACTCTAGTGCATTCTGATTCGTGTTGCAGTAGGTTGACTTGGCAAAGCGTCGAAGTCGCTCTAGCTCCGAGCGATTCAAGGCTCGCAATAGCTGTAGGGCTTTGCTATTAAGCATAGGTGCGAATATACTTGATCGACAAATATAAACGGTTGATTTAGAAAAAGAAAAGAAATTGGAGATACTAAAGACTTTTCACCATATTTTTAGCTAAGTAGTCATTGTAGCCCCTCATTTTTTTCCTAAATACTCGATTTAATGCATCTTCGAGCCTCTTTCCAAGCATAAGGTTTGTAAGATTAGCTGCTATGGAGTGATTTCATTTCTTCGATCTGTTGCAACTCTTGCCGCGTTTTTTCTCTCCGCTGCTCTTGTTGAAGAAATACGGGAGGAAAGACACGGGCGGCACAATCCGAGATGGGGCATCGTTCGCAAGTGGTGTGTACTTCTTTTTGCTTGATGGCGGTATCTCCCAAGAATTTGAAGAGCCGGCGAAGTTTATCATCAACCAGAAGGCCAATGGTGAAGCTATAGCTTTCATCGCTGTTGGTCATGCTGGGTTGTGCAATGGATAAACAGAAATAGGCATTGGGCGTATCCACGTACTTGGAGATTTGCACCCCTGCAATCGGACCCGCCGCAGCTTCTGCATTGGGTAGGGCCTTTAATTGGCGAATCAAATTAATACTAATCCACCGCCTACAATAATGCTCATCTAGCTGATTCGCATGTGGATCGTGCAATTGGGAAAGGTGCATTTCCTTGGTAACCAAGAATTTCTTGAGATCGGGTTGAGCAAAGAAGCGGATGAAGAAGATATCACGGATATCGAAATGTCTGGGGAGAAGATTGGCCAAGCGCTGTAGCACCATGCCTGGAGCGGCCCCAAATCGATTTAATAGATCGAGAAAGGCGTCGTTATCCCATTTTCGCCATTGCGCCATCCGCTCAATTTCCTCGATCATCACACTTTCTGGGAGGATCAGGGCTACGGCAAAGTAGGCAGCTTTGAAGTTGATCAAGAGTTTATCAAAACTATCTACCTCCAAGAGCGGAGTCTCTAAGGGGCGATCCTGCTGTTTAAGTACTTGAAAACCGATTTCTTTTGCCAAGAGAAACTTGGTGATGGGGTCGGCTAAATCCGCTTTCAGGAAAAGTTGCTTTTTGGCTGGACTATAGTAAGATAAGACCTGACTCAAATGCGGTTTGCTATCCAAGTATTCGGTATCTAACTCTACTGTGAAGCATTTGCGCAGCAGCTTTTTCAGTGTTTTCTGATCGAGTTGCTGATCAATCTTCAATTTATTGTCTTTTCGGAACTGATTGGCTGCTTCTTCTACTTCCTCAAAATAGTTGTCATGCAAATCCTGGTAGGAACGTAAGGCCACCTTGTAGAAATCTTCCCCCTGCATGTCAAAATTACGGGTGATCTTGAGTACGGTGCTAACAAAAGCATTGACCTTATCTGGAGCTACCGAAAGTAACTCTATGAGTTTAGAAACATCGATACCAAAATCATCTAGCGGGAAAATCTTGAGGAAATCGGAATGTAGAAGGTCGATAATCGGCTTTAGTTTCTTATTGGCTTCTAGGGAGACTAGATAGTTATAGTCGGCTTCTAGGGCTTTAGACAACACGAGGATCTTATCCGTCTTGGGGTATTTTTTTCCCTTTTCAATATTATGTAGATAGGAGATAGCCAAGCCCGTCAGATCAGATAACTGCTGATAGGACAAGCCTTTGTCTCGCCGCAGTTGCTGAATCTTTAAGCCAAAGATCAACTTTACTGTATCGATTTCTTTCAACATACCATTGTCACTTGATGTAACAAATATACATAGAAGTAGGGAAAAATTTCTGTTAGAGAAATTTTCTCTAATTGAGAAAATATATACATTTGCGTCAGATTTCACTAATCCTAAATCAACAATGATGGAAATCTTCGGTATCAAAAATGTAGAAGCCGAAATGGCTGACATCGGTTTGGACCAACTCGGTCAAGTTCATTGGAATCTGAGCCCAGAGGCTCTGGTTGAGGCAAGCCTTCGAAAGGGGCAGGGCGTCTTAGCCGATAATGGTGCATTGGCAATAGAAACGGGTGAGTTTACAGGCCGTTCTCCTAAGGACCGGTTTATTGTTAAAGACCAGATCACTTCCAGTACAGTCGACTGGGGAGAGATCAATCAGCCCTTTTCAGCCCTTAAATTTGCTGGACTTTTTGAACGAATGAACACCTTTATGGCAGGGAAAGAGGTGTTTGTCAGAGACGCCTTTGCTGGAGCAGATCCGGCTAGCAGGTTATCTCTTCGGGTAGTGACGGAGTTTCCCTGGAGTAATCAGTTTGCTTACAATATGTTTATCCGTCCATCGGCTAGTGAACTGGAGCATTTTACTCCAGATTGGACGGTGATCTGCATCCCTTCTTTTATGGCGGAGCCTGCTATTGATGGTACACGTCAACACAACTTTTCCATCATCAACTTCACTAAAAAGCAGATCCTGATCGGTGGCACGGGCTACACAGGTGAAATTAAGAAGGGCATTTTTTCTGTCCTAAACTACCTGTTGCCGGTGCAGTACAAGATCTTCCCCATGCATTGCTCGGCCAATGTTGGACAAGATGGAGACACTGCCATCTTCTTCGGCTTATCCGGGACAGGAAAGACCACCTTATCTGCGGACCCAGATCGGATGTTGATTGGAGACGACGAACATGGCTGGTCTGATGACGGAGTATTTAATTTTGAAGGAGGATGCTATGCGAAAGTGATTGATCTTAGCGAGGAAAAGGAACCTACCATCTACCAGGCGATCCACCACCGAGCGATACTTGAAAATATAAACTTCATTCCCAACTCTCAGCGACCTGATTACGGACGTGCAGATATAACCCAAAACACCAGAGTATCTTATCCGCTGTATCACATTCCTAACCGACTGGATTCTGGCAAAGGAGCTGCACCAAAGAACATTTTCTTCTTGAGCTGTGATGCTTTCGGTGTATTACCTCCGATCTCCAAGCTCACGCCTGCTCAGGCCATGTACTATTTCATTTCTGGATATACGGCTAAGGTTGCAGGGACGGAGGCTGGTGTAGATGAGCCCCAGGTGACGTTCTCTGCTTGTTTTGGTGCTCCATTTATGCCCTTGCATCCCACACAGTATGCGGAGATGTTAGGAGAAAAACTATCAGCTGGTGAGGTAAATGTCTGGCTAGTTAACACGGGTTGGACAGAAGGACCTTATGGGGTGGGGCATCGTATTTCTTTGAGTCATACTCGAGCTATGATCTCTGCTGCTTTGCAGGGGAATCTAGCAGAAGTCGAGTTTAGCAAAGAGCCCGTATTCGGATTGGCTATTCCTACCACTTGTCCAGGAGTGCCCTCCGCATTGCTAAATCCAAGAGATGTATGGGAAGATCAAGTTGCCTATGACGGTAAGGCTACTTTCCTAGTCAAGACTTTCCATCGCAATTTTGAGCAATATGCCAGCCAGGCAAGTGCCGAGATCAAGGCCGCGGCACCTAAATTATTAATGTACTCTTAGTGATTTAAACCGATAAGTAGATAAGTAAAAGGATGGCCTCAGTAAGGGGCTTCCTAAACTATAGATAGGGGAGTGATCGAGATAAGTATCGATCATTCCCTTCTTTTTTGTGCTTGCTTGAAAAAGTGAGTGCGCTGAAATTTTTTTTGAAGCCGATGTAACATTTTGAGCCTTTTGTTCTCTAAGGGGTAAAAAATTAAAACATACAGCTTTTATGAAAAGGACATTTAGCGTAGCCATTCTGATGCTCTTTTTGACCATCCAGGCTTCATCTCAAAAAACCATTCAAAAAAACTCCTTTCAGGTTACCGTAGCAGGTAAGGGGGCAGCCATTCTCTATTTTCCTGGCTTTTCCATTGGTGGATCCATTTTCCAAGAAACGATTGATCAACTCGATATCAAAGGTCAAAATCACGTCTTTACTTTTGCGGGTTTTGATGGGGTCAATCCGATAGAGATGCCTTGGTACTCCACCATTAAAATGGATCTTAAAACCTACATTCAAGAGCAAGAATTGGGCGAAATTACCATAGTTGGGCATAGTATGGGAGGAAACCTGGCTTTGGATCTAGCGATGGAGCTACCGGATCAGGTCAATAAACTGGTGATCATTGATGCGCTTCCGTGCATGCGAGAGGTTATGATGCCCGGTGTACCCGCAGAAGCTTTGCAATATGAAAGCCCTTTCAACAATCAAGTACTTAACATGAAGGAGGAAGGATTTAAAGGCTATGCCTATAATATGGCTTCTAACATGACCAAGGATTCTGTTGGGGTTACCAAGATTTTGGATTGGATACTTAAGGCGGATCGAAAAACCTATGTATACGGATATACGGATTTATTGAAGATTGATGCTAGACCCGGACTGGAGAAGATCAAAGCAGAGTGTCTTATTTTGGTGGCGCCTGAACCGTACGGAGAGGATATGGTACTGAAGAACATCAATAGCCAATATGAGCGCTTAGGAACAAAAACCGTCAAAGTAGCTCCTAAGTCTCGGCACTTCATCATGTACGACAATCTTCCTTGGATGATCAACGAAATTAACCTCCATTTGAATGGGACAGATTAAAGATACCTTCGAAGAGATCTATCAGGAATACTATCCAATGGTATTCCAGATCTGCTTCGGATACTTTAAAGGAGAGGAAGAGATTGCCAAGGATGCTAGCCAGGAGGTATTCATCATCATATGGAAGAATCTGAAGAAGTTTAAAGGAGAATCATCCATTAAAACCTGGATCTACAGAATTACGGTGAATACCTGTCTAGGTCAGATCAAGGCAGATAGTAGGAGGAAAGAAGCACTAAATCACGTTCATAGGGATCATCGAGATGCGAATCTTGATGATTCCGTTTCGAAGCTATACAAGGCAATCGGCCAATTGAATAAGACGGATAGACTCATCATAATGATGGTCTTGGAGAAAGAGAAGCAAAAGACGATAGCCGAAATACTTGGAATTGAAGAGACAAATCTCAGGGTGAAGATTCACCGGATTAAAATCAAATTGGGCAAAATCTTAGAAATGATGCGAGATGAAAGATGAATTTTCAGAATTAGAAAATGTTTGGAACGCTGGACAGAAGAAACTAGCGCAACAGCAACCCACTTTTCAAGATATGCAACAGAACCTTAAACAGCGGAAGTCTGCTTCTCGAAATTTTCAGTACGGAACCTTATCTATTCTCTTATTTACCCTGATTGGCTTTTGTGCCTTCTTCATTTATGTAGCACCGGTGAAGCAGACCATAAGTAGGGTAGGGGCGATTGCCATGCTTGGGGGGCTCACCATTCGAGTGATCCTCGAGATAATAAGCTTGCTTAAGCTTCAAAAGATCAGTACACTATCTAACTCTAAGGAGAACACCAATAACAGCATCAGTTTTCATGCTTTTCGAGTGAAAACCCAGCGCATTTATTCTCCGATCATCATAGGGGTGTTTACCATTGGATTCTATTTAATCACTCCAGAATTCTTAGACAACCTATCCCTCAACATGGTATTGTTTATTGATATTTCCTATTTATTCATTGCTGCCATTCTATTCTACGTGATCCGCATGGGGGTGCAAAAGGAACTACAAAACCTCCAGGAGTGGACGGACTTGCTTAGGGAATTGGAGGCTGACTGAATTAGCTAAGTTTATTTAACCCCAAAAAACCATTCTTGGCTAGGCATCCTTCATTGAGAGTTGGATACGCTTTCGCTTGAGATCCACATTCATTACCCGTACACTCACCTGTTGTTGCAGGCTGACTACATCTAGAGGATTCTTTACGAAGCGATTCGCCAATTGGGAGACGTGAACGAGGCCACTTTCTTTTATACCAATATCTACAAAGGCACCAAAGTTGGTGATGTTATTCACGATTCCAGGAACCACCATCCCTACCTGTAGGTCCTGAATGGACTGAATGTTGGCAAATTCAAAGGATTTGGCCGTACCCCTTGGATCAAGTCCGGGCTTGGCTAATTCAGCAAGGATATCTTTCAAAGTAGGTAAGCCAACCGCATCCGTGGTGTAGCGCTTGAGGTCAATCCTTTCGCGTAAAGAGGGTTTTTGGATCAAATCTTCCACTGTACAGCCTAAGTCCTTGGCCATTTGCTTTACAATTGAATAGCTTTCTGGGTGCACCCCAGTATTGTCCAATGGATTTTTAGCATCTCTAACTCGAAGGAATCCAGCGCATTGCTCAAAAGCTTTTTCTCCCATTCGAGCCACTTTTTTCAAGGTAGCACGAGAAGCAAAAGTGCCATGCTCAGAGCGATAATCTACAATATTCTGAGCGAGAGTAGGGCCGAGGCCGGATACATGAACGAGCAGGGATTTACTTGCGGTATTCAGGTTGATACCTACCGCATTCACACAACTCTCAACCACCCGATCCAAGCTTTCTTTTAATGAGCTTTGAGACACATCATGTTGATACTGGCCAACTCCAATTGATTTTGGATCAATCTTTACTAATTCCGCAAGGGGGTCCATCAATCTACGACCGATAGAAACGGCTCCTCTTACGGTCACGTCCTGATCCGGAAATTCCTCACGGGCTACGGCCGAGGCAGAGTAGATGGAAGCGCCCGCCTCATTCACCATAAATACTTCAATCCGCCTTCCAAAATCCGTTTTCCGGCAAAGCTGCATAGTCTCCCGACCCGCTGTACCATTACCAACAGCAATAGCATCTACTTGGAAGCGATCCGCTAGATCTACCAAGGTCTTTTTCGCCATAAACTCATCCGATTGAGGAGGGTGCGGGTAGATGGTGGTATTGTGTAGTAGATCTCCATTTTCGTCCAGGCATACTACTTTGCAACCCGTTCGGTAGCCGGGATCCAAGCCAAGTACGCGCTGTTGACCAAGGGGCGCTGCCAGGAGCAACTGCCGAAGGTTTTCCGCAAAAACCTCTATTGCTTGTTCGTCTGCTTTGTCTTTTGATAAATTGCGAAATTCTGTTTCTATAGAAGGGGAGAGCAAACGTTTGTAGCCATCCTGCAATGCCAACTTCACCTGCTCCGTTGCTTCTCCATAACCCTGCAAAACCATCTTTTCCAACTGATACATCACTTCCTCTTCATCTGGCCCGATACTAACACGGAGAAAGCCTTCTTCCTCACCCCGTCGAATGGCTAAGATTCTATGGGAGGGACATTTTTTCAAAGGTTCTGAAAATTCGAAATAATCCTGGTACTTGGCGCCTTCTTCCTTTTTGCCACGAGCCACCTTGGAGGTGATCAATGCTTCTCTACGAAAGATGGAACGAACGCGGTTTCTCACCTTTTCATCCTCATTGATACGTTCTGCGATGATGTCCCGGGCACCTTGAAGGGCATCTTCCACCGTGGGTACCTCATCAGTGATATAGGAGGAAGCTAGCTGCTCCACATTGTTGTTCCGTTGTAAGAAGATCTGATCGGCTAAAGGCTCAAGTCCCTTTTCCTTGGCTGCGGAGGCGCGCGTTTTTCTCTTTCGTTTGTATGGAAGGTAAATATCCTCTAAGACCGTCATATCATAGCAAGCTTCGATTCGTCGGCGCAACTCATCAGTCAGTTTGCCCTGTTCTTCAATACTATTTAGAACGGTGTCCTTACGCTTAGCCAGATCGTCCAATTTCTTTGCTTCCTGTTGGATGGCTGCAATTTGAACCTCATCTAGCGACCCAGTTACCTCCTTTCGATAGCGAGCAATAAAAGGAATGGTCGCTCCATTCGATAAGAGCCCCAGCACATTCTGGACACGGTGCTTAGCCAACTGAGTTCTTTCGGCGATTAGATTGAGATGAACGGTATCGGTCATAGAAGGAGTTTTTTTGGGTGCGCAAATCTAATGAAATTCGCCAGTTTTTCAAGTCCATATTAGTTTGGACCGCAAAATGCGTTACGCAAAAAAAAGAGCAGTACCTATTGAAAGATACTGCTCTTATTCAGTTTATTCAAGCCAGTATGTAAACTGACTCATTTATCCAATTATCCTTCTGTCAAAGGAACAGGGAATTTCGTGTGAATGATATCACCTGCGCGGTCGATTGGCAAGAAGTTGCTGTTCAAACGACCATAGCGGCGCATATCGAACATTCTGTGACCTTCACCCCAAAGGGAGTAGCTTCTTTGGTATAGGAGCTCATCGATCAAGGAATCCTTGTCAACTGTACCTGCATAGTCACCGATACCAGCTGCATTACGGATCACATTGATAGCATTTACAGCTTCAGTGAGATCTCCGTTCTGCATGCTAGCCTCTGCATAGATCAAGATCAATTCTTCGTTACGGATTAGATCGATGGAAGAAGTTGAAGTTGCAAACAATGCAGTCTCGTGTGTTCCATTCAAATCATCCTGGCTAGGGGTATTGATACGTGCACGGAATTTAGATAGACGAGCATCACCAGCTGTAGCATTGTTGATGAAGTCATTGTGGACTACCAATTGGTCACCACTTTGTCCAGCAGCTTTGAACAATGGGTTTTGGATGTCCCCAGAGCTGTTACTAAACACGTGCTTAGGACCCACGTCCAATGGACCGCCTAAGTCCATAAAAGTAGTATTGATCACCTTGGTTACCTCATCCCACTGCTCTGCATAAAGTGCAGTCTTCGCAGAGATCGCACGATTGTATTGTCCAAAGCTAGATGGTGTGTTGAAACCATCAAATCCACTAGACAAAGAGAAAGCAAAAGAAGCACCGCTTAATTGGCTAAAGCCAAGGTCTAGAAGCGCAAGGATATCATTGTATGCCTGCCCTTCAGCAACGAATGGTCCAATGTTTTCAGGATCTGCTACATCGATACGGATGCCATTGTCATCCAACATACTCAATACCTGCAGTAGCATGTGTGCTTTTACCGTATTGGCAAATCCACGGTATCCGTCCTTTTCAGCGGCAGTAACTTGATCAGTATTATCTACCGCTTCTAGTAGGATATTACAATTCTTAACTACTCTATAGCGGGTGTTATAAGGAGCTGTTAGATAGAAAGTGTTGTTATCCAACTGCGTTCCATTCTTACCCAATAGATCCTCAGTGTTACGAGGGTCAGCGTCAAACTTGTAGAATTCACGTGCGATAGATCCGGAAGAAGTACAGAAAGTACCGAAACCATTTCTCATCGCTGCTTCTGTACCAGTCACTAGGAGATTCAACTCCTGTAGAGAAGCGTTACTCAAAACGCTGTTCAAACTCGGGGCGTTAGGGTCTACCTGATCGTCAAAAGTACAAGAGGTAGTATATAATGCCAGCCCCAATAATAATATAAAGGCTTTTCTCATGATGGTCTTTTTTTTATTTACGCTTTTGATAACTCCTGCTGTCAATGATGACATCTCAAACTTACTATTCTCACGATCCATTTCTTTCGAAGTTTGTTGTCCAGGTTTATCAGTTAAGATCATTAATAGAAATAATTCGCTCTTAGAAATTGAAGTTGACGTGGAAATACAATTGTCTTGAACTTGGGAAAGGAGTTACCTCGATTCCTGTAGATAGACCTGTTCCACCTTTGGTAGAGGTTTCAGGGTCATAACTGCTATAGTCTGTCAAAGTGATCAAGTTACGACCAGAAACACCAAAGCGAATATTTTCAATGTAATCTGACTCAAACGGTAAAGTGTAGTAAAGGCCTACCTCACGTAAGCGGAAGTATGAAGCATCTTCTATAAATCCTTCCAAGTCTAATAGGTTCTCAGGAGTTACCCCACCGATATCGGTCAACAAGCGAGACAAGTTCAATACATCTCCACCTTGCTTCCAGTGTGTCAAGAAATTGAAGTCAACGCGCTTTCCAATTTTGAATTGGTTGTACCAACCCAATTGGAAATCCGGCTCTGTATCACCAGTAATAGTTGGATTACCGTTTGCATCTCTACCCCAAAGAGCAGTGATTGGTGTGCCTTCGTTGATGTAGAAACTACCCAAACCAAGACCGAATGCTACGCCAGGAGGAACGAAACTTGGGATATCCGCTGCGTCCGTACCATTACCAGGTGTACCTAGTAGTGTGATCTCAGAATTGTTGAACCAGAAGTTAACATTAGTTACCCAATCAAAGTTAGACGTTCTAACAGGGTTGATGGTTAATCCTAATTCCAAACCAGTGTTCTCTAGATCAAGGTCATTTCTGATTTCATTGGTGAATCCAGAAGAACTAGGCAAAGAACGGTTGTACAAAAGATCCTTTACATTACGGATGTAGTAGGTCAACTCGATACCCAACTTGTTGTCAAACAAAGAAAGGTCAGTTCCAAACTCTAATTCAGAAGAAGTTTCTGGGATCAGATCTGGGTTACCTTGTTGAGAACGAATAACGAAACCAGGTGCTCCGTTGATATTGTTAGGTGACAGTGAAGTAAACAAAGAACCGAAAGAGGCACTGTTACCTGTCTCACCATAAGCTACTCTCAGTTTGAACTGGCTAATGTCTGTAGAGTTCCAGAAGTCAAAGTTCGCGATGTTTGCTGCCAATGAGGCTCTAGGGAAGGCGTAGTATTTGTTTGGATCACCGTTCAAGCTTGACTTGTCAAAACGTACCCCTACAGTAGCAATCAATTTATCATCCCAGTTGATCTGCTCCTGTGCGATGAAACCGAATTCTTGCTCAGTTTCTAGACGCTGGCTGATCTCTTGCGTACCCCCTTGTGTCAAGTTGGTTTGTAGTGGAATCAACTGAGTCGTTTGGTTCAAAACGAAATCGCGATCAAAGCTCAAGTAAGAGATACCCGCTTGTGTGCTGAAGCTCAAACCTCCATCAGTGTAGTAGTCATAAGAACCGAACAACTGATAGTTGTAGTTGAAGATCGTGTTTTTACCTACACCAATGAAACCATTATCTAGTCCCACCTGTGCCTGGTGCGTTTCAGGAACATAAACATTGGTTTGATTGAACAAGAAGTCCAAACCACCATTCAAAGTGAAGCGCAATACCTGGTTGTCCTTCTGTAGGGCTTGCCAGTCCAATTTCACACCTTGGATGAAGCGATTATTGCTTTCCTCATTCTTTGCTTGATCTCTTACGAAGATTGGGTTACCCGCATAGTTAGGGTTATTTGGATATACTCCATTCTCATCTGGGAATAGATCTACGTAGTCACGAGTGAAGGCTAAGGTATAACCATAAGAAAGACCACCTTCGTTCTCGTTACCTGTAAAACTACGGCTAGCGTCACTGCGCACATAGTTAGAAGTAGTAGAGATCGTTAGCTTATCAGAAATCTTATGATCAATGTTCATCCGAGTGGTGAAACGATCATAACCGGTGTTTTTGATAATACCATCTTCAGTACGGTATGCACCACTGATGAAGTACTTCGTTTTATCATTACCACCAGAAACATTAAGGCGAGTATCAGAGATCAAACCCGTCTCACCATAAATCTCGTCTTCATAGTCGAACAACCTACCAGCTGCTCTGGCTGCTGCCCACTGTGCAGGAGCATCAGGATCATTTGGGTATACCTCAGCAACTTCTGCCTCAGAATCCAAAGATCTTCTACCTACTTTATTTTGGATGGTGTTGAATCCAATATCTTGGCTCAAGGTAACGCGCGTTTTACCTGCTACACCTTTTTTAGTAGTGATGATGATTACACCCGCATTTGCACGAGTACCATAAATGGCAGCAGCAGAAGCACCTTTCAATACTTCAATACTTTCAATATCAGCCGGGTTGATATCTGCAATTCGGTTAGAGGAACCTTCCTCCGTACCAGAGTTTGCACCAGAAGCAAAACGAGAACCACTAGGAATCTCAGCATTTGTGATATATACTCCGTCAAGGATGATCAGCGGCTGGTTGTTACCACTTAAAGAAGAAACACCCCGTAGTCTCACTGCGATACCTCCACCTGGAGCACCGTTACTCTGCACGATGTTTACACCGGTAAGTTTACCATAAAGCGCTCCATCCACAGAGGATTGCGTGGTTACACCCGTCAATTCGGTGCCAGAAACTTTGGATACGGCATTGGCCAGGTTAGAACGCTTGATAGTTGAGGCAAGACCTGTCACAACTACTTCAGCCAGGTTAGTAATATCTTCACTTAGGGTTACATTAAGCGTGGTGTTGGATGGGGAGACTTCAACAGTTTCAGTTTTGAAGCCGGTATAGGAGAATTCTAGGACGGCACTTGATCCAGGAACATCAATAGTATAGTTACCGTCAATGTCTGAAATCGTACCTCTCGTGGTACCCTTTACAAGGATGGAAACACCGATTAGGGTTTCTCCAGCCTCATCACTTACTGTCCCGCTTACTTGGAACTGTGCGTTGGCTTGCAGGGAAATAAATAAAAGCGCCACGAGCAACGTACTTGCTCGGTAGAAGAAATACTTCATGCTTTACAGGTTTTAATTAGCAAATGGTTAGGACCGCGTGATGCAATGCATCTTGCGACCTAGCAATCAAGTTTCATAATTCTTAGCTTTTGGGCTTACTGTTTGGAGCTTTTTGGGGATGAGAATTTTGTATCGTTTAGTAAAAGCCGCTGATATAACGTCTCAACAATTCATAAAGCGGCGCGCAAATGTAAAAGGATTTAAAATAAATTTCCTATTCAAACTTAGAACGAAATGTTTTGTTCAGCAGCCTCGAGACAATTTATTTTGGTTTTCAGACTAGAATACATGGTAAAAGTATAAAAATTAGCATTTGCAAACAAATGTTTGTTCGTATTGTAAAAGACAGGAATAAGCTGGTTCATCAAGGAGAGTGAAATGCATTTGGCTGAGTCAAGCTGTTAACAACTCATTAACCTATTTGCTATAAATAAAACTTTTATTTCCTTTGAAATTAAGCTATTTTTGTTGCAGATACTTAACTAAAAATTTATTTGTAATGAAGCAATTACTTTCTGTTCTTACGCTTCTGGTGATGGCTTTTTCATTTGTAGCTGCTCAGAAAACGGCACCTGCTCCTGCGGCGCCAGCCATTCAAGTGGAAGAAGCGACGGATGGCCCGGTTATGAAATTTGAGACTAAACAAGTCGATTACGGTAAAATCGTTCAGGATTCTGATCCTTATCGCTTCTTTAAGTTTACAAATGTAGGTAACGAACCAGCCGTGATTAAGCATGCCAAAGGAAGTTGCGGATGTACAGTACCTACTTATCCCAAAGAGCCAATCCTACCCGGCCAAACAGCTGAAATTAAGGTACGCTACGACACTAAGCGTATTGGGCCTTTCACAAAGAGAGTGACGCTTACTACTAATACCAATGAAGCTGAGATCGTGTTGACCATCAAAGGGTTAGTAGAGAAGAAGCCAGCTGAACCAGCCGGTCTTCCAACGCAAGACAACGGTTTGTTTAATAATAATAACAACAATAACTAAAACTCCTCTGCTTAGCAGTAGGAATTAGTTATCTAAACCCCTGGCCCAGCCAGGGGTTTTTTTATGCCTTATGGTCAAATTCTCTTTAATTTCCTTGTAATAGAGGCTTGACAGAGCACAGTTGACTGAAGCAGCAAAAATGCGTGAAAGGTGAAGCTAAAATTCAAGGTAGGAAAGCGGAAAGAATTGTCGTTACATCCTGAAAATTCGGCAGAAAAGAGGAGCTCAAAAAGAGGGGCATAAAAAAAACCCTTGCTTAGTTGTTAAGCAAGGGCCTCTAACCCAAACAAATAAACACAAAAACTACTTTTTAAGACTGGTACAATATTAAAGCCTTTTTTTGTATTTGGCAACATTTTGGGGTATTTTTTTTGATGTTTTTTTTGATGGTTTATTGTTAAATTATTAATAGTCAATGTTTTATATATCTAATTTATATTCCTGTAGTTTGTTTTTTTTGTATTGTGATCGTCACTGGGAGCCAGGAAAGAAAATCATATAATTGAAGTTGTAATTGTGACATAGTAAATTGGATTTTTTGGGCTCTTTTTTGTTAATTTTATTGATTAAAACCTTGTTTTTTTGTGACAATACGGTGCCCGTAAACATCGTAGAATCTGGCCTAGCATCAGTTCTAATTCCTGCATTTTTTTACCTTTAAGTATTCTTAGTCCTGTGCCATTCTCCACGGACAGCTTATACTATAATTGATAAGTTAAATAAGCTTCTCAGAAAACCAATAACCACTTAGCGGTTAGGATATTTACCACCTATACTTTGATCCGAGACGGACTTTCTGCTTTGAGGCAGGTCTGACTGTTTGAGCCAAGATGCTCGGAAAAGTCTCTTATTAGTTTCTTATAGTTACCTACTATGCGATTATTCAAATTTTTGGTTGTGGCAGCCATTAGTGCCAGTTTACTTTTTCTGTGCCATTCGCATCAGCCCTTTTCACTGCCTTTCCCACCATTAGGAAAACTCTTTAGTCCTTTCGATGGTTTTTGGCAAAATGCTGAAAAAACGAACGGGGGAGAGATTACTCTTGATCTAGAAGGTGTCAAAGATCCGGTCCGTATCGTTTTCGATGAGCGAATGGTCCCTCACATCTTTGCTCAGAATGATGAAGACCTGTTTTTTGCTCAAGGATACGTTACGGCTATGCATCGGCTCTGGCAGATGGATATATCGGTAAGGGCTACTAGCGGTCATCTGGCTGCCATTATGGGGCCTAGCGTCCTAGAGCGCGATAAGCTACAACGGAAAAAAGGCTTGTTGATGGCAGCAGAGAATGCCTCAGAAGCTTTCGCCACCTCTGCTTTGGATGATAAAATTGGCGATGCCTATACAGCTGGAGTCAATGCCTACATTGAACAGCTGTCACCAGCCGATTATCCGATTGAATTCAAATTGCTCAACTATGAGCCCGAACCTTGGACCTCCCTAAAGTCAGCCATTTTCTTCAAGAGTATGGCAGAGAGTCTATGTGCTCGACACCGGGATCTAGCCAGTAGCAATGCCTTGGAGCAGTGGGGTAGAGAGACCTTTGATTTTCTTTTTCCAGAATATAATCCGAAGCAATCACCCATTATCCCTGCAGATGTTGAATGGGATTTTGGTCCAGCTGCTATGAGTGAATCGGAAGAAGGTGGACCCGCTATTGGAGCACTCTATAAGCATAAGACCTTTCCTTTACCTTCAGAATTCCTAGGGAGTAATAACTGGGCGGTAGCAGGTGCTAAGACGGCGGGAGGAGTCCCCATTCTGTGCAATGATCCACACTTACAGTTGACGCTACCATCGATCTGGTTTGAGATCCAATTGCATACGCCAGAGCTCAATTCCTATGGCGTTTCCTTGCCTGGTACCCCTGGTGTGATCATCGGCTTCAATGAGCATATTGCTTGGGGACAGACGAATGTAGGACATGATGTATTAGATTGGTACGAAATTGATTGGGTAGATGAGAAAAAGGAGGCCTATTGGATGGATGGTAAAGAAAAAGCTGTCGTACTGAGACAAGACACAATCGAGATTCGAGGACAAAAAGAGCCACATATTGAAATCACAAGACTGACCGAATGGGGCCCCGTAGTTTACGAGGCTGATGGAGAAGCCTACCAAGATCTAGCCATGCGTTGGATCGCTCATGATAAACCTGGTAAGAAGGACTTTTATGAAGTGGGTACTTTTTACTATTTAATGAAAGGGAAAAATAAAGCGGACTACTTCAAAGCACTGACTGGGTATGATAGCCCTGCGCAAAACTTTGTATTTGCCTCTCAAGAAGGGGACATCGCTCTGCAGGTCAACGGAAAACTGCCGATCAAGAAAGCAGAGCAAGGCCGATTTGTTCAGGCTGGTAACCGTTCTGACAATGCATGGTCAGGCTTTATCCCAAGGGAAGAAGTACCCAAAGTATTGAACCCCACTCGTGGCTTTGTCTCATCTGCCAATCAACATTCGACCAGCCCGGACTACCCCTATTACTATCTAGGTGGTTTTGATGACTATAGAGGAAGGTTTATCAATGAGCAGTTGGGGCAAATGGAGAATGTTGAGGTTCAGGATATGATGGCTTTGCAGTTAAATAATCACTCGCTGAAAGCCAGAGAGGCTTTGCCATTATTGCTTGGTGCTATGGATAGTATAAGTGTTTCCGGAAAAAGCAGTGAAATACTGGATCTCCTACGTGCTTGGGATTTTGCCTACGAAGCCAATAGTCAAGCACCAGTTCTATTTGATAAGTGGTTTAGCGAATGTTTTGTGCTAGCCTTTGATGAATGGAAAGAGCCGAGTGAAAAAATGGATATCCTGTACCCAGAGGCCTGGCGTTTCATTAGCCTGCTGGAGGAAAACCCGGATCACCCCATTTTTGATCTTCAGGAAACAGAGGGGGTAGAGCAGGCCTCTGCCGTTATTCAGCAAGCTTTTGCAAAGATGGCTGAAGCTTATCAAGACCAACTTGAGGATCCCAAGTTTGATTGGGGCAATCACAAAGGCACCAAGATCGGACACCTGGGCCGAATTCAGGCCTTCGATTCGGATTTGGTCTACACGGGCGGGACAGGTGATGCACCTAATGCCATTAAGCCACGTCATGGGCCTTCATGGCGGATGATCGTAACCCTTGGTGAGGAAGTGGAAGCCTTCGGTGTTTTTCCTGGTGGACAATCCGGAAATCCAGGCAGTGCTTTCTATGACAATACGATTGAAACTTGGGCTAAAGGGGAGTATTATCCCTTGTATCTCATGAAAGACCCGAATGATGATAGAGTCAAACCATTAATCACCTATACTATTCAATAATGCGGAATCTAGCACTTGTAGTTTTAATGATCGCTCTTGGAGCACTTCTGCACCAATTTCTACCCTGGTGGGCTATTTGGTGTGCGGGTCTGGTAGTAGGCCTAATTTTGCCAACGGAGGGGGCTGTCAAAGCTTTTGCTGTGGGGATATTAGGTGGAGCAATACTTTGGGGAGGATATGCTTTTTGGTTGAATCTGCAGAATGGAGGCGTGATGGCCAGTCGAATCGGAGCGTTATTTGGAGGCCAGTCGGCAACGACCTTGCTACTTCTGACAGCTCTCTTCGGAGGACTTTTCGGAGGCTTGGGGACACTTTGCGCTTACTTTGGTAAGATGCTTTTTCACCGAAATTTAGCAGCTGATAGTCTAAAATAATGTGGGCTTTGCGGATTTTTTGCGATAATAGCTTTATATTTCTTGTTAGCAAGAATATGCTTTTTTCTTGGGTTTTGAAGGGGAATGAATAGTAGAGTCATTTCACTGATTTTACCATAATCTCCTTAAAGAGAATGCTTATTATCTATGGATTATCAATACGAAAAAGCAAGAAGGGTCGTATCTGAAAAGAAAAAGTTCTATAAAGGTCTATCCTCCTATTTGGTGATGTGTGTTTTCTTTGTGGTCTTGAACATGGTGACCTTTTCGGGTAGCTGGTGGTTTATGTGGCCTATGATGGGGTGGGGAATTGCTATCTTGATCAAGTATTTCCAGCTCTTTGGATTACCTGGGTCCGAAAATTTAGGTTCAGCGGACTGGGAGGAAAGAGAGATGCAGAAAGAATTGGCCAGAATGCGTCGTGTTGAAGATTCGGTTCAACATTCCTCAGATGAGGAGCAACTTGAATTGCGAGAAATCCGTCCTCAGCGAAAGGGGTGGAGAGATGACGAGTTGGTATAAAAAAAGGTGTTTCGAATAGACGAAACACCTGCATAACTATAAACAAACAAAAAACATTAGCGATTCTGGAACTGTTGTTTAAACATAGGAATCGATAAAGTGTTTAAAAAAAGGATTTTTTTTTGCTGGTGGCTTGAAAAAAGCCTCAGAAATACTCCTCAACAAAGAGGGGTGATGCTTTCTTAACTAAATTCATCCTACAGCTTTTATATGGGCATGAACAGAAATGAAAAGCTTCTCTGGATAGGTATTTTGGTCATTGTACTTTCTTTTGTATTCCTTCGGTTCTTTCCATTCCTAAGGTTGATCCTAATAGCGGGTTTATTGGTAGGAGCGGCAGTGCTGACGATACTTGGTACCATTTCATATATCAAGAAGCGAAAGAAGGAACAAGCCTACAGGCGTTCCACGGAAGGACAAGTTCGTAGCAGAATAGATTATTGTCTCCAGCAGATTGAGAAGAACAAAGCAGAGTTGGAGCAGATTAAGCAGGATATCCGAGAGTTGGAAAGAGATCTAGACTCGGGCATTGAAATAGCTCCAGAACATAAGCACGAAGGAGAGACCTTGATTGAAGCCTTCCGTTCCGAGTTGAAGCTTCGCGAAACCAAACTTGGATTCTTCCGAGCTTGTGTGCAAAAGCTGGAAGTTTTGATACATAACCATAGTATAGCTCGCCAGATTGTCAATAAGAAGAAGGCCTTGGAACAATTGAAAGAGAATCATTACGAGGAGCTAGCCGCAATGGAAGAGTTACGTACCCAAGTAGAGATGGATACACACTACTTGAATACCATTAGAGATCTATCCACTCAAATGTTTCTCAGCCAAACTGTAGATGATGCCCTACTGCTCAAGCTCGAGTTGGAAAAAATGACACGAGAAATGCGAGATATCTAGCGCCTCAGCATTTTTCTCTAGGACAACATACAGGTTCTGCAAGCCTATCCATCCTTTAGACCCACGGTTTAGTTACTAACACCAGCTGAAGAAGGAGAAGGGATTAGTTGTATTCCATCTTCGATCAAATGCTTTACTACTGGTCGCCTTTGACCAAGAGCAGTCAAATAGGTTGAGATAGCTTTTTTCAATTCATCATCACTCGCCAACTCTAGGATTTCTAGAGCAAGCAACCAATCCTGCGGGTATTTTTCCCGGATAACTTGAAAGGTATCCCGTAACACCTTCTCCTCCATACCTGCTTCCCGTTCTCTTTCCGTCCTAATCCGACCGTAATAGCCCTCTAGTTCAAGACGATCTGCACTCTTGGCGGACTTGATACTTTCCGTGCTTGATTTATGGTATAAATTAGGAAAGGAATTATAGTCGGCTGCCCCTGCAAATGCTGATACTACCTCCTTTCCTACGGCCATGTCAAAGGCTCCTTGTTCCGGGGTGAATAGCACTTCATCTCCGTAAGTTACTGTACAGTCCACCAGTTGAATCAAGACCAACTTTCCCTGAATGGAGCGTATCCCGGTCACGTTTAATCCTTCCACATGAATACCACTTTCATATTCAAAAGACAATCGCTTTCCATCATAGAAGTTGTAGGCTTTCAGGTCAATCGGTCCCATGTTTTCAATGGCCAAATTAATGCCCTTGAGCTTTCCAATCGGAGAGCAAAAGCCATTGGGGTGTTGGGCAGTGCCGTGGCCGATCAATTCTTTTTCGCGATAGGCGAGGGCGGTCGGACCTTCCGTTTGAAAGTAGACGACTTCGTTTTCTTCATTCTGGATCATCCGATTGAACTTTCCAGATATTTGCAATCCTGTACTCAATTCAATAGTCCCCACCATACCCGATTCGATTAACTTGGCCAAGCCCCGATGACCGCCCTGTCGAACACTTAAGGTGTTGGCAAATTCTTCCAAGACTTCCATCAAATAAGCAAAATCCGGCGTCACATAAAGCTGCGGCTGCGGCTGCGTAATATCAAATCCTTGACTTGCTGTCTCCATAGAGTAGGGGATCTTCTTCACCTCATCCGTCATGCACCAAGTGCTTTCCCCGATAGAAGACAAGAGACCAGCTCCATAAATCTTTGGTGATGCTGGAGACCCAATTAAGCCATATTCCACGGTCCACCATTGGAGGTTTCTGATTTTGGCCATTTCCGAAAAATCTACGGATTGACCTTGGAGATCTTCTACAGCCGCATTGGCTGCTTCTATTTCTTCTACTGGCGTATTGGCTGCCTCCTTTAAGATGGATAGCTTTCTTACCGCTTCATACAATTCAATATCATACGCAGAGAGAATGGCTTTTGCCCCGATTTCTCCCAGCCTTCGCAAGTATTCGGCATAATCTGGATTGGCGATGATCGGCGCGTGCCCTGCAGCCTCATGGATGATATCTGGAGCTGGCGTATACTCGATATTTTCCAGTTGACGAATGTCAGCAGCAATAACTAACACCTTATAAGCCTGGAACTCCATAAAAGCATTTGGAGGAATAAATCCATCCACCGCTACGGCTGCCCAGCCGATCTCCTTCAAGATGCGATTCATTCCGTACATATTAGGAATGCGCTCGATAGAAATTCCAGTTCTCTTTAGGCCATCCAAATAGGAGTGATGTGCCACTTTGGACAGATAGTCTACATTTTTGCGCATCACGTAGCGCCAAACGGCTTGGTCAATAGGGCTATAATCTTCGTAATTCTGTGGTTTGATAAACTGTTTCAGGTGAGGGGGGAGGCGTCGTAAAATCTCATTGCTTTCAATGTCGATGTGATCCATCTGTGGTGTTATAATTTGGTTAACTAAGTGGTATAAAATGGGCTAAAATTCAGAAGGATCTACTACCCTTACAGCAGTGGATCCTTTCTTTAATTTGGTGCAAATCAGCGAGTTCGACGAGAACTTAGCCTTTTGCTTGTATCATTTGCAAAAGTACGAAAAGAGAACTCTACTTTCCGTACGTAGCGCTAAAGTCGTTGAAATTCTGATTCTTGTAATGTTCTCCACCAACATAGGTTAGCTCCTTTTGGATAGTTTTGGCGTCCTTGTAACCAGGAGAAATGGTGATTCTGTCGCCATTCTCATCCAAGTACACAAAAGAAGGGTAGCCCATTCGGCCATCCAGTAATGCATAGGCTAATTCATGTACTCCTCTTCGCCCAGCATTGGGAATGTATTTCAAAGTATGGTTCTTGTATTCAACGGAATTTTTTTGTTCCGCATTGAATTTCACCGCATAGAAGTACTTATTCATTATTCGTGCTACGGATTTATCCTTAAAGGTGGATTTATCCATTTTTTTGCACCATCCACACCAATCGGTATATACGTCAATGAACAACTTCTTTGGATTCTCCTTCTGTAATTCGATAGCTTCTTCCCAGGAATACCAGGTGATGGTTTCATTTTCCTCATCACTAGGATTGTCAATGGGGTATACAAATGCAAGACTTGACAATCCAAGGCAAAGAATCAGGGCACTTCTAAAAACATTTCTCATCTTATTCTATTTTTATTTGGGATTAGCAAAGGAGGCTAAAGGTGCTTCCTTCAACAGCCGCTTGAATATACCGCTTATGACGAATTAAAGGTAAGGCATATTTTTTGATTAAGATAAATTTAACGCCTGTACCCTTTGATCTGTAGGGGGGCGGACAAGAGCGGTTTAGCGAACAGAAAAAGACGTATGAAGAAAAAGTTAGTATTAGGGATTGGAGGATCTAGTGGCTCCATTTATGCTAAGGTCTTAATGGACCGTCTCCAGCAAATGTCTGATCAATGGACGGCCGTCGGAGTAGTTATGAGCGACAACGCCAAATTCAATTGGGAGTATGAACTAGGCGATAGAAACTATGATCAATACCCTTTCGATTTTTATGAAAAAAAGGACTTTATGGCTCCCTTCGCCTCGGGTTCGGCCCGCTACGAGACCATGGTGGTATGTCCATGTTCTATGGGGTTGATGGGAAGGATAGCTCATGGCATTTCAGATGATCTAGTCACGAGAGCTGCGGATGTCATCTTGAAAGAAAGAAGGAGATTGATCCTGGTTCCACGGGACACCCCATACAGCTTGCTGCATATCAACAATATGAAAAGCCTTACCGAGATGGGGACGATCATTTGCCCCGCTAGCCCATCCTTTTATAGTCGCCCTACAGATTTCGAAGCGCTTGCAGCCACGGTGGTGGATCGCGTGTTAGACCTCGCCGGATTTGATCTCGATACTTATCGCTGGGGAGAAGAATAAATCGGATTTGTAATATCGTTTAAAATATCTGACCTTTGTGCGCCGTTTGAAGGGCGGCAACAGCAAACCAACGACAACACTAGTTAAGCATATTTTATTTATGGGTGCCTTATGTGGCACTTTAATCCTTAATGCACAAGAAGAAATGGATTCTTTAAGTTACAGCATGGGTGTTTTGGTAGCCCAAAATCTGAAGCAGCAAGGTTTTAATGATCTGGATGGATCTGACTTTGCGAAAGGGCTAGCAGATGTCATGCAAGGAAATGCCTTACAGATCTCTGCCGAGAGGGCCAACCAAATTGCACAGCAATACCTAACGGAACAGAAGTCAAAGGCTCATGCTGGTACCATTGAAGCCGGGAAGAAGTTTTTGGCAGAGAATGCAAAACGTGAAGGGGTGACTACACTTCCTAGTGGTTTGCAATATGAGATCATGAAAGAAGGGACAGGCCCTAAGCCTGCCGCAAGCGATAAAGTTAGTGTTCACTATCATGGCACCTTATTGGATGGAACGATCTTTGATAGCTCAGTTCAACGAGGAACTCCAGCGGAATTTGGCGTGACACAGGTTATTTCTGGCTGGGTAGAAGCCTTGCAGTTGATGCAAACGGGATCTAAGTGGAAGCTTTTTATTCCCTATAACTTGGCGTACGGTGACAGAGGAGCTGGACCTACCATTAAGCCATTTTCTACCTTGGTTTTTGAAGTAGAGCTTTTAGGAATTAAGTAATTCCTTCTTCTATAAATGACAAAAGGGCGTTGAAGGATAAATGATTGACTATCTTTCAGCGCCCTTTGTGTTGAGTCCAGGTGCTAACTTAGCTATTCAGCATGGCGGCCAATTCGGCAGCGGAAATGCCGGAGCTTTTCCTCCTTTTCCTTAAGTTTATATTCCACTCTTTCCAGCGCATCGTTCATGGTAGAGAGTTCAATAAGCCGATCACCGTCAATCATGATCCGAATGTGGTCTGAATCAAAAGAAGAATGAGAAGCCTTGAGCTGTTTGATTTCTTGCTGTTGCTGGTGGATTTGGCCGATGCTTAGGCCCAAAAGAAGGCTGAGGGAAGCGATAATAGCTACCGCTTTTTCAATGTTGCTTTTCATGGTCGGATGTATTAAAAGGGTAATGTTTCAGGGTATGCTTGGCGCTTGCTTTAACAGTCAAAAAGTGGATGCCAAACATACTTCCAGAAGATACGAGCTTATTCTCGCTCAGTCAATTACTTTAATAAAGGTTTAACGATTTATGAGGATAGATATATTGTCAGTGCTGCCGGAATTATTGAAAAGCCCACTGGAACATTCAATCATGAAGCGTGCTCAAGAAAAGGGGCGGCTGGAAGTTCATATACACGATTTGCGGGCATATGGACTGGGTAAGCACAAGCAGTTGGATGATTATCAATTTGGTGGGGGAGCGGGAATGGTAATGCGTTTGGAACCTGTGGTGAATTGTATTGAGCAATTGCAAGCCGAGCGAACCTATGACGAGATCATATATATGACGCCCGATGGATCAAGACTGGATCAAGGTATTTGTAACCAGCTATCCATGAAAGAGAATCTTATGATTTTATGCGGTCATTATAAAGGCATTGATGAACGAATTCGGACCCATTTCATTACGCGAGAGATCTCCATTGGTGATTACGTGCTTTCAGGGGGAGAATTACCTGCTGCCGTCCTGGTAGATGCCATTGGTCGATTGTTACCAGGGGTGCTCAATGATGAAACCTCTGCCTTGTTTGATTCTTTTCAGGATGACCTCCTCGCGCCTCCAGTGTATACACGTCCAGCTGAATTTAGGGGATGGAAAGTGCCAGATGTACTGCTTTCCGGAAATTTCAAAGAAATTGAAAAATGGCGTTACGAACAATCTCTACAGCGGACCCAGGATCGTAGGCCTGACCTTTTAAATAAAAACGAAGCGGGAAACTAGCCGCCTGCTAAAAACTTAAGCGATAATAGACAACGGGAATTATTCCGGTGTGGAGAATCGGAAAAACTTGCTCAAAGGCCCGGTCATAGTAAAAGCCAGAGGTGTTTCGCAGGTGGATTATATTCTGTATATCGATCTGAAAGGCATGACTGGCCTTCTTCTTATTCATCGTATAAGTGAGACTTAGATCAGGTCTAAAGTATAAAGGGGCCTTTTCTGTGAAGAGCAAGTCTGAACGAAAGATCGTACGACCACGTTCTTGGGATGCCTCCAAATCAATCGGTGTATATCGATTCCCATCCGCAAGTACAATCCGCGTATTCAAACTAAAGATGTCCTTTTTTCTTAGTAGCCATTCCCTTCCACTGGTGAAGTTGAAGATATAATTGCCATTAAACCTTGTACTAAATAATTGATTGTCAAAGGTCCGGAATTTGGCATCGTAGACCGACCCTGTGAACAGCAGGTAATACTGTTTGGAGAAGAATTTTTCAATGGTGAATTCGAAGCCAATATTTCTTCCTGTGCCCGCATTAGAAAAATCCAGTTCTACAGAATTCAGGACGTCATAGTTGTTTGCAATATTAAAGGTGGTATTGAGCGGGAATTCACTAGAGGTAGAAACTGGAACATCGAACAGGTACTGGTAATAAGCCTCCGCCTTAAAATGCCAATCCTTGGCAAATCGCCATTGATAGCCCAGGATATAGTGCCAGGCCTTCGGAATATTCAAATTCCTGAAGGGTTGAACCCCTTGATTTTGCGCGTCAAATCGCCTCGCCAAATAGGTAGTAATGTCTCCAACGTGGCTATGTTTACCGATGCCCAACGATAGGTTTTGCTGCGGAGAGAACTGCCACTTGAGGGCAATCCGCGGTTCTGTACTACTGGCCCCATTCAGACTGTGGTAAAGCTGGTGAAAGCCTAAGTTGATAGTCCAGGACGGATTCGGACGGATCTGCCATTGCACGAAGGACTGTAGTAAATGCTCTATACCTTGGTCTTTCAGTAAATAGTAGATCGAATCCTGGCTATTTAGATTTAGCTGAGAGAAGAGCAAATTGTGCTGCGTTGCATTCTCAGTGAAACCCATCCGGAGATGATGGTGTACGTTGAATTTGCGCGTGTAACTAAGGTTGAGCGTACCTTGCAAGTAGCGATAGCTTTCCCGCTCTAGATTGACTTCCGGAAATATAGGAGCTTGCTCCAAACGATTGAATTCGTAATACAAGCGGTTAAAGGATAGGGCAGCGGTAGTTTTTAGATAGTCCTTGCTGCTAAAAGAATAAAGATGAGAAACACCCGCAATGGCCAAGGTGTTTTTGTCAAACTCTTCGAAATAGTCATCAGGATCGTTTTGCTCTCGAAGATCAACCTCAATGCCATCAAAATTGAATCCTCCTAGACCGAACACATCAAATATCCCTGCTTTTTCAGTAGGAAAATGGAGCTTAAAGGAAAGATCCTGATAATTTGGTATAGACTGGAGTTGGGTTGGATTTAACCCGATGGCGTCTAAAAGTGCCAAGCTGGAATAGCGATAGTTGACTAGGTAGGAACTTCCATTGCTTTTCTTCAGTGGCCCTTCTGTAGCAAAATCAATCCCCAAAGAGCCAATCAGTAAGGTAGTTTCTGGTTTGCTGGCATTGCCTTGGCGCATTTTTAGATCAAATACACCCGATAGAGAATTGCCATATTCCGAGGGGAAAGCACCGGTAAAGAAATCAGAATTGGCCATTGTGTTGCTGCTTAACATGCTAATGGCTCCACTACTGCTCCCAACAGTTCCGAAATGATTGGGATTAGGAATGGGCACTCCTTCTAGGCGCCAAAGCAAACTGACGGGTGGATTTCCTCTTATGATAATCTCATTTTCCAAGTCATTAATGAAGGATACGCCAGGAAAGGATTTAACCATGCGGGCTGGATCGAGAAAGCTGGCGGCATATCTACTGGTTTCCTCAACGGTAAATGCCCTTGCACTGATTGTTGCCATTTCATTCAGTGGCGACATCTTATCTATCTTCGCTCGAACTACGATTTCCGAAAGGACATTCGTGGATTCGGTCAATTCGATCAGGAGGTCAGATTCCTTACCGCTAATCACTTTTAGGGCGGTGACCTGATAGGAATCATAGCCAATGTAGCTTGCTTCCAGTCGCTGACGACCAACAGGGACTTCGGACAAGATGAATGAGCCCTTTTCATCCGTTGAGGTGCCAAGAAAATCCTGAGTGTCCATTAAATAAATGTTGGCCCCAATCAGAGGCATCTTAGATTGTGCATCAATAATCTTCCCTCTAATGGTTTGGGTGAGAGGAGCAGGAGGACTGGCTGGAATCGCTGCGGGACTTACTTCCAGGTTCAAAGCCGGTTGACGAATGCTCTTCAGCACAATCTGCCGCCCGATTTGCCGGTATTGGAAATGATACCGCCTTCCTAAAAGATCCAGCAGATGGGTTAAGGGCTGATTATGGATGGAAACTTTGATCCTTCTCTTAGATCTCGGTAAAGCACTGTAACTAAAGGAGCAACCCGTTTGCTGTTCAATTTGCCGTAAATGGCTATCTAGATTCTGACGCTTCCCTAGGTACGTCAATTTTTGATCTAAGGCTACCTGCGCTACGCTCAGGTGGCTGAGTAGCAGGAATAAAAAGGTGAGCGTGCCCGAAACAAGCCAAGATGTGCTAGATCTAATGGGCATTATGACGGAGTTTAGGTAAATTCTGACTTTAGATTTGGGTCGATCTACAACTGCGCCAATGTTTTATACAAATGGCCGTCTCTGGAAATCAAGGCACCTTGTTCCATTAGGTCAAAGAGCTCTTGATTTCGTTCTTTTTTGTATGATTTTTCTCCTTTGAATAGTTTCAATTGAGCTCCAGATAATCCCAGCTGAGCCATCATCTGTTGCGGATCAAGATTTTGCCTAAAATCTAGGCTGGTTTCTCCTTCCACCATGATACCTATCATACTTAATTTATCCGGACCGCAATGATAGGTACGAATCTCCCGAGCAGACTTTTGCTCCAGATAGTCTACCTTTTGCAAAGTTTGTTCAAAAATCATGTCGCTGAAGATCTCAATCATTTGCTCTGCCTTCTCCTGCGATTCATTCTTCAGCTTTTCCCAGTCATCGCTCGTTACTGAATTAGCAGCCAAGAAATTAATGAAATCCTTCTCGAGGCCTTGCAGCTCATCAATACGTAATCTTCTATATTTCATAGTCCATTTAAAACTTGTCGAATTCTCCTTTAGTGCAGCTAAAGGGGTACTGAGGATGCAAATTTAAACGATAATTCATGGAGTGGTACTACTTTTTCGATAAGTAGGGCAGAAATTCGTTATTACCGAAGAATCAGATCGACCAGGAGCTACAACAGGCATTTTTCTAAAAAACAGACCAAAGCCCCCTGCTTTGCTAGACATTTCGTAAAATTGCACCGGAAATAATACTATAGCTGACACAGAGAAGTTTGGGGATTAGTGAAATCCTCTTTTGTCGGAATCATTTTAGCATTTCCTAAACTGCTTTCTCCCCTGTAGATGCTACTCGAAGAGGTTCGAAGCTTCGGGCTTCTTTGACTATAATGTTGCTCTTTTACTGACTAAAAAATCAACTATGGAACTGATTATGCCCGATTTCGCGAGTGCTGAGGTTTGGATGAGTCTTCTGACCCTTACCTTCTTGGAAATCGTACTGGGAATTGACAATATCATTTTCATTTCTATTGCCTCAAACAAACTGGAAGAAGAGGAAAGACCCAAAGCTACCAATGTAGGACTTGTACTAGCCATGGTACTGCGGATTGTACTACTTTTTGGTGTATCTATTTTGGTCGCCATGGAGGAACCCTGGCTAGAGTTTCACGGCAGTGTTTTCTCCGGAGGGTTTTCAGGACAGAGTATAATTCTCATTATCGGAGGATTATTTCTGCTGTATAAAAGTACCTCCGAGATCCATCATAAACTGGAAGGAGATGATCATATGAACGGTGGTGGCGGGAAGGCTAAAGCAACCTTGACACAGGTGATCATGCAGATTACGCTGATCAATATTGTATTTTCCTTTGATTCCATCTTGACTGCAGTGGGGATGACCAACGGCGTTTATGGTGCTTTGGTGATCATGATTATTGCCGTTGTTGTATCCGTTTTGATCATGATGCTATTTGCTAATCCAGTGGCCAATTTTGTAAATAAGCATCCAACGATTCAAATGTTGGGATTGGCCTTCTTGATTCTGATTGGTTTCATGCTTATTGCAGAAGGAGCTCACTTAGCACATGTTGAAATTGCAGGTGCAGGTATTGGAGCGGTACCTAAAGGGTATCTCTACTTCGCCATTGCTTTCTCCCTATTTGTGGAGTTCCTGAATATGCGTTTGCGTCGCAAAAAGGATACACCTGTACAGCTGCATGGTGTTAAACGTGAGGCAGTTCGGGAAGGAATCCTTAAGGGCCAAGAATAGGAATTAGCGGATTAATGCGGAACTGACGTTACCGTCAACTCCGATGAATGTCAATATATGAGTAAGCCAATTAAGGTGCTAGTCATCAGTAACTATGATGACAATTACAATGCTGTTCGGCCGGAGGGGGAGCTATTCATTGGGTTGAAGAAGGAGGGAGTAGAGGTAGAAGTGATGACTTTCGGTCATGCACCCTTTGCGGCCAGATTTAGAGAGGCGGGGATTCGAGTCATTGACTTTCATCCCACCAAGAAGTTTGATCGAGTTGCTGTTCGCCTGATTCGAGAGGAGTTGCTTAAGGGACAGCACCAGATATTACATCTATTCAATAATCCGGCTATTATCACGGGCTTGCAAGCGGCTTGGAATTTACCCGTTAAGGTGGTCACCTACCGGGGATATACCGGAAATATTCACTGGTATGATCCGACCTGCTATCTGACCCACTTGAATCCGCGAGTGGATAAAATTACTTGTCTAGCTGATTCTGTAAAAGAACTATTTCATCAGCAACTTTTCTTCAAAAAGAGCAAAGCGGTAACGGTGAATAAAGGGCATCGCTTAGCTTGGTATGAAGGGGTAAAGGCCGCTGATCTATCCGAATTCAATCTTCCCCCAAATGCCGTGACGGCTAGTATCGTAGCCAATGCTCGAAAGATGAAGGGGATTCCGTATTTGATGGAGGCCACCAAACTACTTCCACCTGATGCGCCCATTCACTTCCTGCTCATTGGCAGAAATATGGATTCACCGGAAGTATTGAAAATTCTAGAAAACAGCCCTTATAAAGATCGAGTTCATTTTCCTGGCTTCCGCCGAGATGTTTTGGAAATTGTCAAAGCCTGCGACTTCAGTATCCTACCCTCTATTTTTGGGGAGGCGACGCCGAAGGGCGCACTGGAAGCTATGTTTATTGGTAATCCTACGATCATCACCTCTATTGCGGGAAATCGGGGTATGGCCATCGATGGGGAAACAGGGCTAGTCGTTCCTCCTCGTGATCCGGCGGCCTTGGCTAAAGCCATTGAGAAGCTCGCCTTTGACGCGGAATTAAGGGCAGATATGGGAAAGAAAGGGCAAGCACACATTGCTTCCTTTTTGAGCGTAGAACGATCTGTTAGAGAGATGAAGAAAGTTTACGAAGCCTTGCTTCAAGAATAAAAATCCAAGGGCAAACAGGACTGGAGAGGTCCAAGCGCCCGATTAAGTATGTTACTATGAATAATGAAAGAAATTGGGATATTGCATTGCTGCTACTGCGTGTGACTTTTGGTGGGGCGATGATATATGGGCATGGTTGGGGTAAGTTGATGCGATTTTTCGGTGAAGATCCGATCAAGTTTGCTGACCCATTTGGGATCGGTGTTGTTCCTTCTTTGGCTCTGGCCGTCTTCGCTGAGGTTTTCTGTGCCATTTTGCTCATCTTTGGTGCCTTCACACGTTATGCAGTGATCCCTTTGATCATTACCATGGCGGTGGCGCTATTTTATGTGCATATTGCAGATCCCTTTGGACGACAGGAAAAGGCGATACTTTACCTTATTCCCTATATCTGTTTATTCCTTACTGGAGCAGGTAAATACTCTATAGATAATTTATGGCTTAAACGCTTTCTATAATATACCATTTTATGCATCAGGCCAAAGGCCCTAGAAAAATCTTGAGAACTAGTGTTCCTGGTAAGCCTGCCAGTTCTTTTCCTGCCATTCTCCGCAGGCAAAGCTACCGCTTACTAGGGGTGATTTTGCTGCTAGGGCAAGCTTGTGTTCAAAACAAGACAGATGCCACCAGCAAGGCATATTTTACTGTGCAAGGAGAAACAATGGGTACCTACTATCAGGTCCGGTATTCTGGTGAAGAAAGAACAAATCTTAAAGGGGAGATCGATAGCCTATTGGAAGTGATTAATTTGGAAGTTTCAACCTATATTCCACACAGTACGATTTCTCAATTCAACCAAAGCTCAGAAGCCTTTCTGTTGAGCTATAATCCGCTTACAAAGGCTGAAAGCCCTGCCTACGACAATCAACACTTCAAACTTAACCTAAACTTGTCCAAGGCCATTTATGATCAAATGGAAGGGTATTATGATCCCACCGTCATGCCCTTGGTAAATTATTGGGGATTTGGTTATACCGAAAAAAGAAAGGTAGCGCAGGTGGATAGTGTTAAGATTGACTCTCTGATTACTTTGGTCGGTTTTGATAAGATCAATTGGAATCAGCAGGCTAACCTGCTTGAAAAGCAACAAGCAGAAATGCAATTGGATTTTAGCTCCTGTGCCAAAGGATATGGGGTCGATGAAGTAGCCAGATTACTTGCCAATAAGGGGATAGCCGATTATATGGTTGAGATTGGTGGGGAAGTCGTGGTGAAAGGCAAAAACCCGAAGGGGCAAGACTGGTCGATTGCCGTTAGTTTACCTAAAGCAGGGGCCGGACTTCAGGAGTTTCAAACCATTCTCTCACTGAAGAATATAGCCGTGGCTACTTCAGGAAATTACCGAATCTTTTATGAGGTGGAAGGAGAGAAATTCGCTCATATTATTAGCCCTTTAACTGGTTTCACCGAGAAAAGCACCTTGCTGAGCGTTTCGGTTTTGGCGAAGGATTGTATCACGGCTGATGCCTATGCCACGGCCTTCATGGTGATGGGCTTGGATCGCGCTATGGCATTTGCTAGTAAACAAACAGATATTGAAGCTTACTTTATCATTAGTAAACCAGATGGCTCAATGGCCGTAAGCTACACGGAAGGAATACCCGAATATTTAAAAGATCTATAAAACATGGACTTCAAACTCGACCGCAACCTGATTTTTTTTGACATTGAAGCTACTGGACTGAGCGTAGTGCGAGACCGCATTATTCAGATCGCCATGATCAAATACTTCAAGAAGGAGAACAAAGAACCTGAGGAATTGTCCATGTTGATCAATCCTGGGATACCCATCAGCTTAGAAGCCATGAAGGTACACGGGATCCAGCCGAAAGACGTGGCCAACAAACCGACCTTTCAGCAAGTAGCTCAGAAGCTCTTCGACTTCATCGGAAATGCAGACCTAGCTGGATACAATTCTAATCGCTTTGATATTCCACTGTTGATGGAGGAATTTGCTCGGGTGGGTTTCGAATTAGACATGAGTCGACGGAGAACGCTCGATGTTCAGCGGATATTCTATAAGATGGAACCTCGAACGCTAAAGGCAGCTCTTCGATACTACTGTAATGAGGAATTGATCGATGCACACGATGCCATGGCAGACGTTCGGGCGACAATATCGGTTTTTAAGGGGCAATTGGAAAAATATGCAGATGTTGACTACGTTGATGGAGATGGAAATGTGACGGAGAACCCTGTACGAGAAGACATGCAAAGCATACATAATTTCACTAATGATCAGCGGTTCCTAGATGCAACGCAGAAGTTGAAGGTGGATGTAGATGGAAAGGTAGTTTTTGCCTTTGGAAAATATCAAGGTAAACCAGTTGCTGAGACTTTAGTCAAAGACAACCAGTACTACAATTGGATGCTTCACAAAGAGTTTTCTACGCAGGTGAAGCAACTGATTAAAAAGTTGGTAAAGGAATATGAGAAGGAACAGAAGCAGTAGGTGTGTGATCTTGGGGCTATTTGTGGCGCTCAACTTCGGCCTATATTCCTGTTATGAACCGGAAGAGGGCTGCTTGGATGTAGCGGCAAAGAATTTCCAAGTGGATGCAGATCGGGATTGCCCAGATGGTTGTTGTGAATATCCAAGCTTGAAGCTTATACTCAGTCATCGAGTAGGAGAACAAGGGAACGATGAACCTTTGCGATATCTGACAACGGTCTATACCGATGCACAGCGACAGGTGTTTCGCCTACAGAAAATGCAGTATTACCTATCTAATTTCCTCTTACATGCTGCAGATGGAACTACGGCCAGCGTGACAGACCTCTTGAGCGTACAAAGTTACAATACGGATGGTGGTCTTACCGATAATCAATTGACTGATGATTTTCTATTGATTAACCCATCCTTTTCCTCTACTTTAACGGTAGGAGAAATACAAGTCAATGGGACTTTCGAAGCCATTAGCTTTAGTCTAGGATTAACTGAATTGGCTAATCGGACGGATACGACTTCAGTGGAGGAAGGACATCCACTAGGCTCTATTGATGATCCCATGTTTGTAGATCAAGATCAGGGTTATGCTTTTCTTGAAGCGGCTATATTGCGAGATACGATCGCAAGTGATACTATTCCAACGGATGTAAGCGTAGTTGGTACGGGTCAGCGGATCGATTATTTCATTCCATTTGATCAACCATTTAATCTCAACCCGGGTTATAATATAAATATCTCGCTGCACATCAATTATGCTACTTGGCTAAATGCAATAGAAGATGTCAGAAATGACAGCCCCGAGGCTATTGCTGATAAAATTGTAAGCGGTTTGTCACAAGCGATCAGCTTCGTTGAGATTTCCGCCGATAACATCTAGTTTTGTTCCACTGCCCCTATTACATGCCTATTTTCTAGACTTAGGTCACGGTGGTTGTTCCACGCCTGTGTGCCTGTAGGGGCTGGTGAACGATAGTTTCAAGATCTAAATGAAAATCCTTATGCAAAAGCCATCTTTCCTTATGCTCGCCCTCTTGGGGCTCTCTTTGACCTTCTTTTCCGCTGATTGCGGTGGCAGAGAAGATGATCTAGTAGATGAATTTGGGGAAGTAGAACTAAATTTCCAAGGCTTCTTCGGTGCTGAACCACTGGTAATGCTAGCCAAGGAGTACGATTATGAAGCCGGAATGGATGTTCGTTTTCAACTGTTCCAATTCTATGTGTCAGAGATCAATTTGATTAGTAAGAGTGGGGAAAAAGTAAGATTAGGAGAAATCGAGCTTATTAATTTCGAAAATGTACAATCCGATGAAGCAGCCTCTAAGGGTTTGAGCTTTGCCTTTGGAAATATCCCCGCAGGAGAATATCGTGCGATAGAGATGGGAATCGGGGTATCTGGTGATCTCAATGAAAAGGCGCCGTCGGACTATGCTGTTGGCCATCCACTAGCCTTTCAAGGCAATTATTGGTCTGGCTTAAGCAGTTACATTTTCACTAAGATTGAGGGGAACGCAGATCTTAATGGTGATGGTGAGTTTACTGAAAAGCTAACCTTTCATATCGGAGAGAAAGAAGATGTACCCTTATATCAGACGATCAGCCTTGATTACGATTTAACGGTAAGCAAGGATCAAAGTACAGTTCTGCCTTTATCTGTTGATCTAAAGCAAGTAATCAGTCCAAACTCAAGCAACTTCTTAGACTTCCGAGAAGTTAGCCAAGACCACACCAATCAGGCTGCTGTCTATACTTTGATCGTTGACAACCTGCAGAAAAATGCCATTCGTATACGTCAATAGATTGAGTTGCGAATACTAACCGCCATATTAGGTGCTTTATTCATCCTTCAATCTTGTCAGGACCAGCCAAGAATTGGTCCCGACGGAGATCTGAGTGCTTTTTCCTATTATCCCATCGCTTATGAACTAGAAGAACCTAGTCGTTTTGTGAAAATGCAAGCCTTTGAGGATAACCCACTGACCAAGGCTGGGGTGGCGTTAGGACGTCAACTCTTCTATGACCCGATCCTATCTAGGGATAGTACTAGGTCCTGTTCTAGCTGCCATTTGCAGGCTTTTGGGTTCAGCGACACCATGCAAGTTAGTCTAGGTATAGAAAACCGAAAGGGTAAGCGCAATGCTATCGCCTTAACCAACTTGGGGTACCATTATACACAGTTCTTTTGGGATGGCCGGGTAGCTAGTTTAGAGGAACAGGCATTGATTCCCGTAGAAGATAGCCTGGAACTAGGAAACTCTTGGGAAGAGGTGGAAGAGATATTGCGAAAACATCCAACCTATCCGGTAGATTTTCGGGCAGCATTTGGTATTGAAAACATTGCTGAAATAGACCGTCACTTAGTGGCGAGGGCTCTGGCACAGTTTGAACGCACCTTCGTAAGTGCTGACAGTAAGTTTGATCAGGTCCTGAAAGGAGAAGCTACACTAACGCCTGCTGAGGAACGAGGAAGACTAATTTTTTTTGATGAATCGGAAGTCCTTCCAAGCGGTGAATGTGCCCACTGCCACGTGGGCCCACTATTGACCACACTGACCTTTTTTAATAATGGTTTGGACAACACCGATGGAGCCCTGGTAGATGTGGGACAGGAGAGCGTTACGGGCAATGTATTTGACCGGGGAAAATTCAAGACACCCAGTCTACGGAATATAGCACTAACCGCCCCCTACATGCACGACGGGCGCTTTACTAGCTTGGAGGAGGTTATTGAACAATACAATAAGGGTGGACATTATAGTAAGAACGAAAGCCCAAATATCCGTCCGCTTGGGTTGCAAGATCAGGATAAAGCGGACTTAATTGCTTTCTTACACACCTTGACAGACACTAGCTATTTGGAACGTGCGGAACTATCCAATCCCTTTGTACATTAAACCTAATCAAAGAAAGAGGTTGAAGAGAATTTGATCGCTTATGTTTAATATTTGGAAATCGTTTGGATTAATTACATTGAGTATCCTTTTGCTATCCAGTTCTTGCGAAAAGAAAGTGGAGAAGCCTCAGCCGCCCGTTGATGATACCATATCCGGTGTTTATGATCCAACTCCTTATACACTTGAGGCACCTCAATACCTAGGGCAGGCTATCATCCCTGACGACAATCCCTTGACCGAAGAGGGTATTGAACTGGGGAGAAGGTTATTCTTTGATCCTATCTTGTCCGTAGATAGTACACAGTCTTGTTCGAGCTGTCATGATCCTGCTGCTTCCTTCTCAGACAATCGTCAATTTAGTATTGGCGTGAATGGAGACCAAGGGCTTCGCAATGCCATGCCCTTGGTGAACTTGGCTTTTAATCCGAATGGATTCTTTTGGGATGGTCGAAGAGCCAGCCTAGAGGAACAGGCGCTGGATCCAATTGAAGATCATTTGGAAATGGCCGATACCTGGGAAAATGTGGAACAGAAACTTCGAAGACATAGTGACTATCCGCAACGGTTTAAAGCCGCATTTGGGATTGAGAAGAAGCCTGAAATTACCCGAGATCTAGCGGTAAAGGCCATTGCACAGTTTGAACGTACCTTAGTCAGTGCAAATGCCGAATTTGATAAAGTCTTCCTGAGGGCGGAAAGATTCCCCACGGATGCGGAACAAAGAGGTAAGTTGCTCTTCTTTTTTGAGCCGAGTGATAACTTCGATGATCATCCAGGCTGCTCTCATTGCCATGGTGGACAACACCTCACCGATTTCTCTTTTCGAAATAATGGTTTAGATGATGTGGAAGAATTGGAGAATTTTGCAGACTTAGGTAGGGGAGGAGTTAATAATAACCGCTTCGACAATGGAAAGTTTAGGGTGCCTTCTTTGCGTAATGTGGAATTGACGGCCCCTTATATGCACGATGGTCGATTCCAAACCTTGGAGGAAGTAATGGATCATTATGCTTCAGGCGGGCATGGAGTGCTCAATGAGGATGCGAATATCCGAGCTTTTCCCTTGACGGAGCAGCAAAAATTGGATCTTGTCGTGTTCCTGAAGACCTTTACAGACACCAGTTTTACCCAAAATCCAGCATTTCAGAGCCCCTTCAAATAAGTTTGCGCAAGTTTTTTTCCCTTTTTTTTGAAAAAAAACGCAAAAAAAATCTTCACAATTTCTAAGTTTTGATTTCGAAAAATTCACAAAATAAGTTCAAGTATAAAATATTAAATTGCTGATTATTAGTGAGTTGGTGTTTTTTAACTCGTTTGATGTTGGTTGTTTTTTTTCACAATAAGCCGTTTTTGTCCTTGTTCTTGGCTAGATTATTTAAGATGTTTGTAATGTCAAACGAAAGAAACGGTCGAATAAAGATTCGCCGCACAAATGTTGGATAATTAATGGGATTAATTTTGTCGATAGTAAGTCAGGTTCTTTGGGGATTGTAATCTGACTTACTATTAACAAAACTTCGAGGAGAGTTTGACCAACTAATTTGAATTTTCCATAAGATATTATACTGATTTAAATCAGACTTTTCAGTTTCGTATTTGTTCATGGGATTATAATTAAAAATGTTTCAGAATAAGTCGCATCAAGTACCAGTGATGCGACTTATTTTTTTGCCCACTTTCGAAGGTTTTTTACGCATTTCTTGACGATTACCTATACTTCCACAACCTAGATCTCAGGAGCCTTCATTTTAGCAGCAGTTTAGCTTCTACTGGTCGGAGTTTTTCCACCCAAAACATGAAAACAAAATTTCGAAGAGAAGGTGATTTTTTTTGGAAAAAGCAATATCTTTGCAATCCGCAAAAAAAATAAAAGATCCATTATGCTGATTATCGAAGTTAAAGAAGGCGAAAACATAGATAGAGCCTTGAAGCGCTACAAGCGCAAATTCAATGAAACAGGGGTTATGAAAGAATTGCGTAGCCGTCGCGAATTCACCAAACCATCTGTAAGACGTCGCAACGAAGTATTAAAGGCGAAATACAAAGAAAGCGTAAGAAAAGGCGCTGAATAAATATGTCCTAGGGATGCCCTAGGTCATATTCTTAGTTGGTCTCCCATAAGCGTGAAGTCATACAGATGGCTTCACGCTTATTTTTTGGGTTTCATGGCCTAATATGACGCCAGACTTCTAGAAAGGAAATAAACCCATCGCAATTGCCACACAAATTCACCATATTGCCTAGCAAACGAATACCTATCCACTGTGCAGATTAGATTTATCGACAGAACCTCAGGTGAAATGAAAGCGGAAGCCCCTCCCGCTGAAGGTTTACTGCAATTCCTATATGATAATCCTTTTGGGAAAACAGCTATACTTCCCATTGCTAAACGGAAGTTTATTTCTGAGATATATGGAAGGCGAATGGACCGGCCTTCCTCTGTGAAGAGAATCCAGGACTTTGTGGATCAATTGGGTATCGATATGAGTGAATCCAAGAAGCCCGTGGAGGAATTTAGGTCATTCAACGATTTCTTTTATCGAGAACTTGTACCAGAAGCCAGGCCGATTGGAGAGGGATTCATCTCTCCGGGCGATGGGCGGTTGCTTGCTTTTGAAAAGGTATCGGAGGTAAACAGCTTCTTCGTCAAGGGGCGTCGGTTTACCTTAGCTGAATTTCTGGCGGATAAGGCCTTGGCCAAGACTTACGAGAATGCCACACTTT
>ENA-UENX01000066-UENX01000066.1-marine-metagenome-genome-assembly--contig:-NODE-66-length-52456-cov-3.410812_pt1 | contig 52456 bp, 42 predicted proteins | sample MGYA00237875_ERZ529327 | MGnify/ENA primary metagenome ERZ529327 (study PRJEB26372, sample SAMN05368347) | marine metagenome | biome: cultured habitat; feature: ocean water; material: water; isolation... | reverse complement strand
ACTCACCGGGTGAGTACTCACCCGGTGAGTGATTAAATTTATAACTATTTTTTTACTACGCAAAAAGATTGCGCAGTAGCTTCCTAGGTTTGTGGTATAAATAATCGAATCATGAATATTACAGGAAAAACATTAGTTGAATTAGGGTACCGTCCAGGTAAGTGGTTTAGGGAGGCTATCGCGCAGGCCAATGCGCAAGCGTTGTCCGGAGAGGCCTTAATACAGTTCCTGGACCAATTACAACCTAATATTATTGATCCACACGAAGTTGCTGTGGAATACCATAAAAATATCCGAGCTGAGTCAGAAGCCGAGGTCAGCAATGTAGAAGATGTATTTAAGACCATGGATGTGCTGATGAAGACACCAACTGTGGTGAACGGGGCTGTGATGCCTGATGCCTGTCCTACTGGAAAGGCTGGACAGATCCCAGTTGGAGGTGTGGTGGTAGCTAAAGACGCCATCCATCCAGCTATGCATAGCGCGGATATCTGCTGCTCCGTGATGATGACTTCTTTTGGGAAAATAGATCCTAAGAAAGTCTTGGATGCAGCTCATGCTACTACGCACTTCGGAGGTGGAGGTCGAGCTGATCTATTCGATTTTCCAACTGAGTTGGAAGACCAGATTAGAGCCAACTATTTCTTGAATTCTGAGCGTAGCTTGACTTTAGCTAAGACCCACTTAGGGACCCAAGGAGATGGAAATCACTTCCTATATATTGGTATTTCACAAGAAACGGGTGAGACCATCATGGTTACCCACCATGGAAGTAGAGGATTCGGTGCCTATTTGTATAAGCAAGGGATGAAAGTGGCCGAGCGTTTCCGCAAGGAAACTTCTCCAGGTACACTAGCTACCAACGCATGGATCCCATATTCTACCTTAGAAGGGAAAGACTATTGGGAAGCTTTGCAGATCGTTCGCGAGTGGACTTTGTTGAACCATACGGTCTTGCATCAGACCACTTGTGAAAAGTTAGGTATCGAACCTACGCAGCGATTCTGGAATGAACACAACTTTGTTTTCAAGGAAGATGACCTTTTCTATCATGCAAAAGGAGCAACCCCTTTAGATGACAAGTTTGTCCCAGATTCTACCGATGGTTTGCGTTTGATTCCATTGAACATGCGAGAACCAGTCTTGATCGTGAAAGGTGAGACCACGGCCAATAACTTAGGTTTCGCTCCGCATGGAGCCGGCCGAAACATTAGCCGATCTCAGCATATCCGAAACAACGCTGACCGTACCATCGAAGCCATCTTTGCCGACGAGACATCCGGTTTAGATGTTCGATTCTTCTCTGGTCATATTGATATCTCCGAGCTTCCAACAGCTTACAAGAACGCGGAGAACGTGCAGGCCCAAATGAAAGAATTTGGTTTGGGTGAAGTTGTGGATAAGATCATGCCATACGGTTGTATCATGGCTGGAGATTGGAAGATTGATGCCCCTTGGCGTAAAAGAAAACGAAAAAAACGCTAAGTACGCAAAAAGACTGCGTAGTACGGGTTTTACTTTGTATCGATAGAAAAATGGCTTTACATATTGATTGCCAACTTCTGGGGCCTCCGGGTTTCTTCCTCATCCGAGGACGGGACTCGAGAAGCTTCAGAAGTAGCGATCCTTTAACCCCAAAAGACCAAAATCATGGAAACGATCTCGCGAAACTCCTATACATACTTTCGAAAATATCTATTTGGAGATCTGGAAGCTAGTGAGGAAGGATACACTGATTACTACATAAGAAGCCCACGAATTTCAAAGCAGGAACTAGTCAAGTATCTGATACAACTGTTTGACAACTACGAAACGGATATGGCGCACTATTCCGACAGTCAGATTGCCGAAGGCATTAAATACATTTTTGATAGTTCTTATTCGGACTGGGTCTTTGCCCTACGACAGGGGCCAGCACCACTGGAAGATAGACTTCAAGCTATCCTAGGGTTAAAAAATATCTTTTCCCAATGCTTTGAAAAGCGTTGCGTACCCAACCTCGCTAATTGTAATGAAGAGGGCAACCCATTAAATGATATCTGTTATATGTTGTGGGAGAATACTCCTCTAACCAACTGTAAATATCTTCGAGATAAAGAAGCCCTGTATCAAGCCATCGCAGAAGTAATGGAATTTTCACTGAAACTGGACAACAAAGCTTGCATTGAAAGTGGGCTGCATGGACTAGGACATTTAGTGAGCTTCTATCCAAAAGCTTCGAGACTGATTGAACGAAACATTAGAAGATTCAGAAAAATTGATCCAAGATTAAGGAGCTACGCCAAATATGCGATGAAGGGTCAAATCTGGTAATCCTTTAACCCCAAAAAACCAAAATCATGGAAACCCTCATTTCTCATTCATATACGCACTTTCTAAAATTTCTGTTTGAACACCAAGAGTCTACCGAAGACTGGCGTTTCGAACTATACCTAGAAGAACCACAAATCCCAAAGCAAGAACTGGTGAAATACCTGATCCAGCTATTCGAAAACTACGAAAGAGATGTAGCTCACTATTCCGACTGGCAAATCGCTAAAGGGATTGAATACATTTTCAACAATACGTTTTCGGACTGGGTTTTCGCCCTGAGAGAAGGGCCAGCTTCCCTGGAAGATAGAATAATGGCCATCCAAGGGTTAAAGACCATCTTTTCGCAATGCTTTGAAAAGCGATGTGCTCAGAGTCTTGGACATTACAGTGAAGAAGGGAACCCATTGAACTACATCTGCTATATGTTATGGGATGTTTCTCCGCTGGCTTATTGCGAAGGACTTCAAGATAAAGAAGCACTGTATCAAGCGGTTACAGAAGTGATGGAATTTTCCCTACAACTGAACAATAAAGCTTGCGTGGAAAGCGGACTTCATGGACTGGGACATTTGGTTATGTTCTATCCCAAGGCTTCGAGAATTATTGAACGAAACCTAAGAAGATTCAGGAGAATTGATCCAAGATTAAGGACTTACGCAAAAAGCGCCATGAAGGGCTACATTCTTTAATTTGTTGAACCTCAAAAGACCGAAAATCATGTCAAACCAATTTTTGAAGAATATATACAAGTACGACACAACCACCGAAAATGGTGCCTTGTCGCATTCCACCACCGGTAGCGCTTTATTAGACTATTTCTCCAAATGCGGCACCTACCGCAATCGTACCCTAGAAGAAGTCTTTGCCGATATGGGAAAACTATGGCATGAGTCTCCGATTCAAGCCTTGAAGCTAGTCTTTTACAATCGCCTGATTACTCGACAAGCCAAAGGTTTTCTGGAAAGCGATCAGGTTCAGAAAGGGCAAGGTAATCGCAGAGAATTTCGTCAGTGCATCATCTGGTTGGCTAAGTATGAGCCGGAAAGCCTATACAAGAATCTTTGGTTGATTCCTGTGGTCGGAACGTGGAAAGACTTATGGCATGAGGATCTCATTGATTATCTCGATCAGGATCAAGTGTTTGAATTAATCTCTAAAGGCATGGCTGAGGAGTATAATCGCGCGCTATTGGCCAAGTACCTACCAAGGATACGATCTAAGGCTAATATCCGTAATGATCGCCATGTTAGGCTGAATCGCTTTGCTTTGGATTTGATGAAGTACTTGAAATGGTCTCCACAAGAGTACCGCCAGTTTAAGTCCAGCGGCAAGGCGCATAGTTTTCAGCAGTTGGCGAGTCAGCAAAGATTTGAGGACATTCGCTTCCAGGAAATCCCAGGTAAGGCCCTGTTTCAATGGGTTAACCAACGAGGAGCGGACGGGAAGACTGTAGTGGAAAGACAGCAGTTGGAAAGCAGATATCTGAAATGGATCAAGACACAACCTACCGCAAAGTTTACAGGCTATGTCTATGAATTGATGAAGGTGGTGCGTACGAATCTATCGCAGGTTCAAGCTTATACAGTGAACAAGCAGTTTGAGCACTTGCTTTCCTTGGCTCGTCGTGATGGAAAGATCCAGGAAAATGTTTGGTGCGCTTTGGATACCTCGGGTTCTATGCAGAGCCCTGTAGCAGACACTTCTGCATATGATATATGTATCAGTCTTGGTGTTTACTTCTCAAGTCTGAATGAAGGGGCCTTTAAGGACCATGTGATCATGTTTGACCAGAAGTCACGTGCATTGAAACTAAGCGGTGAATTTGTAGATAAAGTTCGACAGATCACTAGCTCTAATGTAGCTTGGGGTAATACCAACTTTCAATCCGTAATCGATGAGATCGTGCGCATCAGAAATCGACGCCCCGAAATTCCGGTTAAGGATTTCCCTACCACGCTGCTGGTAGTATCCGATATGCAGTTTGATCCTGCCGGCTGCAATACGCAGACGAACTACGAAGAGGCCATGCAGAAATTAGCTGCCGTCGGTTTACCAAACATTAGAATCGTATGGTGGTGGGTAACCGGAAGAGGAGGAGATTTCCCGAACCAACTAGATGATGAAGGCGTGATCCTGATTGGCGGCTTTGATGGAGCTATTCTATCTCTATTATTGGGAAGTTCCGGAGAAAAAGGAACGCAATCACAAGCGATTCGGTTAACTCCTTACGAAGTGATGTTAACCGCACTAGAACAAGAGATCCTGGATCAAATATCCCTGTAAAAAAACGAGTCGAAAGATCACATCAGCAATCTCAACCAAATCCAAAACTGGCTTCGTGACGTGACATAATGCGTCACGAAGTGATCTGTGACTCACGAAAAAGAGCCGAAAGAAGACCTCAGCAATTTCACCCATTTTAAGGTAAATGACATGGTTTTCTGTGGCTCTTTTTCTTTTTTACTTTTAATGAATTTAAATAAGGATTATTCTTTGCCAAGCATGTCTTTTGAAGCCTCTTACGGAAAGAAGAAATCCAACCATAGTTATTGGCAACTCCTTATTTTTCAAATATCCAACCTAAATCATTCTTTTTCAAAATCTTACCTCCAGCAAACTCCTCATTCTGCCTTCGGCGACCCACTTTTACAATCGCCATTACTGATCAGACACCTACCAACTTGACTATGATGGAAATAATGCGGGAGTGGGTTTAAGAGCAAGATTGAAACTCTGCTCTATCACAGTGTTGATCTACCCCTCCTCAATATTTTTCTTGAGTTTCCTTAGGATATCTTCGGCTTGTTGTTGGACGATGCCTCGGACGATTGGTGCACCTAGGCGGTAAATGCCTTTAAGGGTGAAGGTGAGTTGAAGCTGCACTGTGGTCTGTCCATTGTCTTCGGATAAGTACATCTCGGCTGTAATCGGGAAAATACTTTTGATCGTTTTTACTTTTACCCTGCGGTCTTGCTCCCATTCGATCACTTGATAGGTTGTTTTTAAGTCTCTACCGGCAATAGAAGCAACTTCAATGTACCGAGATCCCAGGCGGATAGGAGGTGGATCCAGCAAGATGACTTCGTCGAGCATGGGTATATACTCGGTACGTTTTTCAACTTGATTGAGATAGGTGAAAACGCGATTCTTATCAGCCTTGATGGTAATACGCTCCTGTAGGTCCAAACGGTAAGTTTTGTGGTGCAAATAAAGTCTTTAATCACTGCTAAAGTCGAATACGTAACAGTGATATAGCAAACTTGTTCGCCATTCACTTAGGGGTGAGGTGTTGGCGTAGCAAGCGCTCAAGCCCAGGTCCGGGTTCTGGCAGGTTCGCGTCAACAATCTTGCCGTCTGGATCAATGAGGACATACTTAGGGATGAAGTGAATATTGTATCTATCGCCATAATCTCCCTGCATTCCATTTTCAATCAATAGATCTGTAGCAGGAGCGGAATCTTCCAAGTTTCGACTGAAGTAGCGTTTCCAGTCCTGTCCCCGGGAATCGAGGGAAACCATCAAGAATACGATATCTGTTTGATCGGCAAATTGACGACTAAGCTCCAGTACTGACGGACGGTGTCGCAAGCAAGGCCCACACCAGCTTGCCCAGTTGTCGATAAAGACAAATTTGCCCGCAAAGTCCGATAACTTCACTTCATTGCCTTGTCTATCAAAGGCCGTAAAGTCAAAGGCTTCTTCTCCTTTCTGGGATTGAAAGTAGTTGGTAGAAGATTTTTCTAGTAGATAATAGTAGGGATTGCTAGCTTGGGCAGCTAAAGCCGCTTCCAAGACATCCGCATTAAAGAGCTGGACGTGTTTGGCCCAGTAGCTAGGGCTTTCAATCAATTCTTTCAGGTAAATGGCTTGATAGAAGGCGGCTTGGTCTTTGCTCTTGGTGGAACGCTGAATAAAATCGATGAAGGAGGAGATACTTTGCAAGGAATCCTGCTGGCGCAAATATTGAACCTCAAACTGATACAACACATTATGGGGTAAGGTCTTAGTCCAGGGATTTTCGGGGTCGATGGCTTCTACGAAGTCAAAAAAGGCATCATCCGCAGGAAGATTTTGCACTAATCTCCCGAAATAGAAGAGGAATGAATAGATTCGAGCTTCATTCTGGTAAGCCAGTAATGCCTGCTCTTCGGCCGTCAAGCGATCCGCGTGGCTTTCGATCAGTGCAGCGCGTTCTTGTTGAAAGCCCTCAAACAACACAAGTATATCCGATAGTTTCTGCGGGTTAAAAATGGTGCTGCCATTTTCAACAATGAAGTTGTTGTTGCTCTTCCAAAGATAATTGAGGAGTGAATCAGCTATATGGTTGGTCGTTAATGAGGAGTCTGCTGCAATATTTACCTCGATCTGCCTTCCAGGTGTAAGACATACGAGATAGCTTTTGTCAGCCTTTTTGCTTCGCAGTACGCCTGTAGAGTAGTAGCCCAACTTAAAATTAGTAGCCAATCCTTCCTTAGCTTCTATTTCAAGAACGGAACGCGTAGTCAATCCTTCTTCCAATGTCAATGGGCCAATTGACACATCCACAAGTTTTACTTGGAGAGAAAGTGGCTGCCCTGTGGCCATCGGCAAGCCGATAAATAGGGCGATTACAAGGAAAGATAACTGGTAGTAGATATTCTGCCGCATAGATCGTATTTTATCAATAGTCAATACATGACTGATGTTAAAACAAGGAACTTTGGTGTACTGTTCTGCACAAAAGTTTTCCCGAGCTACAACCTTTTCTCCCTCTCCGACCACTCACCTTCAAAAACCAGTCCAAATGGATGACAAACAACTGGTCAATCATTATTTGGAGAATCGAAGTGAAAAGGCCTTCAAAGCATTGTATAGGTCGAAAACACCTAGGCTTTATCAAATGGCATTGCGGCTATGCGCACAAGACCAACATAAGGCTGAGGAGTTAATCCAAGAAATGTGGGTGATTGCCATTAAGAAACTAGCGCAGTTTGAATGGCGCTCTGAACTTAAGACCTGGCTCACGGGAATTCTCATCAATATAGCCAGAGACAAAAGAAAGAAGGCGGAAAGAGAGCTTACTGTACGGCAGTCTGTTGCATTAGAGCAAGATACTGCATTTGAGCTACCCTTTTTCAATCAATATGACCTGGAAAAGGCCATTAGCAAGCTGCCTAGTGGTTTTAGACAGATCATTATCTTATATGCCATTGAAGGATATAAACACAAAGAGATTGCAGAACTGTTGGGCATCAGTGAAGGAACGAGTAAAAGTCAACTATTCCATGCAAAAAAGGCCCTTCGGTCACTATTGAGCGAAGAAGTTCAAAAAAAGACCCAATCATGAAAGAAGGCTTTTCAAATCAAGAGTTAGAAGTTTTCCGACAACTCAGTCGGGAAAAAGTGCCCCCAGCCAGTTTGGAAGCAGATATCATAAGAGAACTACGTTCCAAACAATTGATGCATAAGCAAAACTTTAGCATGAAGATTTCATTACACAACTTAGTGGCCTTCCTAATCGCGGCCGCCATTATTATTTACTATATATACTATTCTGTGAGTTCAATGCAATCTATCTGTGAAAACTGTAGTTGTGAACCGATTCCTGGTTGGGATAAAATTACGATCAAGAACCCCGTGGTTCTCCTTGGGGAGTTACATGGAACCCAAGAAGCACCAGCTTTCGCTGCACAAATGGTTTGTCAAGCATCAAGATCTGCACATGCCGTCACGCTTTTTTTGGAATTGAGTAAGGAGGAACAGTCAGCCATAGACCGGTACTTGGCATCTGATGGCTCAGCTGCTGCTAAAAGAAGGTTGCTGCAAACTGAAAGCTGGGGACGAGATTATCAGGACGGGAGGAATAGCGCCGCCATGTTTGGATTGATCGAATATATACGCAAGCTCAAACAAGAGGGGCAAGACGTAGAACTCGTCCTAATCGACCTGCAATCCGCACCTGATCGCGACCTAGAGATGGCCAATAATCTCTTGAAAAGGGTGGGAAATGATCCGACTCGATTTTTCATTGCCCTTATGGGAAATATTCACAATCAAATCAATCCCGGTTCAGGGAGAGTGGGAGATTTAGTACTTAAAGCCTTGGGCTCGGAACGAGTCCTGTCTTTAAATCAACTTTATGGTCCCGGTAGTGCCTGGGTTTGCTTGGCATCAGAAGGATGTGGCGTACATAAGTTGGGAGGATTGGATGGAGAGACTCGGGGAATTATCCTGAATACTAATGACCCCTTGGGTGAATATCATGGTCAATATGGGGTGGGGCCAATTAATGCTTCCTTACCCGCCAATGGAAAAGGGAAGGAGTGAGAGGCGAGTTGTTGGAACTCAGATGAAAGCGGGCAGATGGAAGAGAGTAGATGCCAGATGGAAGAGGACAGATACAAGAGGAAAAAGGAATTTGCTTGAGGGTGTGGGAGTAGGGTCGGTAGTCGATGGTCCATACTCTATAGTGTAAACTATCGACTATGGACCATCGACCTTCAACCCGCCTCTGGCGAGCCCGAGTCCACCTACTCGTCCTTCAAAGCCTTGATCGGATTAGCCATCGCCGCCTTAATGGCTTGAAAACTGATCGTAACAAAGGCAATCAGGATGGACAACATTCCTGCTAGGGCAAAGACCCAGCCGTCCAGCTTGATGTGATAAGCAAAGTTACCCAACCACTGACTCATGGCATACCAAGCTATCGGGGAGGCAATCAACAAAGCAATCAGAACGAGCTTCATGAAATCTTTGGATAAGAGTCCTATCAAATTTGCAGTAGTGGCTCCCAGCACTTTCCGAATCCCGATTTCCTTCGTTCGCTGCACCGTAATGTAGGCGGCCAATCCAAGTAAGCCCATGCAGGCGATAAAGATGGCCAACAAACTAAACAAGCCAAAAATGCGCTGTGAGACTTGCTCTGCTTGGTAGAGTGAAGATAAATCGCCCTCTAAAAAACTGTAGCGGAAGGGTTGATCAGGCGAAAATTCATTCCACTTCTGTTCTATGCGTTGAATGGTTTGTTGAAAGTCATCTGCTTGAAAGCGAACCGACAAGACATTACTAGCGCCATTCGGATTCTGATTATGCAGGAAGTAAACGGGTGATATGGCTTGATGCAGAGATTGGAAATGAAAATCCTTAACCAGTCCCACGATTGTATATGTAGTGGTCGTTTCTTCACCCGTCTGGAAATTGGTATTGACGGTGATTAAACGTTTACCAATGGGTTCTTCCAACTGCAATTCCTTTGCTGCGGTCTCATTGATGAGCAGCGACAGGGAATCATTAAAGGCTTCCGAGAAATTCCGCCCATCTAACAATTCCATTTCTAAGCAGGACAAGAAATCTTCGTCAATAGTAATACCACTACCAAAAGAGGTTTCAGCATCCCCTTCTTTTCTAAAGGAGGTGCCAAAAAAGTCTTCGCCAGGCATCGTATTGCAGCCGCCAATATTGGAGATTTCTGGAAACTTGAGTAGCTCTTCCTTAAAGGCCTCCGTTTGGGTCCCCAATGCCCCGCCTCCTCGGATAGATAACACTCTTTCTTGATTAAACCCGAGTTCTTTATTGCGGATGAATTGCAATTGATTGAAAACCACGATAGTGCTAATGATAAGCACTACGGATATCATGAACTGAAAAACCACTAACCCATTCCGCAAGGCAATTCCATGACGGGTAGAGCTCAGTTTTCCCTTCAAGACCTGAATTGGGCGGAAACGAGATAGCACAGCAGCAGGATAGCTACCAGCTAACAAGCCAATGAGCAAGGCTAGCAGAGGCAGAGCTAAGATCGTCCAAGGACTAATGATCCCACCTAAAGTGAAGGTTTTTCCAGAAAGATCGTTGAAAACCGGAAGCAAGAAGACCAGTAACACTAGAGCGAGAAACACGCTGAATAGGCTGACAAGGATAGCCTCCATCAAGAACTGATTCACCAATTGCTTTGGTAATACGCCTAAAGTTTTGCGTATGCCTACTTCCTGCGCACGTTCTGTTGATCTAGCGGTGGAAAGATTCATGAAATTGATGATGGCAATCACCAAAATGAACAAGCCAATAATCCCAAAGATGTAGTTTCGGGTGGTGCTGCCCGGAGGTTTGATTTCATTCTCCAAGTTGGAGGTTAAGTAGATGTCCGTCAAGGGTTGGAGGTAGTAATCGTAGCCATTCCCAGCAGCCACATAGTCGTCATAGGAGACATTAAATTGGCGTTGAATGGGACCTGCGGCATACTTGCGTACCATTTGTGGAAACTTGGTCTGCAATGCCATCGGATCCGTTCCAGGCTCCAGCAACAAGTAGGTATAGGCGAAGAAGTTGATGAAATTGGGATTCTGCAGAAAATTAAAGCTGCCAGAGGAAATTAGCATATTGAACTGCAAGTGCGAGTTATTAGGTACATCTCCACACACCCCGGTAACGACTAAATCATTTGGAGAGTTCGGGATATCCAGTACCTCCCCAATCGGGTTTTGATCTCCAAAATATTTGGTAGCTGCACTTTCCGTTAGTACTACTGTATTGGGTTTGTTTAATGCCGTCGCTGGCTCTCCGTCCAACAAGGGTATAGAAAACAGCTCAAAGAATTGACTATCTGCCCACATCGCGTGTGGCTCTTCGTAAATATTATCGTTGGCTTTAAAGTTTACTGCATTTCCCTGGAAGTAGAAAAGGCGAACCGCCTCCTTGACTTCAGGAAAGTCATTCTCCATCATTTCGGCATAGCTATAAGGAATGATGGCATAGGAACGCATCCGCTCCGGATATTTTCTATCCAGTCCTACTCGGTAAATATCATCTCCTTTTTCGTGGAATTTATCAAAACTAGACTCGTCCCAGACGTAGAAAAAGATGAGCAGGAAACAGGCAATTCCGATAGCCAACCCCAGAATATTGATCAGGGTGTAGCCTTTTTTTCGCCACATATGACGAAACGCTAATTTTAGGTGGTTTCTAAACATAATATAATAGTCAATGATTCTTCGGCAGATCCTGTGTTTTCATCTCATTTTATGATCGTCCACAGGATTTGCCAAAGAAAGTAGTCGATTAAAGACGGGTTATAGGATTCACTTATTTATTAGTCGGAGGTGTATCAAATGGGTGGTATTATTGGTGAACAACACGCAACAAGGGCTGCGGAAGAACCAGGGTGTCCACGCATTTGATACATCATTCATTATTCGTATCGTAAAGCCTCAACTGGATTAAGCCGAGTGGCTCGAATGGCCTGCCAACTCACTGCAATCCACGCGATCACCAAAGCGATAAGACCGACCAGCAAGAACAGCAGCACATTTACATGGGTTCGGTAGGCGAAATCAGCTAGCCAAGATTGCATAAAATAGTAGGCAATCGGTGCTCCGATCAGATTAGCAATGATCACCATCCAAGTAAAGGGGCGATTCAGCAACACCAATATATCTAGGGGGGATGCCCCCAATACCTTTCGCACGCCAATCTCCTTGGTTCTTCGGGCCAAAATCAAAGTAGCCATGCCAAATAGCCCCATGCAAGCAATTAGGATGGCTAAGATCGTCGCCCACTGCATAACTGCCCCCAAACGCATCTCTGCCCTGTACATCCGGTCTAGGTTTTCATCCACAAATGCAAAATTAAACTCCTGCTCTGGAGCTACTTTTTCCCAAGCAGATTGAATGCCTTGCACCGTACTAGCTAGATCTCCACCACTTAATTTAACACTAATTTTGGTCATGGGTGAATCTGAATAATTTACATCACTCACCACCTCGTTAATGGCCCGGGGATCCATACTAATCATAAGCGGTTCCACAGCATTATGCAAAGAGCTGTAATTGAAGTTTTCTGAAATGCCAATCAAATGAAAGGCCTCGAATGGAGCTGGCATTTGTTCTTCGGCTTCCTTGATTCCATGCAAATCAGCCATCGCTCGATTTATGATAATAGCTGTGCGCGTATCCGCCCCTACTTCCTCTGAAAAATGCCGACCGCTCTCCAACTGAACGCCCATCATGGGGAGGAAATCCTCGTCCACCGTTAATTTTGAAAACCAGCGAAACTTTTGGCTAGGATCGGTATACCCCAATTGCATCCATCCGGGAACGCCAAAGGCATGGGAAGAAGTTGCCAAGTCCAGTACAGCAGGAATTTTCTCTAGTTCTTGCTTCAATATATCCGCCTGCTGTATACCCTCTCGGTACATATCAGCAAAGGTTTTTCCATCGCCGGGTGTAGGTGAATATGGGAAAGATAAAACCTGCTCCTTATCAAAACCTAAATTGGCATTTTGAATAAAGCGCAATTGCTTTTGCATGATCATGGTGCAGGCAATCAGTATCACAGATAACACGAATTGAAAGCCTATTAACCCTCGCAATACCATGTTCTTTCGCGAGCCAAGGCTGGAGACGATGTCCTGAAAAGCGAGCTTTGGTGCGTAGCCAGAAGTGACTAAGGCTGGGTAGATTCCGGCCAGGATGCCCAAGGTACCCCCAAACCCGGCTAGGGACAAAACCCCCAACAGGGAGAAATCGATGGCCAGGGATTTCCCTGCCATATCATTGAAATAAGGTAGAGCCAGCCAAGCCAACATCACACCTACTATCACCGCCCCTAGGCTAATGAGAATAGCTTCACTCCAAAACTGCATCATCAACTGCTTGCGATTAGCGCCACTTACCTTCCGCACCCCCACTTCTTTGGCCCGAGTGACCGAACGTCCCACGGATAGGGTGACAAAATTGATGCCCGCTAGTAGTAAAATCAGAATAGCCACGCCGCCCATAATGTAAGGGTATCGGCTATCGCTAACGCTAACGATTCCACCTGGCATTTCGTTATTTAAATGAATATCCGTTAAAGGCTGAAAACCCACCTCGTATTCTCCGGGTTCATAGATACCCGCCACCTTGCCATCTACATGCTGTTGAACCTTTTGGGAAATTGCCTCAAGGGATTGCCCCTCCTGCAATAAGATGTAAGTTTCAGGAGACACTACCTGCCAATGGTTACGTGTACGTTCCGAAACGAAGGCCTTGATATTATCAAAAGGTATCAGCATACTGAATTGAAGACTGGAATTGGTGGGAGGTGTTGCCACTACTGCTCCTACCTCAAAGGCATTCCATTCACCATCTATTTGAATGGAGAGCGTTTTACCAATGGGATTTTCTTCGCCAAAATATTTCTTAGCAATTGGAGCGGTAATTACCGTAGTCCGTAACTCCTCTAAGCTTTGGGCTGGATCACCAGCAAGCGACTCAAAATCAAAAGCTTCAAAAAAATCCGGATTGGCTACATGTATGTCCTCCTGTTCGGTCAATTGACCTTCTCTAACATTGAAGTTGCCGGTCAGATAACGAGGAACAGCCTCGATTTCTGGAAAATTCTCGGCCAATTCTCGGCCCAACACATAAGGAGTGGTGGTGTTGAAAAAGATTTCCCCTTGATAATGTTCCTTGACCCAGACACGATAAATTCGATCCGCCTTATCATGAAATTGATCATACGTCCATTCCTCTTTCACAAATAAGAACATCAGTAGGGCTACCCCTACCCCAATAGCTAAACCCGTGAGGTTAATGAAGGTATAACGACGTTCTTTTAGCAAATGACGTAAGGCGATCTTGAAGTAATTCTTGAACATAGTCGGAATAATTTTAGGTGGTCGCAAAAACAATAGCCTGAAATACAGAAAGCGTAAAAGCCCAGAGGCTAATATCGCTTTGATTAGCTGTATCGAATAGCTTCTACAAAGAAGGGCAAACTGCGAGAAATGGCCCCTCTACATAGCTTAATCCTTATCGAGCGAAAGCCCCTGAAAGAGGTACATCTCTTCCAGAGGCAGCTTATTTTCACAATGTTGAATCCTTATTCTGGTAAGCCGTCAATACAAAGACGGCTCGAGTTTACAATAGTTGCAGCAGGCTACAGAGCTACTTAGCCCTCTTGTTTGATCGCTTCTACTGGATTAGCCAGCGCTGCTCGGAGGGATTGCCCTCCAACCGTCAACACACCAATAGTCATGGCCAATACACCAACTAAGGCGAATAACCACCATGGAATAGCGGTCTGATAAGCAAAATCTCTCAACCACAACCGTAGAATGTACCAGGCAACCGGAATGGCAAGTAAAACAGCCAAGCCGATTAACTTCAAAAAGTCCTGGCTCAATAGGCTGACAATCGAACCTACGGATGCGCCCAATACCTTACGTATACCAATTTCCTTCGACCTCAAGAAGGTCGTATAAGACACCAGAGAGAATAATCCTAAACAGGCTACTAAGATGGCCAAAAGCGTAAAGAATAGCAGAATCCGACTGAAAACCACCTCCGATTCATAATTCCGCTGGAAAGCATCATCCAGGAAAAAGGAGTTAAAGGCATTCCCAGGAAAGAAATCCTGATACCGTTCCTTAGCGGCTGCCAATACCGTCGCTACATCCGCATTCTCCATTTTCACCGAAATAAAATGAGAAGAGCTGTAAAATGGCAAAAAGATTAAGGGTTCGATCTGATGCTGTAGGGAACGCTGGTGAAAATTTGGGAGTACCCCCACGATGTCCCAGTCCCGTCGACTAGACCCAAAAGTCAGCTGCTCATTCAAGGCAGTTTCTGGGCTCTCGAAGCCAAATAACTCCACCGCAGCTTCGTTGATCAAGACGTTTTTAACCAAGCTACCATTAAAATTATGATCACTCAGTCGTAAATGCCGACCACTGATCGGTTCCAATTCATAGACATTGGTATAGTCATAATCGATATCCATGAAACTGGTGGAAAAGCCTTGATCCTTATTCGGTCCGGTAGGCCGGACGTCAAACATACGCCCCGTCATCATGCCCGGCACTCGGCTAGAACTAGCCGCCTTGGTCACCCCTGGGATTTTAGTTAGCTCTCCCTTAAAGGCATTAATCTTATGTATAAAATTCGAGTCAAATTGCGCAACTGCTGGTCCTCCTAAGACTAAAGTCTGGTCAATCGCTACACCAAGGTCCTGTTGGTTCATAAAGGTGATCTGACGATAAACCAGCATCGTGCCTGCCATCAAAGCGATGGAAGCGGCAAATTGGAAAACGATTAGCCCTCGGCGTAACACCCGGCCTGATCCTGCCTGCTGAAATCTCCCTTTAATGATATTGGTCATCTTGAAGCCAGACAGTACAAATGCTGGATAACTTCCGGTAACCAATACCCCCAACAACAGCACGATCAACACTACGCCAATGAGAATCATGGTTCCTTCTCCACCCCACAAGAAACTGTTGGGAAGCTCTAGACCTAAATAGGGTGCCAGTTGATGTCGAGCCAATTCTGCGAGTTGAGTAGCCAACAAAAAGGCTGCCAGATTCATTAGCAGGGCCTCCGATAAAAACTGACCCATCAATTGCGCCCGCCTCGCTCCAACGATCTTGCGTACCCCTACCTCTCTGGAGCGTTCAATGGCTCGTACGGTGGCTAGATTAACGTAATTGATCCAGGCAAGAATCAAAATAAAGAAAGCGATCAGCAACATGGTCGATACCGAATTGCCGTTGGCTGTAGTACCGATCTCATACTCTAGATCAGAGGAGTTCAGGTGAGCCTCTGTAAGAGGCTGTAAATAGAAGCGTTCCTCAGAGCCTGAGACTTCCTCTCCATTGAAATGTCTCTTGCTGAAGTCGGCGAACTTAGCTTCCAAGGCTGCTACATCCGTACCCGGAGCCAGTTCCAGAAAGTGATAGAAATCCGACCAAGTCCAGCTATTGTCAGCATCAGGATTGAACTGGATAAAGGTAGCATAGCTAACAAAGAAATCATATTGCATGATGGTGTTAGCCGGTAGATCCTTACAAATCCCCTTGATGATTAGCTGTTGATCATTGAGATGAATGGGCTTATCAATTAGGCTCGTTAGTTCAACATCTGCCCCGAAAAGTTGCTTTGCCCTGCTCTCTGAGATCACCAAGGAATACACCTCTTCTAGCGCTGAGCTTGGGTCACCCACCAAGAGTGGATAACTTAAAACTTGGAAGAAGTTATTATCTGCGAAGATCGGGTCGTTGATCAAGATCATATCCTGATCTCCCTTGTGCACATGCATACTGAGGCCCGGCGCCACTCTACTTGCCCGTTCAATTTCGGGAAAGTCCTCCTGCATTTGATAGCCTACACGAGGGTACGTGATCGTTCCGAGCTGGACCGATTCACCATTTTTATATCGATGATTCACAACGCGATAAATGCGGTCTGCATTCTCATGAAAACCATCAAAACTCCTTTCATAACTGACGTATTCCAAGAGCATTAAGCACGCTCCCATCCCAATCGCCAATCCTAACATATTGACTAAGGCAAAACGTTTGTTCTTAAACAAACTACGAACAGCCGATTTCAAATAATGCTGTAACATGAAGGTCTTTTTTGGTTAATAGCCGTCTTTCACAACTGCTACTTTTGTAATTTATGCTTAGTCAAATTCCATTACATTCTAGAAACCTAATCCTGTTGAAGACTCTCAATCGGATTAGCACGAGCATGTACCATGGCCTCTCGGCCGACAGTCAAGCTCGCCAATAATAGTGTTCCCATACCAACTAACACAAAGAAACTCCAATGCAGTTCGATATAAAAGGCATAGTTGGAAGTTAGCCACTTTTGCCCTAGCCACCATGCCACCGGAGCCGCAATCAAAAACGCTAAACCTACTAGGCGGATAAGGGGTAAGGATAGCAATTGCACCAACTGTCCTACTGTAGCCCCCAGTACTTTCCGGATGCCAATCTCTTGCTTACGTTGTACCACTAACAAAGTGGATAAGCCCATAATTCCCAATGCGGCTATGAGTAGCATCAGACCACTCGCCCAATTCACCATCTTTTTCCAACGGGCTTCCGACTCATAGTAAGCACTGATATCGTTCTCCAAAAAACTATATTCAAAGGGTAGGTAAGCTAGATGCTTTTCATGAATTTCTTCGAGCAGTTTGACCGTCTGCCCGGCATACTGGTCCTGTACCTTGACCCATATTTCTTTCACTCTGGCATGGGGCTCAGCATATAGAATCAATGGCTTTATGGATTTCTTCAGCGACTCAAGATGAAAATTCTTCACCACACCGATCACCTCCATGGGTTCATCACCCCATTGAATCACTTTCCCGATTGGTTGTTCCCATTGTGCCGCCTCTACGAAACGTTCATTGACCATCACTCGATTCAGCGTATCTGTAGCCCGCAGCGGGTTAAAATTCTCTCCTTGCAGGACTTCAATGCCAAAAGCGGGAATGAAATTGGCGTCAATAGTTCCATAAGCTGCGACTAGAGATTGATCCCCGTCATAGCGGACTCGCGTCTGATTTACCCCATACTTGGAAATATTAGCTCTAGCGGTGACTTGCTCAATAAATGGATATTGAGACAATTCCTCTTTGATGACTGGTGCTACTTCTGTACTGTTGAACCAAGGAATTTCCATGCCTATGATATTGGACGGATCATAGCCTAGTTCTTTATTCTGCAAAAACCGAAACTGCTGATGGAATAAAACAGCGCCCAAAACAAATAGGATAGCCAGCGAAAATTGTACGACCACTAGTCCCTTAGCCCAATTATGGCGACCGGATAGACGTACTCGGTTAACAATGGCATGTACTGGTTTAAAGCCGGATAGGATAAGTGCTGGATAAAAGCCAGCCAACACGGCTAACAGCCAATGGAACAACAAGATCGCCCCGATCACAGGAAGCTCTGTGAGGACCTCGGCAGAGATAAACTTACCCGTAAAATGGTTGAAGAAAGGTAATAGCCATTGTATCGCTACTAGGGCTGGTAGTACAGCTAAGCCAACTAGCAGCCAAGATTCAGATAAAAACTGAACGACTAGCTGTTTGCGTGAACCCCCAATTACCTTCCGTACCCCTACCTCACGCCCACGATCCATGGATTGAGCTAATGACAAATTGATGAAGTTGATACAAGCTAATAGCAAAACTAAAAGCGCTACTCCAATAAGAATATAGGAATATTGAGGGTTGCTCCCGCGCTCCAGGCCATTGGAAACATGCAGCTCATCTTGCAGGTGGACATCTAACAATGGTTGAAGTTCAAACCATTGCCTGGCATTGGGTTTGGATTGCTTTAGCTCCGTCAGTTGAGGAGCCATTTTTTCATCCGCGATGGCTGCCATTTTTTCTACTACCCGATCTGCCACTGCACCTTGCTCCAACTTGAGGAAGGTATTTAGATTGGAACCGATCCAATCCTGCCGACGCTCCGGGTGCTCTGCTAGGAGATAACGTTGAAAAGGTAATATAAAATCAAATTGTAAGCTAGAATTCGATGGTGGAGTCTGAGCCACTCCGATCACTGTCAATTCACTAAACCGTTCCTCTTCCTCCTGAATTTCGACCACTTGACCGATGGGATTGTCCTCACCAAACAAGATTTCCGCCTGCCTGGCAGAGAGGATCAATTGATGCGGCTCTAATAACTGATCTGGCCCCACACCCCGTAGTACTTCGAAGGAGAAGATGTCGAAGAATGAAGTATCTACATACAGCATGTCACCGTAAAAAGTCTCTCCCTCCACTCGAACCAATTCGGGATATCCTTTTACTCTCACAAAAGCTTCCACCTCATCTATGCCTTCTGTAAAAGTTGGTCCTTGAGGGATTCCAGTAAAGCCACTGGTATAATCGCCAAAAAATCCGTTGACACTATGATTGGTCACTCGATATACATCATGCTTATGAGCATGAAACTGATCGAAACTTTGCTCATCTCTAACAAACAAGAAAATGAGCAAAACTACCGTCAAGGCCACCCACATTCCGATGAAATTAATCACCGAGATCTGACGCTTACGCCAAAGATTTCGGAAGGCGGTCTTGAGGTAATTATAAAACATACGTCTTAGGATTTGGAAAATGTCACATCTATTGGGACTGGGCCATCCGCGATAAGTCATAGCACCTCTAGGAGAAAAGGAAACTTATTCATCTCGCAATGTATCCACAGGATTTGCCCAAGTTTTTTGCAAAGCATTAATGCTGACGATAGTAAAGGCCAGAACCAAAGTCAACCCTCCGGCCAAGGGAAACAGCCACCACTGGATTGGTGTCTGGTAAGCAAAGTCTTGGAGCCAGCGCTCCGCGCCAAAATAGGCAAACGGAACAGCCAGCCCCAAGGCCAACATCAATAGCTTAACGTAGTCCTTATTGAGTAAAGCCAGGATCTGTTGGGCTGAAGCCCCTAATACCCGGCGTATACCGATTTCTTTTGAACGTTGCTCTACCGTGAAGAGCGATAAACCAAATAAGCCCAAGCAAGCGATAAAGATGGCCAGGATAGATGCCAAGCCAAATAAGCTACCAAAGCGATCATCTGCATCATACTGCTGATCAAACTGCTCATCTACAAACTGATAATCGAACGGATTGCCTGGGAAGAATTGTTGATAAAGGTCACTGAGCGCATTCAGTTTTTCCTCTAAGTTGTCGGTCTGAAGCTTTATCGTAAAAATATGGTCATTGAAGTGAGGTAGAAATACCGTTGGACTAAAGGGGCTATGTAAACTCTCATGATGGTAATTTTCAATCACTCCAATCACCTGTACGGGCTCTGCTCCTTGCCGCGTGATATATTGTCCGATAGCTGCCTCTGTGGATTCGAATCCAAGTTCTTCAACGGCCCGCTCGTTCAAGACCGCATGTTGGATACCATACCAATCTTCAGCTAACATATTGCCATCAAATAGACGGCCCGTTTTTAGTGGAATATCATATGTCTCAAAAAAACGATCGTCCACCAGCATTAAGGCATAAGATTTTTCCTCATCTCCAGGAGCTGGATTCATACGCGTATAGCCAGGCGCATAGAGACTATAGTTCTGTCCAGGTACTGCCCCAGAATTGCAGTAGTCTTCCACAAACGACAACTTACCTAGCTCTTGCCGAAAAGCTCTGGAGCTACCGATCTGATCGCGATCCAAGCCTTCTGGACCATTGAACATCAACAACTGCTCAGAATCGAAGCCTAGATCAGCATCTCGGAGATAGTTGAGTTGTTGGAAAACCAAAACGGTAAAAACAATCAAGCTAATAGAAACCAAAAATTGGAATACCATCAAGCCTTTTCGTACCCACTGTCCCTTTGCTGTTTGCAAAAACTTCCCTTTTAGCATTTCAATGGGGTTACGCCTAGCCAAGAAATAGGCTACATAGCCTCCGGATAGAGTGATGCCGACGAGTAACAGGGCCAAACCGAGGGCGCTCAATTGAAAGGCACCAAATAGCAGACCTAAGGAAAGTTGCACGCCTAGCAATTCGTTGAAATAAGGCTGCATAAGATCAATCAACCCCAAACTTGCAACCAAGGCCAAGCCATTCATCGCCATAGCCTCGCCCAAGAACTGAATAGATAGTTGCGATTTCCCAGCACCCACTACTTTTCTGACACTTACCTCTTTGGCTCGAGTTATTCCTACCGCCGTGGAAAGGTTTACATAATTGATCCAGGCAATGCCTATGATGAGTAAGGCAATAGTTAGAAGGAGATACAAGAATTGCACATTAACAAAACTTGGGATGGCTCCATTCAAGCCCTCCCCTAAGTGCACCTCGGCCAGAGGCTGCAACTTTATCTCACTACCGAGATAATTAGGCATTTTCTCCGTCAAGACTTGCAAGCTGGCTTCCACCTGACTAACATCTTGCTCCGAAGCTAATTGAACAAAGGATTTGTAAGCAGAGAACCCCCAGTGTTCAAGGTGCGCCCAGCCACTGCCATTGAGGCTGGTAATGTTCTTGAAATTATTGAGGGAAAAAACAAGATTGAATTGATAATCTGAGGTAAGAGGAATGTCTTCGTACACCCCACTAACTGTGTATTGATGCGCCCCGAACTGATTATTGAGTAATAATTGCTGTCCAACGGGATCCTCATCACCAAAGTAGCGGCTTGCTGTACGAGCGGATAGGGCCACCATGTAGGCCTGATCCGGTTTTCCTCCTTTGATAAAGGGATGTGTAAAAATGTCGAAAAGGCTAGCATCTGCATACCAAATAGCCTCTTCCTTAAAGGATTTTAGCTGTTCATCCGAGTCGGTTTGAATTTGAACCAGTCCATCCATTTGATCCATATACCTGGCGTAGGCTCGGATATGGGGGCTAGTTTCCATAGCTGTCGGTGCCAACATTGGTGGCACCCATTCATTCGATTGTTCGCTATCACCTAGTAACAGTCGGTGTATTGCAGGTAATTTTTCGTGGAATTGATTAAAAGAATAGTGATAGCTAACGTACTGAAGAATGAATAGAAATGCTGTAATCCCTAAGGTAAGGCCAAGCAGATTCAGGCCGGAAAAAACTTTCCGATTCCAGAAACTTCTAAAAATGGCCTTGATGTAGTGATTCAACATGTCAGGTAGTTAAAAAAATTCGGGTGATTTCTTATTTGATCAATGATCTTCCCTTTTGGGAATGAAGCCCGGCATTTTGCCGGGCCATTTAAATGGTCTCTTGTAATATACTCCGACTAAAGAATTGCGTCATAGGTAACAACAGTGATCAACCTGGTGTTACTAGCGCAATAAGAGACTGTTATTTCTTGGTTTATAGGTTTTCATGGCGGTCTTCTGACGAACAGATACATTGCTATGCTCTACTCGAAGTTGGCGATGCTGCAACTCACTGTCTTCAAAATCAACTGTGAAGTTTTCAATCTCACCAACTGCAGTTAGGCTGGACTGACCTTGTGCATAGGCATTTACCAATTCCGCTTTAAAGTTCAAGTTGGCGTGTGCTTTGTTCTCTAAGGCGATCTCTAAGCGCTCTGCAGGAATGGCTTCTCTAGCGGTCACAATGGCTCCACCTTTAGCTACCAAATTGAAAAGCTTGTTGTAGGTCACTCTAATGATAGAAGGTTTTGTCCCCTTCTCCGCGCGAATTTTCAAAGTTTTGTTTTCTATCGTAATGCTCACATCTGGCCCACCGTGTCTCTGGCTAACCGCAGCTTCTGCTCCATGAACCAACAATACCTCCGCTGGACCTTCGATTTCTACCTCAGTGAAAGCGTGATGATCATCGTAGATATTTGAAGCAGATACTAAAACGGCCCAGATGGCTACTACCGCAAGGGATACCCAGACGTTGAGCGCTTTCATAGCTTTATACTTTCTGTTAGAGATTAATGAGGACTGTTTCATTTTATGTTTCTTTTGTAGTATTCGATAGATGCCAATTTTATTCCAATCCGCGTGCCAAAACTCCTAAACCCCTACAAATCAATTAATTGACAACAAACCAAGGGTCAATAAGGCCCAAAATCTTGTGCGATTGCGGACAGAATGTGTCCATTTTCGAACAGTTTTTTGTTCAAAAAATCATAGTTCTTCGACAAATCTCGTGTTTGAAGAAGGAAAATCACAAATGGAACAAGAATGAACAATGAAGGGCAGGATTGCCTTCCATCTACCGTAAAAGAAAAGTAGGAACGTAAGCTAGCTTACAAATCCGAGCGATGTGGAGCGGAGGCTTGCGCCCCCATGCGTGTCACTGAGATGGCAGCTGCCTTCGCAGCAAATTGAATGGCGGGTAGCCAGTCTTTCCCTTCCGCCAGAGCGACGGTTAAGGCTCCATTAAAAACATCACCGGCAGCAGTAGTATCGACAGCCTTCACCTTTTCAGCAGGGACCAAAGCTTCCTGTCCAGCGCTCTTATAGTACGCCCCTTTTGCCCCCAAGGTGAGAATTACGTGTTTCACGCCCTTTGCTAGTAGCGCATCGGCGGCCTGTGCTGCGGTTGCATCGTCTTCGACGCGAATTCCCGTCAGCAATTCCGCCTCCGTTTCGTTAGGAGTGATTAGAAATAGGTGTTGATAGGTATCAGCCGAAATATTTTGTGCTGGGGCAGGGTTCAGAATAACTCTTTTGCCCATTTTCCCCGCTTTGGCAATCGCATATTCAACGGTTGGAATCGGCGTCTCCAATTGGATGAGTACAAGGTCTGCTGCCGCAAAGGCAGATTCGGCATTATCGAGATCAGTAGTGGTCAGTTGATTATTCGCTCCAGAGGCCACCACAATTTCATTTTCTCCCTCTGCATTGACGGTGATCAGTGCCACACCGGAGGCGGTATGTTCATCTGTAAGGCAAAAATCAGTCGCAATACCTTCTTTTTTGAATCCCTCAACGGCTTGAGTTCCAAAAATATCCTGGCCCACTTTGCAAATAAAAGTCACTTCCCCACCTAGACGTGCAGCAGCTACAGCCTGATTGGCACCTTTCCCACCAGGAAACATGAAGAATTCACCACCAAGAATAGTTTCTCCTGCTTGCGGGAAACGTTCGGTCTTAACGACCATATCTGTATTAGAGCTACCGATGACTAGGATGTTGGGCATAATGTTGATACTTATTGTTTACGTTTTGCTGTAAATGTACCATTTGGCTGGCGAAAGATAGCTTCTTTAGCCTTACCATCAGAGATCACAAACTCAATCACAAAACCATCTAAACCTTTGATAGAAAATTTATCTTGACCGAGGGCTTGTAATTCGTACTCAGGTTGGTTGGTAATAAAGAGGTGGAGCGTACCTCCAGCTTTGGTGTATACCTTGATACCCTGAGGCCCCAAAGTGTATTCACCTATGTATGGTTCTAAAGCTGACGCTTCGATGGCGATGACGTCCGGTATCTTCTTGAATATAATGGCATCTACCATTGGTTCTATCTTGATTGCCACACTCTCTATGTCCCCTACATCATTCGTAGCGAAATTAAATCGCAGTGGTGACTCATTTTCCTCATCAATCCCATCCTCCTCTACTGAGAAGGGCTGAAAGATATTATAGTGGTAATGCTTTAACCAGAGTTTTTCCAAGGGCAATGCGGCAAACAGGGAATCCTTTTTCACATTTATCCGAAACGTGCCATACCCAGGATGATCGTATTTGCCCGCAAAGGCCTCAGCAGCATGTGAAGGTTTTGTTCCTTCCTTTCGGTTAGAAGTAGAAGCGGCCGAGGCTTCCTCTTGTGCTTTTGCTGCTTCATCTGCTCTTTTTTTACGTTCCTTACTCCATTCTCTTTTCGACAATCCCAAAACCCTATCTGCCACCGTATTCCGAACCATAGAAGGAACCACAGAACCATTCTGATTAACCAGTACCACAATTCCCACACTATCGCTCGGGAAAAAACAGGTATTTGCGGAAAAGCCGTCAATGTTTCCACCGTGCTCTACCCGATAGTGACCTCTATAAGAAGAAAGAAACCAACCATATCCGTAATTGGCCATGTGCAAGTCGGGATACTCGGCGCCCGGTGTCGCAGCACCAACAATCATTTGCGAACTCATGGCTTCCTGCACATAAGCTGCAGGCAACACCTCTTTACCTTCAAATTTCCCGCCATTAATCCAGGCTATCATCCAGTTGGCCATTTCATTCACGCTACTATTGATACTCCCAGCAGGCCCCATCGCTCGAATCCTGTAATAGTCCATGGCTTTGATCTTATCATCACTTACTTGATACCCTTTGGCCACATTTTTACTTTTCTTGAGTTCAGGTATGGACACATTGGAACGCGTCATGCCAAGGGGCGCAAAGAGCTTTTCCTTAATATTATCCCCCCAGCTCTTGCCGGTCAATTTCTCGGCAATCACACCTTGTGTCAAAAACATAAAGTTATTGTAGTACCACTGTTCTCTCACGCCTGTGAATGGTTCTTGGTGAGCAATTCGTTGAATTAGTGTATCCTTTGAATCTGTAGGAAAGAGGTACCAAGCGAAGTCATGTCGTGGCAAACCAGTACGGTGACTCATCATGTCTTTGATGGTTACCAAATCATTCAATTCCGAATTATAGAAAGATAGTTCAGGAATGTATTCGCGAGGACTATCGTCAAAATCCAATTTACCATCCTCTCTCAACAAACCGAGGAGGGAGGAAGTAAAGGCTTTGCTACAAGAACCAATTGCATATAGTGTATTCTCGTCGGCCTTAACTTTATTATCATAATCAGCATAACCAAAACCTTTGGCATACACGACCTTATCTTTTTCCACTACGGCTACCGCAAAGCTAGCCGCTTGCCAGGTTTCGAGGATCTCATTCAGTTCTTCATCCAAACCTTGCCATCTTTGGTCTTTATCTTGAGCAAATACCTGAAAAGCAAGTACGAATAAGAAGCTGAATAGGAGTGTTTGTTTCATAATTGAAAGGACTTAAGAGAGAGTAAATTTGTCTTCAACCCTTTTCTTCTGAAGGTAGTTATGTATTAGGTCCGAAATCTTCTTTGCTAAGAGTTATCACTTTTCCCCAGCTTGAAAAGGATCGACAGGGCTTAAAACTAAAGATAATTAAAATATAACTTGGCTTTCGTGGAAAGAAATCAATAATCTTATATTTTGCCTGGCAATAATGCAGCTGAAATCACCAGTAATGTCAACCTCCTCTCTTTCAAGCTGGCGACAATTGGGTTATGCTTTAGGCATGCTCGGTTGGTCGATTTTGACGAACATCATCGGGGTGATGCTGATCTATTTCTACCTGCCACCTAATAACTCTGGCTTGGTAGCTTTAGTACCGCAAACTTTGATCTTCGGCATATTTACCGTGCTGGCAGTGATCGCAGCCTCTGGTCGATTGGTAGACGCGGTTACAGATCCTTTGATTGCTTATTGGAGTGATCAGTTTCAAAGCAGATGGGGACGAAGAATTCCATTCATGGCGGTCGCACTGATTCCGGCTGTCGTTTTTTGCATCTTCATCTTTCTGCCCTTTGATTACGCCGCGACAAAGGCCAACATCTGGTGGTTATCGGGGGTGCAAGTGGGTTTTTATCTCTTTATGACCGCCTACATCATTCCCTACAATGCTTTGCTGCCGGAATTGGCTCCAGATAGCGAATCTAAAGTCAGGTTATCTACTTGGCTCAGTTTCACCTTCGTTTTAGGGGTGATTATCTCTTCTCAAACGCCGGGACTGGCGGATGTGATCCAGTCTGGATTTGAGATGGAGAGCCGTCAGATTGCTATGCAATGGGCGATTGGAGCACAGTGCGTCCTTGGAGGTATTTTTATGGTAATTCCCATATTTACCATTAATGAAGCCGTCCATTGCAAAGGCGTACCGACCACCTTACCTTTCTGGAAAGCCTTTCAACAGATCAAAGGAAATCGGAATTTTCTCTACTTCATCGTGGCAGACTGTGCCTATTTCGTGTCTTTGACGATCATTAGCAGCAGTTTGCTGTACATCCTCAAATCACTATTGGGGCTGGAAGAATACATCGGGGGGCAAGTGATGGGTGTGTTGGTCTTGGTGTCTCTTTTATTCTATCCTTCAGTTGTAAAATTGGCGCGTAAGATGGGTAAGCGAAAACTAATCTTATACGCGCTCTGGTTTCAAGGATTATTGCTGCTAGCCATTTTCTGGATGGGAAAGGTACCGATCGGCCCAAAGCTTCAAATCTTTGGTTTTGCGGTGCTCTCCGCTATTCCGGCGGCCTTTCTAGGAATTTTACCTTTTGCCGTGATCGCGGAAATTGCTGAGGCTGATGCCAAGAAAACGGGCCAGCAAAAAGAGGCCATGTACTTCGCCATTCGCAACTTCTCCACCAAACTGGGGCAAACCCTTGGCATTACCATTTTTGCTATCCTGACTATCTTTGGGAAAGATCCTGGAGATGATTTCGGCATCCGACTAGTCGGTGTAATAGGTGGAACAATCTGTCTTTTGGCCGGGGTAATCTTCTTGCGATTCAAAGAGGTCAGCCCTACTTCTAGTCTCTCTAACGACCGTAGTGACTAACATCTACACCTTCCATCTCCATCAAGTCTATGCCAAAATTTCGAATGGCCGTCACTAAGGGTATGGCCAACTTGCCTTTCTCCGTAATGCTATATTCCGTTTTCGGTGGAACTACCGCGTAGACTTCCCGGTGGATGAAGCCATCATTCTGAAGTTCTCTCAATTGAGAAGTTAGCATCTTATCTGAGATGTGTGGTATGGCTCGTTTCAACTCGCTATAGCGATAGACCCGATCCTTAACGCGCCAAAGAATGGGAATCTTCCAGGTGCCTCCTATTCGATCCATCGCAAATTCAACAGGATTATAGTAAACTTTCCCATCGTACATAAAATCCGGCATAAGCTAAGTTTTTGATTTCCAGTATACTTTCTAAAAGGTAAGTACCTTACGATTTGGTAAATATATTTCTTTCAGCAGGTATAATTCACAAATTGCAGCCATCATTAATCATTAAGCAAAAAAATATACAGATGTCGAATTCAATAAAAGAACTTGTTGGGAAAGAAGCTAGCCATGGTGAAGATGCTGCAGACGCAAAGAAAGTACTCATCATCGCTGCTAATCCCAGTGTATCAGAAATGACGGGTTGGCCCATTGGAGCCTGGGCTGCGGAGCTTACGCATCCATATGTAGAATTCCAAAAAGCGGGTTATGAGATTACTATCGCTAGCCCAAACGGGGGGAAAGTAGAATTTGATGGATTTAGTGACCCAAGAGACGCAAGTGGATACTCTGCTAGCGACTTGGTTAGCTTAGGGTTTATTCATACGCCAAGCCTGATCGGACAGTTGGATGATACGATAAAGCTGTCGGACGTTGATCCCTCCTCATTCGATGCTATATTTTTAGTGGGTGGACAGTCGCCCATGTACACCTATAAGGACAACCAAGGGCTGATGGATTTTGTCTCCAACTTCTACGAATCAGGTAAACCGACCGCCGTCGTTTGCCACGCTACCTGCATCCTCCTGGATACTACTTTGTCTGACGGCTCTAAACTGGTAGAAGGGAGAACCTGGACTGGCTTTGCGGACGGAGAGGAACAAATCGCCGATCAGTTTGTCGGGCAGAAGATTCAGCCGTTCTGGATTGAAAGTGAGGCTCGCAAGATTGAGAACACCAATTTCCAGGTGAAAGCGCCATTTACAGCTTATGCGATCAAGGATGGCAATTTGATCACTGGGCAACAGCAGAACTCCGGTGGGGTGGCTGCAGAGTTGGTGATTGAAGCACTGGAAGGGTAATGTGAGGAGTGTCAATAGACTGCGGGTGGGAGCTCGCGGGCTATTGGTTTTTGTGATGTTGATGGACTGTGGGTGTGGTGGTTGACTGCGGGCAGGAGCCCGCGATCGGTGTGGTTGACGAGCGGAGCTCGTAACCATTGCGGGTCGAAAATTTGGTTTATTTTGGGTGTTGAAAGCAAAAAAGATATTGTATGACAATCGCAATTATTGGACATGGAAATGTTGGCGGAGCCTTGGCGGGGCAATGGCTTAAAGCTGGCCATGAAATCATGGTGGGCGCTCGGAATCCCAAGAGTGAGAAGCTGGAACGTTTGCTGTCAAGGCATCCTGAGATAGCTGTGATGGGAGTCGCAAAGGCCGTTCAATCGGCAGAGGTCCTGCTCATTGCTACGCCACCAGAGATCGCTAACACGCTAGTCCAACAATGGGGAGATGTGAGTGGTAAAACCATCATTGATGCGACGAATGCGATCCGAAAAAAGCCAGATCCCTACCCTACTGCTTACCATGCTTTTGTCGCCCAAACGGAAGCAGCCGTGGTAAAGTGTTTCAACACCACTGGCTACGAAAACATGCTCAATCCTACCTATGGAGACCAAGCCTTGGATCTATTTATGGCGGGTGATAGCGAGACCGCCAAAGAAGTAGCTAATCAACTAGCCTTGGACGCTGGCTTTGCCGCGTGTTACGATTTCGGCAAAGCGGATCGCGTAGAACTATTGGAGCAATTTGCCTTGGCCTGGATCAATCTCGCCTTATTTCAAGGGCATGGCCGGAGCATTGGTCTTAAACTGCTAAAGCGTTAGCCGGTATCTTAAAAGGTTGTGATTCTAGCGTCTTGGTGCTTATCTTTAGTAGGGCGACACCTTCTCGTTCCTAAAATCACCTAGCATATGTTTCGCAATCACCTAAAGATCGCTTTCCGCAACTTCCTCAAGCATAAGCAAAATACGGCCATCAATTTAGGAGGGCTAGCCATTGGGCTAGCCTGTTGTATCGTCCTCTTTTACATGGTACAGTACGAGTTGCGTTTTGACAGCTTCCACGAAAAAGCGGATCGCATCTATCGGGTCAATATGCACTTGGTTAGTCCCAATAAGGCGGTCTTTACCAACGGTAGTTCTTATGGCTTACCCCAATTACTACTAGATCAATACCCAGATCTCTTTCAAGATGAAGAAGGCCAAGCCCAAACCACCCTTTTCAAGTACTTAGAATTTGGCCAAGTAGATGTACTAGAAGAAACCCAGCAGGATCGATCCTTTCGAGAAGAGTGGATTGCCTTCGCCCAACCCAGTTTTTTCCACCTCTTTGATATTGAATGGTTGAGCGGAAATCGGGAGACTGCCCTTTCTGCCCCCAATACCGTAATCATCAGTGAAAGTCTAGCTAAGAAGTACTTTGGCAACTTGGCGAAGGATCCCAGTCAGGTGATCGGGAAGGCCCTTCGACTTATTGATCAAGGTGGAATTCAGGCTTCCGGGTTGGACCAGGGTTTGGAGATTGTGGGTGTGTTTAAGGATCTTCCGAGCAATAGCTCTCTAAGAATGAAAATGTTGGTCTCTTTTAAAACGATAGAAGAGATCCAGAAGCCCAATATGAATTCTATTCAGTATGCGGGGATGTTTGTCAAAAACTATATTGCCCTACCGGAAAATTACGATCCGACAGTACTAGAAGAGCAGTTCCCGGGACTCATTCAAAAGCATTTGGGAGAAGAATGGGTAGACAAACGGCGTATTGTATTGCAGCCCCTCCGGGATATTCATTTCAATACCGATTACAATAATCCAGCGGTTAATAAGCAGAATATTGTAGCCCTAGGCTGGGTTGGTCTACTCCTTTTATTGGTCTCTTGTATTAACTATGTCAATTTATCTGTTGCCATCGCAGCCAGTCGATCTAAGGAAATGGTTATGCGAAAAATACTAGGTAGTAGCCGACAAGTCTTGATCAATGGCGCCATGATCGAAACGGCAATGATGGTATTCCTTGCTATTCTGCTAGCGATTGGAATAGCAGAAATACTGCTTCGTAACTTGACTGAGGTGCTGGTGTATCCCACTCCTTTCGCCCTGCTGGGGGTAGCTGGATTTCTCCCTTTTCTGACAGGCATTTTCTTCTTTTGCTTATGCCTCAACGGGCTCTATCCCGCTTTATTCCTTTCTCGTTTCAAACCCATTCAATACCTGAGTAGTAGTCTTAATCTCAGGTTAGTGGGAAATTTGAGCATGCGTCGTGTTTTATTGTTGGTACAATTTACGATTGCTCAGGGTATCATTATCGCTGCACTGGTAATTACTAAGCAGGTAAATTTTGGCTTGCATAAGGATCTCGGGTTTGCCAAGGATGCCGTCATTACTATGGATCTTCCGGTGAAAGATTCGGTCGCACTGACTCGGTTTAAAGAACAGCTATCAGCATCTCCTCAAATTCAAAGTATTAGCTACTCTACTAATGCCCCCATGTCTGACCGCCATTGGAGAGGGGCTTTTGCCTACAAGAGCGAGGACTTGGATCTGGAAGAAGTGGCTGCAGAATATAAATATGGCGACGAGGACTACCTGGCTACCTATGGCTTTGAATTACTAGCCGGGAAGTACTTCGAAGCAGAACGTCCCCTGCCACGGGTAGTAGTCAATGAATCCCTTCTAGAAGCTATACAAATTGATGATCCAGCGGATGCCATTGGGCAATCCTTAATCATGCCCTTTGGACAACGCAAAATTGAAATTATTGGGGTGGTCAAGAATTTCCATTTAACTACGATTCACCATAATATTGAGCCCTGTTTGATATTTTGCGAACCGAGGCGTCCTAAGGCAATCGTAGCCGTAAAATTGCAGGGAAGATCACCACAAGAAATTCGATCCGCCATATCCTCCACTGCTGATAGCTGGGCGCAAGCCTTTCCCGGCTTTGTTTTCAACTATCAATTCCTGGATCAACAGCTTGCCAATTTTTATGAATCGGAGACTAGATCCGCCTTTCTGTTTAAGGCCTTTTCCTTCATCGCCATTCTAATCTCGGCACTTGGACTATATGGATTAGTATCATTAATGGCCATTCGGCGAATGAAAGAACTAGGAATCAGAAAAGTACTCGGGGCATCGATTCAGAGTATAGTGGTTCTGTTTTCGAGAGAATTCACCTTGCTAATTGGTTTGGCCTTCCTCCTGGCGAGTGGCTTAGGCTATTGGTTACTCGATCAATGGTTATCCAACTACGCCTACCGAGCCCCGATCACCCCCGGCGTATTCATCTTGGCTGGAGGCATCACCCTATTGCTATCATGGCTAACGATTAGTTTCAGGACTATACAATCTGCACGGATCAATCCGGTGGAGACGCTGCGTCAGTAAATAATTCCAAGGTCTAGTCTATTAGTAATTGCTAAGGGAGTGTATAATCCCTGACTAAATTGGTCACAGCACGCGGCCAGTATGAGGAGAGAAAAACCTACCTTCCTGTCTCCAGATGGGTAATGATCTATCCATAGGTAAATACCTTTGGCATGCTCTCTACCCAAACTTAGATTATTGATCCTCACATTAGTATGAAAATGAATCGCCTATTCCTCTTCCTTCTACTGGTTGTAGTAGCTAGCCTATTCATCATCCAGTCACCCAAGCAATCAAGTCAGTATCCCTTCGAAGCCTTAGAAACATCAGGCGCGGGATTAAGCCTAGAAGACTGGTCCTTTGAGCGTTCCTATCCCGACACAAGCATCCCAAGGAAAACGTTTCAGAAGGCCTTCCAACAGCATCAGCAACAACTACTCGAAAAGTCTGGCCCATCCAATGGAAACTGGGAAAGTCTGGGACCTGAAAACATCGGCGGCCGGATCCTCTGCCTCGCCTTTCACCCCACCAACCCAAATATCATCTACGCCGGTTCCGCTGGTGCTGGTCTGTGGAAAACTACTACACAGGGCGTTGGTCGTAATGCCTGGGAACATGTCTCGACTAACTTTCCAGTAATTGGTGTGGCTACTATAGCTATTGATCCAGATAACCCAGATCATATGCTGATTGGAACTGGAGAAACTTATGGAGTAGGCTTTGCTCGTCCGGGTACGGAAAATCGCCTGACCCGAGGAACCTATGGTATCGGCATTCTTCAAACCAATGATGGCGGACAAACCTGGACCCAAGTATTAGATTTTGATCAAGATCGAATCATCGGCATCCAGGACTTGGAGATAAATCCGAATAATCCACTGGAGGTATATGCTGCCACAACTTTAGGTGTCTACAAAAGTGTAGACGGGGGTAATGAATGGAATCTGATTTTTATCAAATCAAACTGTGTAGATATTGAAATTGATCCAAATAATGGAGATTTGGTATATGTCTCTCACGGTAATCTTAATTTCGACCAAAATATTGCCCGGTCTGGCATTTACAAGTCCATCAATGGGGGCGAAAGCTTTACAGAACTAGCTGATCCCAATCTACCAGGGGCTTGGTCAGGCAATTGCAAATTGAGTATTGATCCCAATAACTCCAACGTCATTTATGCCGCCCTACAGGATGCTTTCTTTAACGAAAATGCAAACCCACCACGTGGTCTCTTCAAATCCTCAGATGCAGGGGAGACTTGGACCAATATTAACCAACAAGATATCGCACGCTTTCAAGGATGGTATTCCCATGATATAGCGATAAACCCGACCAATTCTAGCGAACTGTACAAGGTGGGCATTGACGCCTGGAAATCAACGAATGGGGGGACCCTTTTTGAGAAACGTTCCAATTGGGCACTCTGGACTTTTGGTCAGATATCGGTAGATTCTGTTGAAGGCAGACCGGGATATGTGCATGCTGATATTCATGCCGTCTACTATCATCCCTTGGAAACAGAAAAAGTATTCTTCGCAACCGACGGCGGCGTTTTTTCTACAACAGACGGCGGCCTCACCTTTACCACGCACAATGGAGGATTACAGACTACACAATTCTACGCTAACATGTCTAGCTCCGCTACCGACCCAAATCTCTGCATCGGAGGTACGCAAGACAATTCTACCTACATCTATAGAGGAGAGCCTTCTTGGTACAGAGTGATCGGAGGAGATGGCATGTCAGCAGCCATCCAAGCGCAAAATGATCAAGTACTTTTTGGTTCTGCACAGGGGCTTTATGTGGTTAAATCGACCGATGGAGGCTTTAGTTTCAGTAACGTCTCACCGGACCGCATTGATGGAGACCGCGTGGCCTTTTCAGCCCCGTACGAGATTGCGCCTAGCAATAATGACATCATGTACGCAGGTTCTCTGATCCTCTATCGATCTTCTGATGCAGCCGAAAGTTGGGTTCCAACTAGGAACAATGCGATTGATGGGTTTAACCGAGTGGTGAAGATTGGCATCTCTCCCTTTGACCCCGATCTAGTGTACGTTGCCACAGCACCAGACCCTTTTTCAGGAAGCGGTTCAGCTAAGGTGTTTAAATCATTGGACGGTGGGCAAACCTTCGATCAAATGACGGGTCTACCAAATCGAGTATGTAAAGATATTACCATTGATCCGACCAACGATCAAATTGTATACCTGGCCTTCTCCGGCTTCGGAACGGATCATGTGTACAAAAGTACCAATGGAGGTGATAGCTGGTCTTCGGCCGGTGCCGATCTACCGGATGTACCTACCAATAGTGTAGCCATAGATCCCTTAAATACGGATGATGTTTACGTCGGTAATGACCTAGGCGTCTATTATTCTCCGGATGCAGGCGCTACTTGGGAAAACTTTAGCGATGCACTACCAGATGCTACAATGGTGACAGATTTGAATGTATCTCCTGCTAATCGTAAGCTGAGAATCGCTACCCATGGCCGAGGCATCTATCAACGTGATTTTGTTTCCTTCCCGCTGGATGCCCCTAAAATTAACGGAGCACAAGTTCAAATAAAGGTGTATCCCAACCCAGCGAATGAATGGGTGAATCTGGAGATAGAATTGAGTACGACTATACAGAAAACAGCTGTTCGATTACTTTCTCTATCTGGACAGGTGCTAGAAGAAATTCACAATGGGCCACTTTCATCTGGCTCTAATCAAATACAATGGATCGTCAATCCAAACTTACCCAAAGGACAGTATTTCATCCAGATAGATTTGGATGGTAAACGCACTAGTAGAAGTTTGCAGTTGCAATAGTAGTTTATTACGGAGTCGGAGTTTCCACTCATAGCCGCAAGGCTAAGCTGGTTGAGTAATCAACTCAAGCACAACGCATCGAACAATGTTTTGCCGGGCCACCCGCTAATGGTTATATCTCTAATGCTCAACAAGACGTTCCCTAAGGGCTTGGAGGTTCTATTAACCTACTTGTCTTAGTAGCTAATTCCATCAAAATTCGCTGCTCTGGCCCTTTTGTGTGTTGGGTCTTCGGCGAAAAAATCGGGATTTCATACAACTTTCTTGTATTGAGGTTGTCTTTCAAGTGTTTTATTTCGACATTTACGAAAGAAATAAAAAAGAACACAATGAAAGGTACCCATCTAGGCGAATTCGAAGAACTTGTACTGCTGATCGTGGCTGTACTATTTGACAATGCATATGGCATCGCTGTACAAGAAGAAATCGCCAAGCGTAGCGGCCGGAAAGTAACCATCAGTACCGTACATTCCGCCTTACATCGGTTGGATAAAAAGGGCTATGTCACCTCTCGTTATGGGGAAGCCACCGCAACCCGTGGCGGTCGTCGAAAACTACTATTCACCGTTACCCCAGCTGGAGAAGGCGTACTCAACCAGAGTCGCAAGCTTCGTAATGACCTCTGGGATTCCATTCCCGAACTCGCATTTAAATTCTAGGACACATGTCAAATCATCCAACACCACCCGACTGGATCAATCGACTATTAGAAGCGATATGTGATCCAAAGCGATTGGAAGGCATCCAAGGGGATCTAGCCGAGTTATACGATCAGCGGCTAGCTGAGAAAGGGAAAAGAAGAGCTAACTGGGCTTACTTTTTTGATGCCTTGGGGTTCCTCAGACCATTTGCTTGGAAAAAGCCAAATACCTCCACACTAAATCACCTGTATATGTTTAGAAATTACCTTAAAGTGGGGCTTCGCAATCTCAATAAGCATAGGGGTTACACCTTCATCAATATGTTGGGACTTGTGATCAGCTTCACCTGCTGCCTGTTAATCGGTTTGCACCTGCAAGATGAATTGAGTTTTGATCGCTATCATGAAAAACAGGATCGCCTATTTCGTTTAGCTAACCATTCTGCTGGGGCTTCTTATGAAAATGGTATCGCTAAAGTTTCGGAACCTTGGGCCCCTGAGGCCAAGGCTACGATACCGGAAATCGAAGATGCCTGTCGCTTTGTCTTCGTCGGGCAGAGTCTTTTCACCAAAGGAGATCAACAGTATTACGAACACGGTGGCCTGTATACCGACCCCAGCGTTTTCAATATGTTTAGCTGGGATTTACTCGAAGGAGACCCTAATCAAGTGCTTGCAGAACCTAATAGCATCGTGCTAACCAAAACATTAGCACAAAAGTATTTTCCATCTGGTAATGCCTTGGGTGAGAGCTTGACGATTGACAATGAGCAGGCCTGGAAAGTCACCGGAATCGTAGAAGACATTCCTGACAACTCTCACTTCACCTTCAACTTCCTGGTTTCGCTCAATTCCTACACACCGCCAGATCAAGGAGACAAATGGGTACGTTGGAATCAATATTACTCCTATGTACTATTAGATCAAAAGGAATCGAAAATCGAAGCGGAAGAGAAGTTGGATCAAATGCTCGATCAACACCTTGAGGCTGAAACGGCTGCTGCTTACACCCCCTTCTTGCAACCCATCGCTTCCATCCACCTACAATCGAAGTTACATCGGGAAATGAGCACCAATGGCGACCTGAGCTATATCTATATCTTCGGCATCATTGGGCTCTTCATACTACTGATCGCATCCAGCAATTTTGTCAATCTTTCTACGGCACGTGCCACACACCGCGCTAAAGAGGTTGGGGTAAGAAAGGTAATTGGGGCCAATCGAAAAAGTCTAATTTTTCAATTCCTAAGTGAGTCGACCATAGTAGTAGCCACTGCTGCTGTGATCGCCTTTGGCTTAGCACGACTGCTACTCCCTTCATTAAATACGTTTCTGAATAAAACACTTCAGTTAGATCTCTTCTCTAACCCCACCTTACTACTTGGTTTGTTGGGTATGGTCGTATTTACGGGCTTTTTGGCGGGCACCTATCCTGCACTGGTCTTATCAAGTTTCCGACCAATTCAAGTGCTAAAAGGATCAGGTGGGAAGGCTTTGGCCTTTTTCAAGCGAGGAGCGGTTGTGAATCGTGGGCAACTGTTGCGCAAAGGATTGGTAGTATTCCAATTCATGATCGCTACCTTCCTGATCATTGCTAGCCTAGTGGTATCTGGACAATTGAAGTACATCAACAATAAAAACCTAGGTTTCAACAAGGATCAGATCATCAATATCCCACTCTCCTACCCTATCGATCAAACCAAGCTAAGTACTTTCCAAGCAGACCTGGAGGAAATGCCTGGTATTCTCAATGTATCGGCTTCTGCCAATCGGCCGGGGGGGAGTGACTATGGTGTGCCGTACGAGGCCCTCGGCTTGTCGGAGGAGGAGCAGCCAGCTATGCGTTGCCTAGTGGTAGATGAAAACTTTCTCGACACCTATGAAATAAAACTGGCTAGCGGACGTAGTTTCTCCAAGGAAATTGCCACTGATAGCAATGTGTACCTGATCAATGAAACAGCCGCCAAGCAGCTAGGTTGGGACAATCCCGTGGGAGAGCGTATGTCGATGCCAGCGGTGGGTCGAGAGCCCGCTCCGATTATCGGCATAGTTAAGGACTTCCATTTCCATTCCTTGCACGAACCGATTACTCCGCTCTATTTCTTTATGGAGAAAACTTGGTATTCACAGCTGAATGTAAAATTAGATGCTAGCCGCATCAACGAAACCTTAGAAACCATCGAGGCGCGCTGGGATCAATTTGACGCAGATCTACCCTTCAGGTACACCTTCTTTGATCGCAGCTTTGGAGCCCTACATGCCGCCGAAAGAAGAACTGGACGCATGATTAGTATCCTGACACTCCTGGCCATCTTCATTACGGCTCTAGGTCTATTTGGATTAACGACCTACACTGCGGAAAAACGCACCAAGGAGATGGGCATTCGTAAAGTGTTTGGCGCCAACTGGGTAGATATTTTATCGCTCTTTTCCAAAGAGATTTTGATCTTAGTTGGAATAGGTGTGATACTAGCCACGCCCATTGCTTGGCTGGTAAGCTCAAATTGGCTGGATAATTTTGCGTACAACATTGGGCTTGGCATCGGCTTCTTCCTCTTGGCTGCTTTGCTCGCCTTGGGCATCGCATTGCTAACCGTCAGTTACCACGCTCTGGATTCCGCGCGCCGCAGTCCGGTCATCTCGATCAGACATGAAGTTTAGGCTTCTTTGCGCCAAATGTCTTTGTTGGCACCTATGAGGGCCATTAAAACCTTATAGCACGAGCGCGCCGAAGTTTATCAAACTTCAGCGCGCTCAATATAGCTAACAAAGCAACGGTTTCCTCCTGAAACAGGGGAAACCGTTGTACTTTACACTAAATTCACTAGACTAACATCAATTCATCTGAAATTCGTGCGTCTAAACGATTTCAATATCCTGACGGAAGGTCTCTGATCCTTCCTTCTTTGGCAAGATTACGGTCAAAATCCCTTCCTCGTATTTCGCACTTAGACCTTCTCGATCAATCTTGGGATTAAGGGTAAAATGTCTTTCGAAGCTGCCAGGCGTATAACCTCTCACCCGACGATCTTCCACGATCTCATCCGAGGTTTCCTTCTTCACTTTGATCAGTAGATGATCATCTTCCAATCCCACCTGAAAATCGCTCTTCTCGTAACCGGCTGCATAGATCAAAATCTCGTAGCGGTCGTCTAATTCTTCAATGCTGGCGGGAGGATAGGCCCAGCGTGCCATGCGTCGGTGATGACGTCTTTTGGCATGATGATAATGTTTTTTCCAATGAGGATGATGGGCTGCTTTATAACACATAAGATTGAGTTTTTTTGATTGATAAAATAGATAAACTATAGCTTCCTATCGCACTTCGATAGACTGATAGTTAGGTAAATAGTCGTAATTACGGTTTGGGTATTCTACTAGAAGATCATCCTTCCAAACAGGTTGTTGGATAGCTCTCCTGTATCGTCTCTGGTAAGGGTGGTGAGCGTGATAGCCTTCATCCCAATCCATCCGTGAGAAGAACCCTTTAATGCGTCGAGCAATGAAGAACAGTGTACTCATTACTGCTGCCACTACTAAGGCTACTACTACGAATCGAGCGACAAAAAAGAACAACATAAAACCGAGTGCTAACATGAAGAAAAACCTAAATGGTCTCATGACTTTGATTTTTTTAGTTCTTCGATAAATCCCGTGTTTGAAGACATTCAAAAATGAAATGCAACGCTATACTGACAATAATCGTCAGCATCGCTTATTCATCCCATTTTATGATTGTCCACGGGATTGGTCGAAGAAGTTTTTTGTTAAACAATGGGGCGTACGAAGCCTCCTTTCGCCTTAGCCAAAAGGGTCAGGTTATTCGAAGTTTCTCCGTCCTACTGGTTGGGATTTTTCCTTTTCCAGATTGTCTTCAATTAGGAAGACGAATGAGTAGAAGTTTTACTTTAAATTTTCTTGATTTTTTTTCTTCTCTTGGAAAAATGTTGTGGTTTGGGGATTGATTCTATTGAGTAATTAACTGCGCTCAATAGGCTTTCATTTAGGAAGACGATTGAGTTGGCGTTTTACTTTAAATTTTTCAAGTTTTTTTTCTTTTGGGGAAATATTGTCATTTGGGGGTTCAATGTCTTGAGTAACTTACCAAACTCAACCTACTCTCAATTAGGAAGACGAATAAGTTGACGCTTTACTTTAAATTTTTTCAAGTTTTTTTCTCCGGCCTTAAATTTGCGTCTTTGGGGGCCGGTTACAACGATCCTTCCAGCGTTGCTTGAATTCAGCTCGCTCTTCTTCTGACATGTTCATCCACTTTTCTCTCCACTTGGCTCCTCGGCGCATTTTACGCTTCATCTGTCGGCCTTTATTAAAGTGGAAACTGCCAAAGAGAATCCGACTCAGGGCGAACAAACCAATGGCCTGCCAGAAGTTAATCACTTTGACGCCGGTGACTTCCACCAAGATCGTATTCCACAAAAACATGATCACCTGACCTAGCACAAAAATCACAACACTTATCATCATCAAGATGAAAAGCCCTTTCACTGGCCTAGGTACATTCCGATGGGATCTTTTATCTTTAAACATAGTCCTATACTTTAAAAACTAAATTTTACACCTTAAACTTCTCCTTATTCCTCCATGAATTCTTCATACAAAGGGCGGAGTCGATTTCTCAAATGTTGCACTGCGTATCTTTTCCTCGAAATCAAAGTTTTGATATTGGTTCCGGTCCGATCGGCGATCTCCTGAAAGGTTTGATCTTCCAGTTCGTTCCAGACAAATACTTCTCGTTGATTCTCCGGTAACTCATCCAATGCCTCGAATAATTCTTCCCAAAACATCTGCTGTAGCATCTCTGTTTCAGGACTATCATTATCCGCTATCAACACCTCGCGTAAGAAAAGGTCTCCTTCCTCATCTTCATACATATAATCCTCTAAAAGATCATCCTTACGCTTTCGATAACGGTCCGTAATTCGGTTCCGCGCTACTCTAAACAACCAACCGCTAACCTGCTCAATCGGTTGCGTATCCACTACATTGGTAAACTGGTACCACACTTCCTGTAAAATATCTTCAGCATCGGCAGTATTGGGCACCCTGCTACGAATAAACCGCAACAGTCTGTTACTGTATTCCTTAACAACGCCACTAATATTTGATCTGCCGTCTTCTGCCATTGGTATAGACATCATTTGTCTTCTTGATTCTTATCTCTTTATATGGGAAGACGAATGAAGTCAGGTTTTACTTTAAAAAAAGTGAATTTATTTTAAATCCTGCAGAATCTAGCTAAGAAAGCGTTGAAATTGAAGCAATTACAGGCATGTCTACATGAGTAGTAGTACCCAAAGCACGATAAGTACCGGCCCTCCTAAGCCAATCAGTAGGCCCCCAAGACGAAACTCTGCTTGTCGGATCAAGCCTGTACTATAGGCGATGGCATTGGGAGGAGTAGAAACGGGTAAGAACAATGCACAGGAAGCGCATAGTCCAATGACTAAGGCCAAAACGACTGGGTCTACCCCAGGCAATAAGATGGCCGCCGGAACCATGATGGTAACCGTGGCAGTATTGCTCATGATATTAGAAAAGAAGACACTGGAGAAAGCAAAAATGATGATTAGTAATAGAGTATTGGCATTGAAGCCTTTAATAGCATCCACAAACTGCAAACTCAAGCCCGTCTCCTGAATGGCTAAGCCAAGGGAAAGGCCACCCGCTACCAACATCAGGGTATCCCAAGGGAGTTTCCTTACATCTTCATTGGTGATAATCCCCAACATCGTCAAGCCAATTATAGGTATACCGGAGACCGCTGCCACCGGAATCGGGTGCAACTTATCGGTTAACCAAAGCAATACAGTTGTGCCCAAAATAATCAAGACGATTCGTCTTCGCAGGTCCTCCTCCCTGGGGGAATAATCCTCGTCTTCTTCCTTGTTTTCCTCTTGAAATAGTCCATCCGTATTGACGGGACCGTCCATGGGAGGATATTTACGCAATAAAACCGCCCAAAATAGGAGAATCAACACGATCGCCACCGGAAGTCCAAAATAGATCCATTCCAAAAATCCGATTTCGTATTGCAGATTGGGCAGATTGTTGATCAAATCCGCAGCAATGGCATTGGTTGGCGAGCCAATGATCGTCCCCATGCCCCCAATTGCCGCTGCCCCAGGTATCCCCAAGGTTAGCGCCTTGGCGAGGTTTCGGTCGCCTTGCTCCTGCTGGAGTAATGGCATCATGGCCGCAAACATCATGGCAGTGGTCGCCGTATTAGAGATGAACATGGAAGCAATCGCCGTAGCCAGCATTTGGCCTAACAAAAATAATTGACCACTCCCCTTGAATCGGCCGGATGATATTTTGAAAAGCTCCTGGTCCAACTTCGTTTTCTTCATTCCCTCTGCCAGGAAGAACCCACCTAAGAGCAACCAGATTACACTATCCGACCAAGTATGCACAAAAGCAATGACCTCAATATTTTCATCGGCGTTGACCACCGGATTCCCCAAGAAAAAGACGAGAAAACCTACGATCATAATCCCAACAGCAAAGGGAGGGATGGCTTCACTTACCCAAAGAAAAATGGCGAAGAACAACAAGAATAGCACATACACTTGTGGCGTCGTGAAATCAGGCTCACGGAGTATATAGGTAAACAGTAAGGCCAGAAGGATACTAGATAAGAAATAAATGGCACGGGTCTGGTTCTCCACTATTCGCTTCATTCTGCTCAATTGCAAACCCGAGGCTCTACGAGAATCTGCCATGTGACACCTTTAAATTGATGGTTTCAAAATCGCTAAAACACTTGCCAAGTTCGCGACCTGCAAGCTAAATGGAACCATAAATTAAAGGAGAAGGACTTAAATGAAAGACAAAATTGCCAATTTCCCTTCAGCAAAGTGTCATGGTAAGTTCCTAATTTCCAAAAGAGGTCCGGATATGAATAATGTGTGCTCCGAAAATTCACTATTGATTTTTCTCCAGCCCATTAGCGAGGTGTATAAATGATGGTCAATCGAGATAGGTTAAGTAATCTTTAAGAATTCACTGAAATATTGCTCAGCTTAGAGAGTACGCTTATCTTGAAGGAAGAGTGTCAAATCACTCCAATATGAGAAAAAGGGCGCCGTTCAGACCCTGTATGTGTGCCCACTACAACCAATAAAACCTACACATGTCCAGACTTTCCAAAAAAGATGTGCACGCCGCCTTAGACCGAGCCGCAAAAAACATCCTTGACGCCAGAGGAGACGACCCTTTTGTAAGTCGAAAGGATATTAGACTTAAGCTGAATACACTATCCGGTGTAGAGCAGCAGCTAACCAGCATTTTTTATCGCTTCATGGATCATCGTGACCATAAACCAGGAGCTCGGATCACTGAAACAGATGTGAGAGGTACACTAGCTTACGCCAAGGAGAAACTAATCGATAAATACGATGTCAACAACAATGGGCTATCCAAAGCCGAGATAGCCGAAATGTCGTTGACAGCTCGATTGGCCGTACGACTGGCTCGCATGATGAAAGAAGATCAGGTGTCAAGCGGTAAAAAATCCACTGCCACAATCGTGGAAGGCCTAAAGGCCCTGGGAGAAGGCTTATACTTCCCGGCCTGGGCTAACGAAGCAGATGCCTTTCTGCAAGTTTTTCAGCGAGAAGCCAACTTGGAAAATCTAAGTAGAGAATCCTTCCGAGAAACCTTGGGACTTAGTCTAGTCGATCGCGCCGAAGCCGTATACTTTTTTCAGCAAGGGGTCGAGGAGCTAGCCTGGATCTTTGAGAATTACGAGGATTTCGAGGCAGAAGCTGATCAAGAGAAATTCCAAACACTATTGGATTTCATGATTGCTAATCTCCGGGACATTACTCATATCATCGTAGGAGAGGATGGCCTGCGTTCCAACTCTGAATACCCCGTCTATCTCGTAGGCATAACACCAGATGGCGATCTGGTAGGTTTTGAAACGACAACGGTTTGGACCTAATCCATCAATTGAAAATAGTATACTACTGTCAAAGCCGTCGGACCAGCAATGGCGCTGACTTTTTTAGTGAAAACGTCAGCGGCATTTGCTCTAGCTCCCAAGAAAAGGGCTAACTTTAAGGGGTATGAGTGATGAAACACACCCGAAGATCTATTTGTACCGTAGAATCGTAGCTGCCAAGCTCTATATCGATGAGCATTATACGGAACGAATCCAGGTACAAGATATGGCTAAGGAAGCTTGTTTTTCCAAATACCATTTTCTCCGGCTATTCAAACGTGCCTACGGTCAAACGCCTCATGCCTATCTTACCACTCTTCGTATTAAGCGAGCTAAGGAATTACTGTTGGAAGAAAGCTCCATTACGCAAGTTTGCTTTGCGCTGGGTTTTGAATCCCTACCTTCTTTCACCCACCTATTCAAACGCCACACCGGCTACACCCCTCAGCAATACTTAGAACAAAGCAAACAGACTGAGCAGGATCGCATCGATCAACCGAAAGCTTTTGTACCTAACTGCTTCGCCCATCGCTTCTCTTGGGAGAAATAGCAATATCGGATAAGCACTATTTCCCAAGTCTTTGTTGCTTTGAACCATCAAAAAAACTAATTATGATTACTAGATTAGCTCATGCCAGTATCTATGTACTGGATCAAGAACGGGCCAAGGACTTCTATGTCAACAAACTTGGTCTAGAAGTAAAAATGGAAATCCCTATTGGACCAGAGGCGAAATGGTTGACTGTCGCGGCCAAGGACCAGCCGGACATGGAAATCACTCTTATGCCGGTCAACAACAATGAGATGTTTCCCGCTGAGAGCGCCGCAAAGCTTACCGAATTAATTGAGAATGGCACCTTCGGTTTTGGTGTTTTCGAATCCGTCGACATATACGCGACCTATGAGGAGCTACAGCAGAAAGGCGTAGAATTTACGAAGCCTCCAACCGAAGAATTTTACGGTATCGAAGCCATGTTCAAAGATGACTCTGGAAACTGGTTTTCCCTAGTTCAGAGAAAAGACTAAAACTCCATGAAAATATTCCTGACTGTTAATTGGATACTGACTACTTTGCTCAGTATCTCCACGGGCGTATTTAAGCTCCTGCAACAAGAAGCAGATATTCAACTATTTGAAAAGATCGGCTTCAATACCACGGCTACCACCCTTTTAGGTCTAATTCAGCTTATCGGCGGGCTCTTGTTAATCCCAGCTAAAACACGAAAATGGGGTGCCTACATCATGATCCCCACCTTTGTGTTAGCCGCTGTGGCCGTATTTGCCAATGGCATGACTGCTTTTGGAATCGTATCTGTGTTGTTCATCGCCATGGCCTACTTGGTAATTGTAAGGGAAGGGACTTCTTCATAGTTTCTCTCTTGATACAGCTTGTAGAAGCTACTTTCACATGTCTAAATGACTTAACTTTGGGGCACAGCCACGCCTCATGTATACAAAGCAAAAATTAGATCAATACTACCCTCTCACGGAAGAGGAATTCGAGCTTTTCCTGTCCAAGTGCACAGAAAAGATCTATCAGAAAAAAGCCCTGGTCCATGAGCAGGGCTTTACCTGTAAAGGTATCTACTGGATCCAGCGTGGTCTGATTCGTATGTATGAGCTCAAAGACGGCAAAGAATTTCACCAAGATTTCTTTTTTGAAAATCAATTTGCCACCGATATCTCTAGCCTTACCGCTCAAGTCCCATCCAATAGCACCTTAGTTGCCCTAGAAGACACCGAAGCCTTGTATTGCAGCAGAACGGATTTACTTAATCTTTATCAAGTCTCCCATAATTTTCAAGGCTTTGGACGACAGATATTGGAAACGCTTCTAGTGGAAAGAACACAATTTGCTCACCTACATAGCTCCTTGAACGCACAAGAAAGATACGATTACATTGTTCGAGAAAAACCCCACCTCTTGCAGAGAGTTCCCCTCCAATACCTCGCCTCCTACCTCGGCATCGCCCGAGAAACCTTAAGTAGGATTCGCAAAAGGACCATGAAGTAAGGAAAAGCAAACTTTGTGACTTTTGTCAAATGTTTTCTATTTGACCACTCGCATCTTTGTTTCAGAAAGCAAATCACTGGGTACCCACCTTTTTTAATCCGTCCATAGCACAGTGCACTTGACACTTTCGTCATGGACGATCAACACCACATTAAGAGATGAAAGATGACCTATTGGCAGCTACGTCTGCCTTTGTTGAAGCTATTGGTCAACAGGATGTAGCCAACTTATCCCGGTTGCTCCATTCAGACTTCAGAGTGGTAGCCAATGGATTCCCCACTCCTTCGGATCTAAGCCTGATTGATCGGGCCACCTATTTACAACTCATGTCCAACAAGAGAATTGGTGGGGAGCCGTATGTTGTGCAGATCGACCAGCTAAGTTTACACGAAACTACTGGGATAGTGCAGGCTACTTTGCAGGGCCCTAAATCTGTCATGAAGGTTTTCCTCTCCTTCTTGCAGAACTCATCAGGTACTTGGCAGATCATCGCCAATGTTCCTGAAATCAGCCGATAACCTTACTACTTCAAAATTCTAAATGCTCAACTATGCAAGCTTACAAGCTTCCTTTCCTATTACTTATCTTTTTTTCAACTCCCAACCTAATGAGCCAGTCATTGCAAGCCGGAGTCAATGCCCCATCTTTTGAACGCCAAGCCGTCATGGGACAAAACGTGAACCTGGAAGATTTTCAAGACCAGAAAGTGTTGCTGGCATTCTTCAGATATGCTGGATGTCCTGTCTGCAATTTCCGCATGCATGAGCTTATGAATGAATACGAACAATTGCAAGAACGAGGCATTGAAATCGTCGCCGTGTTTGAATCGAGCAACGAAACCTTACAGTCCTATCTGAAAGATACACCTGTGCCCTTCCCCGTGATTGCAGACCCCGAATTGCAGTTGTACGAGGCTTACCAGGTCAATAAATCACTAGGTAAAATGATGAATACCCTCTTCAAGAAGCAACCTAAAAAGGATATGAAAGCAGGAAAAGTGCTATTCAATGGAAAATCCTATAAACGCGATGGTGCGCAAACACGAATTCCTGCCGATTTCATCATTGAAAAAGGGATAATTCTAGAAGCCCACTATGGTAAATACGTAGGTGATCATCTACCAATGTATCGACTTCACCAATATTAATCTGACGTTCTACCTGGAAGTACTCAACCAATTGGCATTCAGCATTGTATATCATATAAAACCCTATTACTATGCTGAAGAAGATTCAAGATGGTCGGACCGACTTAGTATTTGAGTACCTCCAGGCAGGCCATCCAGCAACGGCCAAGGACGAACATGGAGTAAGTCTCATGCGGCACTGTGCCTATTACGGAGATGTCAGCGCGATAAAATTCTTGGTTCAACAAGGAGCAGTCTTAGGTGAATTAGGCCCCAATTACGACTTAAATGGCGCGGCCTTCCACGGTCATTGGCGTCTTTGTCAATACCTAATTGAGCAGGGCGCTGACGTCAATGCCGTCTTGGAGGAGAGCGGAGAATCGCCCTTGCACGCAAGTATCAGCGCGGCAAACCGTGCCTCTTCCCATCTCATCGTGAAGCTTTTATTGGCCAAGGGAGCTGACCCCAATGTAGCTACTATTCCCGGCAAGGAGACTGGAAGCTTTATGCGAGATGTACGCACTAGAGGTGAAACGCCTTTGCACAGAGCAGCAGCCTTTGCCAGTGCGGAAACCATCGCCCTCCTTATAGAGTCTGGTGCGGACAAAGGTCAAAAAGACGCCAATGGAGATTCGCCGATCACTTGGGCGAGTTGGCATTTGCGTCCCGGCAGTATACTCGCTCTATTAGCCTATGGTGAACACCGTATTCACCCGCTACATGTAGAGCGAATGCAAAGTGATCATGGCTTCGGCGGTGCGAGCGGGATGCAGATGAACTTATTGGGTAGCTTGCATCTATAAAGTCTGCTATGCATTTTCAAACCTTTTCTTTACCGGAAGGTGCCGCCGAGTTAGTTAAATATGGCTGGTATATGGAAGCCGAGGAGCCCCAAGTCCAGCCTTATCCTGATCTACTGATCCCAGATGCTTGTCCTGAAATTATTTTTGTTCTAGAAGGTGCCTACGAAAAAATCGAGCTGCAAGCTCCTCACACCCACCAAGTGATTGAGGAATCCAACATTATTGGTATATCAACCGGCTCTCACCTAATACGCCGAAGGGGCAGAATTCGGTTGCTAGGATTGAAGTTTAACCCGCTTGGGTTTTATCAATTATTCCCTGATCAAGTGCACGCCTTTCTAAATCAAAATATTCCCATTGAGCATCACTCAAGTCCCTGGCTGCAAACCCTAGATCTGGAACTAAAATCAGCATCAGGACTCAGCCATCAGTTCGAGGTGTTAAGCACGATATTGATGCAACGAACTCAGCCTTTCCACAAGAGGGAAGCATTTCATTTAACCCAAAGCTTGCTCAAGCATATCCTTGTTGAAAAGGGAGACATTCAGGTAAAGACCTTGGCCCAGACCCATCACAGGAGCATTCGGCAGATACAGCGGTACTTCAAGCAATTTGTTGGTGTTTCCCCCAAACAGTTTGCACAGATCATACGGTTCAAGGCCTTCTACAAAGAAAGTCTCCTCCAAGCCTCCGGAACCTCCTTCTGGGATTATGGCTACTACGATCAGAACCATTTCATTCAGGATTTTAGAACCAAATTAGGAGCTCTCCCTAGTGAGACCAATGCTCCCTATTTTCGCCAAAAACATGAAATCGCTCAACAGAGTCTACGATAGCTATGGGCTGAGTAAGCTTCCACGAACTAGCAGCATTCTTCTGGAGGCAAGGCACTAGCATGTACTTACTTTCCGTTTCTATTCTAGAAGATGCTGGATAAAAACCCTAATTTCAGCAAGTCTTCCGTATTTTAACAGCTATTCACCAGAAGTACCCGACTGCCTATGTACAAGGAACTAACCTCAGTGCCTCTCTTTGCTATCTGTGTTTTACTTTCTTTTATACTCTTGGCTTGTGACCAGGAGCGAGCGCCCAACATTCCTCCCCCTCCTCCAGAATTGAGCCCCCGAGGCTTGTACCTAGAAGGCTTACACTTTAGCGGTCTTGGATCTTCACAATTGGTAGAGCGTTGGAATGCCGCCGCGGCACAAGCTATGGAGGATAGTACGGAAGTCAACATGCCGTTTCAAGAAACCGGATACCTGGATGAGCACAGACCAGCTGCCTTTGCCTATCGAATGACCCTTCGGGCCGGAGAACGCCTAGATATAGCTTTACAATCTGCTACACCCAACAAGCTGTTCTTCCTCGAGTTATATCAATTAGAAGAAGAAACTCCTTCAGCTGCCGCAGCAAAACCACTGCTTTATATAGAACCGCATGAAGTTGACAGTGCTTCCTATGAGGCCGTTGAAGATGGCACCTACCTTCTTCGACTCCAAGGAGAGCTTCTGCTGTCTACCCGTTTCACTTTATCCCTCAACACACAGGCTGTATATAGCGTATTCCCTGTCAGTGGCAAGGGTAATAGGGACATCTGGAGTTTCTTCGGAGATCCTAGAGATGGTGGCCGGCGTAAGCATAAAGGGGTTGACATCTTTGCCCGAAGAGGTACCCCGGTGGTAGCAGCGATGGATGGTACCGTGCGCAGTGTTCGTAACCGAGGTCTAGGTGGCAAACAGGTATGGCTCAGTGATACTAAACGCAGGCAATCGCTCTATTATGCGCACCTAGATAGTCAATTGGTAGCAGCCGGCGCACGGGTGAAAGCCGGAGACACTTTAGGTTGGGTTGGCAACACAGGTAACGCAAGAAATACCGCCCCTCATCTTCATTTCAGTATCTACAAGAGAGGGCGGGGAGCCATAGATCCCTATCCTTTTATTGCGAAGCAGAAAACTGTTTCGCCGAGGCTACGCGTGGATAGCACCCTTATTGGACAGCGAGTACGAACCAAAAATCTAAAGGCCACGTTGCGTTCCGCCCCTAGCAGTCGAAGTAGTGCTCTTCTAGCCTTAAGCCCCAGGCTACCGCTGCAAATTCAGGCAGCTACTCAAAGCTGGCTCCGGGTACAAACCCCCAGTGGTCATACAGGGTACTTGAGTCTATCCAGTATTGAAACGCTCGATCGCCCTATCCAGACACTAACTATTGAAGGAGAAAAAGAAATTTGGAGTGGGGTGCTAGAAGATGCCATGCCCTTAGCATCCTTGCCCCCTCAAACGGAAGTGGAGGTATTAGGGACCAGTCAGGAATACGACTGGATAAGAACCAACGAAGGCTTGGAAGGATGGCTGAAACAATAGTTAAGTGATGGAGCGAATTAATGTGGGCAGCTCTGACATATTTGAAAATACGGGAACCCCTGTTCGCTCTATCTCCCGATCAAGCTCCTCTTTAGCGTATACCCACACATCGATGCCGGCGCGCGTGGCAGATTGCATACCTGCATAACTATCTTCTATTACCAGACAAGCCTCTTTTGCATAGCCCATTCTTTCTGCAACGGTCAGGTAAAAGGAAGGATCAGGCTTCCAAATCTCTAATTCATAAGCAGAAAAAATACGCTGGCTAAAATGGGGCAGGAGATTGGTAATTCCCAAGTTTAGCTCAATCTTATTGCGGGGGCCGTTTGAGGCGACGCAAAAGGGCAAGTGCAGTTCATCTAAAGCTTCCCTAATTCCGGGGATGGGTTGGAGCTTTTGTTCAAAAGCAGCAAATGTTCGTCTTCGTAATAATTGCTCAAAATCTGTTGGCATGGGTTGGGTAATATTTGCCTCAATCTCTGCCAAAGCATCCGCGAACTTGCCTCCCTTGAAGCGCTGCAACACTTCTTGAGCTGAGATCTCCCAACCTAATTTCCCTATCTCTTGAGAAAATACTTGACTACTTAAGCCTTCACTATCCACGAGGACACCATCACAATCGAAGATCACTAATTCGTATTTCATTGATTCCTTTTTCCTTTTTAACCCACTATACTATTGTCCTGTCAACTCCAGACAATTGTTCGGACTTGAACGATCATAAAGTAAGGGATTTTCGGATATCTTTATCGCTTGATGAAAAGAAAAAAAATCACCTCCATGCCGATATCTACTGCTTTAAAAAATAAGGAATGGATATTTGCCATCCTGCTACTCTCCTCTTTGCAGATTTCCGCTAATACCACCTTCGTAGCCTCCCAATTGGAATTCAATGCCGCTCACTCCAGCGCTTCCTCAAATGATTCCATCATCTGGCAGGCAGGAATCTATGATGATATCTATATGAATATCACCAAAAGTGACCTCTACATCGGTTCAGTAGAGCTAGGCGCTACTATATTCAGCGGTGCCTCGAGAGTACGGATCACAGGGGATCACATTACCTTGGAAGGCATACAGTTTGTAGATGGAGATATTGGCACAAGTGATGTCATCAACACCTATGGAAGTTACAATCGTTTCAATCAAATCAATATTCGAGCCTATACCTGTTATAAGTACCTGCGCATCAGGGAAGAGTGTCAGTATGTGGACGTCACTTATTGTAATTTTGAGAATCGACTGAATCTCGCCGACCAGAACATCCTTTCCATTTTAGTGGATGAGAACCAGCCGGGTTATCATAAAATTCAACATTGCTCCTTCAAGAACTTTGATGGAGGTGGGAATGATGATGGAATAGAGCCCATCAGGATTGGATTAAGTACTCAAGCTGACCGCATTAGCCGGAGTCTAGTGGAATATTGTTACTTCACCCAATGTAATGGAGATGGAGAACTAATTTCCAGCAAAGCCACGCAAAACGTTTATCGATACAATACCTTCGAAGACAATCCCAAAGCGGAACTGGTACTACGACATGGTTCGGAGGCCATCGTCTACGGCAATTTCTTCCTAAATGGTAAAGGAGGAGTGCGCGTCCGGGAAGGTCAAAATCACTATATCTATAACAATTACTTTTACGAGTTGGACGATCGGGCAATCTATTTGCAAAATGCTTCTTCTGATCCTTTAGACAACATCAACATCGCCTTTAATACCATTGTTGACTGTTCTGAAGTTATTCTTGGAGGAGATGGAAGTTATAAACCTACCCATGTGACTTTTGCCAATAATGTCTTTGCGGAGCCGGACGACCAGTTATTTAAAGAACCTACCGGAACGGAAACTTGGATTGCTAATATTTCCTTCGGTACTCTTGGTATGTCCTTGCCCGCAGATGGCATCACAGCGATTGATCCAGCATTAGCAGAAAATAGTGCGTCCTTCTTTGGTTTAGCTGAAAATAGTCCCGCAATCGATGCAGCAGCAGCGGGATTTGCGCTTCTCCCACAATTCAGCGGAATGGTCTCTATTGATACTGATCTCTCTTTTGATCTAATGGGACAAGATCGTCCACCCAGTATAGAAGAAAAAGACCTGGGAAGTAATGAATATCCTCACAATGTTCTGATTCAGCCCATTGCCACGGAGGAGAATACCGGTCCCAGTTATAATACCTCGACCATTAGCAATGTAAGGGGGAACCGGATCGTATTGAGTGAACTGGTTGAACTTTCTCCCAACCCAGCTTCTAATGAAATATGGATAGATATAAAAGCGGAACTTAGCTCCGATCTACAGATAGAATTATTGGATTTGCAAGGCAGGAAAATCAGGACAATAGAAAGACTGAATCGAAACGCTTTACCGCAAAACATCAGGCATCAAATCGGCGATCTTAGCCCTGGCATGTATATTCTCCATGCGAGTAGCAAGGATAGAGATAATGGACAGCTAAAAATCCAGTCGATCAAGTTTAAAAAGCAATGAGGTTAAAGATCCGTCTTCGCTCTGATAAATTGCCGAGCCATCTTAGCATAGGTCAAAGGATTGGCCTTGGCCGGATCTTGCTCCGCCTCTACCACTAGCCAGCCTTTATATTTATGTTGCTCAAGGAGCGAAAAGATAGGCTCAAAATCAATACAGCCCTCTGGATCACCTGGCACTGTAAACACCCCAGATCTCACTGCCTCCAAAAAGGACAGTCGCTCCTTCTTGACACGATCCAATACCACCGGGCGAATATCTTTCAGATGAACATGAGCCACCCTATCGATCGTCCGCTGTAAAGCGGCTGTCGGATCTTCTCCAGCAAAATAGAAATGGCCACAGTCATAGTTGAGATAGACATATTCAGGATCAGTTTCTTCCAGCATCCGAAGGGTTTCTGCTAAGGTCTGGATACAGGTTCCCATATGATGATGGAAGGCCAATTTGAAGCCACGATCCGCTGCCATTTTACCCAATTCATTAAGCTTAAAACAAAACTGGCGCCAGTCCGCATCTGTATCGAGCATTCCCTTACCTTCAAATACGGGTACATCCAACTTCCCTTGACAGCTATT
>ENA-UENX01000064-UENX01000064.1-marine-metagenome-genome-assembly--contig:-NODE-64-length-52625-cov-3.354731_pt1 | contig 52625 bp, 44 predicted proteins | sample MGYA00237875_ERZ529327 | MGnify/ENA primary metagenome ERZ529327 (study PRJEB26372, sample SAMN05368347) | marine metagenome | biome: cultured habitat; feature: ocean water; material: water; isolation... | reverse complement strand
GAATTCCATCTTCAATCCGTAATCTTGGTAGAAACGGGAAGCTTTGCTCGCTTGAAAACCTTCGTTAAAGTACTGTCCACCAGCATATCCTCCCCAGGTTACCACGCCGATTTTAATGACATCATCATCATTCTTGAAATCTCCAGCGTTACTGGTTTGGCCAGAGGTGCTTCCTCCACTTTCTGATCCTCCACCTACTCCCTCTAGCGCTCCGCTCTTCTGTAGGTAATTAAATCCAAAAAACGCTGCTGCTACAACAGCAAATACAATTAATAACTTTGAAAAAGTTGTGAGTCTCCTTGCCATGATTTTGGTTTAGTGGTGAATGGCGAATTTCAGGACGAGAGAGCTAAAGACCTAGCAGAGTCCTATGAAATCCTCACCATTGATAGTAGGTTTTGTAGTTTATTAGTTTACTCAAAGAAATTATCATACTGATTGCGATGTCCCGTCTGACGGATCGGCTCCTGAATCGGAGAATCTAGATCCAAGACATCAGCATCGTCATTGGCTTGTACCAATAGATTCTGCTTTTCCTCTCCTAGGATCAAGGAAACGCCTTCTTTTTCCCACTTTTCTAACATCTTCAAGCCCTCCTCTTCAAAGATTCCATTCTGAAGGTCAACCGAATCCATAAAGCTTGATGACATCTCCATGAAGCGTTCCATCTCTCCTACCTTTTGTGCTACGTCCTCCGTTACGGCTTCCATAGCCATATCAAACATAGCACGCTTGTCAGGATCACCAGAGATGACACTCATAGCGGACTTCATCGCATTGTGACTCGCATGGATAGCCTTACGCTCTTGCTCTTTCACCTCTACCTGATCCTTGATATCCTCCATCAGGATCTGTGAGTTCTCATACATTTTGGTCAATACGCGATACATGATCTCCATCTTCTTATAAAGATCCTCTAAGCGCATGTTTGACTCTTTCAAACGACCTGCCTTTCGAGATTTTAGGATCATGATCGCGTCCTTGTTACTCGACTTAGCCTTGCTGGCCAAGTTTAGGTTGGTCTGAATATCTTTCTTATTGTTATGAATGACCTCTTGCAGTTTATGCATTTGGCCTCTCAATTGGCTAATCTGCTTATTCATCTTACGTAGATTATTCTTGAGATCATCTACATAAGACTTAAGAATGCCGATCGGGTCGATTTGCACAAACAAACCGGTTACCCATCTCATCACGCTTTTGTACATGTACCAAACCAAGGTTCGCATCTTGGGATCAAGTACCATGTATACTAACACCCCCAAAACCGCTAACATTCCGGCTAGATAAAGGGTGTTTTGCGCCAAACTGATCAAGATTGGCAAGGCACTACTCAGCAGTACACCTCCTCCAATGATCAAGGCTGCTAAGAAGATCATTCCCGTTACGCCTTCTGGCCGTTGCCAAAAAGACTTGGGCTTTAATTGTTCAGAATCCATCTATTATCTAAGGTTAAATTATTTCAAATATTGCTTCATGTTCTCTACATCGGCATTGATCTGAGCGATCAATTTCTCATAAGAGGCAATGAAGTCGTTTTTAGTGCTTTCGACTTTAACTACAGCTCCACCAATCTCCTTTTTAAGGCTATTGGCTTGCTTTTGGTGTTCTTCGATTTCTTTGGTCAATTGCTTTATCTGGGCAGCCTTATTGGCTACAACTTCTTCCAGTTTCTTTATTTGACTCTCTTTACTGCCAATTTGTTTTTGACGTTGGGCGGCTAGGGCTTCCTCAAACTTCTTCTCCTCCTTAGCCAAGATGTTTAGGTAATGCTTGGCGGTGTCCATCAACTTCTGCGGGGTAGCTCCCATTGTCTGCGCCATAGCAAAGGCCGATTGATAGCGCGTAGCATCATCCATGGGCATTTTCTCCAAGGATTTCAACGACTGCTTAAATTCCAAATAGTCAAAGCCCTCCAAGTTGTTGCTATCCATGGCCTTGAGCAAAATATTGACGAATTTGGAAGATACTTTGCCGGGGGATGGCGTGGCGGGCGTGGATGTAGAACTAGCGGTGGATTGAGCACTGCTAGTTTGCTTTTTAGGCTGATCCGCTGCTTGTTTTTTCCCTTTTACTGGCTTCTTCGGTTCCTCATCCTCAACAATGAAGAGTGATTTTAAATTCTTTAGCATAAACCATTCTACGTTTTGACAATCACGCTACAATAAAACATTCTGAATAGGAATTGGTGGTAATTGGTTACAGCTTATAGATAAACCTACTCCATTTTTCTACAAAGTAAGAAAAAAACCCTTAATTGTCCAACCATATATTGGGTAGCAAGTCTATCTTCGTAGCCGTATCAACCCTCGTCATATGACTTTCGATGTCACCATTCCCGTCCTCAATGAAGAGGCCACTTTAGCGGAAAATGTAGGCATTTTACACGACTTCTTAAAATCTAATTTTCCCACCCGCAATCAATGGCGTATCGTTATCGCTGATAATGGTTCTGAGGATCAAACCCCTGTCATTGGGAAGCAATTGGATACACAATGGGAAGAGGTACATTATTTGCAGGTTCCTCGGCGAGGGGTAGGCCTGGCCTTGAAGACTTCATGGGGACAATCGGAAGCAGATATTGTAGGTTATATGGACCTAGATCTCGCCACTGATCTTCCTCATTTTCTAGAAGCCTATCGTGCACTTGCTGAAAACGGTGCTGATCTCGTTTATGGCACTAGACTACACTCGAATTCCAAGGTAATTGGTAGAAGTCTAAAACGTGAAATTGCCTCCCGTGGATTCAATTGGCTCTTGCAAACCTACCTCGGTACCCGATTTTCCGATGGGATGTGTGGATTTAAGTTTTTGCGCAGGGAGTTATATCCAAAGTTGCACGCCTTGGGTGCTGATAATGACGGTTGGTTCTTCTCTACAGAACTATTAATCATCAGCGAGTGGCAAAAAATGAAGTTATACGAGCTTCCTGTAAAGTGGACCGATGATGCTAACAGCAGTCAAGTCAGGATCATACCATTGGCCAAACGATATATCCAATCCATGCGCGCCATCAAAAGCAAAAAAGCACAAATCAAACTGTGAAACCATCAATCGATCTCATACTCGGTACCGCTTTATGGGCCTGGACGATTCCAAGATCGCAGGCGTTCAAATTGTTGGATGACTTCTATGCGGCTGGTTTTCGCTGGATTGATGGAGCGACCAATTATCCGATCAACAAGAATACGGAGGATTTCCGGGCGGCTGAAGGTATCTTACACGAATGGATCAACACCCATGGTGTACGAGATTTAAAAGTATTGATGAAAATAGGGAGTGTCAATAATCTATACACTCCCGAGAATAACCTAAGTCCTAGTTTCATTCAGATCATCTACAACGAATATCTACATCTATTTGGGGAGCAATTGGCTGAGATAATGATCCACTGGGATAATAGAGAACAAGCAGAAGAGATACAAGCTACTTTGGAGGCACTTGATCACCTTAGGCAAGATGGAGTGAGGATAGGATTGAGTGGTATCAAGCACCCAGCGGTCTATCAGCAGTTGAACAACTCTTTCAACTTTGACTGGGATATCCAAATGAAGCACAACCTTGTATACTCTGACTATTCCAGATATGCTGCCTTTCATGGCAGCCCTAGATTTATGGCCTACGGCATCAATGCTGGTGGGCTAAAGTTGCCCACAGCAAGCTATCGGCAAGATAGCTCTACGGCAGTTAGAAACGTACCTACCAAAAAATACCAGGAGTTAGTCTTGAAGGTGGCTAGCACTTTGGAGAACTATAATGCTACATCTTCCTTGGCACCCTTGACGCGCTTCAACGAATGCAGCATGGTGTACACCTACTACAGCCCAGATATAAAAGGCATCCTAATTGGTCCTTCCAAAAATGAACAGCTGCAATCTACCTTGACATTCTTCCAACAGCTACAAGCTGGACAGCATCAGGAGCTGTATCAACAATTAGCCGCATTATCTTCCAATGATTAAGCCTCGGGAGACATATGATTTTGCGATCATTGGCGGTGGTTTGTTCGGCGTCTACGCAGCTTTGTACTTGGCGGAAAAGGGGTGTCGGGTAGTTCTGGTCGAGAAGGAAAAACAACTGATGGCCAAGGCCTCTATCGTCAACCAGGCACGGCTACATAGTGGGTATCATTACCCCAGAAGTATCGCCACTGCTCTGATGTCAGATGACAACAAGGCAAGATTCACTCGAGATCATCAAGCCCTTATCCACTCCTCCTTCGACAAGTACTACGCCATTGATCAATACAGCTCCTTCACTGATGGAGCACAGTTTGAGCGCTTTTGCGAATTCATCGGCCTAGCATGTAAAAGGCTTGATAATCATCCTAGCATTCGCATGGACCGTTTGGAGGCTTTATTCTTAACTGAGGAATACACCTTCGATCCAATATTAATGGCTAGGCACTATCGACGAAGATTGGAAGCAAGCTCTTCAATCCAGGTTTTGAAGTACCATGAGTTATTGGAGGCGAATGCAGAGGGAGATCAATGGCAGCTTAGCTTGCATGACCTAGCCTCGAATCAAAGGCGGGAGGTATCAGCCAGCCAGGTTATCAATGCAACTTATGCCAATAGCAATGGAGTAAATCGCCGATTTGGGCTTTCCGATATTCCATTAATGCATGAAATCTCGGAGATGGCTTTCGTGAGTTCTCCCCAATTGCAAGACTTAGGCCTTACCATCATGGATGGTCAATTTGCTTCCATTATGCCTTACGGCCTTTCCGGTTTGCTTTCCCTCTCCTCGGTAGCCTATACCCATCACAAAGTTGCCCACTCTCCCCTTCCAAAATTCGATTGTCAGACGATCAATACAGATTGCCGGCCAGATTTCCCTTCCCTTTGCAATCGTTGCAAGGCTCGACCAGCATCCAACTATAGTAAAATGAAGCGGCAGATTCAATTGTATCTGCGTGAGGAAGTGCAACTATTCTACCTAGGTTCGATGTTCACAATCAAATCAAAATTGAAGGCTAATCATATTGATGATGGTCGGCCAACCGAAATCGCCATTCTGAGTGAAAATCCCCGATTTTATTGCATCTTTGCCGGTAAAATTAATTCCATCTACGAAATAGAAAAAGTAGTAAAGCTCTAACCAAGTTATGACCAATCAAGTGAACGTGAAGTCCGAAATCGCGCCACTAAGGCGCGTTATCGTGCACCGCCCTGATGAGGGCATTAGTCGAATCACGCCTAAGCGTGCAGAAGAATTGTTATTCGATGACATTGTCCATCTGCCCAAAATGCAAGAGGAACACGATGTGTTCACGGACATTCTCAAATCTTTCCTGCAGCCTGAAAACGTATTAGAAGTCGAACAACTGCTAGAAGAAGCCCTTTCTTCCGATGACGATAGCAAGCAGGAAATGATCGAAAAGGTAGTCGATTATGAGGAGCTACCACACAGTTTCGAGCAGGTTCTCCAGCAAATGACCAATCAGGAGTTGGCTAAGGTCCTGATAACAGGCTACTACAAAGAGGAAGACCACTTCCTATTCGATCCGATCCCCAATTTCATCTTTACAAGGGATATAGCTGTTACGGTCAATGATCATATCATCATCACCAAGGCCTCAAAAGAAGCTCGTTTTCGAGAAAATTTCATCATCCGTTTCATCATTTGGGCCCATCCGATTTTCCGCAAGCTACGAGATGAGGGTCGGATCATCAACTTGAACAATGTAGATCTATTCCCACCTTCTAGGCGGGGAGAAATGGTCTCTATTGAAGGAGGAGACATGATGATCTTACATACAGATTACCTACTAATCGGTGCCAGTGAGCGTAGTACAGCGCATGGTATAGAATCTTTAAAAAAGGTGCTTTTTGAGAAAAAAGTAATTAAGAATGTGGTTCAGGTCAATATTCCTAATGATCGCTCCTATATGCACCTGGATACCATCTTTACGCAGATTGACGCAAGCGATTTTGTGGCCTTCAAGCCCATCATCATAGATGGACTGAGTTCATACGTGGAGGTGTATAATATTGAGGGTGGGAAGAAGCAATATCCTTCAGTTCGGGAATTCATCGAGGCAGAAATAGCCGCTGATGCACGCTTCATCTTAAGTGGAAAAGGAGAGACACCTTATCAAGAGCGAGAACAATGGACGGATGGCTGCAACCTCGTCGCCTTGAAACCAGGGGTTGCCATCACCTACGACCGAAATCCTCGTACCGAATTGGCTTTCAAAGATGCAGGATATCGTGTGGTGCACGCCCCCGATCTCTTAGAAGCCTTCAAAGATGGCATTGTCTTACCTGAAGAAGTCAAAAAGACTATTATTACCCTCCCTTCTAGCGAGCTAAGCCGCGCTAGAGGTGGATCGCATTGCATGACTTGCCCAATTGAGCGGGGATAGGATGCGATAAAACCAGGAATCGGAAGCTAGGACAAAGCCTGACTTCCGATTTCCCAATTTTCACTATTTATCCTTTATCATCAACGTTTCATTGTCCCTTCTCCACTATTCAATCTTCATCCTATCTTTTCTTCATAAACAATAAGGGCACTTCCGTAATCTTCAACAATTTCTTGCCTAAGCTTCGGTGGAAAATGCTTTCAAAGAAACCATAGTTTGGAGCAAACAGGGCCATGATATCTATATCCCAGGCTTCCATAAACCCACTCAAGACCACATCAACTTCATCCCCATTTAGTTCGTGGAAACTCAGTTTGTTATATTTAGGATTTTCCGCGAAGAGTGCTTTGAAGTCATCCAAGGCCGTAGGCTCTCCAATGTCGTCGGTCTCCACATGGATCACACGCAAAGCAGCATCGAAAGGTTCCATCATCTTTTGCGTTTGCCAGATATAGTATACATCAGTATCCAAAAGATTAGAAGCATAGGCTACATTTTTGACCGGCTTAAAGATCGCTTCTTCTGGGACCAGCAAAACAGGCGTATTGGCATTCTTTACCACCCCTAAAGATACACGGCCAAAGGCTTTTTCGATCATGCTATGTTCTCCTTTAGCTCCCATCACTATGAGATCTATTTCGTCACGCTCTGCTATTCTGGTAATGAGATTTGTCGGCGTTCCAATCTCAACATCAGGAAGTACTACCGGCGTGTTTTTCAGCTTCCCAGCGGTTTGGACCTGAGCCAAGGTTTCTTCCACTGTTCTTTTGAGAATCATCTCAGCCGCTCCCACTTGCTGCTGGGTAGCCTCAGTAGCCAGCGCAGGAAAATCAAGGGGTTCAGCTTGAGGGTAAACAATATGCAAAATCTGAATAGACGCTTCTAGCTCATCAGCTAAGTGAATCGCATAACGCAAAGCATTTTGAGCCGCAGGTGAAAAGTCCGTAGGGAATAATATCTTTTGTATCTTTTTCATCTTGATTAAGCTTTTATTTTTCAACAAGTTAGCACCTTATTAGCCTCGAGTTAGTTGATAAATATCATCTGCCCCCCCTGATTTTCATCACTTCCAGTCCTGATCAATTCCTCCAATTTTAATGCATCAGAGAAAGTATAAATCCTTAGATTATGAAATACCTATTTGGATTCTTCTTGTTGGCCCTGTTCAGTTTTAGCTGTACACCGCCTCTGGTGTTCACCCATGCACAACCTAAAGGAGTGAAGGCACAAAACGCCTTTGAACTCCACTATCAAGGAACCTACTTCTGTACTGGCGATAGTAGTATCGTTCGAGTAGAGGAGCAATGTATATACAAGGAAAAGTCTTACACCTTTGTCACTAGCCTAGCCGAGCTAGATGCCATGGAGAATGTGTATTTTGAAGAAGGCCGGATCTATCAGGATGGCCAAGAAATGCCTTTCGAAGTGCTATACCTCGATGATCAAACCCTAGCAGGGACTTATACCCATCGAGATACGCTCTTCCGAGTCGGCGAGTATCAAATCTTAAAATATTATAAAGGCCATCAGCTACTTAATACCAGAATCAATGAAGAGCATTGGCAACTGTGGCTCCTGAGCAAAGACCAGATGGGTAATCTGGCTCTATCTAAGACCACCTTACCTGAGCGCATGGACAAATTGGAGGCCATCACTCCGGTCAAAGATTTGGCACCAGATGGCGAACGCCCACAATATGAGATCAATCCTACAAAGGCAGAGTTCAGAAAATTACTGCAAACCAAGTTGATCTTTGAAGAATGTGACTACTATGAATGGATCAGACCACAGATAAATTTCTAGGTGGCTGGATAGGTTTCCAACAGTTTTCCATACCGATAGACTTCCTACTCTAACTTGATCCAACATCGTAATCCTTCAACTTTTGCTTTTAAGTTTCTACATTTGGGCTTATGTTCAGACATGAGACTCACATCCGGGTTCGCTACGCCGAAACGGACCAAATGGGATACCTGTACTACGGAAATTACGCCACCTATTATGAGGTAGGTCGTGCTGAAATGATCCGATCCATTGGCCTAACTTACCAAAGTATGGAGGACGACTACGGCATATTGATGCCAGTGATGTCCTTACAAATGCGCTTCGTTCGCCCAGCTAGATACGATGAATTGATTACGGTACGTACGGAATTAAGACAACTTCCGCAGCAGCACATTGTATTTCATCATGAACTCTTCAATCCAAAGGGAAAACTAGTGAATGGTGGTAGCGTAAAGCTGTGTTTTGTAGAGCAAGCCACCAATAAAACGGTAGCGGCTCCTTCCTTTTTGACCGATAAACTGCAGTCTTACTTTGAGTAGTAGAAGGAACATACTGAACCTAAAAGCCATCCAGAGCTACTTTACCAACCATCCGCTTACTGTAAGGGTGCTGGAATGGAGCAAAACACATTCCCTCCCAGGCTTCTTTGGAGTGGCCATCGCCGATATACTCGTATTCGTCTTTAATGAAATTAGAAGATTTGATCTGAGTACTCGTGCCAACTCCATTGCATTCAGTTTCTTCCTTTCGCTCTTTCCTTCTTTGATTCTACTCTTAACCCTGCTACCCTTCTTTCAAGAAGTATTTGAGTTATTTGTACCGCTGGGTGGAGATTTTGAGGGTTTTCTGTATGCGCAGATTAAGGAGGTAATGCCAGGTAAATCAGGGGATCAATTATTTCAGCTGGCTAAAAACCTCACCAGCAAACGAAATGTCGGCTTACTTTCTTTTGGTGTAGTACTAGCCATCTATTTCTCTTCCAATGGAATGATGGCTTTAATGAAGAGTTTTGAAAAATCACATGTCAAAATCTTCAAGAGAAGAGGCACTGTTCGTAAGCGAATGCTCTCGATCATCCTTACGGCCGTTCTAGGTTTCATGTTGATTGTCTCTGTGGTATTTATCATTCTGGGTAATACCATTGTGAGTTGGATTGACAATTGGATTCCCTTAGATGGATTCGCTACTTTCGGCTTCGGTTTCATTCGCTGGCTCACCACCATATCTCTCTACTACTTTGGTATATCGTTCATCTACCGATACGGTGCTCCAGCTATCAAGCGCTTTGATTGGTTCTCGCCAGGTACTACCTTGGCTACCACCTTGTCCTTATTATCTTCTTTAATTTTCTCCTTCTATATCGACAATTTCGGCCGCTACGAGTCTTATGACCGCTTCTATGGATCCATTACCGCTTTTATCATTCTCATGCTTTGGATGCAGTTGAATGCTATGGTCATTTTAATTGGTTATGAATTAAATGCCAGCATTGCTGTTAATCGGGACCTGATGGAACAGACCGAAGAAGAAAATGCGATCGCTGAGGTAAGCCCATCTGAAGAGAAAGAAGCGTTTGCTGAGCCGGATGCTTCCGCTACGGAAGGAAGCAATATCCAAGAGGCATAAACCCCTTCTTTCCTTTGTCTAACTTCCTTTCTTGCTCATCAATGTGGTTCTACACTGTAAGTCGCCGGACACAGTCCTCAAAAAAAGAGCTAGGCCGACATAACATAAAATTGAATGCTTCGTATTATAAATGTAGCATTGGAAAGCTGTAGTTTTGGCCTTCCTTTTAACCCCCGTATCAAAAACGATTTATGGTTCGATTAATACTCCTCTCCCTTAGCCTCTTTCTCGTTTTCCCTCTTTGGGGTCAGAAGTATAGCAATGAATTCCTATCCATTGGTATTGGTGCCAGAGCACAAGGCATGGGAAATGCCATGGTGGCTGCTGTAGATGATGTCACTGCAGCTGCGTGGAATCCAGCTGGACTGGCGAGGATTCCTAGCGAAGATGGCTTGCAATTGGGCGCCATGCACACGGAGTGGTTTGCCGGCGTAGGAAAGAATGATTACCTGGGGGCCACCTTGCCATTGAAAAATGCCAATACGCGCCTTGCCGTTTCGTTGATCCGCTTTGGTATCGATCAAATACCAAACACCCTTAGTTTGTATGAAGATGACGGTACAGTCAACTTTGATAATGTCTCCGAGTTTTCGTCTGCGGACTATGCATTTCTGCTCAGCTATGCAGGCCGGAAATCCTTGAAAAAAGGCGGTTTCTATTACGGTGGAAACGTAAAGGTCATCCACCGGAGAATTGGGCCTTTCGCTACGGCCTGGGGATTTGGCTTAGATTTGGGCATCCAATATGAGCGCGGGAAATGGCTTTTTGGAGCTATGGCCAAGGATGTTACCACCACATTCAATGCTTGGTCCTTTAATTTCACCGACGATCAAAAAGAAGTGCTTGAAATTACCGGCAATGAAATTCCCATAAGCAGTGTCGAAATTACAAGACCACAATTGATTTTAGGAGCTTCCTACAGATTACAATACAATAAGGTAAGTGTTCGCCCAGAGTTAAATGCTATCCTCACCACTGATGGCAAACGCAACACCTTAATCTCCGCAGATCCAATCAGTATCGATCCAAGCTTAGGTGTAGAAGCGGGTTACAACGACTTTATTTTTGTCCGGGCAGGAGTCAACCAATTTCAACAAGAAACAGACTTTGCAGGATCCGAATTTTGGTCGGTCCGCCCCAGCTTAGGGGTTGGGCTAAGGATTTCTAGCCTTCGGATTGATTATGCCTTTTCCGATGTGGGTGATACCCAAAATCGTTTCTCCAATATCATTTCCTTGATTTTAGATGTGAAGCCGAGACAGAAGTAAGGGAAAGTAGTAACTGGAAAGGAAAGAAGCGCACAAGTGTCAGGGAAGTTTTGGACTCCCAATGAACAGGATTAAGGCAGCTAATGTGGTTCGGTAATCCCCTTGTCCCACGAAGAGAACCTCGTTGCCGAGGCTGAGGCCCGCCCTAGTTACATCAAATCTGACCTTTATTTGATAAGTGTTGAGCCAAAAACAGGTTTTGACACCTGTGCGTCATCTTTTGAAACAGTCAAAAGACTATTTCGGTTGGCAAATTATGAAATAAATTACAAATATGTCAAGTCGTCTTGAAAATTTGTAAGGTAGTGGCCAATGACGCAAAAAGGAGGCTATATGTTTGGAGGATTGAGATGCTTGAAGTGTCCATTTAGTTGCGCCTTTTTCTTAAGGTTTTCCATTTCTTTAACCATGGGTAACAAGCGCTCCAAATGATCAATGAGAAATTGTTGTCGCTCCGCCGCGCCCAGCAAGCACAAAAGTTGATATTCCTGCTCCAAGCTTAAACCTACGTGATGGGCTACGTCAAAGGTCGAGAAATCTTTACTATCCTCGGGAAGTTTTTTCTGGATATTGAGCAGTTGAAACAGCTCTCTGGTGAGGTCAAGGATTTTTTCGTTGCCCAGAAACTGTTCATCGGCTTCCAACTCCAACCATTCTATTTCGCCACCAGCATATAACTTATTAGGAGCCACAGGCTGGAATTCCTCAACAGTAAAAAGACGTTGACCTTTGGTCTTGATATCCAACTCGCCATTATCATAGCGTTTTTCAATGCTGGATAACATAACCTCCGTACCCACTTTCATCAACCGCTTATCGATATAGGCTGGAATCCCAAAGGTAATCCCTTCTTCTTCACAGTCATTGATTAACTCTTTGTATCGAGGTTCGAAGATGTGGAGATTAAGGTCTTCCCCCGGAAAAACTACTATTTGGAGAGGAAATAAGGGTAAAAATTGACTCATGAAAAGGGCTGGGCAGAGAAGTTATGGGATTGAATTCAAATAAGCTTATTCATCTGGGCCTCAGCTCATAAGTTTAAATGAGTTCATTTTTATATCATGCTCAAAATACTTAACTTATGCCGGAATTTATCAAAAACTCCCAATTTATGGGTCCGAGCTTCGGCTTAGCCCAACAAACCAATAAAAACAATTCATGCAAAACCTGAAATCCGGGATTGCCCTTCTCCTCTTTGCAATCTCCACAATAGTCATCCTTCCCTCCTGCAAGAAAGAAAATCGAGCCCAACAGATGCCAGAAAGCGTAAACGCCTATGTGTATGCCTACACAGCTGGCGTGGTATCCAGGGCCACCCCTATTCGGGTTCGCTTTGCCAGTGCCGTAGCCACGACAGAGGAAATCGGTCAAGAGGCCAAAGGTTTACTCAGTTTCTCGCCCTCCATCGATGGTCAGGCCAGCTGGGAAGACGAAATGACCTTACGGTTTGATCCAGCCGAATCCTTACCCTCTGGCACTAGCTATGTTGGTACAGTTAGCCTGAAAAAATTGTTTTCCCAACTCCCAAAAGATGCACAAAGTTTTGAGTTCGACTTTAGAACCAAAGATCAATACTTTGATTTGAGTTTCAGTGGACTTTTTGCTCCCGACATCAATGCCCTTGAAGAACAGTCTTTTAGAGGAACTCTGTTTACTACCGATGAAGCAGATGGAGAGAAAGTAGAAGACATAGTTTCAGCCAAGCAAGGCGGCAAAGACTTAGCAATCGAATGGACCCATGATGGAGAAGGTCGAGAACACATTTTCACTATCCAGAATATAGCAAGAGGCAATGCTGCCTCAACTGTAGCACTAAGTTGGAATGGCCGACCACTCAACGTAGATCTAAAAGGTGATCGTGACATTGAGGTACCCGCTTTAGGCGATTTTAAGGTCACCGAGCTGTCCGTAGTAAGAGGGCAGGACCAATATATTTTGGTCAATTTTTCAGATCCACTCCGTGAGAATCAAGATCTAAATGGACTGATTACGATGCCAGATTTCAATGGTAACTTCAGGTTTATCATTGAAGGCAATCAAGTTAGGGTCTACCCATCTTCACGTGTTGTAGGGGACCGCGTTCTAGTGGTCAACTCCGGCGTACGAAATACAGCCGGAAAATCTATCCCTCAGAAGAGTGAATGGTTCTTCAAAATGGAAGATGTAAAACCGGCGGTTAAGTTGGTAGGGCAAGGAGTTATCCTACCAAATTCTGATGGACTCATCTTTCCCTTTGAAGCGATAAACCTGAACGCGGTTGAGGTGGAGGTGTTTAAGATATTCAATAACAATATTTTGCAGTTCTTACAGAGCAATCGCATTGATGGAACTTACAACCTACAGCGGGTTGGCCGGGTAATGTTACAGAGAAAGGTTGATCTAAAGCAGCTAAACCCGAATGCCAACTTAAGTGAGTGGACGCGTTATGCCTTGGATCTCTCTAAATTAGTGGAAGCAGATGAAGAATCCATCTACCAGATTAGGATTGGCTTCCGTCCCGCCTATACAAATTACTTCTGCGGAAATGAGGATGGGGCTGAAACGGTAGCCCTACAAGAATCTAGTTCAGACTTTGAGGAGGCGGGTGAGATTGAGAGCTTTATGGATGGATGGTATGGGATCGAAGGCTTCTATCCGGACTACAGCTGGAGAGACAGAGACGATCCTTGCAAGCCGGCTTACTACAATCGTGATCGCTTTGTGCAAAGAAACATCCTCTCTTCTAACCTAGGCTTACTGGCTAAAGGAGGTACAGATAATTCATACTTCGTAGCGGTATCCGATCTTATCAATACAGCTCCAGTTTCAGGAGCAGAATTGGAATTCTTTGATTTTCAGCAACAGTCTATGCGCATTGCGCAAACGGATGCACAAGGTATGGCTACCATACAATTGGACCGAAAGCCTTTTGTGGTGGTGGCTCGGAAAGGCACACAAAAAGGTTATCTTAAATTACAAGATGGAGATGCGCTCAGCTTAAGTCGTTTCGATGTATCCGGTCAAGCGCCACAGAAAGGATTAAAGGGCTTTATCTATGGCGATCGAGGTGTTTGGCGCCCTGGCGATTCTATCTTCTTGAACTTTGTTTTGGAGGATAAAAATGCTAAGCTACCCCCCAACTATCCAATCAGTTTAACGGTCTACGATGCCCGTGGACAAGTTCAGCTAAAGCGTACAAGTGCGCAAAATGTCGAGGGGCTCTATCCGCTCCATTTTAACACCTCCGCGGATGCACCGACAGGCAATTGGTCTGCAGAAGTAAAGGCGGGTGGCGCTACCTTCCGTAAAACACTTAAGGTAGAAACGGTCAAACCTAATCGCCTTAAAATTGATCTTGATTTTGACAAGGAAAGTCTATCTAAAGCCGATGAGCCCATCAAAGGAAACCTCACCGCTACCTGGCTACATGGCGCGCCAGCTTCGTATCTCAAAGCCAAAGTGGAAGTACAGCTAAAATCTGTTCCAACTACTTTTGATAAATACAAGGACTTCACCTTCGATGATCCTGCACGCAATTTCTCACAGCAAGCCAGGACGCTATTTGAGGGGGAATTAGATGGCAATGGTGAAGCTACCATCTCATCCCAGTTGCTAGGGAATACGCTTGTTCCGGGTAAGTTGATGGCCAATCTAAAGACAAGAGTCTTTGAAAAAGGAGGAGACTTTAGTACCGATAATTATAAGCTACCCTATCATCCTTACGACGCCTATACAGGTATTGGCCTTCCGCGCAAACAATGGGGAGAAAAGCGACTGGATATTGATAAACCCAGTCAGATCGATTTCGTAGTAGTAGACAAAGAAGGTAATCCTAAAAGTCAACACAATTTACAGATTGGCATTTACCGCGTCAATTGGCGTTGGTGGTGGGATTATGGCTATGACGAAGTATCTCGATACAATTCCACTACACATTATGACGCTGATCAGAAGACATCAATCAGTACGAATAGTCGTGGTGAAGCCAGCTGGGATCTAACCATATCTGAGTGGGGTCGCTATCTAGTTAGAGTATGTGACGAGGAAAGTGGGCATTGCGCCGGAGACTACTTCTACGTCGGCTACCCTTGGTATGGCGATGAGGATCAAAATCGCAGTGCATTAGCTATGCTGGCCTTTACTGCCGACAAGACCAAATATGAGGTAGGCGAAGAAGTGAAATTGACTATTCCCACGGGTGAAGCGGGCAAGGCCTTAGTCACCATTGAAAATGGAACCAAGGTGGTCGAATCTTTCTGGACAGAAGCCAAATCAGGAGAAAACACCTTCTCCTTCAAAACCACCTCGGAAATGGCGCCAACGGTCTATGCACATGTATCGCTGATCCAGCCACATGCTCAGGCAGATAATGACCTACCGATCCGTCTCTATGGTGTCATCCCCATTAGTGTAGAAGATAAAGAAACCAAGTTGGAACCCGTCTTGGCCATGCCTGATGAGTTACAGCCTGAAAAGACCTTCGAGCTGGAGGTTAAGGAGAAGAATGGGAAGGCCATGGCGTACACGGTGGCAGTCGTAGATGAAGGTTTGCTAGGTTTAACTCGCTTTGTCACCCCGAATCCATGGGATCACTTTTATGCCCGGGAGGCTTTGGGTGTCAAAACCTGGGATATCTATGATCAAGTCCTGGGCGCCTATGGCGGGGAATTGGAGCGCATTCTGAGTATCGGGGGTGATGGAGAAGTAGTTCCCGGAGAACAGGATAATCAGGCCAACCGCTTTAAACCGGTGGTGATGAACTTAGGACCATTCGAACTCAAGAAGGGCAAAAAAGCTAAACATACCATCACTTTACCGAACTACATCGGCGCAGTCCGAACTATGGTGGTTGCCGCAGGTGGTGGTGCCTATGGAGCGGCTGAAAAGTCGACACCAGTACGGAAACCGTTGATGGTCTTAGCCACGTTACCAAGAGTACTGGGCCCTGGCGAGCGCATACAATTGCCAGTCAATGTGTTTGCCATGACCGATCAAGTCAGTAATGCAACTGTTTCTGTAAAGGAAAGCAACGGTCTGGCTCAGATCATCAGCTCTCCCAATCAGCAGATTCGTTTCAGCAAGCCCGGTGATCAACTGGTCTACTTTGACGTGCAGCTACAGGAGAAAGTTGGCGTGGCTAAGTTCACCATTACCGCTAAAGGTGGAGGAGAAACCACAGAACAGGAAATTGAAATCCAGGTGCGCAACCCTAATCCGTACATTACCAAAACCACAGATAAGGTTTTGGCTGCTGGAGAATCCTGGAATCCAAGCTTCCAAGCCGTTGGCATGCCGGGAACGAACGAAGGGGTGCTTGAGTTGTCCAATATCCCACCCATCAACCTGGGGGAGCGGCTACAATACCTATTGAGATACCCTTACGGTTGTTTGGAACAGACACTATCCAGTGGCTTCCCACAATTGTATCTGAATAAATTGATGGAACTCGAAGAAGTGGACAAGGAGCGAATTCCTAAGGCCGTGCAGGCGACCATTAATCGATTAAAATTATTCCAAACGGACCAGGGAGGATTCGCCTATTGGCCAGGCGGCTCTACACCCAACCATTGGTCCACCAACTATGCTGGCCACTTCCTTTTGGAAGCAAAAGCACTAGGTTATACCGTGCCCCCTGGTATGCTGGATCGTTGGATCAAGTTCCAGACCAAGGTGGCCAAACGATGGAACCTCAAGGAAAGCGAATATGGCTTTTATAGCCGCAATAGCGCTGAACTAGCCCAAGCCTACCGCCTTTACACCTTAGCCCTGGCAGGCAAACCCAATCTCGCCGCCATGAACCGATTGCGTGAAAGTAATGGCTTGAGCAAGACAGCGACCTGGAAACTAGCTGGAGCTTACGCCATCGGAGGTAAGACTGAGGTAGTAGAAAAACTAGTAGGTAATTTGGACGCAGATGTGTCTGAATACCAAGAGTTATCCTATACATTTGGCTCCCGCCTTCGAGACCGAGCGATGATATTGGAGACGCTAATCAGTCTAAATAAGCAAACCGAAGCTGCTGAATTAGTGAAGTACATTTCCGAGGAATTAAGCAGCCAAAGATGGTTCAATACCCAAGCTTTATCCTTCAGTCTTTTGGCAGTGGGCAAGTTCGTGGGTGAAGAAGGCGTGAGTAAAAAATTCGCCTACACCTACCAATTGGATAATGGCCAAAGTATCAATGGCGGCTCAGTCAACCCGATTGCCCAAATTGCTATTCCTATGGACGATCTGGGGGCACGGAAACTGATGGTGAAGAACACTGAGGATAAGACCCTTTTCGCAAGGATTATCCTGAATGGTCAGCCTGTCGCTGGGCAAGAAGATGCCGCTGCTTCCAACTTGAAAATAACGGTCAATTACCGTAATACAGATGGTTCCAGCATTGATCCGTCTTCTCTTGTCCAAGGAACGGACTTCATCGCTGAGGTGCAGATCACGAATCCAGGTACGCGTGGGATTCGTTACGATGAAATGGCCTTGCAACAGATCTTCCCATCCGGATGGGAAATTTTAAACACTAGAATGGACAATGTCCAAAACTTCAACGAAGGAAGTCGTTCTGATTACAAGGACTTCAGGGATGATCGCGTATCAACCTTCTTCGATATAGCGGAAAACAAAACACATACGTACCGAGTACAGTTAACCGCAGCCTACCAAGGTCGGTTTTATTTACCCGCTGTTTCTTGCGAAGCCATGTATGACAATAGTATTAATGCCAGAACGCCTGGACAATGGGTTGAAGTGATTCGCCCAGAAGCAGGCTAAGAAAGATAATCAGCGGAGGTCTCCTTATCAATTGGTGGCCTCCGCTAAATCTCTTTCCTATGAAGAGACTCATTCCTTACCTATTGTGTTTTCTATTCCTTGGAATTACTCATCCAGTGGAGGCCGTCCATTCCGCCAAGCGAGCAGGTAAAGTAGCTTTCAGTCAGCCTACGCACCTAAGCGGCTTTCAAAAGTGGGTACTCAAGCGCATCACCAAAAGGATACAACGAAAATTAGCTAAAGCCAAGAATCAGGAGAAACGGCGCAAACCTGAGATCCTCTCCGTGCTGGGTTTCAGCAGCAGCCTCTTCGGATTACTCATCCTCTTGGGTTCAGGTGGCATTGGCTTGTTCTTTCTCGGCCTAGGCCTATTTCTCAGTCTGATTGGCCTTATCCGTTATTCTGCTCATCCCAAACAACATGCGGGGGTTAGTTTGCTCTTTGGCATCCTTGGTCTGTTGATTAGCGGTGGAGTGGCTATTGCCTTGCTCAGTGCGTTTGCGTGAGTCTTCACTTCCGAAGGGCTCGGTTATGTATACTCCGTATCTAAAGATGAGAAAATCCCGCCTTTTTTCATGGCTAGGTATATGTTGTCCCGATGGGACAGATATATAGACTCGCACCTTAGTGCGACATCTTCTGCAATTATACAGTAATGGTAAGCCTTATCCCTGTCTATAATTAGCCTACCCAAGTCCAATCCTGATCGGTCAAAAAGGCTGACAAAAAAGAAAAAATTCACAAATTCTTGCAAATACATAAGAGTCCAATGTATATTTGTCCTAGGTATTCAAGAAATCATCTTTTATCGACCAGAAAGAAACTACCTCAATCACCCGCTTATGTTCAAACACAACCTCCTTTTAGCCTTCCGGCACTTTTTGCGATTTAGAGGATCCTTCTTTATCAATCAGCTTGGTCTATCGGTAGGTCTTGCTACCACTTTCCTAGTAGCGCTATGGGTCTACGAAGAATGGCAAGTGGATAAATTTCATGAATTGGACGGTCAGTTGTTTCGCATGGTATCTGATTCACATAGCAAAGAAACGCTGCTCAATACGTCAAGCTTGGTAACTAAGCAGCTTGCCGAAGAAATACCTGAAATAGAAGCTATAGTTAATAGTTCTTGGGGAGCTATTAGTTCCAGTTTGTCTACGGAGAAAGAGCAAGTGGCAGCAGTTGGTGAATTTGCTTCCGCTCCATTCTTCCAGTTTTTTTCCTATCCCCTTCTACAGGGAAAGGCAGAGGACGTTCTCGAAAAACCTTCTTCGATCGTTCTATCTGAAGAGATGGCCAAACAGCTATTTGGCTCAACTGAGGTGGTTGGCAAAATATTGCGATGGCAGTGGTACAGCATGCAAAATGAGGTCACTGTAACTGGGATCTTTCGGCTTCCCAAACAGTCTTCTATGCAATTTGACTATGTCTTGTCCTTCGATGTTTTTGAGCAACACTTCGGCGCAAGAATTGAACGAGGGCAGCACAATGCACGCACCTATGTCAAGGTCCTGCAGCAGGCAAATATTTCCGCTTTAAATCTAAAGATTCAAGCACTTATCCGGGAAAAATATCCGGAGTCAACTTGGACTCCTTTCCTTATTCCATACTCATCTTTCTATCTGCAAAACAGCTATAAAAACCGCAAAGCAACTGGTGGTCGTATAGTATATGTTCGACTATTTTCCATTATCGCAGTATTGATCTTATTAATTGCTTGTATCAATTTCATGAACCTCTCCACGGCAAGAGCCTCTAGGCGGATGAAAGAGATGGGTATAAAGAAAGCCGTAGGAGCCAGCAGAATGGCCTTGGTATATCAGCATCTGGTGGAATCTGTGTTGCAAAGCTTTCTAGCGGGCATACTGGCAATTGCGCTAGTGTTCCTTGCCCTCCCGTACTTCGGCGAAATGATGGGCAAACCGCTATCGATCCAAATGAGTCCACCCCTACTCTCCGCGCTGATGGGTATACTCCTATTGACAGGTTTGATTTCTGGAAGTTACCCGGCCCTATATCTTTCGGCCTTTAAACCTAAAGAAATATTACAAGGATCTCTGAAAGCGACATTTGGCGAAACCTGGTTAAGAAAGGGGCTAGTCATCTTTCAATTTGGTATTTCGATGATTCTGATACTGGCTGTATGGACCGTCCACCAGCAAATGCTATTTCTGCAGAACAAGGACTTGGGATATGAAAAAGAACAAATTCTCACCTTTAGCACAAATGGCTTTACGATAGAAAAGCAAAATGAGTTTATCTCTAGGGTAAGAAACCTTCCTGGCGTCCTAGAAGCTTCTAGTATTTCCCATGCTTTGGTGGGCATGCAAGCCTCTACAGCAGACGTTCAATGGGAAGGCATGGATCCAGAATCCCAAGTTTGGTTTGAACATGGCCGAGTAGACTATGGTATGATGGAAATGCTCGATATAGAACTTCTAGGTGGTCGTTTCTTTTCGGCAGAAAGAGGGGATGAAGGGAGTAAGGTGATTATCAACGAAAAAGCACAACAGCTTATGGGGCTAGAGGAAGCTGTGGGAAAGATCATTAGAGTAGGCGAGAATCCCCTCGAGATCATCGGCGTAACCAGAGATTTCCATTTCGAATCTCTTCACGAATTGGTTAAGCCGACCTTTTTTCGCTGGAGTAATCGTCGAGCCCTGCGGATAGCGGTGAAGATTGAATCCTCGAATGAGCAGCAGACACTAGGTAGAATCGAAGATCTGCATAAAGGTTTTGATACGGGGTATCCGTTTCAGTTCACCTTCCTTAACGAAGATTACCAGCAAAAGTATGTAGCGGAGCAAAAAGTGGTTTTGCTATCCCGTTTCGCCGCCACCCTAGCCATCTTCATTTCGTGCCTGGGTTTATTGGGCTTGTCCTCTTTTATGGCTGAAAAACGAACGAAGGAAATTGGAATCCGGAAGGTGCTAGGTGCTTCCAGTCGACAGATCGTGTACCTGCTAACCATCGATTTCTGCAAACTCGTTGTCTTTGCTGTTGTGTTAGCAGCTCCCATTGGTTACCTATTAGCTGAGCGCTGGCTATCCACCTTTGCCTACCACAGTGAAATTAATCCGCAGTATATGGCTTGGGCTGGCCTGGGCCTTTTGTTAATCGCCTGGCTAACCGTCAGCGTACAAACCATGAAAGCCGCCAATGTAAACCCGGTCGAATGTATTTCCGAATAGTCCCTCGGTCTAAGAAAACCGTTAAATTATTTGCAAATACATAAGACTCCAATGTATATTTGTCCTATGCATAATAAGGAACTACTTAAAGGTACACTTAAGACTATCATACTAAAGCTCCTAGAAGAAAAAGGGCGAATGTATGGTTATGAGATTACACAAACCGTGAAGGGTATGACCGAAGGTCAGATACAGTTGACCGAAGGGGCCCTCTACCCTACTCTACATAAATTAGAGGCAGATGGCTTCGTAACAACAGAAAAGGAAAAAATTGGGAAACGCGTGCGAAAGTATTACTCCCTGACCCCCAATGGCACTAAGGCAGCTGCAGTAAAAGTTGCTGAATTTGAGGAATTTGTACGCCTCATTGGTTTGTTACTACATCCTAAAACAAGCATGTAATGATGGTGGAACTTAACGAGCAACAGACTGATATTGTAGAGCAGTTAATAGAAGAATCTGAATTATCGTATCACCCCTTTAAGGAAGAATTATTGGATCACTTATGTAGTGATATAGAAAGTCGCATGCAGGAAGGCGATGCATTCTCATCTGCCATCTCGCAAGCCTTTGATACCTTTCCAAAAGATGAAATTAAAGAGATTGAAGAGCAAATTCTCAGTTCAATTAATCAAAAACACGCTATTATGAAAAAGGTATCATTATTGGCTCTCGCCAGTCTCTTACTATGCAGCACCTTCATTTGGGCTCATCAGCAAGATCCTCCAAGTATTTCTCCACTTGGTCAGTCTTTTGAAATCACTAGTGGTTTTGGCCAAAGAATCCATCCAATTTATAAGAATAAAAGGATGCACAGAGGCGTGGATTTCCGGGCTCCAGCAGGAACGCCTGTAATGGCTACCTCCGATGGAAAGGTGATCAAAGCCGGAGAGACCTACGGATACGGTATACGCATCATTATTCAACATGATGATTCCTACCAAACGCTGTATGCTCAACTTTCGGAACTAGACGTGGAGGAAGGACAAGAGGTGAAGAAGGGTGAGGTCATCGGTAAGGTGGGTAGTTCCGGGCTCTCCACTGCTCCGCATCTACATTACGAGGTTAGAAAAGACGGCAAAGTGGAAGATCCTGAGCAGTACCTGAAACCCTAGCACCCTTTGTTGTAACTCCATTTTGGTGTGAGCTTTGCGCTACTTGAGCCCTCACATCTTTTCCCCAGTATTTACAAATTTCTAGACCCTCGACTTATGTTCTGGTCTCCTTAAGTCACCTTTTGGAGGGCTAAAACTATGTCCATTGTAAGTCTAATCCGATAGTTTTCGCCTGATGAAACTATTCCCCAGTTATCTATTAGGATTTCGGGAAATGACTGTTGGTTTGTACTACAGTTGGGCGACTGCCCCCCGAAAAAGATCATTAAACAAGATGAAAAAAACACTGTATATTCTATTTCTAATTTTCTTAGTTGGTATATGCTATGGTCAAGAGGATCAGATAGCCTGCATTGATTGCAGCGCGTCATTATCGAAAAATGATGAAACAAATCGGCCCCAAATGAGTGTTGACTCGATCCCGGACCACTCCAAGTTCTATTTTGGTCAGAAACCTCCTGGGGATACGGCTGAGCTATTCGCACCAGGGGTAGTGTCGAAGCCCGACCGTCACGAATTTGGTATCACCTTTTCCAATACGGGGGACGAATGCTACCTAGGAGTGGATGAAGGCCTTCGCAATGTCACTTATGGTTTTACCTTGACCGATGGGGTTTGGAGTGAAGCCAAGGACCTACTACCAGAGGCAGAAGGAAGCTATCATGATCCTATGCTTTCCTTAGATGATCAAAGACTGTATTATATCGCCCATGGAACCCGAACCAAAAAACTAGGAGACAAGGATGCTAACTTGTGGTATCTGGAAAGGAAATCCGAAGGCTGGTCCGCACCGGTTTCCGTTGGTCCCACTATCAATACTGATGGCAATGAGTTCTATATCGCGGTAACTGAGTCCGGGAACTTGTATTTCGCCTCCAACAAGGCGGCGGTCAAAGGTGAATCCTACAACTATGACCTCTACATCGCCACACCGAAGGGTGATTCCTTCTCCGCCCCTACTCGACTTCCTGATTCGGTCAATTCAAATCGCTACGATGCCGATCCCTTTGTGGCGCCAGATGAATCCTACATCATTTTTGGTTCTGTTCGTCGAAATGGTTACGGACGCGGTGATCTTTATATCAGCTTTAAAACCGAGGGAGGTTGGACCGAAGCTAAAAACATGGGGCCGAAGATCAACAATGAAAAGCACCAGCTTTGTCCTTTCGTAAGCCGTGATGGGAAATATCTATTCTTCACTAGTGATCAAGATATCTACTGGATCGATGCCTCCATTATCAACTCCTTAAAACCTTAGTGGTCATGTTTAAAAGAGCTTTCCAGCTTTGCATAAGGCAACTTATGCAGCAGCGCCATTTTACGTTAATACATATTATAGGGATAGCGGTTGGATTTGCTAGTTGTTACCTGATCATCTTGTATGTACACCAGGAATACAACTATGACCGTTTCTTCGATGGATCTGAAGACATCTACAAGATGGTCGAATCAAATCGGACCTCTAGTGGAGAAGTGTTCAAAGCCGTTGTTCCCTATTCCTACGCTGGCATAGTCAAAGACCAGTATCCAGAAGTAGAGGAAGCTACTAGTATATCCGGCCCCTACAACAATCAAAATGTCAGTATCCAGATTCCGAATGCAAAAAGCAGGAATTTCTTAGAAAAAGCTGTGTTCCTAGCTGATAGCAATTATTTTAAGGTCTTTAGCTGGAAATTGCTGGCGGGAGATCGCGAAACGGCCTTGGTCGCGCCTAACAGCGTCGTGCTCACGACGGAGACCGCAAAGCGCTACTTTGGAGATGTCAATCCGCTTGGTCAAACGATCAAAATCGGGCACAGGACTAGCACCGTAACGGCTGTATGCGAAACGCCTCCCAAGCACTCTCACTTTGCTTTCAACTACTTGGTATCGGCTTCTACAGTAAGTTGGTTCAGTCAGGAAGAATTTAACTTAAGGGTTGCGCATTGCTATCTAAAACTAAGGCCCAATGCACTACCTAGTTCAGTCGTGGCAAAATTCCCGGCTTTGGCAGATCAGTATTTTTGGCCTGCGGTACAACAGTTGCAAGAGACCAACCTTGCTACCGATTCAGCCTCCATCGCCAGCCCGGAATATCTATTGAAACCCCTTCATGAGCTTCACCTGGACCCCAATCAGCTAGGGAGGATGAAACCTGCTGGGAATCGTCAATTATTACGCATACTCACGTTGGTTGCCATCTTCATCCTTTGTATGGCAGTCATTAACTATGTGAACTTATCTACGGTACAGTCCACCAAACGAGATAAGGTGATTGCAGTGAGCAAGATTATCGGAGCAAGCAAAGGGCAAATTATGGGTCAATTCTTGCTTCGTTCGACCTTATTGGCTACGGTCGGAATTGGTCTGGGTCTACTTATTGTTCAATTGGCACTTCCATTGTTTAACTCCTTCATGGCTGTTGACCTTCACATAGATTGGGCTCCTCAACGTATCGCTATTTACTCATTAATAGTGATTGGAGTTGGCCTGACTGCCGGCATTTACCCCGCTGTAAAGCTGTCAGCTATTTCACCTATTAGCCTGTATAATCCGAAAGTTAGAAGGAAAATCACCAAAGTAAATACGCGTGACGCCTTGATGGTTTTTCAATTTAGTATAGCGATCATACTCTTGGTAGCAACTTTCATTATCCATGGACAAAGAAGCCTGCTAGCGGATAAAGATTTGGGCTTCACTCAGGAGCAGGTACTCGTTCTAGAAGGTACATTCGAACGAGATCCAAAGAAAGGGCGAGCATTTCTCCAGGCCCTAAAGGAGGTGCCAGAAATCATGGGTAGCTCAGGAAGTTTATGGGTGCAGAGTTTCAACAGTTTCATATCTGGTGATGAATATCAAAATTATCAGCAACAAGAAACTGTGAAGTTACATCGTATTTCAGTGGGAGACGGATATACAGAGCTATTGAATATCCCTATCCTGAAAGGAGAAGGTTTTTCTGTCGAGGATCAAGACTCCAGTAGTGTCTTGCTAAATGAAGCGGCAAGACGGGTTCTAGGTCTGGAGGACCCAGTAGGAAAAAATCTCGTTCGCATTACAGAGGATGGTCCAGAATCATTCCGAATAAAGGGTGTGGTTCAAGATTTTCATTTCGAAGCACTTGATCAGGAGATAAAACCCTTGGTGCTCCAGAGTAATGAATACTATAGTGGTCGAATGTCTTATTTCCTGCTCAAATTAGCACCTTCGTCTGACCGAAAAACGCTAGCCCTAATTGAAGATTATTGGGAACGCTTCATGCCTGGCAAGCCGTTCATCTACCGATTCCTAGATGAAAACCTACAGGCGCAATACGAGCAGGAGGAGCGTTTAGGGCAGGTATTTGGTATCTATACATTGCTAAGTCTATTCATCTGTTTCATGGGGCTTTTTTCCTTGGCAGCCTATCATGTACAAATTCGGCAAAAAGAAGTAGGGATAAGAAAAATCGTGGGAGCATCCGTCAGCGCACTACTGCAACTCCTTTCCAAGGACTACATGCAGCTGGTTCTATTATCGTTTTTGCTGGCTTTGCCGATATCGGCATGGATGGCCCAGCAATGGCTGGCTAATTTTGCGACCCGGATAGACTTGCATTGGAGGTTTTTCCTATTGCCAGGCATGGCAGTCTTATTTCTAAGTTTCACCTGTATTGCTTATCAAATAATTCATTTAGCCAAGAAATCACCTGCAGAAACGCTAAGTGTGAATGACTAGATAAGCAAATACGTGCACAGTGTTCGGATGAGCATCAGATGGCTTTGATAACCCTCATCCGTTCACTGTCATGTAAGGTCAAGATATTATTTCATCTTTTGTTTCGAGGGCCAGCACTAGATTGCTGGCTCTTTTGTTTTGTTCGCAGGTAAGAACGCTTAGAAACCGATGGTTTTCTTGGCACTGTTCAATTTCTTTTTCAGTGCGGCCATTCGCAGAGCGGTCACAGCAGCTTCCACACCTTTGTTGCCATGCTTACCGCCAGCTCGATCTTTTGCTTGCTCATCTGTATTTGGAGTCAACACCCCAAAGATTACAGGCTTGCCACTTACCATACCCAGATTAGCTAGCGCTGTTGATACGGCATTGTTAATGTACTCATCGTGCTTGGTCTCTCCTTTAATCACACACCCGATACAAATCACAGCATCTGGATGGTGATGAGCCAAGACTATTTTAGCAGCCGTAGGCAATTCAAAAGTTCCAGGGACTTGTTCCGTGTAGATTTTGTCTTCTTTGACCCCATGCTTCACCAAGGTATCAAAGCAGCCTTCGTATAGGGCGTGGGTTATTTCAGCATTCCAATCCGAAACCACGATACCGACTGAGATTCCTTCGCCACTCGGTATACTAGCTTCATCATAGGCGGAGAGATTTTTCTTTGCACTTGCCATACTATAATTTCTTTTGACTGATGTTCAGTATTAGATAATCCTCAGGTCATACCTCCTTTTACAAAAGTTTGAAAGTACTAACCTTGCTATATAACAAAAAAAGGCAAGCAGAGTTTGCTTGCCTTTTTTCGCGTATTAAAACTAAAGTAGAAAGTTATTCTCCTGCCACTCTAGTGATGTACTTGTCGATATCTGTTGCGTACGGAGAATCCGGGAAGTCAGATTTCACTCGTTCGTAAGAAGATTTCGCATCTGCCGTATTGCCATTCTTCTCATATAGCATGCCTAATTTCTTCAAGTAATAGGCCGCTAAGACCTCATTATCTCCGGCGTTGATTGCTTTCTTGTAATTGCTCATGGCATCATCCATCTGATTCAATTCAGATTGGATATCGCCCAATACACCGAATTTCATCACAGGTCCCACCTTACCATCAGGGCTAAAGCTCTTCATGTAGTCCAAGGCAGCTTCAAACTGTCCTAGGTTTAGGTATGACACACCAGCGTAGTAGTTCGCCAAGTTTGCAGCTTTGGTTCCACCATAGGAATCGATGATGTCTAAGAAACCAACGTATCCACCACCTGGATTAGTTAGTGCCAAAGCGAATGAGTCACGTTCAAATTGCTCCTGAGCTTTAAACATTTGCTCCATTGCTTCTTTCTCTCTGGGTCCCTTGTACAAGTTTTGATAGAACAAGTATCCGCCAAGCAATAGGATAAGAGCGATCCCCAAACCAAAAACCATTCGCTGGTTTTTCTCAATAAACCCTTGCGCCTGGTCTTTTACCTCTACAATATCTACTAGCGTTTCGTCCGCTTTCTTACGATTTGTTTTTCTTCTTGCCATTACTGCAAACCATTAATTTAGAATAAGTACTTCTGCTTGGAATCGCCTAAATTCAACTTTCTCAACTCAGGTTTCATCCTTCTTCGTAAACGCCTAATCTTCTAGCAGAAAATCAACTATGAAGAATTTCTACATGGCGTTTCAAAGTGCTTTTTCAAAAAGCCTCGCAAAGATAAACAAATATTGGTACAGCCAAAGAGCCTGAATAAAATAAATCGGGCAAGCAGAACCAAAGTCCTAGCTTGCCCGATGCTTTCGATTTGTCCAAGAATGCTTAACACACGCCTAAACAAACGCTATTAATCCACGATAAAGGGATAATCCTCTTGCGTGTAGTTGTCTTCAAAAAGATCCGCTGGATCTGGATAAGGTGATTCTTCAGCAAACTTAACGGCTGCATCGATCTCCGCCTTAATCATTTCCTTGATGGCCGCGATTTCTTCCGCTGTAGCAATCTTGTTTTTCAAGATCTTCGCCTCAGTCATCTTAACTGGGTCCTTATCCTTGTATTCCTGTACTTCTTCTTTTGTTCTATAACGAGCAGGATCAGATACAGAGTGTCCTTTGTATCGATAGGTACGGATTTCCAAGAAATAAGGTCCATTACCTGCACGAATATGCTCCACAGCCTTCTTGACTCCTTCGTATACCGATTCAGGACTCATGCCATCAATCGCTTCACTAGGCATGTCAAAAGCATGTCCCACTTTGTATAGCTCAGTGACATTACTGGTTCGCTCAACGGAAGTACCCATGGCGTAACCGTTGTTTTCGCAGATATATAGAACAGGCAGTTTCCAATTCATGGCCATATTGAAAGACTCATACAGCGCTCCCTGACGAGCAGCTCCGTCCCCGAACATGGTGACACAAAGCTTATCTGTGCCTTTATATTTTTCTGCAAAGCCGATACCTGTACCAATTGGAATCTGAGCTCCCACTATACCATTACCACCGAAGTAGCGATGATCTGCAGAGAAAAAGTGCATGGATCCGCCCTTTCCTTTCACCGCACCAGTCACCTTACCGAAGAGCTCTGCCATGCAAGCATTGGATGACAAACCTCGGCCAATAGCAGTTCCGTGCTGACGATACGCAGTCACGATGGCATCTTCTGGAGTGATGGCAGCTTCAATTCCTGCTGCAACGGCTTCCTGCCCAATGTATACGTGACAAAAACCTCTTACCTTCTGCTGGCCATACATCAACAACGCACGCTCCTCGAACTTTCTGATCCGGAACATCATTTCATACCAGTTCAGATACATTTCCTTGCTGTAGGTAGGTTTTGACGACTTTCTGCTTCGGGTCGTTTTTTTCTTTTGTTCAACCACAGTATCCATTATGATTATAGGTTTTGGCGAATATTCGCAGAAAATTCCACATCTTCTTCTTAAAGATAAGGCAATTCTAAGCGAAAGGGAAAAGAAAGGCATTCAAAAATGAGCAATTATAAAACTAGGGTTTTTCTTGCCTATTTGCCTCACACTAACTTCCAATTCAGCACCTCATCTTTTTTCAGCATGCAGCCACAATTGTTACAACACACTTGCTTGCCTGCTTGTTTTGAAGCCGCAAAGAAAAAGGATTTTATGCTGAAAACAAAACCTAATCTTTCTACTTTTGCAGGAACAGGAAGTGGTTTACACTAAAAGGAAATCTATTTTGCATCTCAGGCGGTTGATACTCACCAATTTTAAGAACTACGAAAAACAAGTCATTGATTGTAGTCCCACTATTAATGGATATGTGGGCTTGAACGGGATGGGAAAGACCAATCTGTTGGATGCCATCTACTATTTGTGCATGGGCCGAAGTTATTTTCGCTTCACTGACCTCAATTTAGTTCGCCACGGAGAAGATTTCTTTCGACTGGAAGGTGTTTTTTCGCTCGATGAACGAACGGAAAAAATTGTGGCTAAGGTCGGTAGAGGAAGGAAAAAAGTACTCGAACGAGGAGATGTTCCCTACCAAAGATTATCGGAACACATTGGTTTACTGCCTGTTGTGATTATAACTCCGGATGATACTTCTATTGTCAATGAAGGAAGCGAAGAGCGACGGCGCTTCGTAGATAACACCCTTTCACAATTAGATCCTACCTACCTACGCCATCTGATCACTTACAATAAAGTGCTTAAACAGCGCAATTCGGCACTAAAGCAAATGGCGGCTCAGAATCGATATGTACCGGATTTACTAGCAGTCTATGACGAGCAATTGCTAGGGCCAGCAGCCTATATCCATGACAAACGCCAATCTTTCACAGTCGACTTTGAGCCTGAGTTGCGTCGCATACATTTTCTCATTTCTGGTGAGCGGGAACAAGTAGCCTGCCAATATAAGTCTCAACTGCAGGAGGAAAGCTTGACCAACTTGCTAGAACAGAGAAGAGAGAAAGATCGGATCTTACAGCGAACCACCGCCGGAATTCACCGCGATGATTGGATATTTGAGATTGAAGGACAAACGCTAAAGAAATTTGCCTCGCAAGGACAACTAAAATCCTTTGTATTGGCACTCAAACTTACCCAATACAATTGGTTGAAAAATGAAAAAAAATCATCTCCGCTACTACTACTAGATGATATTTTTGATAAATTGGACCATCAAAGAGTCCAGCACCTACTAGAGCTGCTAATCCAAGGTGAATACGGACAAGTCTTCATTACTGATACAGCCCAAGACAGATTATCCAAAATCTTAAGTAACCTCAAGACCCAATACCTTCAATTCGTCATTTTTAACGGCACTGCAGAACCTTCATCAACATGAAAGAAGCCACTAATCAAGTAAGCTTGAAGGAGGCCTTGAAAGAGATGCTGGAAGTATATCGGCTCAAGGCTAAGCTCAATCAAACCAAGATCAACGCTGTATGGAGTAAATTGATGGGCTCCTCCATCAACAAGTACACAAGAGAGATTAAACTAAGACGAAACAAACTCTACATCACTATCGAATCTGCCTCCCTCCGGCAAGAATTGAGTTACGGTAAAGAGAAGATCATCAAAATTATCAATGAAGAATTAGGCGAGAACTACATCGAAGAGGTAATCATTAGATAGTTCTACAGCCCATTTCAAGTCCCGTTACGGAAAGTTCTCTTTTCTGCAGTGGGAAGTTCAAAATATGGATCTCGGTAAAAGCCAGGATTGGCTCCTTACCCTAATTGCGCTTTGGTGGTTCCCAAATACTGCTGTTGACTCCTTTCAAATAGCGTAAAAAGCCTACAAATAGGGCAAGATTCATCAATAAGAAATATCGGATATGGCGGAGTGGTAAAAAGTTAGCTCCGAGGCGGGTCAATGTGATGTCTAAAAGGGGTAATAGGAGCACTCCGACTAAGGCAGCCAGGAGAACATACTGGAAGAACAACTGCCCAAACCAAGATAGAAGGACAATGCTAATGCCCATTAGAATAAGGAAAAATGGCACTAGCCAACGTAGAACTTTATGAGAAAAAAAAGCAAACGACAGTGACCGAAATGGCGGCCACCAAAGATGTGAAAACAAGAACAGATTCTGAAAATTCCCTGTCGAAATCCTTGATTTACGCCGATACTCCTCTCGCCAGTCATGGGAAACAGCTTCGTGGCAAATGGCTTCCAAATCATTGATGGCCTTCCCACCTTGCTCAAAAGCTTGCATGGTAATAAAGAAATCATCAACCAAGAAATTCGGGGGGACTTGCGTAAAATAGTTGGAACGTATAGTATAGCACCCGCCGAAGGGTCCCATCATATATCCCCATACTCTTCCTTCTAAATCCTTGAGTCGTACCTCTGAAGAAATGTATTGATTTTCTGAATGCGAAATCCCCTCTTCTTGCATACCCGTATGGACCATATGCGCATCCACGATGGCCAACTTTGGGTCCTTAAAGTGCCGCACTAGGTGAGAGATCGTAGAAGGGGTTAGGATGACATTGGCATCTGTAATCAGATAAACATGCTCAGTAGACTCAGGCTCCTGGATATTGGCCTCTCTAGCGAGGAAGTTGATTACCCCAGGTTTCCCTTGCCGATCCGTGAAAGGAAAAAAGTGTAAGTAATCAAAAGTTTCACGGTAGCGTTCAATAATGCTGTTGGTCTTGTCCGTAGAGCAATCGGAACCTAGAAAAATTCTGAGCTTTTCTTTCGGATAGTCCTGCGCCAGTAAACTCTCCAATTTTTGAGCTACTACCTTTTCTTCATTGTACAAGGCCATCAACACGGATACCTGTGGCCAATCATCACTAGCTTGATAAACCACTCCATGCGGTTGTTTACCTCGGCCTAACCACTCCAGTAGTAGTGGATAAAACAAATAAGTATGCAGGATAAAAAAGAGGCTACTCCAAAATATAATCTGCAAAAGAACCATCCCATACATCTTTAAGTTCCGCCTTTCCGACGGAAAGTGCCTATTCTACGATTGGGCATTCTTTGGATAAACCCAAAACCAATGGCAGCAAACGGTTGAATTAAACCTATCAAACCGATAGGCAAAAATGGTTCATTTCAATGAAAAAAGGAAGTTTGAAAGGCTAGGACTTTATAGTGCGCCCACCATGAGTTCTTGGTATCTCTTCATAAGAGCCCGAACGGTTACCTCGCTATCATAGTGTTTGTTGGCAAAATCTTGAGCATCTTCCCCCATCTGCCGCAGTTTCTCCAATGGTAATTGCTGACAATAATGAAGCTGTTCAATGAATTCCTCAGGGGTATCGGCTACTAAAACCTGTCTGCGGTGTTTCGCAGGTATTCCTTCCAGTCCTAATCTGGTGGAAATTACTACCTTACCCAAAGCCATCCCTTCCAGGATTTTGGCCCGCATTCCGCTACCCGATAATAGTGGAACGACCATCACGCTGTGCTGATTGATGAAGTCAGTTGCATCCGGAACTTCACCATGCACCTTAATATCTTTATTGCGTATGTTCAATAGCCAGTCCGGTGTATTTCTCCCTGCCACATGCAATTTCACGCCTGGCATCTTCTTGTTAGCCTTTGGCCAAACCTTCTCCAAAAACCACTTAATGCCCTCTTGGTTAGGCATCCAATCTAAAGACCCTATAAAGCTAACCGATAATGGTTGTTGATAACTGCTGTAATCAGGAAGATATTGATCCATATCCAGACCAATAGGTGTTACAATGCCTTGCTTTTTGAATCCTAGAGATCTGAAAGTATTGAGATCTCTTTGTGTGATGGCCACTAGCAGGTCATAATAGGACAGCTGAGCTAACTCGTATTCCTTTAACTTCTTGGTAAGATGTGTGAGGTACCATTTCTTAAGGAAGAAGGAGGTATTCTCTGTTATTCGTTGCCATATCTCATGCTCTACGTTGTGGGCTCGCATGGCTATGGGCACTTCGGTATATTGGCGAATTAAAGGAATATAGGGAGCTAAATATGGTGTTTCTAGCTGAATGACGTCATAGTCATTGTTACGTAGAAGTTGCGCTAGTTTATCTTTATAGGCAAGTGAGATAAAACGAGTAATGTGGTAAGAATCAGGAGAGAATAAGTTGATAAGCGCATCAAGAGGCTTCACTCTATTGTCTACTTTGACGGTGTAGATATTCTCGTAGTGTTTCAGTGCAGCGGGCCTGGTTCTCGTTTCTGAGAAGAAGTGCTTGGTAGTGTTCATAGCCAAAAGGGTGATGTCGCACCCCTGGTCACATAGGGCTTTACTTAAGCTGTTTACTGCAATCGATTCCCCATCTTTGAGTGGATAGGGAAACTTTTTGCAGAGTTGAAGTACTTTCATGCAAATTGTTTTAGGGCACACTTTCTCCATTCCCCCGATGGGGCTAAGGAAGCTGCCTTTTACGAATCAAAAGACTCGAAAAAAAGTTTCCACAAGATTTTTATTGATCTATACCCAGCTTAAGATGATTATTCTTCTGTTTCTTTTTGGTTATTTCTGGGGGTATATATTGTTCTCACGATTAACATCAATCATTCGGATGGACGGATCAATTTCGATCTTCTCGATCTTGTCCTGCGCCACTGGCAAATTAAACGAATATTCCGGATGTGTCCAAGGCCAATCTTCAATTACCTTCTGCTCAATTGCAGAATCTTCCTGTGGCTTATTCCCACGCATTATACGTAGTGGTATATTATACAGCTCTTTAGTGCCATCTTTATAGGAAATCACTACATCAAGTGGCATTGGCATATATCCAATTTTTTCTAGGCTTACTCTAGTTTGGCCTCCCATTTCTTCCACACTTTTCACTCCATAATCAACCACATGCGTGGTATTGACCATATATTCTCGGTACCAATCCAGCTCTAAACCTGAGGCCTTCTCAGCAATCCGAACAAAATCATTGTCATTCGGATGCTTAAATTTCCAGGTCTCAAAATAGTCTAACAAAGTCTTTGCCAAAGCTTTTTCTCCAATAATGTAACCCAACTGACTCAGAAACAAACGGCCCTTGGTGTAGGCCCCGGTACCATAGGCACTGTTGGTCATATAATGGTCGGAGTGCGTACTCAAAGGCTCCTCGATTCCACTCTTGGCAAAGTTGGCAAAGTTTCGAGTTGAACCCGCGTGAGGATTCTCGCTAACACGCCCGCGAAGCATGCCTTCTTCTCTTAAAAAATTTGTGATCTCCGCCGAAGCATAAGAGGTGAACCCCTCATCCATCCAAGCATAGAGACTTTCGTTGGTTCCTAAGATCATCTGATACCAAGAGTGCATCAGCTCATGTATAGAAACCCCAACTAGACTTGGGAAGGAGCGTTCTCCTGTAATCAAAGTCGCCATGGGATATTCCATACCACCATCTCCGCCCTGAATAAAAGAGTATTGCTTGTAGGGATATTGTCCAAAATGTTCATTGATGTAATCAAAAGCTCGATCCATCACCTTTGGCAAATTGGCCCAATTCTCCTCTGTATTGTCATTTTTCTGATAGAAAAAATGAAGGACTGTTCCATCTTTTCTAACCAGTTTATCATGTGTATAGTCTGGGTCAGCCGCCCACAAGAAATCGTGAACGTTAGGCGCTACAAAGTGCCAACTCAACTTCTTCCCCTTCCGCTTCACCTTGGTACCTTCTGCCTCAAAACCATAACCTATTTCTTCTGGGTTCTGCAGATAACCAGTGGCAGCCACTAGATAATCTCTGTCGATATTGATGGTTACATCAAAATCGCCCCAAACGCCATGAAATTCTCTCCCAATATAGGGGTTGGCGTGCCAGCCCTGATAGTCGTATTCACATAATTTAGGATACCATTGCGCCATACTATACGAGATGCCCTCGGCATTGTTCCTACCCGACCGACGGATCTGCACAGGTACCTGAGATTGGAAGGTCATTTCCAGGACCGTACTGCTATTGGGCTGAATAGGTTCGGCCAACTGTACTTCCAAAATCGTACCCGCCATTTCAAATTCTACGGGTTTACCATCCTGCTTTAGGCTGGAAACCTGATGATATCCGATCTGATTATTCTTCAACTTGCTGATCCTAGAACCGACTCTAGGGTCTGGGTCTGGCATATTTCGCGACCGAACATCCATCATACTTCCCGGCTGAAAAGCATTAAAGTACAAGTGATAGAAGACACGATCTAAAACTTCTGGGGAATTATTGTGGTAAGTAATGGTTTGTTGTCCTTTGAACTGATGTGACTTCACGTCAAAGTCAACATTCATCGTATACTCAACCTTCTGCTGCCAGCGATCTGCTTGAGCTGAAACCGTTTGAACGAGAAACCCACAAAGGAACAGGGTCACTGAGAGTAATTTGAAAAACTTCATATAATAACAATTTGGCCAGCAGGGCTTTACCTGAGGTTTTAAAGCTTTTGGATTGCGGCCGCTAAACTACAAATAATATTTTGGTTATTTTTGTGCCGAATCATCTATATCCTCAACACATGAAGAAGAATTTGAAACTGCAGACCGGCCTCATAATTGGGATGACTTTATTGGCTGCATTAAGCCGCTTAATTCCTCACCCTCCTAACTTCACCCCACTCGGGGCAATGGCCTTATTTGGCGCTGCTTACTTCTCTAAAAAACACCTAGCCTTCTTGATTCCTTTGGCTGCCTGGTGGATCAGTGATATTCTACTTAACAATCTTGTCTATGCCAAACTATATCCAGAGATTTACCAAGGTTTTTCCTGGATGGGCAACCCAGTAATCTATATCTGTCTTGGTCTCATCGTACTGATAGGTTGGGCACTTTTGAAGAAGGTAAATACCGTTCGAGTAATTGGAACAGCCACCTTAGCGGCGGTAGTGTTCTTCTTGGTAACCAATTTCAACTCCATGCTCACTAGTCCATTGTATACTAAGGACTTTAACGGATTACTGGAAAGCTATATTGCTGGCATCCCATTTTTCCGAAATACCTTGGTAGGAAATCTGGTCTATAGCGCTATTTTATTTGGTATATATGAGTGGTTTTTGGCCCGGAGAGGAGTTTCAAAGGCTACAACCGTCGCATAATTATAAGTGCAACAGGTGGTAATGGGAAATGTTCCCAAATAAACCTTCTCAAGTTTTAACTGAGAAGGTTTATTTTTTTTCTTCTGATATGGATTTCGGCTCTTCGGTGTTGTTCTTCTTTTCCTCCGGATACTCAATGCGTACATGATGTACGGATTTCATCACCTGCTTAAATACTGCCCTACAAGCTTCCAATTCTCTGAAATTCATTTCCGAATTCTCAAACTGTCCTCTGGTAATCTTGCCCTCGATAACTTTATCAATTAGCTTAAAGAGTTCCTCTTCGGTAGGGTTTTTCAAGCTCTTGCAAGCCGCCTCCACACTGTCAGCCATCATCAGGATCGTTTCCTCCTTGGATTTGGGCAGCGGTCCTGGATAAACAAAGAGCGTCTCATCAAAATTGTGTTCGGGATTTGCAGCTAAATGTTTTCTATAGAAGTACTCTACTCGGGTAGTCCCGTGATGAGATTTAATGAAATCGATTAGTACCTTGGGTAATTTGGCCTTATTAGCCATTTTCACGCCTTCTGTAACGTGGGCAATTATAATCTTGGCACTTTCTAGTGCATTGATATCGTCGTGTGGATTTTTCCCACTTTGATTTTCAATGTAATAGGCCGGTTGCTCTGTTTTTCCAATGTCATGATACAGGGCTGCTACCTTGATCAATAAAGGATCAGCCCCTACCCTTCTAGCCGCAGCTTCAGAGAGATTGGCGACTTGCAAAGAATGTTGCAAAGTTCCAGGTGCCTTCAGCGCTAGTTCCTGGAGTAATGGCTTGTTTAGATCCGATAGCTCCATCAAAGTGAGTGGGGAGGTAAAGAAGCCAAAGACACGCTCCAGCAAAGGAACCAAGGGGAAAGCAAGCAAAGTAAAAATCACGTTAAAGAACAGCCAGGAATAGACGGACCAGTCGATGGTCTGCAATCCTCCTTCTTGAATTAGAGAAAGTCCCAAATAGCCTAGTCCGTAACTGAGAAATAGAAACAACATGGAATAAAAGAATCGGGACCAATCTTGCGTGTTGATTTTTCCCAGCAGTACTACTATCCCCGCCAATATGAGTAGAAAAGTAAATTCGTAGCCAAGGGAAGAGAGAAAACTAGCAATCAGGACGGCGATGATGTGCGTAAACAGTGCTAGTTGCTCATTGTAGAAGGTATTGATCACGATCGGAATGATGCAGAACGGAATTAGGTAGGCACTAAGTCCTCCAATTTGTTCCACCAAGTACACCAAATAGCTAAACACTACCAGCCAGACAAAGAAGAAGAGTAGCTCGCCTAAATTGTGATAGACCTTCGTAGCATATATTTGAAGATATAGTAAGAAGACCCCAAGGATAATACTGGTCAGCAGGAAGTAACCTGCAAAAACAACCCAATGGGATTTCTTCTCCGTCAATTCTTCTTCGTAAGCTCTCTTATAGGAAGTCAATTTTTGATAAATCAAATCCGTCACGATTCCATCTCTGGGGATAATCAGTTCTCCCTTCATCACCATGCCTCTGGTACCAGAAATCTCAGCCAAGAGGTCTGCTCTGAATTTCTGCGTCAAGGTGTCATTAAAGAATAAATTTGCTTGAACATTTTGTTGCAGAATGGGGAAAAGAAACTCAGGTTCGGTCAGAGGGCTATAGGGTAAGGAATCACTTAGGAGGTTTTTGGCAGTACTGAGCGTATAGAGGTTACCAAGGGTTTGTAGGTAAGTGGTGTTGCCCTTGACGATATTGACTACAAAATCATTTCCCTTTTGCTGGTAGGAAGTATCCAATTCTATGATCCCCCTATCGTAAATCTTATTGAGCAACTGCTCTCCATATTTCAAATAATCGTTGGGGCGCCGTTTGACGTCTTTAAAAAGGTCTCCATCTAAGGCTTCCTGCTTTAGCTGATTAAAGGACGCTTCAAAATTTGACTTAGCCAATTTAGCCACCTCGGGATCTTCCGAAAAGTAGGGTGTGAAATTGGCATCCAGCGCTGCTTGTTCCTGTTTGAGTTCTTCCGCTGTTTTGAGAATAGCAAAATCAAATGGAGCATATAGATCGTCGTATCGCCAGGATTGCCTCGGCTCAAATTCGTATTTGAACTTAACATTGTTGGGAAAGAGAAAACTAATGAAGGCCACCACTGCGCCCACCATCAAATAACGGAGTAGCCCTGTCCATCTAGACCTATCTTTTATTGCCGGCTTGTCTTCCATTCGTTGGATTCTTCAAATTTAATGTATCAAAGCGGCTCTATTTCTTCCGGGGTTCCCATTTTCGTTCCTCCACGCCTAAATCATGTCCCACCTTCCTTGACACTACAAATAGGTAGTCTGATAGTCGGTTAAGATACCGAATAATTATATCTGCCACAACTTCTTGCTGTGCTAAAGCTACGACCAAACGCTCTGCTCTTCGGCAAATAGTTCTGGCCACATGAGCGTGAGACACAGCCGGGTGCCCGCCCGGTAGGATGAAGTGCTTTAGTTCTGGCAAATCGGCATCCATTCGGTCCATTGCTGTTTCTAAAGCCATTACGTCCTCATCGGTAACATCTGGCACCGCATTCTCCTTCTTCGGTTCAGAGGCTAGATTGGCGCCAATCACAAAAAGTAAATCTTGAATATTCTTCAACTCCTGGTTCAAGTCTTCTGACTCCACATAGTCGCTCAGCAAGCCAATAAAAGCATTAAGCTCATCGACCGTCCCGTAAGCCTCAATCCGATCGTGAAATTTGGGCAATCGGCGTCCTCCAAACAATCCTGTCTCTCCCTTATCCCCAGTTTTAGTATATATCTTAAAAGCCATTCTCTTTTTACTCGTAAAGATGAAAAAAAATACCCTTTCCTACTTGCAATGAGCGGGAAAGGGTCGTCCACAATAATATTTTCAAAAAATTCCTATTATTTGATATTGTAGCGGTGAGTTGGATCGGCCGCTCTAACCACGTTCTCATTTTTCTTATCGCTTTCCACCAATCCATCTCGCAGGCGAATGATTCGATGAGCATGATCCGCAATATCCGGTTCGTGTGTTACCAGGATGACTGTATTTCCGCCTGACTGGATTTTTTCGAAGATCTCCATAATCTCGATGGAAGTCTTCGTATCCAAGTTACCCGTAGGCTCATCCGCCAGAATGATCGAAGGATCATTAACCAAGGCGCGTGCAATGGCTACCCTTTGGCGCTGACCACCAGAAAGCTCATTGGGTTTGTGATCCACCCGATCTCCAAGCCCCACCTGAGTCAAAACATCACGGGCTCTATCCAATCTCGCTGACTTGCTGACCCCTCCATAAACCAATGGCAAAGCCACATTTTCTAGAGCAGTAAGTCGAGGCAAAAGATTAAACGTCTGGAATACAAAGCCAATTTCCTTATTCCGAACCTCAGCCAATGCACCGTCCGTCATGGTACTAACATTGGTGCCATTCAGGATGTAGTCCCCTGCAGAAGGAGTATCCAGGCATCCCAAAAGATTCATCAAAGTAGACTTTCCAGAACCAGAAGGCCCCATCAGCGCTACATATTCGTTCTTATGAATATCGAGCGTAATGGATTTGAGCGCGTGCACCTGGGTGGTTCCCATGATGTAGGTCTTCTTGAGTTCACTAACAGAGATAATGGAGTCCATATTAATTCTTTATAAGATTCTCGGGTGATGATTCCGTTGTAAATCGATTTTTCCTCATCAAATGCTATGGGCGAGGATCACTTCAAATCGATAACTTTTGGCACTTCAAAGTACTCCCCATTTTGCTGTGGCGCATTTTTCAAGCCCTTAGAACGATCCAATTGATGCTTAACCTCATCTTCTCGCAAAACATTTTGAGCTTCACTTACATAAACGAGTGGTTCAACTTCTGCTGTATCCAACTCATTCAGTTTTTCCACCATCCCCAAAATATTATTGAGATCCTTTTGAATGCCTTTGCGTTCTTCCTCGGATAGCTCTAAACGAGCCAAATGCTCCAACCGTGAAATTAGTTTTTCATCTATATTCATAACAAATAAATCGAAGTTCGTTACAAAATCATCGGCCAAGGTAGTGATTTGATCATTTCAAGGGCAATCTATCTGCCTAAAAAATTCAGGAATTCCAGCATAAATTTTATTTTCGTGGCCGTCAGTCTCATTCTAACTTTACGGCAACTCACCTACTGCATCAAAAGACCTGTACCACAAGCTGGGGATTAGCTGGGAAGTAACTATAGATTCATATACTTTCCTTTAAGTCCTTCCCATGCTAGGTACCGGAGCTGCAATAGGATTAAGTTGCTTCCATATGATAACGAAAACAATGTCAACGCCAAAGGTCAAGCATATAGCCATCGCAGGAAATATCGGAGCAGGTAAAACTACACTCTGCACGCAATTGGGGAAGAACTTCGGTTGGGATGTACACTATGAGTCGGCGGATAATAATCCTTACCTAAGCGACTTCTATGTGGACATGCAACGCTGGTCTTTCAACCTACAGGTATATTTCCTCAATAGTCGATATCAGCAAATATTGAAGATATTGGATGGGGACAAAACGGTAATCCAGGATCGGACGATCTATGAGGATGCCTACATCTTTGCGCCCAACTTGCATGATATGGGCCTGATGCCTAGCCGGGATTTTCAGAACTACTTTGAGTTGTTCAAGACGATGTCTTCACAGATTCAGCCGCCAGATCTGCTGATCTACCTGAAAGCGAGCATTCCTACCCTGGTTTCCCATATTCAGGCCAGAGGGAGAGATTACGAGGGAAATATGAGCTTGGATTATCTGAAGAGATTAAATGAGCGATATGAAAACTGGATCGACACTTACAAGGAAGGGCGTCTTCTAGTGATAAGCGTTGATGACCTGGACTTCAAGAACAATCCAGAAGATTTAGGTAAAGTGGTGGATTTGGTTCGTGCGGAGTTACACGGACTCTTCTAAGGATTTCTGAAAGATCATTAATATAGCAGAACCGTCTGGCAAAATGCTACGGCCTCAATAGGTTTTCTTCATCTTCGGCTGACTTCTCAGCCTCTACTTCCCAACCCAACCATTCCGTTACTGGCTCCGGTAACCATTGAGCTAATTTGGAATAGGCATCATCATTCATGAAAGCACCAATCGCGACAACATGAAAAAGAACGGTAAACAAAAAAGCTTTTGCCCGGTTAATTCTTGCGGCTCGTTTAAATTTGCGGTTTTGCATAATCCAGTTCCATTTGATGATTTGAACAAGTGAGTGCTTGATCTTATTATCAGAACGAGAACTTTCATTAGCGTATTTTTCAGCACACTGTTAAAAAAAATATAAGATGTTGCAGCAGATCCTGGCAGAATTAGCAGAAACCAATACCCAGTTGGTAGCTGTATCAAAGACCAAGCCGGTTGAACAAATCTTGGAAATGTATCAACAGGGCCAGCGCATCTTCGGAGAGAATCGTGTCCAGGAACTTGTTGAAAAGCAAGCAGCACTGCCCAGTGACATTGAGTGGCATGCCATTGGGCACCTACAAACCAATAAGGTGAAGTACATCAGTTCATTTGTAAGCTTGATCCATTCCGTGGATAGTTTAAAGCTTTTGGCTGAAATCGATAAACAGGCGCTGAGGAATGAGCGAGTCATCGACTGCTTGTTACAAATCAAGATAGCCGCGGAAGACTCAAAATTTGGCTTAGGTTTGGCAGAAGCAGAGGCTTTGCTCAGCAGTGATCGCTTTACTCAAATGGAGAATATTCGGATCGTAGGCGTGATGGGTATGGCCACGTTCACGGATGAGGAACTGCAAGTCCGCGGCGAATTCAAGCATTTAAAGGAATGTTTTGATCACTTGAAGGCCCAATACTTCGCTGAGGTAAATCACTTCAAGGAAATATCGATGGGCATGTCCGGCGACTATCACCTTGCGCAGGAGGAAGGCAGTACGATGGTGCGCATTGGGAGCCTTTTGTTTGGCGCCCGTTAATCTAGTAGCAATAGTTTCTTGGTGGCCAATTGTGCTCCAATTTTAATGCGAACCCAATAGACACCACTGGGGTATCCGACCAAAGACATATCCGCTGTCTTTACCTGTGACTGGCCTATATGTATTCTTTGACCATTCGCTGCAAAAATCTCCCATTGCCAATCCACGAAACCTTCCTCTTGAAGTGTAATTTGAAAATGATCTCGACCTGGATTAGGCGCGATTTGCCACTGGAGGTCTGGTAATTTAGGCTCGCCTGTGGTGGATACATTCAGGAAGGGTGCATATGGTGTTTCCCATAACTCGATCCCACCTCGCTTATTTCCTACTATGAGATTCAAATACTGATCTCCCCCAATATTAGCTAGTCCAACCGTTGCCTCTGTTCCGACGTCTATTCCAGGCACCTCTCCGAGTAAGGTGAAATTCCCCGCAAGGTTTCCTTGAATATCACCATAGCGCTCAACCGTACCAATTCTATTTCCGACAAATAGCTGCCATTCCTCATCCACTTGGGTTAGGAACGGGCTACTGTAACCGGAGAAGGCTAATCCATCCGTAGGTGCAACCACTCCTCCCCAAACCATCTGATTGGGTGCTTGGCTCGGATCCGCGGTAAAGACGGGGTTCGTTGCGGTTCCTTGATTCTGGAAATAGTTGATATTACCACTCTGTTCTCCAATTAGAATATCCAGGAGTTGATCCCCATTCACATCTACTAATTGCGGACGACTATTAAAGCCAACATCAATCTCCATGTATCCATATTGCACACTGGCAAAACTCATAGGTTGGCCTTCTCCAGCGATATTCTCCGCATAGAACAGCTGACCATTAATCTCGCCAATCAAAGCATCTAGGTCATTGTCTCCATCCAGATCTCCAAATGTGGGAGAGAAATCCGTAGCCGCTTGGCTAAACTGGTTCAAGGAAAATAGATCTTGCTCTCGCAACTCAAAAACTGGAAGGTCATTGGTTCCTGTGTTTTCGAAATAGAATACCCGTGCGTTTTTCGCACCCAGCGGTTCATAAAACGTACCATTACCCACCACGATATCCATTACGTTATCTTGATTCAGGTCCACAAAACAGGGGTAGCTATTCTCCCCCAAGTCCACCATATCTGAAACCAGCCAATCCTTACGAACCAGCCCAAAGTCTCCACTCCCCTCTCCTACTCCACGGCTATATTGCCACAATACCTCTTTGCTTTCTCCTCCTGCATCCACATTGGGCGCTACCATAATTTCTTCCACCCCATCATTATTAATATCCAAATAAAAGGCAGCAGGAAACACTGCCAAATCTACACTTTGGTCATCACTGGGGAAAGCCGGATCTTGTGTACCCATCCAAGCCGTTCCACAATCCCCTTCATTAGTGAGATAATTCAAAGCATCGAATGAGACATCCCCCAGAATTAATTCTCGATCTCCATCACCATCTGCATCAAAAGTCAGCAGCGTGGAGCCCGTATGGCGCACTTCAACAGGTGTACTCGTGAATTCGGGGCTGAAGCAATCGTTCGGCCCAGCAGAAAGATCCACTTGATTGGAGTTCCCACTTTCAAACAAGCCTCCCCAACATCTCTCCTGGAGATTGAACAAGAGCGTATCTTTTCCGAAGCCTCGCTCGATAGATTGATTTTCATATAGCTCAATATACCCTCCCGTAGAATTGAAGGTTAGAATATCGAGATCACCATCACAGTCCATATCATCAATGGCCGGGTAGTCAATATTACTGATAAAGATGGGGAGATCGTTGCCGCTACTAGGCGAGAAATAAATGACATTCAAGGGACGATCAAACTCAATCAAATCAAAATGGATCTTCCCATCCCTTATACTCCCCTTATACGCTACAATTCCGTTTAGTTGGAGGTTGGGGAAACTAAAGAGATCCATCACCCCATCTTCATTAAAATCTCGTAGTAGCATCCAGTTAATCACTTGTGGGAAGCCCTCCAAATATTCCGGTGCAAACCGATAGCTACTTTGTCCAGCTATACCCTCATTGATAAAAGTGAGCTGTTTGTTGCCAGATCGATCAAAGACATGAAGATCTAGTATCCCATCGGCATCTAAATCCACCGCTGACAACTGTGGGGAATTGAGTCCGCCTACCAATGGCATGGGAAAAGTCTTACCCGATGCATCCTTGAAGACAAGGTCCCAAGGCTGCAGTGTTTGGCCTGGGACGGAAATTGGGCAAAAAAAGACCCACAGTAGTCCTAACTTCAACACATTCAAGGCCTTTACCCTCAGGTTTTTTATCGGAAAAAGCGAGTTCTCCTCCAAGGGTTTCATTTTATTTTTTATCATTACGTATTAAATCTCTTTTTCTACATCTACCGCAAAAGAAACCTCTCACAAGCTTTGAAAGTATATAAAGGGGTAAAAATAACCGGAATTGTCATTCATATAGCCATTGCCGGACTTTAAAAAACTACTGATGAGAAATCATTCTTTGCTAAGCTTCATCCTTCTCCTTTTTTTCAGCACCGCCCTATGGAGCCAACAAGACACTAGTAGCAATATTCGCCTCGTACCCGATCAAGAACGGAAACAAGTGCGGATACAAGCGTACGATTTGATCGTGGTAGATGATGATATTGTATTCAACGCTAGTGGTTTGGACGGAGAAGGAGAGATTAGCATCAATGGTGAATCTTCAACCATTGTTTTTAACAAAGGAAGAGGGCAGTTGGATCGGCAGGTAGACGTAGCGGGTGAATTGTTGTTGTTACATCCACCAGATGGCGACTACCAGCTTTATCATGCTTCCAAACGTTCGAATGGAAGTGTCCGTTTGCGAAAGATTCCGATGTGGCTCTCTGTTTTACCTCCGCTAATTGCTATCGTCTTAGCCTTGATTTTCAAGGAGGTAGTGGTTTCGCTTTTTGTCGGAATTTGGGTCGGGGCCTTTATTGCAGGAGGTATGCGTTTAGAGTCGCTGTACTACTTCGTACTTAGTTTCCTTCAAGTTATTGAGAAATATATCATTGGGGCACTGAACGATGGCGGGCACTTATCGGTCATTATCTTCTCCTTGTTGATTGGAGGTATGGTAGCGATCATCTCGCGAAATGGTGGGATGGCAGGTGTTGTCAAGTCTTTATCTAAATATGCCCGTTCTCCTAGGAGTGCCCAGGCGATCACCTGGCTCTTAGGTGTGGCCATCTTTTTTGACGATTACGCCAATACTTTGATCGTGGGTAATACCATGCGTTCTGTTACGGATAAATTCAAAATATCTCGAGAAAAACTAGCCTACATTGTTGATAGTACTGCCGCTCCCGTGGCTGCAGTCGCCTTCATCACCACCTGGATCGGGGCAGAACTCGGTTACATTGATGATGGTATAAGTCAAATTGCAGCTTTCGAAAATACTACTCCTTACTCCATATTCATTAGTTCTTTAAAGTACTCCTTCTATCCGATTTTGACCCTCTCATTCATTTTGATGGTGGTCTATTTGAAAAGAGATTTCGGCCCCATGTTGAAGGCCGAGCAGCGTGCTAGAACTACAGGTAAGGTTTCTTCTAGTGCTAGTGAGGTGGCCGGACATGAAGAGGAGTTGGAAAACTTAGATCCTGTACCGAACGCTCCATTGAAATGGTACAATGCTGTGGTTCCCGTAAGTGTAGTGATCTTGATGACCATATTCGGTTTGATTGATACTGGCATCAGCAGTTGTTATTCCTCCTTGATCGATGAGGGCGTTAACAACCTATCGGCTTCCTGGGGGTCAGTCTGGTCTAATCTAGGGGCATTAACCCCAAACCCCGATGGTGGCTTCTTTATGAAATTGGGTGTATTGATTGGTGCAGCTGACTCATATGTGGCGCTTCTTTGGGCTTCGCTTTCTGGAGTATTGGTTGCCATTATCATGACCCTTTCGGGGCGTATCATGAAGTTGGCCGATACAATCAGTACCATGACGACAGGTTTCAAGACCATGTTGCCGGCCTTAATCATTTTGACCCTGGCTTGGTCCCTAGCTACTACTACAGAGGAATTACATACGGCAACCTTCCTTACTTCCGTACTGCAGGATAGCATCAATCCGTATTTAATGCCTGTCCTAATATTTGTGCTTTCGGCTTTGATTGCCTTCTCGACTGGGTCCAGTTGGAGTACCATGGCAATTCTATATCCCATCGCCATACCTACCACCTGGGCGATCTGTCAAGCACAAGGGATTGCGGACGAACATTCAACTGAGCTCCTCTTCAATGTGATCTCAGTGGTTTTGGCAGCCTCTGTGTTAGGGGATCATTGCTCACCGATATCGGACACGACCATCCTGAGCTCGCTGGCCTCCAACTGTAACCACATCGATCACGTTCGGACACAGTTGCCTTATGCCCTGGTGGTTGGAGGAGTTAGTGCATTGGCAGGTGGCATCTCTACAGCTTTAGGTGGGGGTTGGCTGATCTGCTTTATGCTCTTGATTGTTAGTTTACTATCGCTATTCCTTTTCCTATGGCGATTTGGTACTAAGGTGGATGAGTAAGCGCTAGATGGGACTTTGCTGCAACTGCTTAATTTTCTTGAGTAGCTTCATCATTTTCAAATTGAAGCCCGAGTTTACGTTGAAGAAGCTGTCGTTGATCATTAACCACTCCTTGCTCCGCACTACAGACTTGATATTGCTGTAAGCGACCTGTTGTGGTTTTTCCAAATGAGCCTTCCAGTACAAAGCATTTTCAGTCAGCGCAAAGCCTTCCTTGCAGGACCCGAACAAACTTTGATCACAGATCAGCAAGATTTTTTCCTTGGGAGCTGGAAAAAGAAAGGACTTAGAGGCATTCTTCAATTTATCCATTGGCATGATCAGAAAATCAGTATAGACGACCTCCTTTTCGTGCGCGAAATCCAGATAATCCAAGGCCATCTGGAATAGATTCAAGGCAGGCCAGGTAGCATCTTGATAACGCAAAATAGCCTCTGGTATAGGAAGTGGATTTAAGTCTTTGCAGTGTCGAATTAGGAAATAGTCTAACAATTCACTATTGAATTTTTCGATCCAATAGTCTATGGCCTGTTGATCTATCAAACCTTCGGCATGAGATTGTTCGATCTTATCAGCGATACCTCCGGCTCTTCTGTGCAAAAGATCTCGAAAACCGGATTCATAAACTCTTTCTGCATATCTGGCATATTCGCCCCCGCTCATCTCCTCTTTGATCCTGATTCGCAGAGCTGGAAAGAATTGATCGATAATGCGCTGCGTGAGATCCGCACCAGGTTCCAACACTACCTGTTCTTGCTCCCTTATTTCAGGTTGGGGGGCTCCACAATTGAAACAGAACTTAGCCTCCAAGGGTAGTTCTGTGCCGCACTCCTGGCATTTTTTCATATCGTCTTTTCTGCAATGAAGCTTAAAAGTAAATATTTTCGGAAGTAAAAAGAAGAGGCTTAGAACAAGTACCATTATTCCTTGTTCAAGCTGTAGAAAATCAGCGGCCGTTTCCCCAAGAACCGAATGCCAACCACAAACAGATTGACCAAGGATCAAGACATCATAGCATCACCCATTGCAGAACATCCAAAACGCTTCGATATGAGCCAAACACCAGAAGAGACGAGATATGATGAGTATCAAAACTTTGCGTTTCATCCGCATAACATCTACTTGATGCTCCTACTCTTTAGTCTTACTGTACTTTTTCTGGCCTTGAGTGCCGCTTTTGTATATACCAGAGTACAAAATGGACTTCCTCCGGTGAAATTACCCTGGTTGTTTGCCTTTAACACCGTTATTCTTATCGGAAGCAGTTGGGCCATGCTACAAGCTAAAAAAGCCTACTTGGCCGATCTTACGGAACGCTATCAAGGCATGCTGATCTTGACGATTGTCCTGTCTCTAATTTTCATGGCCGCTCAAGGTCTCGCTTGGTATCAGCTCTTTGACCAACAGATATTCCTTAGCTCTGATCCCTCTGCTGGTTACTTGTACGTGATTTCTGCCTTACACTTTGCCCACGTGATAGGAGGACTCCCCTTCCTTGGGTTATTCCTTTGGCGCGCCTATAAGTATATGAAAGAACCGGTAAGTGTACTCGTCTATTTTTCTGATCCAGAAAAACGTTTGCGTTTGCGCCTCTTGACAATCTATTGGCACTTCCTCGATATTCTATGGATCTATCTCGTGATCTTCTTTTATGTAAATTATCTTATCCAGTAGAAATCCAACAAATCTTATCTATTTCTTGATTAGTGAAAGTGTGTTCTTAGCGACATCTTGCAGTGAAGGTTCTTAAGCCTATGTTAAATGCGGATTGATCTTAATAACAAGACAGGAATCCTTCATAAATTTGTACTTTAGCACGCGGAAGATGGGGGTTAGTCGGCCCTTCGACGGGTACCTACTTTACCATTTTCCTGCCAAAAACTTTAGCTATTCATAAATTCCATTTGGACATGAAAAATCTATATACTCTAATCCTATTTGTTGCGCTGATCTTTACGCAATGGTCCTGCGCTCCTTCCGGTCAAACTGTGGAAGGATCACTAACTAATGCGCAGAACCTTCAGGTATTCCTAGATCAGGTTGTGATGGGCAAAGCAAATAGTGTGATTGGTAAGACTGACCTAGACGCCAATGGCAATTTTGCCATGAATTTTGAAACACCACTTGCTCCCGGTATCTACAATTTCCGGATTGGAGCAAAACGAGTAAACCTTTTCTTCGATGGAAGCGAGAAAAAAGTAACCATTACTGGAGATCTCAATACAATTCAGCAATACAATTTTACGGTATCGGGTTCAAGTTCCTCACAGGCCTTAGCTCAGATCATGAATGGCTTGGTCAATAGACAGTACCAAGCAGATGATATCGAAAACTTTATTGATACCGTATCAAATCCTTTGTTGGGCGCATTTGTAGCCTACAAGGCTTTGGGAGGAAACCCTGACTTCTTGGATTTGCAGAAGAAAGCTCAGGCCAGGTTGGTTGCTGATATGCCTAACGACGCCAATACGGTTGAATACGGTAAATACCTCGCGCAAGTTGAAAGACAGCTACAGGCAAAAATGGCTAACCAGAAAGTTAGAGTAGGACAGCCTGCTCCAGATATTGCGCTGAAGAGCCCTAGTGGAAAAGAATATAGCTTGGCGGATCTGAAGGGGAATATTGTCCTTTTAGACTTCTGGGCGAGCTGGTGCGGACCTTGCCGTCGTGAAAACCCTCATGTAGTTAAAGTATACGAGAAGTATAAAAAGCAGGGGTTCACCGTCTTTAGCGTTTCTCTAGATGGCGTTGACACGAGGAGCCGCAGTCGTGTACAATCGGAAGACCAAGTCAACCAATTGCTAGAACGTTCCAAAGATCGTTGGGTAAATGCCATTGCTCAAGATGGACTAGCCTGGGAGTATCACGTATCGGATCTAAAGAAATGGGAGTCACTTCCAGCAGCCACCTACGGTGTTCGAAGTATTCCTAGAACTTTCATGATTGATCGAGATGGAAATATTGCCGCATTGAACCTCCGTGGCGCGCAGCAGATCGAAAGAGAATTGGTCAAAATTCTAGAAAAGGACGGATCACTTAAAGGCTAAGTCATCTATCCTTTATACAATAGCCAAGCCCTAAAAAGGGCTTGGCTATTGTCCATTTTCCCCTGTCTCCTACCTCTACCCTATTCCCCACTGTGCACAAATTATACCGGTTGCGACGGCCGCATTTAGGGACTCCGCGCCACCTTGTGGATGTCTTGGAATGGTAAGCTGATGGGTCAGATATGGTAAATTACTTTGCGAAATTCCTCTGCTTTCATTCCCAATCACGATGAGACCAGCAGCCGGCTTAGATAGCTCAGCAATAGGCTGTCCACCCAAGACCATCCCAAAAATGGAAAGTTCCGGGACCAATGCAGGTATGGCTGACAAATCCAAGGCATGTACCTGTACCCGTAAAAAAGCGCCCATAGAAGCTTGAATCACTTTAGGGTTGGTCCAGGCAGCACTGGTAGGAGAACAAAAAACGTAAGGGATTCCAAACCAATCAGCTATCCGCATAATCGTCCCAAAGTTCCCCGGATCTCTGATATCATCTAAGTATAGACTTAATGAACTGTTAATTTTGTCAGGCGAATAGCGGAAAGTGGGCATGCGAACAATAACTAACACCTGATTGGGCGTCTTAAGCGTTGAAATTCGCTCCAAGTCAGTACCGGAAACAGCATGTACAGGAATATCGTATAAACGAAGAATATCCTCATGCTTAGTAAGCCAGTTTTCGTCAGCGTAAAGGCCTTCTATTTGGAAGTTAGAGGAGGCTAGTAATTCACGCACTATTTTATCACCTTCAACAATAAAATTATTATACTTTTGTCGAAACTTCTTGAGGTGCAGTGACTTTACGTATTTAATCTCATTTTTCGAAAGAGCCATCCTCGCTTGATATTCAGAAAGTTAAATAATGTATAGAATCGCAAAATACACAATTCAATCTATACTCTTACTGTTCCTATTGGCTTCCTGTGGCACTGCCAAATACCTCGGCGAGGATGAGTATTTGCTAAAGGGAAATACAGTAGTTTTCCAGCCTAAGTACAAGATCAAGGATAAGCGTACCGTCAATTACGAGCTGAGTCTTCTGCACAAACAAAAGCCCAACGGAAAGTTCTTCTTCGTTTTTCCTAGAGAATGGTTTTATTTGCGCAGTGCTGATGCTGGAGATACCACTCAGCTCGATCGATTCCAGCGAAACTCTATTGGGGAAGCACCAACGATCTTTGACGAAAGCCTAGTCGAGGAAACCAAGTTGGACATGGAAAAGTATTTGAAGCGAAAAGGCTTTTATCGCGTGACTATTGATGTTCCGGCTCCTCGAATAAAGAAGAAAAAAGTATACGTTACTTACTACATAAATTCCGGCCCTCAATTCCAAATTGATAGTGTGTTTTTTGAAAGCCCGGATCCCTTGGTCGATTCGATTCTCCATACCATCAAGGAAGATAGCTACCTGAAACCCGGTGAAGTCCTTGACCTTGATTTGTTCACCAAGGATAAGCAGCGGATTTCCAAATACATGAACAACCACGGGTTTGCAGATCTATACAGCTACCACTTTGATCAATTGGAGGTGGATACAAGCTTAGAGACCGGAAAAGCGAATATATACCTTAACCTTCTCCCTCCTTTTGGGGATACAGTACATCAGCAGTATAGCGTTGGGGCTATTGAGATCCATACTGATTTCGATCCAGCGCTGAGCAATAGTAGTCGAATGGACACCATTATTGGTGGTTATCGATTCTTTTTTGGGAATCGAGGAAATGATATTCGTCCTAAGACGATTATACAGGCCATGTACTTGAGGCCAGGAGAACTGTTCAGTCAAGAAAATTTTGACAAATCCAACAAGAATCTTTCGGATCTGGGCACCTATCGTTTTGTACGGATACGCCAAGACATAGATAGTATTCGCAAGAACGTGATCAATTTCAGGGTAGAATTAACTCCAGATTACAAAATGGAACTGGGGGCTGATTTTGAACTGAATTACACGAATCGATCCAATTCCTCCGTGAGTAATCCTAACTTATTGGGGATTTCGCGACTATTTAGGGGGATGGAAGATTCTAAATAGCATCCCAACGGGTAAGAACACAAAACTACTAGGAGATGATTATTATGAAGTAATGGAGGAGGATGCCCGAACCAGGATTTCAGCCAGCTACAATTACATTCTACTTCTTGATTGGTATCAGTACAACTTCTTCAATGCCTCCTATGGATATGATTTGCAGCGTAGTAGTAGTAAACGCTATATCATCGACCATGTAGGTATTGACCTGCTGCTTCCCAATACTCGACCACAATTTGATACCGTTTTAGCCACCAATGACTTCTTGCAAAGAAGTTTTGGTCAACAACTATTCGTTAGCCTTCTTTTCCGACAATTGAGTTACGTAAACACGGGTACTCCCAATAGACTCAATGGTCGTCGAAATATAAGTTTTTCCTTTGAGGTAGCTGGTGCAGAGATATGGGCTGCCAACGAGCTGTACAACGCCTTTCGAGATTCAGCCACCATATTTAGGCTCAATAACACCATTGACTTTTCTCAGTATCTAAAGTTTGATCTGGATTATCGGAGATATTTTGACATTAACTCCAAACAGTTGATTGCAGGTCGAATAAACTTTGGTATTGCCGCTCCATTCGGTTACACCTCAGATGTTCCATACGTGAAGCAATTCTTTGCTGGCGGTTCCTATAGCCTGCGAGCTTGGTTTCCTCGCGAACTGGGTCCAGGTGGATTTCTTGACCCCTTGACGGTAGAAGAGCGCCTGCAAAATTCCACCCGCTTTTATCAAACCGGAGATCTAAAACTGATCTTCAACTTAGAATATCGATTTGATATTTTTTGGATGCTAAAAGGGGCGCTATTTCTGGACGGAGGAAATGTCTGGACACTGAGGCATGATCCTTCTCGTTGCGGCTCTCAATTCCTCTTCCGAAGACAGACCTTTTCGGACTGCACTTCGGCGGGCGCAGACCCAGTCAATGATCCTTTCTACAAGCAAATTGCTTTGGGAGGGGGAATGGGTATTCGATTCGACTTCACTTACGTTATTCTAGGTTTGGATATGGGGATAAAGCTTCGTAATCCTTTTCCAGGTGAAAGGGCAATGGATGGGATCGCACGAGAAAGGAGTTATTGGGTAGACCTACAGAAGTTCCAATTCAAAGATATCGCCTTCAATCTAGTCCTGGGTTACCCCTTTTAATTATAATCTGCTCTTCCCTATGATGGATTTACTTGAACATCGTCCGCCTTCCATACTTACTGCAAATGGGGCAAGTATATGGGTCATGGCCACGGGCTGGACAGTATTGACGTCCAAAAAATATGATCTGTAAATGCAGCTTATTCCAACTCTCTCTGGGAAAAAGG
>ENA-UENX01000063-UENX01000063.1-marine-metagenome-genome-assembly--contig:-NODE-63-length-52661-cov-3.845063_pt1 | contig 52661 bp, 42 predicted proteins | sample MGYA00237875_ERZ529327 | MGnify/ENA primary metagenome ERZ529327 (study PRJEB26372, sample SAMN05368347) | marine metagenome | biome: cultured habitat; feature: ocean water; material: water; isolation... | reverse complement strand
GCTAATCCGTGCAGAGGACCAGCCAATGCATTCATTCCTGCTCCAAAAGCTAGGTAAGGATCACTAAGTGTCGATCCAACCAAGTGTGTGGTATGCGCAGAAGCATTCCCCCCTTCATGATCAGCGTGGATAGTTAGATACAAGCGCATTAAGCTCTTAAAGTCATCATGATCCGATACGCCAAGCATGTGGGCATAGTTGGCTGCCCAATCCAAAGAGAAGTCAGGAGCGATATGATCTCCATTGTGGTAAGAACGACGGTAAATATATGCTGCAACGCGAGGTAGGCGTGCAATGAGATTCATTGCGTCTTCATAAGTCGGATCCCAGTATTCCGTTTTCTTGATGCCTTCTCCATATCTTCTTGAGAAACAGCTCTCCGTTTGCATCGAAGCGATCGCAACGGTAAACTGAGTCATTGGATGCGTATCAGCAGGCAAGCTATCGATCGTTTTGAAAGTATGCTCGGGTACATTGCTTCTATGTCGCCATTGCTCTGTCAACCATGCCACTTCTTCCTCAGTAGGTATCTCTCCTACCAGCATCAGCCAAAATAGTCCTTCGGGTAAGGGTTCCTTACCACCTGGAATTTTTGGCAACAATTCCTTTAGTTCAGGGATAGAATATCCTCTAAATCGGATGCCTTCAATCGGATCCAGTTGTGATGTTTCCCAAACCATCATCTTGATGCCACGGGCACCGCCAAAGACTTGGCTCAAAATTACCTCATCAACTTTTTGCGTACCATGCTCTTTTAATAAGGCCCTCATCTCCGTCCGAAGGGCGCTCGCTTTTTCGTTGAACTTTTGCTTTAAGGGATCCATTAACAGTATTGTATTATTTAATTGTGTTTTGAAAAGTCTGACCTTTCTTCAGTCAGTGTTCTATTCATACAATAACTGAAAAAGGAGATTTGTTTTAATCCAACTTAATTGGTCAGGGATTTCCCTCTGGAAAGGGGCATAAATATACCAATTTTAACCTATCTCAAGTACGATCAGGGCATTCTTTGGACGGTAGCGGGGACTTATTTTAAGCATTTTGACTTGCTCAGGAAGGAATTTCCTCCTTTTCTGTCGTGCGCAAGATTTTTCGTAGGATTTTCAGGCTAGATCTTACCAAAGTCTTAACCGTTCCCAAAGGCATATGGCAGCTTTCGGCGGTTTCACTTTGTGTGTACCCTTTGATGTAAATGAAGTGCATCACCTTTCGCTGCCGTGCGCTGAGATAAACAAATAGATTTTCAACACCCAGGGTATCTACTTTCAAGGTACTAGAATGTAGCTGGGCTATTTCTTGCCAGTCGGCTTGTCCGGTGGCATGGTGTTTCCAAACTCGCATATCCTTGGAACGCAGTCGGTCAATGGCCATGTTTTTGGCAATCTTGGACATCCAGGTGAAAAGCCGCCCCTTGTAGGTATCATAGCGATCAATTTGTTGCCAGATGGTAACGAATACATCCTGGAGGACCTCTTCTGCCATTACGTCCACCTTGACAATCCTTAAAATTAGGCGATAAAGTGCCAAATGATAGTGGGTGTGTAAATAATCCATTCCACTCTGCTCTCTTAGCTTGATCAATTGAACAAGGGAAGATTCCGACATGGCATCTTGAGCAGGTTTCAAACATTCATCTTTAGGTGTAGGCATGGTTACTGGCTTATAAGCAGTTTAACTTTCAGCTCGAGAACATCCAATGGCAAGCTCGCTTGGCATTGCTCTATTAATTCCCCATGCTGAAAGACCAGTAAACTCGGTAGATATGCAATATTGAAAGTAGAGAGAATCATAGAAAATGGAGCAACTTCTAGATGATAACAAGTTATCTGATGTGGATAGCGGTCTTCTAAAATCTGTAGTCGTTGCCGAAGCAGGTAGCTAGATCCCAAGGCCTCTTTTCCTAAACTAATCAGGATAAGTAATTCCGATTTTAATACGAGTTCCTCTAATTGTTCCTCTCGCAATGAGGTCATATCATCTCGAGCTTAATGGTGATTAAATGCTTTTAACCAGGCAAGCGAGATGCCAAAAAACGGAGGACAACAAAAACAGATTTAACTAATTAAATATCAGTACTTTACAAACTCAATTGAATATGTAAAGACTAGGGGAGCGAAAAAGAAAATTCCGAAATATCAGAAAAGCCTTACATATCAAAAATTTGAGTTCTATGAATTCCAAACTTTCTAAGGCGAGAATCTAGGGTCTTGGGATTAATCCCCAGGATAAGGGCAGCACCCTGTTTGCCACTTACTCTTCCTTTTGTATGTGCTAGCACTTCAAGGATGTACTCTTTTTCTCTTTCTTCCAGCGTTTGAAACTGTTTGGCCTTTGCCTTGATACTAGACTTGGAAAACCAATTCCCTATTTCTAGTTTATTTCCGGTACTCAAAATAACGGCTCTTTCGATGATATTTTCCAACTCCCGAATATTTCCGGGCCAGTCATAGTCTCCCAAATCCTGCAGCAGCTTTTGGGAAACGGTCGTAATCTCTTTACCGGCTTTGGCACTATACTTTTTGACAAAATGTTGTACTAGGTGCGGGATATCTTCCTTCCTATCACGCAAAGGAAGACTTACCAGCGGAAATACATTTAAGCGATAAAAAAGATCTGCTCTGAACTCCCCATTGTTCACCGCCTGCTCCAAGTCCCGATTGGTAGCAGCAATTACTCTCACATCGAGTTTAAAAGTTCTGGGATTCCCCAGTCGCTCAAACTCCCCTTCCTGCAAAACACGTAGTAATTTGGCCTGTAATTCAACCGGGAGTTCTCCCACCTCATCTAAAAAGATCGTCCCTTTATTCGCCAGCTCAAACCGTCCCACTTTACGACTATGAGCACCAGTAAAAGCACCACGTTCGTGCCCAAATAACTCGCTTTCAATAATGTTTGCTGGTAGATTGGCACAATTTACCTTGACCAATGGTCGCTCTCTGCGCTTACTAAGGTTGTGCACAGCTCGAGCCAAAAGTTCTTTCCCCGTCCCCGACTCCCCGGTGATTAATACTGTAGAACTCGTAGCAGCTACTTGTTCTACTTGCCTTAGCACGGCCTTATAATTCTTGCTAATGCTTATGATTTCATCAAAGTTATTGGCCAGCTTGATCTCTTCCTGCAGGTAGATATTTTCTTCTTCCAATTGGTTTTTAAGCGACTCGATCTCCTTCAATGCCGTTTCCAATTTCTGTTCCTTCTTCAGTTGCTCTGTAATATCACGAACGATACTACACCTAAACTCTTCGCCATCAAATTCAAAAATATTGTTGGTGATCTCCACGGGGAAAGTAGTGCCATCTTTTCTAGTATGCTCCGTGCGAAAGATATAAACACGATCCTCCTTGGTTTTAGACCAGTACTTTTGTGACTTCTTTTTTGAAAACCCCGGATTAATATCCTTGCCAGACATCCCCTTTAATTCCGCTGGAGTATATCCTAAATTGTGGCTAGCCGCCTTATTGACTCGGATGAAGTTGGCATCTTTATCAATCCAAAAAATCCCATCAGAAATGCTTTCAATCGTAAAATCCGAAAAGCGGAGTGATTTATCTGCCTTTTTTCGGTCGGAAATATCAAGAATAGTACCTACCAGGTGAGTGAGTTCTTTTTCCGCATTATGGAAAGGTTGGCCGGTGGCATGCACATATTTAATAGCACCTTCAGTAGTATTGATTGTGCAATCGATGCTGTAGGCCTTACCGGTGACAATAGCTTTGTAGATCTGGTTCTCAACGAACTGGCGTTCTTCTTCCGAAGCATAGTGCAAGATCTCTTCCATTTTAGGCGGAGATTGATCCAGTTCTAGGTTGTAGATCCGATATACCTCCTCCGACCAGCTCACTTTGTCGGCTTTAATGTCATACTGCCAGATCCCTAGTCCAGCTATCCCTTGAGCTTGTTTCAACAGTTGATTATCCTGTTTCAACGCTCGCAATTGAAGTTGCAATTCCTGAATCTGATCTTGTAGAGCTTGGATTTGAGAAGAGGAGTCTTGGTGTTGCATGCTGCGACCTTTGGCTTTTAATGGATCTTCTCCAAATGTAAGCATTCATTAGGAAAAGAAAGCCAAGGGCAGGCCCTGTACTGCTCATGGATTGAACGCATTTCAGTAGATGGAGATTCAACTACCTCATTCCATCTTAGGACCAATCTTATAAAAGGAAAGGCTATTTTTCCAGTTTCAGGAGTGCCAATTCTACTTCTTCTTGACTTGCGCCCTTCATCTTTTTACGGAGGGCTCTTTCGGCTAATCGACGATCTTCTTGTTGCTTTTCTAGAAGACTCAGCTGTCTATCGGTAAGAATAACTTTTAGTTTACCTTCAAGGTATTCCCTAAGCGCTCTTTTCTTGGCTAGATAGGCATTAGGGTTTGAATCTTTCAAAGCAGCAATCTGGTCCATGTTTTCCATTTGCACTTCTACCACCTTTCTCACCTTAAGCTGCTGAGCATCGCTGAGATTATACTGTGCAGTCAACTCTGCGGTAGCTAAGGTTACCTGCTCAATACGCTTACTATCCTGGGCATTGCCAGCTATCAAAATGGAAGCAAAGAAAACGCAGAATATTACTTTTTTCATAAAAGATTTTTTGGATACCTGATGACACGTTTGTAGGACAGGGATGTTGATCAGGCCCTATTACTTTGAACAAATTAGCAGACAAGCTACCCAAAGCAGCTATCTGTTTAACGCTAAGTTACACTTTTTGCGTATTTTCTTTAGATTGTCTCCTGTAAATCCAGACCTTTGTCATTCGGATGCCATGGTGGTTTGCCACTTGCTATTTCGAGTAGCTCCAGTAAGATTTAAAACTGTTTAGCATGCTTATCGTAAAGGATATTTTGGTCAGCGATGATATCATAGAGCAGCAATTTGTCTGCAACCTCGAAGCCTGTAAAGGCGCCTGCTGCTGGGAAGGTGACTGGGGAGCCCCTCTTGAAGAAGCGGAATTGAAAACCTTAGAAGAAATAGAGGAGCTAGTTGTCCCATACCTAAGCGAGGAATCCATCCAAGTTTTAAGAGAGAAAGGACCTTATACCTATTATGAAGAGCCTCAAGAATATGGCACCAGCCTACTCAAGAATGGGGCCTGTGTTTACATGATTTATGATGATCAAGGAATAGCTAAATGTGGTATTGAACAGGCCTACCTTGACCAGAAGATCTCCTTTAAAAAGCCGATATCCTGCCACCTGTATCCGATTCGAGTCAACCAGAATGAAGAGGTTGGATTTCAAGCCCTAAATTATGACCGTTGGGATATCTGTTCAGCGGCCTGTCAATTGGGGAAAAAGGTACAGCTTCCTTTGTATAAATTCGTTAAGGATGCCATCGTACGAAAATATGGAGAAGCATTCTATGAAGAATTGGACAAGATTGCCCAATTCGTAAATGGTCAAGCGGAAGACGATAAGTAGCGATGTTTTTGTTGGCAACCAGTCCTAGCCTCACAACTTCTAAACATTATGTACACTTCCAATTAATGTCTTCGCATCACCCTAGTCAAGACAAGGACCAAAAGAGTGTGATTCCCCTCCCAATCCCCCGTAAACATTGAATTTTCGCTGTAAATATTGCAATAAATCAAAATGTTACTTACCTTTGATGTACTGAAAAATTAAAACACTTCCTGAACGCACACCGTTTTAAAGTCATTCCCAAATCGATTATTCCTTTATCTCCGGAATTATAGCAACTTATATCTTGGGAAAGACCTCCCCCCTCTTATAATTAGTATCTCATTTAGTAAAATGGATAGATGTCTAGGTATGCTATTTATTTAGCTCTAAGAACAGCTATACCGGCATATTCCAGCTTATTGAATGCTTTCATGCTCGATTTATCGGCATTTACCGCCAAAATTTTGGTTGGCCGATGATACAGCTATGAAGAGGTACTATAAGATGGGTCAGATTACGTCAACTATGATACACTAGCATTAAATCCATAGGCTAATTGGCAAAAGTGGGAAGCTAGAGGTTTGTCAAAATCCAAGATTTCCATCCTGAAGATGCTTGCATGCAGTGGAATTACTTTAGCCCTATTATAAATTGAAGAGAACGGATAATTCCGAAAGACATATAAGAATTCACTCCTTTTGAAGTTGGATTTTGGAAGCCTGGCGGTGGGGACCGTCCAGGCTTACTTTTTTGTACTTAGTCCTTCAATCGAGCGGAAACGAAACACAACAAAAAAGGGCTGTGACTCGATGGTCACAGCCCAAACAATTAAACACCTAAAACCCTATTAACTTTCTTATTTTGACGGTTCACCTTGTTTCAAGGATTCCCGATAAAATGCTTGCTGTTTCTATACATAATACTGTTCGACAAGGCTTTTTGTTGTAATGGCAACCTTTTAAATGGTCACCCAAATGTCAAAATCAGCAGTTGTCGATCAATAGGCTAGTTAAATGACTTGGATTAGCCAATTTCTATGGTTCTTGCCGGCTTTTCTTTAGCCTCTTCTTTCTTAGCTAATTGTAGAGAAAGAACTCCATTTTCATACTTCGCAGTGATGTTGTTAGCATCAATTGTATTGGGAAGATGGAAGGAACGCTTAAAAGTTAAGTAGCTGAATTCTCTTCGGCGATACTTGTTACTTTCCTCCTGCTCTGTTTCTTTACTTGCGCTGATCGTTAAAGTATTCTTCTCTACACTCACATTAAAATCTTCTTTCGTCAATCCAGGAGCAGCCAACTCTATGGCAAAACCATCTTTATTCTCAACGATGTTAACGGCAGGTTTGGAGTTCACCAAACTGTCACGACCTACTGTAGTACTGATGTCTTTAAAAAAGTCATCAAAAACGCGATCAAATGTAGGCCAAGTTGTTGCTGCAGGTTTGAATCTTACCAAGTTCATGCTTTATTCTTTTTGTGTTATTTAAAAACCTTAAGTGAAATTTGTAATTGAAATACACCACCCCTAGATCAATACTCGTACCAACACAAAAAAGAAGCAAACTTAATGACATTTTGTCATTAATCATAAAAAACAGGTGACAAAATGTCATTTTTGACTTAAAAAGTATTCCCTCACAATGACAAAAACGGCAGTATACGCCCCAAAAATATTTACCTTCGGCCCATGAATCTGGTAGATCTGTTAATTGGGGGCATATTGGCCTTCATCATGCTTAGTGTCGGCATGTCGCTCAACTGGAAAGATTTCAAAGATACTTTCGCTAACCCAAAGGCTTATCTGGGTGGATTATTCCTGCAAATCTTGGTTTTACCCAGTATCGCTTTTCTGATTGCAACCCTTGCTCCACTACCCCTGGCCTTTAAGCTTGGCATTATTGTTCTCTCCACCTGTCCAGGCGGAACCACCTCCAACTTTGTAACCTATTTACTGAATGCCAACGCGGCTTTATCGATCTGCCTAACGGTGACCAACAGCTTCATCGCTCTTTTTTCCATCCCATTTATCGTCAACCTAGGTTTACAGCATTTCTATGGAACCTCAACCGATATGGTGCTCCCTGTATGGGATACGATCCAACAAATTTTCTTAATTATTCTGGTACCGGTTTTTCTCGGAGTCCTTATTCGCCGCTTGCGGCCGGTTTTTGCTGATCGCCTACAAGCTCCACTGAAGTGGATCACACTAATCTTCTTGGCTATTCTCTTCCTAATCAAGTTTCTCGCATCGGAAGGCTCCGGCGGGACGGGCATTACCATGGCTGAGATACAGCAGATTTTACCCTTTTCGGTTCTCGGTAATACGCTAAATCTCTTGGCAGGCTTTAGCCTAGCGTATTTTATCTTAAGATTGAAAAAAAACGATCAGGTAACCTTAGGCGTAGAGGTAGGGATCCAAAATACTTCCTTGGCATTTTTGATCGGTGGCACGCTATTAGGAAATGAAGATGTGCTCAAGCCCGCACTAGTCTACGCTATGTTCACCTTCTTCACTGCCATCATCTACGGATTATTGGTGAAGCCTGAGGAGAGAAGACAACTCATACAATTGATCAGGAAACCGAAAAAATGATTGCTACCGCATTAGCCATATTATTGGGCACAGCAACGGTCGTGCAGCTGCTATACTGGATTATCATTTTTTCCCGACTGGCTTTTTATCAGGAGAAAAAAGAAGAAGGCAGCTCGACTACGGAGCAAGCTCCGGTCTCCGTAATCATCTGTGCTAGAAACGAAGCAGAGAACCTAAAAAAAAATCTTCCCCACATCATAAATCAGAACTACCGTTCCTTTGAAATTATCGTCGTAAATGACGATTCAACGGATGAAACGGAAAAAATAATTTTGGATTTTAAAAAGAAATGTCAGATATTAGAGCTTGTAAATGTGGGAAAAAAGATGTCAGCTGGTAAAAAGGCGGCATTGAAAAAGGGCATAGAAGCTGCCCGCTTTGACATACTAATTCTGACCGACGCCGATTGTCGACCCGCCAGCACCAACTGGCTTTACCATATGCAAAAATCTTTTCGACCAGGAAAAGATATTGTTTTAGGCTACGGTCCGTATGAAAAAGCTAAAAGCCTTCTCAATACAATCATTCGCTTTGAGACTCTAAACACCGCTATCCACTACCTTTCCTTTTCATTCGTGGGATTATCTTATATGGGCGTAGGTCGTAATCTAGCCTACCGTAAATCGCTTTACCAGCGGGTAGGTGGTTTTGATCGACATGCTCATATTGCTTCCGGTGATGACGATTTGTTCATCAACGAGGCAGCCGACGGTGATAACACTACCGTCTCTTTACAACCAGATGCTTGGGTGTATTCTATACCAAAGAACACCTGGCGAGGCTACTATAACCAAAAATCGAGACACTTAACAACAGGAAGCAAGTACAAGCTCCTACATGTGCTGCTGCTGGCAGGGATTCCCGCTAGTTTGATCACGCACTATGTTTGCGGCTTGCTACTACTAACTTATCCTGATTGGGTCTCATTCACAATTTTGAATTACTTGGTGAGAATAGTGGTAGTCTCTATCTTGTATACAGTCATCCTGAAGCGTTTCCATGAACATATCCTCATCCCTTGGATTCCCTTCCTTGATGTTTTACTAGTCATTTACTACCTGCTGTTTTCGCCGATATTATTAATCGGTAGTAAACAAAGGAAATGGAAGTAGCAGTACAACAACCCAAATCAGCTTTATCTAAAAAAGCCTCTGAAGATTACGAATTGGTACAGAAAGCAGTGGCAGGATGCCAAAGATCCTACACTCAATTGATGGAGCGCTACAAAGGGGCCATCTATCATCTAATGTACAAAATGGTGAATGATCGCGAAGATGCCAATGATCTTACGCTGGAAGCATTCGGAAAGGCCTTTACCAAATTGCCTAGTTACGTGCCTAACTTTGCGTTCAGCACTTGGTTATTCCGTATCGCCATCAACAACTGTATCGACTACGTGCGCAAAAAGCGCCTGCACCTATTGTCAATTGACGATCCCGTAGAACCAGAAAGTGATCAAGATTACACTTTGAGCCTTCGCTCTAGTGTCTTGAATCCTGAAGAAATTGTAATTCGCAATCAGCGATTGAAATTGATGCGTTCTGTTGTAAACAGATTGAACGCCAAGTATCGCCTGATGATCGAATTGCGTTACTTTGAAGAATTGAGCTATGACGAAATTGCAACTGAATTGAACATGCCATTAGGCACTGTGAAAGCTCAATTGTTCCGTGCGAAGGAGATGTTGTTTGATCTTCTTCAGAAGCCAGGTGCTAGCGCGCACTTCGAAACAACTCGCAAGAGAAGAGTTTAATTTCGCAACTGCACTGATGAAGTAGGAATAGTCACAGAAGAATGAACAAATCCGGTATTAAGTACGACCTTAAATCGAATCTTTACTCTTCGTCAATTACACCCAAGTAAAATATTGATTATTCCTTCTTCTCAGTTCAAGATAGCCCAAAGTCATCCCTATTCTTCTTATTCGCCGCTTATTGGTAGTCATTCCCTAGCTAGGGAATCTCCGTAAACAACGAATAAAAAGAATTTCAACAGCTTTATCGTTCAATAATGGTATTCCATTTTGAAAAGAATGTGAAGAACCATTTCAAGAACCTCTCCAGGCATACGCTTGGAGAGGTATTTTTTTGCCCACACGAATATAGCACAGCCCTGTATATAGTTGCTTCTGCTAGATGTTGTAATGAGATCGTAGCTCTATAGAAAGCTCAATGCTAGCAATTCAGTCCATTCTCCAAACTACTCCGTAGGTACTGGACTAAAGAAGAGTGTAGCTTTACCGCATTGAAGCGCCAATTCATCTTTATTGATCTTATACGCGGAGGCCCGTTGCAAGTACTTTAGGTATTGACGCTCTATATCTGCATGTTCTGGGCAAAGCATTTTCGTAGCTCCAACCGTCTTTATTAGAACGCTATCCTTCTGCACAGCGGCATCAGCAAAGTATTGATTACAAACAGCCTTTCCACTTAGACGACCATCTGCAAAAGTCGCTGTAATAGTGATATCTTGTGGAAGTTGGCCAGCCGTCCAGCGGCTCAACTGCCAGTCCTGTCCGCTGATATCTAAGGAGGTATTGCGGGGGCAGGCTGTACAAAGGAGGACAAGAAGAATAATGTAAAACCGCATCATGATGGTTTAAGTTGGTAGTGGTATTAGTAAATACTCCAAACTAGAGGCGAATCAAGGCATGGGGAGAAAAGGCGTAATGGTCAGGTGTAAGTCTGAATAGAAAACCTAGGGATTGGCTTCCTGAGGATGTGATTATAAATAAAAGTTCTCCGACAATTTCTTGTGCTTTGCATTGATGCTCATAGCGGTAGGCATAGCTGAATCTATGAGGTAAAGCATTGTAGTCCAGATGATGTCGTAGCACTAAGATAACAAGATAGCAGTAGCACTCAAAATCAAAGAAATCATTTCTAAACTACATATATGAATAAGATGTCTAAACCTCTTATCATCTTGGGGAGCTCTCGAAGTCATGGCAATACGCGAAAGGTGCTCGATCGATTAATTGAGTTACATGCCTGTGATCTAATCGACCTTAACGATTGGCAATTCTCCTATTACGATTACGAGCACAAAAACCGGGATGATGACTTTATCAAGATCATCGACCAGCTACTGAACTATGACATAGTAATATTTGCTTCTCCAATATATTGGTATTCCATGAGTGGAGTTATGAAAACCTTTTTCGATAGAATCTCTGATTTACTGAAAATCAGAAAAGAAAAGGGAAGACAGCTACGAGGCAAAACCATGTTGGCCATTAGTTGTAATGGAGACCAAGAAGACTACCCCAGTTTTGCCGCACCCTTTGAGCTATCGGCAGATTATCTAGGCATGAACTATGCCGGCTACTATCACGCCTGGATAGAAAACGGCGAAATAGCCCCAGCAACTGAAATTAAACTGAAGCAATTAGCTGCCGACTTGGTCTCATTACAATCTCGGCAAGAAACAGAATCGAGTAAATCTTGATTTTTCTGTAAATTGGACTGATCTACTTTAGTGCTGGACTCATTAATTCTACAGTTTAGGGAACTGTTCTGAATTACAATATGTTGAGAATTCCGTCATGCCTCAAAAAACGCATTCTTTACCCTCCTTTTTATCTGATCTCTTCTCACATGGGGAGATAGTCGTCGCTAATCGACTGGAAGCATTCACCAGAGCAGAAGAGGCTGAGGCTCAACTTCTCTTGGAAGAACTTCATTCCGAAGAACAACTCAATACGCCCAAAGCAGCTATTGCTTTTGATCCTGCAGCAGCGCTATGGTCGGCTAAGTTCTTGTATCGAGCAGTACAGATCACCTTGCTCCGAGCATTAGATGAGGATACTATCAAGAAAGAGCTTAGGTTGTACCCTGGGACAATTACGCCAGCTAGCATTTGCTCTGCAGATCTTTGTTTGCGTTACGTGGGGGATCTATTTAAGTTAACCAAGGGGTTAGCACCAGGAGATATCTTATTGGACTATTTCAAGAAGTTAGCGCTTCAATGGCCGTATTCAGCCATTGGCTGGGCTTCTCTACCTAACAAAGAACAGCTTTTTGAAATCTTGAAGCATGAGGGACTACGGCTCCTATTTCTTGAGCGTCTCCTCGACAAGAAAGCTTATTCAGACATCAAAAAACTACAATTAATGCCCTGGATTCACGCCCTAGCGGGCCTTTACCCTAAAGAACTTCTTCCAGAGGTATTTAACCACTTAGAGAATGAAAACAATTGACCGATTAAATACAGTCCTACACCACCTCAAAAACACCTTCGTAGGTAAGGACGAAATCATTGACCTGATGGGGATTGCCTTAGTAGCCCGAGAAAACCTATTCATGCTAGGCCCTCCCGGTACCGCCAAAAGTGCAATGGTAAGATCCCTTGCCAAACTGCTGGATGGTAAGACCTTTGAGTACCTCCTAACCCGATTTACTGAACCTAACGAACTCTTTGGCCCCTTTGATATTCGCAAACTTCGAGAAGGTGAACTCTTAACCAATACCGAAGGGATGCTTCCTGAGGCCAACTTGATTTTTTTGGATGAATTGCTTAATGCCAATAGTGCCATTTTGAATAGTTTGCTAATGGTGTTAAATGAACGGATCTTCCGAAGAGGTAAGGAGACCAAGGATCTTCCAGCGCTGATGATCGTCGGGGCCAGTAACCACCTCCCAGAAGATGACGCTCTACAAGCCCTATTTGATCGCTTTTTGATTCGGGTTAGGTGTGAAAATGTGGCCCCGGACCTACTAAGTCATGTTTTGGATGCTGGTTGGAAATTGGAGCAGAAGAAAACCACTGCGGTAGAAGGTATCAGCGCAAACGAAATTCTTTCCATCCAAGAACAAATCGGAAAAGTGAATTTAGAGGGGATCAAAAAGCCTTATCTCGCCCTAATTCAGCAGTTGCGCAATGCCGGGGTTAAGGTTTCTGACCGTCGTGCCGTGAAGATTCAGCGCTTAATCGCTGCTAGTGCCCTTCTATGCCACAGAGAGGAAGCGATTTTGTCGGATACCTGGGTAATGCGGTATATATGGGATACCGAAGAGCAAGAAGAGATCATCGCAGGTATAGTTAACGGCTTAGTTGAAGAGGATCAAGCAGTAGATCAACATCCGAGAGCATCAAAAAGTAATCTTCCTGATCCCGATGAGATCTTTAAGGAAGTTAATGAGCTACAAAATCAATGGAATCTGACATCTACTACCCCAGCTGAACGAGTACAAATAAAAGACAGACTGCGCTACTTGAATGGACGTTCAGAATGGATTAGTAATGATAGTCAGCGTCAATATGTGCAAGTACCGATCACAGCATTGTGGCAGAAGATTTTACAACATGAAAACCCCAATTAAGCCTCGTGTCAACACTCGTATTACATATTGAAAAAAGGTATCGCAAACATCTTGGCAATATTCGGGCTATTTCAAATTGCTGGATTGCAGAGGATGAGGAGAAGATATGGCTGAAGTCAGAAACCGGAGGAGGAGCGCCCCCTTTAGCCATTCAGCAACTGCCGGCTATGGGACGCTTTCGGGTCAATCAGAACGGAAACTTGTTTCCCTTAGAAGGTCTCACTCCTGTTGCTAAAATGCCAGACCTCAATTGGTTGCCTGTGGCGTCGTTTATAGAGGTTGAATTGCCAATCGCAGCTTTACCTGCAGAAACTACCGAGCGGGTTTCCGTTAAACTCACTCGTTCTACGACAATGAAAGAGGCTAATTTTCTGCTTCTCCCTTGGAATCTTTGGCAGGAATATGCCCTAGCGACCTCCAACATTCGACTTAAGCCATTGACTTTCGCCGTCTCTGAGCAAGGAGAGGTCGTCGTGTATGGAAAGCCCTTACCCCCTTTGCCTGGACAGCTTTTCTGGCAAACAGAACAAATACTATTGCCAGCGGGATGGGCATTTGAGTACCCACTTATAGCGGAAATCCTTACTAGTACTTATCTAAAGAAGAAAAATAAGCTACTACTGTATCAACCGGAACGCCTAGCTGAATTGCCCGCCAGAGAGAGCTTTATACAGGCTTCTCGCAGTGCGATTAGAAAAACGGAAGAACATCTCAAAACATTGCCAAGTCCCTAAAACAATGGAAGACGCATTGTCTAAAATAAAAAGCTTCTTTAGAGCTTCTCACCACTATTTCTGGCGTTGGGCAGAAGAGGGAAATGTTGTCGAATGGCAAAATGGAGACACCCTATGTTACCGAGATGACTTATCCCATGTGCTCTGGAATGTAGCAGAAGTGGGATTACCTCCCCTAGGCACAGTACTCCTATTACTGGGCGCTTGCCAAGACCGGTCTTTAGATATCGTTGAAAAGAGCTTGGAGGATTGCATCAATAAGACGGCGATGAAAGAACAAACGAGAGAAACGCTAATTGGGTTCAAAACGACAGCTTTCGAGTTTTTAGAAATCGTCCAATCCCTCCCATTGTCCTTGAGAAAAGGGAACAACCGAATTCATCTATTAAACACTTTAATTAGCAAAGCGCCTATGAAAGTGGGAGCTCCCCAAGCTCAGGAATTAGCGGTTGCCCTCAAAAGTGGACAATATGATCATCTTTTTATTCGCAGTGGAGGCATGATTCTCATGCGGATAATCAGAAATGACTTAACGAACCTTTGCCAGCTATATCATCAGATCCCAGGGAAGGAGGAACTAAAAAATCTATTAGAAACGGGGATTAAAAAAGCCCCGCTTCCCAGTCCATTAGAAAAGGAAGAAATTCCAGTAGATCTATTGACAGCCTTATCGGAAGATCCACGTACACTTGGTTTAGCCCGTCTGAGTAAACAGCTATTAGCAGCCATCCACATTCCAATGCGCACTACGGGAGCTAGTGATTTACCCTTAGGTGGAGTTTCGGATATCACAAATCGGGGAGATTTTGATCGCCTGCTCATCAGTGAATTAGCTCAAGATCAAGATGTACTTAGTGCACGTTTGATCAACAATGAAGCACTGTACCTTCGGAGGGAAGAGCCTCCTAACCAAGCCATGCGTGAGCGAATCGTATTAGTCGATCAAACGATCAGAATGTGGGGTATTCCTCGTATTTTCAGTATTTCAGCAGCCTTGGCCTTGGGACAGAAGAAAAAGGGAATCGCTCAGCAAAGTACCTATGGGCTATCGGGGTCTTCCTTTGAGAAGTTCAATCTCACTACGAGAAATGGCGTTCTTTCAGCGCTAAAACCATTACATCCACACTTGCACTGTGGAGAAGCTTTGGAAAGCATTCAACAGGTTTTACAGAAATCGTCTCCCGAACAAGAAATCATTTTTATTACCGAAGAGGAGGCCTTCCAGCAGGCTGCCCTCCAAGTCCATTTTAACAAGATAAAGGACAAAATAGATTTCGTCTTATTGGTAAGTCGAACAGGAGAATTTAAGTTCTACCAATACTATAAGTCGAACCGAAAGCTTCTAGGGCGTTCACAACTCGATCTAGATCAGCTCTTATTTACTCGTTCTAAGAAACCGATCGTAGACCCGAATCGTCCGGAAACGCTGCCCTATGCCTTGAGGCTAGAGGTCTTCCCGCTATATTTTCCCGCTTTACAATTCAACTATCGGCGAGAATATGCCTTCATGATCCCTGGTCAAACATCTATTCTTTGTATTACACCCGACCATCGAGTACTACTTTGGGGAGGAAGGGATTGGGAAAAAGGTATGGCCGCTAAAGAAATATTGACGAGAATTCAATATGGAGATTACCATTTCGGATATGAAGCCCCCAATACTGTATTCATTCTAGTCCGTCAAGCTAATGAATTGCAGTTATATACCATCAAGTTAGATACCGACCAGGTGCAACATGCCTCCATTGCTCTAGATACGGTCAATTCCTACTTTAGTATAGCATACCGAGATGGATACTTTAAGCTATTCAATTATAACCACGACTACCAAATTGATCCTGCTACCGGCACCTTAGAGAAATTGGAACTGCCTTATCAACGTAAGAATATTTTTCAGGGCCACTTTAGTCCGGCGAATCAATACCAACACAACGCTGCCTCCATTAAATCTATCGCAAATAGTGGATATTCAATCCTCAGCAATATTAAGCGCGTCTACCTAAATGAAACCGGACATCTTTGCTTGAATGACTGGCAGATTACCCTTGTAAATGACCAATTGTGCTTGCAAAAGATAGAACCTAGTCTAGCTAGATTAAAAGAACCTAGAATTAGCTATGGGGGATTCAAAGTCAAAGCCAATGCTAATCTCGTTTTTGCGCTGAAAACCTGGGAGGACGGAAGTCGAGCTTTTGTGGATAAGAGGGGCTTTCTTCATCTTAAGAGCAGCGATCCTGGTATTCCAGAAATCTGTATGGTAACCGCTATCAATATTCCGTTGCCATGCTGGGCTTCTAATGGCTATTACACTGGGAGCCATTCATTTATACCCAAAGTAGCACAGAATAGTATTCTACCTGGAAGGCAATTTTACGAGAAAACCCTAAAGAAATTTATTGAAAAACTAAAGTGAAACTAACGCTAACATATAATAAGGAGAAAAGAGAAAGGACTAGAGCCGTATTCTTGGCAAGTCCAATGGTTACGGATTGGCTCAGTACATTAAGTCAATGGAAAGTGGCTTATCATACGTTGGAATGTTATGCCGTACCGACCAGCCTGTCCTCACCAAGTCCCGCTGGCCTATTTGTCGTCTTCACTAATCAACAGATACCTAAGCTTTCTATTCGGACCACCCCCTATCAATGTATTGCCAATCGACTGTACATTCCCGTCGATGCTGCCATCACTCCGCAAGTCTTACCTGATGAATGGGAGGATCTGCTCCTGTACGATCGGAATTTCTACCATCCTAGGATTGGCCTTGTGGGGTTTAATCTAAAAGATCGAGTCAATTTCAAGGAACGCATAGCTTTACCTGAACTCAGTTCTATCAACTGGGACGCGGCACGCCCAGGACCAAACCCAAGACCCCCACTCACTTCAATTGGATTAAGTGCCCCACCTATTTCTAGCCTGATGGCTAGCTTGAAGTCTGAGATGGATACTCGCCCGCTTGAGGATATCCCTGATGATGGGAAAGACGAAGAAAGTGGACTTAGAAAGGATCTCAATGAGTTTCGGCGCTTTTTACTCAAGAAACTCTTGCAAAACGATCCGTCGAAGAACAAGGACAACCGCAACCAAAGTGGGAATCGATCCAGACGAAATATGAATCGTTATGACAATCCAGGAAGAAGCGGCATAGGAGGTCCTTTATCGAATTTATTCGGAAGAGCAAGTGCATGGCTAAATCAGCGATTGGAAGACCTAGAAAAACATCGAGAAAATGAAATCAATCGGCTTCTCCGGATGCTCGACGAAGATCCAGATCAAGCACTTCGATATTCGATTCCCTTGGATGGGCCATACAAAAATCGAGGAACGGCTCCTCCTTCTTCCCGCCTTGGACAACGCAACACCGACTTTAACCTAGAAAACATCAAAGGAGGGGGCAAGGCTGACTTTTGGAATCTAGATAAGCATTATTTCTCTTTACGGGAGAAATATCAGAAGATGGCCAGAAAACAGCTTGAAGCAGGAGATTACCGAAAGGCCGCATATATCTATGCCCATCTTTTAGGTGATTTTCATTCTGCAGCAAGTGCCTTAAAACAAGGCAAATACTATCGAGAAGCGGCCATCATCTATAAAGAACACCTCAAGAATCTATCCCAAGCAGCCTTGTGCTTGGAAGAGGGAGGTCTCGTACTTGAGGCCATTGAAGTCTACAAGGAGTTAGCGAAAAACGAAAAGGTGGGAGACCTTTACGCCTCTATCGATCAATTTGAAAAGGCCAAACCCTTTTATGAAAAGGCTATGGCTGAGCAGCTGAAATCCGATAACTATCTGGCAGCTTGCCGAATATGCCAGGATAAACTCCATGAATCGGATCGTACCCTTAAGCTATTGCTTGAGGGCTGGAAAACGTCAAAACAAGGGGAGCAATGTTTACTCCGGTATTTCGAACAAATTCAGTGGCAATCCGAAGAGGGCAAGAAAGATGAAGAGGAGATGGAGCAACAACTAAGTTGGGTGTATCAACATCATGTTCCTGATCATAAGCGGAGCGATTTTGTCTCCATTCTAGTTACGCTGAACCGAAAACATCAACAGTTTCCAAATGTGGGTAGAGATATCGCTTATGAAATCATAAGCGAGCAGACTATGATCGGCAAACCAAATCTCTTACCACAACTTCAGCACTTCGTTGATAATGACCCACTATTAAAGCAAGATACTAGTCGCTTCTTACATCAAAAGGAGGCTCCAGTCCCCTTAGTAAAGAATAAAACTAACACCTTTTATCTTGACCCAAAGGTGAAGTGGAAAACAGCGCTAGCTTTGCCTCATTCTTTGATCGTTGTAGGAACAAAAGCCAAAGAATTGATCATTGCCAGAGCCAATTGGGAAGGGAAGGTGCAATACGCCGGAACCCGTATTCAATTGCCAGAAAGCAATGAGCTCTACTTTGTTGAACCCAACATCTTGGATGCTGACTTTATGTTGCTTAGTAACGAGCCGATTTCTTCAGACCGGATCAGCTTTGAAGGCGGACATTACCATCCTGACTTTCGAAAAGCCATCTCGATTGGCTTTCCAGATTGGCTTCCTAAAGAAGCAGTAAGAGTCGGCCAAATCAAACATCAGAGCCCTTCAGCACTAGTGGTATCAGGTCACAATAATCAGGTGCAATGTATTCATTACACTAGGGAGGGTCAGGTTGCCGCTACCTATGATTGTATGGTAAATGAGCAACCGCTGCTCTGGGAAGGCGACCAGGTAATGAAACCAATGTTTGTCCGAGATAATTATTTCTACACTCATATGGGGCGTAAGGTCTTGCGAATTGCAATGGATGGAGAAACAGAAGTAGTCTCAAGTTCAGAACAACTTCTGTCTCTAGCCATGTCGCCTCCGAGTACAGCCAAACGCTTGGTTTTGCAAAGGCCTACCTACCTCTCATGTTTTCAGCCAAGCTTTCTGAAATTAGATGCGGAGCGCAATATGCTACGCACTAAAGTAGTCCAGCCTAAACACATAAGCTTTCTCGGTAGTAGAAACCTTTTGATTGCAGGAGATACTTCAGGAGAGATCTATGATTTGAAATATCAACGGATTATTCAACGTTTTCCTTCTAAACCCTCCGTGGTTGCCATTACTACGGCAGCCGGGCGTCGCGAATTTGCTTTAGTTCATCAAAATGGGATGATTGAGGTCAAGGAGGCCCCGCACGTTTAGTGATAGGTGATATTAATTTTCGTATCTTCCCCCTGTACTAGCCATTCAATTATGGAAGGACAGCCCTTGGATTCTCCTCCTCAGCAGGAAAGTTGGCCACAACTGGCAGATCATATATGGCAATTGTTTGAGACCCACGGCTCAAGCCGTATGGTCTTCCATCATTTTGCCTTTGCCAAAGCTATGGCGGAGCGAGCAGATGACCTAGCCATAAAACTAGATCTGTCCCCAGCCGAGCGAGAAGCAGTTGAGATCGGAGCGTGGTTTTACACTAGTGGCTACTGGCTACAATACAATAATCCAATCCGTAAGACTAGAGAATTGGTTCAACAGTTTCTAGTAGAGCAGCAAGTACCTGATGAGGTAGGGAGAGCTGTTCTAGAAGGCTTACCTCCTGACGATGCTCCTAAGTCGCCGATTTCCCGGGTCATTAAAGACGCTTACCTTAGTATTGCCTACGGACAAAGTTATCCGCAGCAACATCATCTGCTTCGCCTGGAACGAGAATGGGCCACTGGTCAGCAATATTCGAAACTCGAGTGGGCACAGCAGCAATTGAATGAGTTGCTAAGTATACAATTCAACACGCCGCTAGCCCATCAATTATATGGGCAGAATCTCGCTCAACATATCCTGCTGCAGCAGCAACAAAAGGAGAAGCAAACGGCCCGTAGTGTAACTCCCCTTGGTCAATCTAAAGAAGTAAGCGCTCCTTTCCGCGGTCTAGAGAATGAGGCCACTATCCGGACGATCCAGACCTACTTTCGTACAAATTACAGAAACCATATCCACCTCAGTTCCATCGCGGATGATAAGGCTCGTATCATGATCAGCGCCAATACCATCCTCATTAGTGTACTGATCACTTTGTTATCGTATCGAAACATTGCTGAAACTCAGCCCATGATCCTGCTCCCGGTAGTCTTATTCTTGGTCACAGGCCTTACTTCATTGACCTTTGCTATACTCGCAGCACGCCCTAGAGTAACCTCAGGCCAGGTCGACACCGACGAACCCGTCCCCTCTCCTGATAATGTTGTTTTCTTTGGAAACTTTGTGGAACTGGAGTTAGACCAGTATGAAGTAGCCGTAGATCGAATGTTCCGCGATAGTGAGTCCTTGATCGGGAACATGGCTAGAGATCTTTATTTCCTGGGCAAAGTTCTGGATAAGAAATATCGTTTCTTGAGTGTTTCTTACAACATTTTCCTAGTTGGATTTATAGTTACTGTCATCTCTTTTCTTATTGCACTTTTCGCCTAATCAATAGCAACAAGCCAAATCTCCTTGCGTATTGTACGTGATAGGGAGCGAAGAATAGAAATAGCTCACATGGAGCTACTAGGAGATTAGTATTCCTTTGATTATCATCAAAGTAGAGCCCTATTGTTAAAAAAATGATAATTTGGTTAAATAACTACCCGAAAATCATGGGCTTAAACGTTGTTTGCATGATGATTGATGTTGAAATGAAGCATTTGCAACACTTTTAGTCAATGAGCATTTGATAGTTAGACGTTATCCCCATAAAACAATAGATATGTTAGTCCGAATCCTCAGTACAACCTTATTAACCCTCTTTCTTTTTACCCAATCGTGTTTTGGGCAGAACCAAAATTTGGAGTTTTTAGAATATATCCGCAAGTACCATAAAATTGCTATCGAAGAAATGGAACGAGCAGGTGTACCAGCAAGTATCAAGCTGGCACAGGGGCTGCTTGAATCCAATGCGGGAAGAAGCTACCTCGCGCGGAGAGGCAATAATCATTTCGGTATTAAATGTGGTAGTAATTGGCCTGGAAAAAAAGTATACCGTGAAGATGATGATTATGATGAACGCGGGAAGCTGATCAAGAGTTGCTTCAGAAGTTACAGGTCAGTAGCGGCCTGTTACATTGCTCATTCTGAATTCCTTCGCGATCCAAGAAAAGAAAGTCGATACGGATTTCTATTTCGACTTAGACCAACCGATTATCGCCGTTGGGCGCGGGGGCTAAAGCGAGCGGGATATGCTACCAGTGCAACCTATGCAGAAAAGCTGATCGATTTGATCGATCGCTATGAGCTATACAAGTATGATCGCATGTCTACTTTGGATCTGGATACACCTAGTGATGCCGTTGCTGCAGCCATTCTCAGCACCAATGATGTAAAATACACCATGACCGAAGAGAATGAGACACTAGCTGATATTGCGCGACGAACGGATGTAGCGGTAAGAAATATCCTGAAGTATAACGAAATATATGAAGATTCCGACGAGCCCTTGGCCGAGGGATCACGGGTATATATTCAACCAAAAAGAGGAGCTTTTCGAGGGCGCCAAATATACCATAAGATCAATGATTACAGCGATGATATGGCCAGCATTTCACAACGGTATGGCATCAAGTTATCGAAACTATACAAACGAAATAGAATGAGTCCGGGGACAGAACCCGCTATTGGTGAGGAGATCAAGATCCGCGGTAGAAAGGTAAAGAATACTCCGCGATTGAGAAGGAAAGGAGATGTACCACCACCGCCGCCACCACCTAAGCCGCTACCCAAAGTGGATTCTACCAAGACCAATACAACTCCTCCCTCTAGAGTGGAGGATGGTACACCTCCTGGTAGAGATGAAGGTACATTGCCCGAGATCTCTCCAGAGCCCAATCCTCCAGCACGGGATATACCCTCTGAGCCGATACCAGACAGGCCTACTCAGAAAACAGATCCACCGCTAAATGATACGCCAACTGCACCAAGTATTCCTAAGCCAGTCAAGGAGGAAAAAGATCCTTTGGAAGAAGATGTATTTGGAGAAGACAAATTAAGCCCGGAAGAAGGCCCTTCAGTGCCCAAACCGCCAGCATCGGGTGCGGCTTATCATACAGTAGCCGAAGGGGACACGTTGTGGAACATCAGCCGACGGTATGACACTACGGTAGCAGAACTGAAGAAGCTGAATAAGCTTTCCAATAATAATATCAAGAAGGGGATGCGCCTCCGGGTTAAGTAATCCTAAGATTGCTCTCTCAATTTTTCCCATAGCACAAGAATTGAGAGAGCAATAAAAACCCTAACTTTGAGAAAAATTAAACTATGCAGAGATTTGTACTGCCTATCCTGTTGCTATGTTGTATTCAAATCGGACAAGCACAGGGCTATTACTTTGGACTAAAAGGAGGATTGACCATTGGTACCCAGCAGTGGCAATCATTGGATCGAGATCCCTTGTTTAGATATCATGGAATTGCCTTTGTGGAATCCATTGCCGAGGAAAACTCCTTTGGACTTTTTGCCCAAGCAGGTTTCCATGAAAAAGGAAGTGCCATTCGGAATCGATTATTTCGCAATTCTTTAAATGGAGGTTTCTTTAGAGCCCCGACTTACCAATTTATTTTTAGAAATGCTTCTCTAACGCTAGGCGCCAAGCAGAAATTTGATCTAGGCACCTCGAATAGTAAGTGGTTTTATCTATTAGGCATTAGAGGGGATTATACCCTCAACACCAATCTAGGGGAGTTTAGAGAGTTTATCGAGCGAAATCCCGCTTTTGCGATATTCCCGATCGACGAGCCAGAATTCATCAATGAGATCAATTATGGAGTGACCGTCGGTGGTGGTGTAGAGTTTCCGTTTACCGAATTCATTGGATTGGTTCTTGAATTTACCTTGAATCCAGATTTCTCTTTCCAATACGTACAACCTGCCATACCTAATGTTCAGGATCCTTTCACAGGAACGAATAGAACCATTCCAGAACGCCAAATCCGAAACCTAACCCTTGAAGTCACAGTTGGTTTTAGATTTTTGCGAAAAGTAGAATATATAGATTAATGATTCTTAGAAGTAAAGAGCTAGTCAAAATATATGGCCGCCGTAAAGTGGTAAAAGGTGTATCGATTGAGGTAAACCAAGGAGAGATTGTAGGCCTGCTGGGGCCTAATGGAGCGGGGAAAACCACCACCTTTTATATGGTCGTAGGCTTTATTAAGCCCAATGAAGGGTCGGTCTTCTTGAATGACGAGGAGATCACGGAATTGCCGATGTATCGCCGGGCACAAAATGGCATTGGCTATTTACCGCAAGAACCCTCTGTATTCCGAAAACTTAGTGTGGAAGATAATATTAAGGCAGTGCTAGAAATGACTGACCTTGATCCTCAACAACAGGCTCATCGCCTGGAGGAACTAATTGAAGAGTTTGGATTACATAAGGTACGCAAGAGTCGAGGAGATACCCTTTCGGGTGGAGAACGAAGACGAACGGAAATAGCGCGGGCCCTGGCTACTAGCCCAAATTTCATACTATTAGATGAGCCTTTTGCCGGGATTGATCCAATTGCCGTAGAAGACATCCAGTATATCGTAGCAAAGCTTAAAACTAAAAACATTGGCATCCTGATCACTGACCATAATGTGCAGGAAACGCTGTCCATTACAGATCGTGCCTACTTGATGTTTGAAGGTAATATTCTAAAGGCTGGAACAGCGGAAGAACTTGCTGCTGATGAAATGGTGCGTAAGGTATATCTGGGTAAGAACTTTGAGCTTAGGAAAAAAGTCATTGATGTGGCTCCTGAAGACCCCAATGATGTGCTACAGCGTGAAAATGGGAATGCCTAATGAAAAAGCATCTATTGAAAGCAAAATTATCTTTAGGTTTTAGTGTCTTATTTTTACTCCTCTTCTTCCTTTCGGCCTGTGGAGGGAAGAAAAATAGCGAAGCAAAGGTACGTTTGAGCTCCAACGAGCGAGCCTTGATGGATTCCCTTTACATAAAGCAAATTGAAGTTCTACGTCCACAGTGGGATAGCCTGTGCGAAGCCAGATATGAAGCCTCCGTGGCACAGGCTGTAGATTCACTAATCACAACCCGATTGGAGGAGGAGGTACGATTGAGAGCAAGAATTAAACAGCAACAATGAGATCAAGGGCATTAGCTATCGTATGCATAGGAGTAGGCCTGATTAGCTTTACAGCTTGCGGGGATGATGGAGGAGTGAAGGGCGAACGTATGGCCTATATTGAAAAACAGGTGGAAGAAAGAATTCAAGAATATAAACGAATTCTAGATGAACGTTGCCGAGATGAAGTTTTGGAAGAAGCTAACCGCTTAACGGATTCCATATTACTAGTAAGGGCGCGACTAGAACGGGATTCTTTAGATAAACCGCCTCGACCTGATAAGCCGGATAAACCGGAGGTAAAAACGATTATCGATTCCGTTCCAGTAGCGCCCTTATTTATCGACAGCACTGAGCTTCTAAGAAGCGACAGCAACAGCATTCAATAATTCGGAAGCTCTTACAGATCCTTTCGCAGCTGCCTCTTTCCAGTCTTCCACAAAGCTTCCCAAACCTGCCTTCTGAGCAGCCATCCCTCTGAATAGAAGCAATTCTGAGTCAGAAATTTCGGCTCTTCCCATTGGGCAAGCCAAGCTATCTCCAAATGCTTCTTGTGCTGCTTCGAAATCTTGGATTGACAGATAGGCATTACCAAGATCAAACAACACCTTTCTTCTCCACTGATAATTAGGATTGTCCGTTGTAAACTTACGGCGAGCAAACAGTTTAAGATCCTTAATACCTTCCTCTGTTTCATTTAACTTGAAATGGCACTCCGCTTTTCTTCTTCGGATCTTCCAGTATATTGGCTGCAAAGGAATGGATACTTTAAGGGCGCCCTGAAAATCCGTAATAGCTTGCTGGATTTCATCATTGGCAATATGCACAAAAGCACGCCCAAAATACGCTTCCGCATTGCGAGGGTTGATGTCTATACTCTTACTATAGTCATATAGAGCATCAGAATAGTTGCGCAATCTATAGTTAACGAAACCACGGCGTTCGTAAGCAGTAGAATGCCTTTCGAATTTCTCGATGGCACGGCTTAAGGCAGCTTTAGCTTCAGTTTCCTTTCCATTTTCATTGATCAGTTCCCTTCCTTGTATAAAGGCTCTAACGGCAGACTTATCACTTTCCGGTTCAATTCTAGCTTCGCGCAAAATTTTACCATCCTCTATTAACCAAGCATTTAGGTCCCCCGAGACTGCATATTGAGAGATATTCTTCAGCAGATTAACCGTATTGCGCCAGAACTTATCCTGCACTTGAGCAATATGTCGTGGAATATTTAATGAGGAGTCCTCTTCCGAAAAGATATCTTCAATTTCGAAAATGACTTCAGACTTATAGTAATTCTCTTTTCGATGCTCAAACATCTTGATTACCTGCTGGAAACTACGTGGGGTGCCGAAATCTAGCCTACCCGAAAAAATACTTTTGTAAAAAATCATTGCGCTGCCGTTTTGTAATGGGAACCGAATAAATGTTCATAGCTTCGTTTATTTTCACCATTCGACCAGTCATGTCCTACGCGAACATGGCTATGCGCTGGTCGCCTCTCAATATACAAGCAAGTAACTATAAGAACTGATTGTTCACTTTGGAGGATCCCAAAAGCGAACTTGGTAGTTTTCTCGTTATTTGCCGTAGCTCTTTAGGGTCGATATCAAATGATACCAACTGATAATGTTCAACTTTGTTACCATGCCCCTGACCTTAGAACGATGGATTTCTCCACAGGAGAGATTGGGGCGGTTTGGTATAGGGTTGGCTGTTAAGAATCAAGACTAGATCTCCTGTAAAATGAGACCTATTTGATCAGTAATAGTGGTTTTCCAGAATCTCGTTTGGACGTCTTATTTAACGTTTACTTGGAGGTTTATAGTAGCATGGGATGAAACTATAGGGCAAAGTATTGCCGTGAGTACAAAGATCGCACTTTTTTCTATAAGACACAAATAATACAGACCTAAAAATGCAGAAAACCCGTCATTTTTAGCACTTCCTTAACGCTCTTACCTGTATCTATATCAACGACTTGTGGAAAACCCTGTGGAAAACGCCCTCAGCTTTCCACAAACATTTGTGGAAAACGTGTGGATAACTATTTTTTGAACACGTAAGATTATTACTAGATATCAGGTGTTGATCGTCATTTCAATTATGAACATTCAATAAATGAAAGGATTTTCTTTGGCAAAACCTGGCTAAAAGCTCCAAATTCACCTCTCATATTAATTGTTAGTAAAATTTTTCTCCGCGGAATGTTAATTTATCATAATGTGAACAACTCCTAGGATGGCAAGAAAATCAACATATATAACCCATTGATTACTAAAGTAGAGTAACTAGAAACGCAACTGAATAGAAACAATTCGTAGGATGTTAGGATAAAACTAGCCTTCACTTTGAATTAAAGGCCAAATCGAAGAAAAAAGTAAAAAATCTGAAAAATGCGGCGAAATGGCCTGTTACTGGCTCTTTTAGTACCTATCAGTGCCAAACCTTACATCCTTCTGTACAGTTGGTACAAATGTCAATCTGATCTCGCCCTTGGAAAATCTGATCTCTAAACTTCTGATAAGAAGGTCCCTGCCAAATATTAGAAAAGGCATTCTCCTTTAAATCCCCAAGTCGATGAATGGCATCTTTATCGAAGCAACAAGGTACAACCATTCCATCCCAGGTAATGACACATGAATGCCAAAGTTTCCAGCAGTGGTTCAACAACTGATTCTTGATCGTATAACGACCATCTGTCCCCTGCCGATAACGAGCGAATTTATCAATGGTAGGAATGAGATCATTTCCGAACTCATAATCGTAAACCTGCGCAGTCTTAAGCTTCACTTCATCCACTCCTATTTCATCAGCTAGTTGGTACACCTCATCGATCTGATGCTCATTAGGCCTCACTACAAGAAATTGGAATATAATATGTGGTGTATTCGACTTGAGCTCTCTTTTCCACTTCACAATATTTCGAGCCCCCTGCAAAACCACTTCCAATTTCCCCTGTCGTCGATATTGCTGATAAACCTCTTGTGTTGTTCCATCTACAGAAATAATCAATCGATCTAGACCAGAACGAACCGTAGCCTCTGCATTTTTATCGTTAAGGAAATGTCCATTAGTGGAGGTTATTGTGTAGATCTTACGCTCATGCGCGTATTTGACCATGTCCAAGAAATTCGGGTTGATATAAGGTTCGCCTTGAAAATAGAAGATGAGGTAGAGGAGGTGTCCATGCAATTCGTCGATAGTCTTCCGAAAGAAATCAGCCTTAAGGTTTCCAGTTGGGCGAGAGAAAGCCTTGAGTCCACTAGGGCATTCGGGACACCCTAGATTACAGGCAGTGGTAGGTTCAATAGATATCGTGAAGGGCAAGCCCCATTGCATCGGCTTCTTCAGCCAGCGACTGATATAAAAAGAACTCGTAACTAGGAGCGCATTCCAAAAACGTTTAAAAGTGAATTTCGATATGAAATTGACGGTATCTCGATAGTAGATATTCATGCCCTTCCAAAGGTAAGTGGACTTTTACAAAAGTAAGACTGCCAAGGTTCCATTCACAACACTAGTTTCATCCAAGTTGGGGAATGGATTATTTTTCGTTTTCAATGTTCCTGCGGTTATCTAGTTTAGTCCGTACTGATACAAAAGTCCACCATTACTCGGAGATTACTTCACTTCAAAAGTAATCTTTACGTTTACTCGGAATTTGGAAACTTCTCCATCTTCTACCGTAACACTGTGACTCTGTACAAAGGCAGAACGGATATGCTTAACAGATTCTGACGCTTTCTTGATTGCGTGCTTCGTTGCATCTTCCCAGCTTTTGTCAGATTCAGCCAGTACTTCGATAACTTTCATGATTGCCATCTTGTTCAAGTTTTAATGAAAAAATGTATTTATCTACTGCTTATTAATTTCTGCGGCTATCTGGTCCTTTGAATTCAAGACGCACACTCTCATCTATCTTTGTAACCTTCACTTCTGTCCTACGATTAAAGCTATGCTCCGCTTCCGCACAATCAACACCATCCACACAGTGATTACGAGGATAAGCCTCTCCGTAGCCAAACACCTGAATACGGTGAGATTTGACGCCCTGTCGAAGCAAGAATTCCTTGGCTGATTCTGCCCGCTTCAGGGAAAGCTTTAGGTTATAATCATTTTCTCCTCTGCTGTCTGTATGTGCTCCCAATTCAATTTCCATACTAGGGTAGCGCTTCATCAATTTAGCTAAGGCCTTTAAGTCCCTGGCTTCCCCAGATCGAATGGCTGATTTATTGAAATCATAGTAAATATTATCTAGCACAATCACAGTTCCGACAGAGATCGGCTCTTTCAGTAGGTCGAGTGATTTCACTTTCATACTGATCTCTGCCGCTATATACCTATTCCCTCTAATCCCCTCCGTCGAAACGGAACTGAGTCCTTCATCATACCCCTGTTTGATCACTCGGATGGCAAAGTTGCATCCGATTTCCAAACAGTGCTCAAATTTCCCTTGAATATCCGTATTAAGAATTGACACTTCCCCGGTACAGTTATTGGTAATTTGAACCCGAGCGTTGGTTACCGGCACATTGTAACCTTCTACCACCACATCTCCAGCAAGTGTTAAGCAGTTATTAGGTTCCATCAGCACCTCAAGTGGACGAACTGGCAATTGCCCCGTAGAAGTGAATTTGATTTCTTTAGTCTTATAACCACGTTTAGTGATGAGCACCAGAAAGGATTTTTCTACCTCGAATGGTATTACTGTTTCTCCATTTCGATTTGTTACGTATTGAGGATCTCCCAATTCTTCATCTTTCTTACGAACGAAGGTTAAAGAAACTTCTCCTTTTTCATTGGGCAACATCTCTAAATTATACAATTCATCATTATCCGCCATACCATCGGCAGAAAGTTCATAAACCCTGATTCCTGCCCCCATAATCCGTCGGCTAGACTCGACATCATAGACTGAAACTAGTGTATTATTCGTCTCAGGTAGTTCTATCCCCTTCAAGCCACTTGGCGCATCAAACAGGTAGATATCATCTTGCCCGCGATTATCCTGTTCTCTATTAGAGGTAAAGTATCCTCTGGTACCGTCTGACCTCAGAACCAATCCTAAATCGTCTTTTGGGGAATTAAAGGGCAAGCCTAGATTGATCACTCGCCCCCATTTACGGTCACTCAGGTCGATCATAAAGATGTCTAACCCACCTAAGCCTTCATGTCCATCAGAAGCAAAAAACAGGGTCCCGCTTTCATGAGAAAATGGAAATACCTCATTCTTCGGCGTATTGATCTCAGGGCCCAGATTAATAGGCGCGGACCATCCTCGACTGGTTTTTTCTACAAAATAAATGTCCATTCCACCAAAGCCCCCAGGCTTATCTGAAGCAAAGAATAACCTCTTCCCATCAGCGGACAACGCGGGGTGTAAACAGGAATAGCTGTTATCATTGAACGGTAATTCTTCGATGTTCTCCCAATCAAAATACCCTTTATCGGCTTTGTAAATTTTCAAGCGAACACGGCCCTTCTTATCCGCTTTACTTAAACCTAGACGCTGGTTACTTCTAGTAAAAAAAATCTCATTCCCTTGTCGATTGAAAGATACTGGGCCCTCATGTAAATGAGAGTTGATCTCCACAGAGAAATTTTGCCCTTTTATAGGTTGTCCATTAGGGTCTGATTCAGCGTAGAATAACTCATAAAAGGTTTGGCCAGTATTTTCATCAATTGGGCCATTCTTACGACGAGAAACATACACAATACCATTCCCATACAGCACGGGAGAAAACTCCATGCCATCGGTATTGATATTGCTCGCATTAGAAAGCCGGATGTCTTTACGATAATCCTCTCTGCCATAAAGCGCCTCAAATTTCTTGTTCTTGCGCTGAGCGGGCAGAATTAAGGGTAGGCAAATTAGCACTATAAGTGGGTAGAAGAACTTAGATGTCATTTTGTCCAATTGGTTAAATAGGTAAAAGTGTTGTAGGTCATAGGTCTGTCCACTAAGGAGTAACAGGATTTAGATAAAAACCTGTTGATGGACGGTCAGTATCAGAACGATATCAGTTGCTATTAACGTGTCCAAACACTTACAAAGGGGTGATCTAAGATCAAGTGTTGGTGCAGTCTTACTTGTTGGTCGATGTTTTCCGTACTTAGTACCCGTATAGACAGCTATCGCTGCAAATGCTAATTTATGGTAAAATTGGTCCGTATAATTAAAAGAATCTTGGACTCACAAAACGCTCTCCTTCCGAACGCCCACCGATGACATAACGTACGACAGCTTCTATACTTCCACTGTTATACGATCTAAGTTCCGAAAGCGTTGCATCATAGGAGATTCCTAATAAAAGGCTTTCTGTAACTTGAGCCCCGAAAAGCACGATTGCTGACTCTCCAATCCCACTACTGATCGAGCCGCCTAATCGATAGCCCAGTCCAGCCGTTACCTTGTTATTGAAGATGAAGTTAACATTCACATCTCCATCGAATGGAGTTCCATCCACGTACTTCAACAAGACCTGCGGCTGTACCTGAATATTATCTCCCCAATCAAATAATAAGCCAGCCATACCATATATATGACGTACTTCTTTAGAAATAGTGACATCCCCATCGGCCAGATCGATATTATTTTCTAGCAAACGAGGTACAGAAACTCCTAAATAGAAACGTTTGCTGCTGTAATATATACCCGCCCCGAAATTGGGAACAAACTTACTCTGGAGATCAGCAGGAATGGCGGTATCAATATCTTTAGATTGAATAGCCTCCGTTTGACTATAGTTGATTCGTAGAAATCTAACTGAGGCCATAATTCCAATGCTTAAGGTTCCCGGCCCCAAATTCGGGCGATAGGCGTATGCTGTTTCTGTAGTTAGCATTTCCGATACACCAAGCGTTTGCCGATGTATCGTAGCGCCAACACCAAGGCGCTTGCCCCACATGGGCGTATTAAAGGAGATCAGTTGGGTCTCCGGAGCTCCATCTAAGCCCAACCATTGATTACGGGTCAAGGCTGTAATAGAGGCGCCATCCTGATTCCCTGCATAGGCGGGGTTGAGGCCCATTTTATGATACATGAACTGCGAAAAATGTTCCTCCTGTTGGGCTTCAAGCCCTAGGCCCCAAACAAGGCAGGCGAGTAAAAGGTATAGTTTTTTCATTTTGTAAGGATTCATAGGGTGACTTTAACGTTGGATCAAAACAAAACCATTTGCAGGTTCTCGCCCATCGCCATAGATAATGATATAGAAGTAAGTACCATCCGGTAGATTCTCTCCGCTATACGTTCCTTGCCAATCATTCTTATAGGGACTTTCTGATTTAAATACCTCGTCGCCCCAACGGTTAAAGATGATTACTTGGCTAGCTGAAAACTCTTGCTCATCCAGCAGGCAAGGGACAATAAAGGCATCATTGATTCCATCTCCATTCGGCGTTATGATAGAAGGAGCCTTACAACTGGCATCCCCTCCTACTAATAAGGTAACTAAAGCCGTTGGCGCCTCACATCCCTCACTCAGCAATTGATACGTGAATTCAACTGTACCTACAAAATTAGGTGGAGGAGTATAGCGAACAATGCCATTGTCATCCACAATAACGGTTCCTTCTGTAGGTGGATCAACAATATCAACCGTAGTATTTGGAACCAAAATATCATTAGCAGTGAGTCCCAATTCCGCTTCCTTTTGAAAACCAATCGGAATAACATCGGGATTGGCGATCGGATTTTCTTTGTAGAATACGGTAACCGTGTCCCTCGAGCCTTCTCCACAGAATCCTTCATCGATAGTCCAAACGAATTGATTTTCACCTGGGCTGAGGTTGCTTACCATCGTGAGCGGATTGTCAAAATCGTCAATTATTGCCGCGGGGTTGAGCGCTTCCCATTGCCCGTCACTACCTTGCGTCGGAGGAACAGCCTCTAGAATAGTCATAGCCTCATCATTACAGGCTATGGCATCCATGCCAGCATCCGGCTGCGGATCAGATATAATCACCAGTACATCGGAGCTATCTCGTCCACAAACGGTATTGATGGTCCAGGTAAAAATGTATATGTTATCCGGCTCTAGTCCCGTGATTAAGGACGAGGCCATAGTATCATCTTCAATCTTTACCCCCAGTATACGCTGCGCCTCTGGCTGAGTCCAAGTACCAACACTTCCCACCTCTGAAGGTGGAGACGCGCCCAGGTTCACAATTTCATCTTCACAGGCAAGAATATCATCTCCAGCAACAGCTTCCTCCCCTTGTCGAACAGCAATCTCTACTTCATCAGATGAATAATTGACACAGGCTCCATTAGATAAAGTCCAGCGGAAAATATAAGGTTCTTCCCTACGCAGTAGACCACTCACATTGGTACTAGCCTCCGTATTATTAGCAATAATAATATCGGGAGCGTCAGAGACAAGTGTCCACCTACCAGTACCAATACTAGGCATTTCCGCATTGAGACGATGAGTTCCCAAACAAATCGAAGTATCTATCCCCGCAAAGGCTTGACTCGATGGGATTCGATTCAATTGGGCAAAAGTTGTATCACTCCTGGTAGAGGTACATCCGTCCAAAGTCGCATTGACGAAGAATGGGAATGTGCCATCGCCTGTGTAATTGGTAAAATCGGTAAAGGAGAATACTCGATTCGTATCAGGTGTTTCTAGAGGGTCTTCTGAAAAGCTATCAAACCAGCTATATACCGCTCCATCCGTCAAACTATTTTCACTTAGACGCAGGGTCAAAACTGCCTGAGGATGACTGATACAATGCGGGCCATCGTTGCTGATCATCGGCACAGACGGTCTAGGCTTAACCCTAACCTCGACTCTTGCTGTGTCTGAAGGACAACCATTCACCACAGAAACTACTTTATACGTCCCATCTTCATTGGGTTGATTATCGGAGCTGAAAGAAGGAAACTGAATAGAAGAACTGAATTCAAACCCATCAGCACTCCACTTATACTCAGCACCATCTGTTGAAGAAGCAGATAAGCGAATGTTGTCTCCTCTGCAAACAGGACTATTGGAAGAAGCTTCAATATTCGGAATAGGATGTACGGTCACATTAGTAAGATCGGATTCCAAGGAGGCACAGCCATCAATTACCACATATACTTTATAATCGCCATCATCCGTCAGATCTGCCGCATCAATCGTTAAGGAACGCTCTTCGGTCGTAACCATTGACAGGTTTCCCTTTTGCCAGAAGTAGGTGACGTCACGCCCAGGAATATTGTAGTCTGTTGTGAATAAGGTTATCTCCTCTCCATTACAGAAGGCGGTAACCCCATCCTGCGTAAATGGTCTTACGGGACGTTCCGGAGCATCTTGTAATTCTACAAAAAGGTTCTCCACCACCGAACAGCCCTCTGCGGTAGTAACGGACACAGAGTAGGTTCCAGACTGCGCTCCGGTTGCTCCGGGAATGGTAGCATTGCTACCTTCAAACTGGAAATTATTCGGCCCAGACCAAGAATAACTGTAACTCCCATCATCTGGGGGGAAGGTCAAGGCGGTGAGTTCCACATTTGTAGGAGCATAAAAACAATTTGGAGCGGAGTAGCTCAGATCAACTTGACTGATCCCTTCCAGTACCTGTACAAAAATTGAAGTAGTATCTGCACACCCTGACAAAGAGGTTACCTTCAGCTGGTAACTTCCTTGGTCCAAAAAGGAAGCATTTGTTAAAGTTAGATTCTGTATAGTCTGTTCCGTGTCTAGTCCCGGACCGTTCCATTGAAAGATTACACCTCCAAGATCGGAAGTCCCTTGTAATACAATATCTCCACCTTGGCACACGGGATTAGGAAGAGCAGCAGCTCCTGCCGTTGGCCGCGGATTGACAACAGCTTGTGTTGGGTTGGACAAATCAGATTCGCAACCATTTCTAACAATAAAGAGCTGCCAGGTTCCTGCATCTCCTTCATCTGCATTAGGTACACTAAAGCTTGGGTTAGTCGTCACAAACTCATTGTTACCATCTTGAATCCAATGATAGGCGCTTGCCCCACTTGACAAAGTGGAAAAACTCAAGGTATTATCTCGACAGATAGGACCATTAGAACTTATCGTCGGTTGTTCCGGTTTTGCCCGGATATTCAATTCTACATTAGCTTGGTCCGAAACACATCCTCCTTTGCTAATGCTCAACAAATAGAAGCCTTCATCCAATTCATCCAAAGGCCCTAGCTCAGGAAATTGCTCATTGGAGGAAAAATCATTCGGCCCGCTCCAGCTGTAAGACAACTCTGGCCCAACCGTGGAGGTACCTAGGTTGATCGACTCCCCTTCGCAAATTGAGGTATCTGCAAAAATTAATTCAACGATCGGCTTTTCCACTGTTTGAATGCGCATCACATTGGAGGGGGCAGAGGCACATTCATTGGATTCAACAATCAAGTAAAAATCTTGATCTCCGACGGCATGAGGTCCAGCGACGGTAAAGCTAGGTTCTGCGGTAGAGCCCAACAAGGTTCCATTCGGTGGCATGCCTTGATACCAGTGATAAGTCACGTCATTGTCCGGAGGCAAGTCCATGACCCCTAACACAATATCATCCGTGCTGCATATAGAAGTGTTGGTCGCAATTTCTGGTCGATACGTAATTTCTTCGACATTTACCAGTACCGTACCTTCCGAACGACAACCCGTAATTCCTTCGACTACAACCTTATAGACACCAGATAAACTTCCATCAACATTGGGGATTACGGGATTCTCATCGGCGGAAAAGAAAATATCATTCAGATACCATTCGTAAAGGAAACCTTCACTGCCCGGTGATGGCGGGTTAGCAAACAAGAATAAAGTGTCTCCTCCACAAAGATTTGGTGTCGCTAGCGGTTCTGGACGCTCAAGGGTTAAACCGAAAGTCGTGGCACAAGTAGATTCTAATCCTGCCCCATCTCTGACCGTAAGCACGATATCTACTGTACTTCCAGCATCTGCACAGGTAAACTTGCTCGGCGTGATAAACATGGTATCAATTGAGCAGTTGTCTGTACTGGCCAAATTCACATCTGATACATCAAACACTTCATCCACTAAACCAGAAGGCGTGATACTTAAATTACCAATCTCTTGACAAGATGCCACGGGTGGAGTAGTATCTTCAACCGTAACCATATAACTACAAGTATCCGGATTTCCACTAGCATCTTCTATGATGTAGAAGACCTCTGTATCTCCCAAATTGAATACATGTTGGGGAGAGAAAGCCGGTTCCTGCATAGTGGTCAATGGGATAGTGGTAGCACCTTCTGAATAATAAGAAGGAGTGAGGCTCGAGTACGTTAATGTACCAAACATGAAACTCGTCCCATCTGTATCTCCATTTTGAGTGACGGCATCCGTATCACAAGGATTGATACCATCGCCTGAGACACCTGGTGGTACATTGATTTCTTTGGGCGCCACTCGAATGCTTACCACTCCATCGACGGCCCAGGCATTGAAGGTCGCTGCCGGAATCGTAATGCTCAGCATCCCAGCTGTGCCACAAGTTGCATCCCCAACGGTGGATTGTCCCAGTAAACTATCATCCTCTCCGAATACTTCCACAAAGGCATCAGTACTATTGAAGTCCCCCTGAAAACTCAACATAAAGGTTGCTGGGCCAATAGCATTGGCTGCTACTGAATTGAAGTTAAAGGTTCGCTCATCGGCCAGATACTCATTCAAATTAGGATCTAGCGTAAAAGGAATCAATGCACTGGAAGTATCTATTGGCAATTGCTGGCGGTATTCGCCAAAAGCATTACAATTGTCCGTCGCTCCGGCTGGTAAAGGCAAACTCACTGTTTTCTGACAGGAATCCGCCGCCAAACTCATTATAATATCTGGAGGACAGATTAATTCTGGCGGGATATTATCTAGAACATCGATATTGTAGGAGCAACTGTCAACATTTCCAGCACAATCACTTACAAAGTAAGTTACAGTGTGGCTACCCGTTTCCAAGGTGACCATTTGTGTGCTGATCGGTGAAACGGATACCGTAGGTCCTTGATCTACACGATAGCTATAGCTAATTCCTTGAAGCTCTTCTACCTCGATACTAAGGTCCGCATCCACCATTCCAGTGGGAGTACAAATGGCGTTAATAGCAAATCGGCCATCGGCCGGAATATTCGGTTGCAATTCTATCTCTATGATTCCATCGGCTGCCCAGGTGTTGAATGTGCCCGATAGAATCGTAAATTGCTGTACCGAATTTCCGCATTGAGCATCGGTAGCTGCGGTAGTTCCCAGCAGAGTGCCATCCTCCCCAAAGACATTGAAGAATTCATTCTCTTCCTCGCCATCAACATTGGTTAAAGTAATAGTGAGGGTTCCATCAGCCACCGCATTCAGCGGTAGATTTTGGGTGATGGGTATAGCAAAGTTTATCGGGTTTACGGGTGTCTCGCCTTCCTCACCTGGCGCGGCATCGGAACTAAGCGTGGCATTGGCAGCCAAACTAATAATTTGACTAGAGAATATATCACATTCCTCAGAGATCTGTGGAGGTACTAGGCTTACCGTAGCATCGCAATCATTGCCATCTATATTGATGGTAACATCATCTGGACAAATGAGGATAGGAGGATTATTATCCACTAGTGAGAATACCGCCGTACTTGTGTCTCGATTTCCACAAAGGTCCTCTACTATGAAGTCTACCGATTGAGATAGGAGCGTGTCGTTCGGAGATGGACAGGCAATAGCCGGAAGGCTAGGTGAATTATTCGTACCAGAATTCACCGCAATCCAAATCAATTCTTCTTGATCCGAACAATTGTCTTCTGCCATTGCACCCGCTCGTCCGTCAATCCAATTGGTGAAAGCAGTCTGTAGATCCGTTCCGTCCAGGCACGAAATGCTTAGATCCTGAGCCTCCATCTCAAAGACGGGCGCTAATTCATCATTAATAGTGATCACCTGGTCTAATTCGGTAAAATTTCCGCAAACATCAGCCACTCGCCAAGTCCTCCGAATCGTTCTATCATCAGCACACAAACCATCAATCACTACATCTGAAAAAGTTACCGCCGGAGCAGGATCACAATTATCTACCACATTCGTAGGCTCGCCGGTGACAGTTAAGTCATTTGCTTCATCACAATCCACTGTAATGTCAGCAGGTACGGAGAAGGTCGGCTGTTGCATATCCGCAACAATAATAGTCTGAATTTTACCCGTTACATTCCCACATAGATCTCGAGCTCTCCAGGTTCTGACAATCGTACGATTATAGATACAACTACCTGGTTCTTCTGCATCTGTGAAGAAGACGCGCACGCTATCCGTCGGTGTACAATTATCCATGGCATCTAGGACATCTCCAGTAATGGAAAGGTCTAGAGGATCTTGTGTACAGTCAATGGTAATATTATCGGGTACCGTGAAGGTCGGCGCATTATCATCTTCTACTGTAATCGTTTGCTTGAATATAGTGGTGTTTCCACAGTTATCCGCGGACATCCAGGTTCGAATTATGCTATACTCATACTCCGAGCAAGTTCCATCCATGATTTGACTATTCGTCTCACTGAAATTGAGTTCAGGAGAGGAATCGCAATTGTCCATGGCTGTCACAGTCGGGAAGGGAGGAATTGGATCATCACAGGAAAGAGTGAGCGTTTCTTCCGTAGGAATTCCTATTAGCACTGGTGCTACCGTATCGATGGTAGTATAAGTAATGGTTTGTTGAGTGCTATTGCCACAATCATCAATGAGTGTGACCAAAACATTTAAGGTAGCACAATCCTCGTCAAAAGTTGCTGGTGCATTGTCGGTGAAATCATCCGGACCAGAACAATCCGTTGTCCCTACGAAGTTTGATCCGATAGCAAGTCTTAGTGTACTTAACCATACGTCATAACGAACTGCACTTTCCGGTCCACTCAACTTACTCAATTCACAAGCTACTGTATCATTGAACACATTCAATGCAGGAATAATCGGAGGTCCTTCATTATCCCCTTCAATGGTAATCGTTTGAGATACAGAGGTCATCATCCCGTCCATATCGGTGGCAGTCCAAGTACGTACAATCACGCCTCCGGTACAGATATTTATCGCAGAACTGTCAGGGCTATCCGTAGGAGTGATTTCCTTGGGGAAGGATAGATCTGTATCATCAGTCGCTGTTAGTGTAATCTTCGGCGGCAAATCCGCTAAGCAACTAATGGTAATATCGTCAGGAGTTGGATCTGTGAATTCTGGAGGATTCACCATTTGGCGATGAGGAGCAGGGGTAGGCTTAGTTGGGTCAGAACTTGCTCGAGCGGCCACATCGGCGGTTGGAACAACCATACAAGAGATACAGAGACAAAGGAGCAGCTGTACCTTGTACCGTAAAGAGTTCTTCATATTACGTATGTTTAATCTAGGGATTATAAGTGGTATTTCGGAAAATACGGATCAAAAATGCTGGCAAATGAAGGTAGTAGTAATACGGGAAGCGCAGACGCTTGAGGTGGAATCTGGAATCGTGTTCATGGGGAATCGGTTTTTGTCATCTATACTTAGGATGCAAATTATTAAATATTGACTAATACATCGCATTAGCCATGTTAAAAAATTCACGAAACCATTGTTTTTCAGCAAATTTGAGTCTTAGCTGACTCTATTCTTCTTCGGTGGTATGGGTGAGATCTTCTCTATCTCGGAGTTTTTTATCTTCTACGTTTTCGTCCAAAAATTGATTCAGGCGATCAACTTCCAGGTTGGTTTTGATTTCACCGAACTCGTTGATCTTGATATCAAAACCCTTCAATTCTTTGTGGACATCGGGTTTTTTATCTGAGTTGTTCTTCTTTGGCATAGGTCAATAGGGTTGTACATGATTTTGCGCCAGAGGGCGTTTGCGAAAGTAGTTAATTCAGCGGAGTTCCGCAAGCTCATCTTTCTGATTTTCCGCTATTTAAAGAGAGAACTATTTTTAATAAGAAATTATTTAACGGTGAAGAGAGGTAGCCTCAGGGCGAATGACTACCTCTCTCGATGGATTTATTGGACAGCCGCCTTGATTTCATCAAAGGCCGCATAACCTTTCTCCAAACGAGCTTGAATCTCTTCAGATCCTAGCAGCTGCATCATTTCAAATACATCAGGACCTTTTACTGTCCCCGAAACAGCTACCCTTACGATCGGCAATACATCTCCAAACCCAAAGCCATTAGCTTCCATAGCAGAAACAATGGTGGATTTAATATTAGTTGCTTCAAAAGGATCGAGAGTCGCCAGATCTGCCTTTAATTGATCAAAAAAGGCGCGGCGTTCTGGCTTCCATTTCTTGCGGATTGGCTTTGCCTCGTATTCCAATTCACTAGAGAAGAAATAGTAACCGTTTGCCCAGAAATCAGGCAATAAGTTCACCCGCTCCTTCATCATACCACAAAAGGCTTGCAGAAAAGCGGTTTCCACCTTATGCCCTTTCTCCTCTATCATTGGCCGAATCAATTCTGCCAACTCAGCATTGCTTGATTGGATAATATATTGCTGATTAAACCATTTGGCTTTATCGATATCAAACCGAGCTCCCGATTTACCAATTTTCTCCAAAGAGAAAGCTTCACAAAGCTCTTGCAGTAGAAATATCTCCTGCTCCGTACCTGGATTCCAACCCAAGAAGGCCAGGAAGTTGATGGATGCTTCGGGTAGGAAGCCATATTCTTTGAATCCGGTAAAAGAATCTTCAGGTGTATCTCCATCCCAAGACAAGGGGAATACAGGGATACCCAACTTATTACCATCACGTTTACTCAATTTCCCTTTACCAGTAGGTTTCAAAATCAAAGGAAGGTGAGCAAACTTTGGCATCGTATCCTCCCAAGCTAAGGATCTATACAAGAGAACGTGGTGAGCCGTACTTGGCAACCACTCCTCCCCTCGGATCACATGCGTTATTTCCATGAGATGATCATCCACAATGTTGGCCAAGTGATAAGTTGGCATTCCATCAGCTTTCAGAATGACCTTATCGTCTAGTTCATTGCTTTGAAATCGCACTTCCCCTCGAATAATATCCTGGATCACGATTACTTCATCAGTAGGAATCTTAAGCCGAATAGTGTAAGGCGTTCCGGCATCCAACAAACGTTTCACTTCTTCCTCGGGCAGGCTAACACTATTCCTCATTTGTCCACGGACACTGGAATCGTATTTGAAATTATGATTCCCACTTTCTTTGGCTTTTTCCCTGGCAGCATCCAATTCCTCGGGGGTATCAAAGGCATAGTAGGCCTTATCATTATCGATTAGTTGTTGCGCATATTGTCCATAAAGTCCCTTGCGTTCTGACTGTCGATATGGCCCATATTCTCCGCCAAATCCTGGCCCTTCATCCGGTTGTAGTCCCAACCATTCCAAAGCCTCAACAATGTACTTCTCAGCTCCAGGTACATATCTAGTTTGATCTGTATCTTCGATTCGCAAAATAAAAGTACCGGCATAGCGTTTAGCTAAAAGGTAATTATACAATGCCGTACGAACCCCACCAATATGTAATGCCCCGGTAGGACTTGGAGCAAAGCGAACTCTCGGTTTTTCCATGTATCAAAGACTGTAATTCAATTAAAAATGTTATTTGCACAAAAGACCTTTCCGGCAACAAAAATTTAGTTGCTCAGCTTGGTTTTTACATAAAAAGCGGCTGATAGGAAAAAAAATTCAAAAAAACGCGGCTTTTTTCAAGAATTTTAGCAGCGTTATCCACCTTCAACGCGTTTAAATTTCTAAACCCTTTAGTTTGAAATATTGAGGTCAGAATCGTTTGTACGCAAAAATAGTATAAAATAGTGACCTCCCACGCATTTAATGCGCGGTATAACCACACCAAACTTTTACCCTAGTTATATCCTGTCAACCGACAGTCGAACCACTTATTTCTCTTTTGCTAGTAAGTGTAATTCTTTTACCTGATCACTAGCATTGGTTCAGATAAGCATATCCAAAACAGAGTCATAAAAGCATGATTCTGAACAAAATAGCTGAAATTTTATTTATTAATTATCCATGAACATTAATCCCAAATTATTATGTACCTAGTAAAGACCCCCCAATTCATCCAAAACTTGTTTCCCAATTTCACCTGGCGTGTCCCTACCCAGGAAAAACAACTATTCCTAACGTTTGACGATGGGCCTATTCCAGAGGTAACTCCCTGGGTATTAGAGCAATTGGCAGCCTACAACGCAAAGGCAACTTTCTTTTGTGTGGGAGACAACATCAGAAAACACCGAGATGTATTTGATGCCGTTGTGGAAAATGGCCATACCGTCGGTAGTCACACCCTCAATCACCTAGATGGTTGGGCTACAGATAACATTCCCTATTTCCACAACGTACGCCATAGTGCTAACATGGTGGATTCGACTCTGTTTAGACCGCCTTATGGTCGCTTGAAGCCGAAGCAGGCACAGTTCTTGATGAGACATTATCAGATCGTGATGTGGGATGTACTAAGTGCTGACTTTGATGCCAACATCACTGGAGAACAATGCTTAAAGAATGTAACAAAGAACGCTGGCCCCGGATCAATTGTCGTATTTCACGACAACATCAAGGCCATCGAACGTCTGGAATATGCTCTACCAAGAGTTTTGGAGCATTTCACCTCATTAGGTTACGTCTTCAATTCCTTGACGAATCAGACACTATCTAATGAGCGTTCTTTCCAGAAACGTGCTTAATGATACCCCAAACCCTTAGGTTTGGAACATGAGCACCGCTTAATTGAATTTTTTGTAATGCTAGATAGAAAGCCGCCGCGCTTTGTGGCGGCTTTTTCACTTCCTTCCCTTATTTCACCTCATGGTTTCGGTTAATTTGGCAAGCCCAAAGTCTTGTCCAATACAAATATTAGCAAGCAGTGGTTTTTTAACGCTTAGTTGATACCATAGCTGCCGGTTTCCCCGTTTTATACTAACTTTGGGCGCATTTTAGTATGCTACTTTCTTAACCCCCAGTTGATTAATCGACTCATGAACGATCAAAATATACCTTTGGTGAAAAATATAGCTCTTCTTGTACTATTCCTTTCCATCAGTACAATCAGTATAGCCCAGCGCGGCTGGGAGGCAGGTCCTTGGGCCGGTGTTAGTTACTATTTTGGAGATTTGAATACAAGTTACAACCTCAGTAAACCTCAGTTTGCTGCGGGGATGATCGCGCGTTATAACTTCAATAACCGACTAGCTTTAAAATTCTCCGGAAACTATGGCTATATCCTAGCAGATGATGCCGACTCTAAAAACATCTATGAGCGGGCACGAAACTTGAGTTTTGAATCGCCTATCATTGATGCTTCCGCGCAATTCGAATTCAACTTCCTTCCTTATGTGCATGGAAGTAATGAAGAGTATTTCACTCCTTATCTCTTTGCAGGCCTTTCGGCTTTCTACTTCAACCCTCAGGCTGAGTTGAATGGCGAATTGCATGAGCTGAGGGCTCTAGGTACCGAAGGACAGTTTAAAGGTGAAGAGTACTTTACGGTGCAGGGCGCTCTGAATTTTGGTATTGGCTTGAAATTGGATATCAACTATGAATGGAGTCTGAACTTTGAGCTGAGCGTTCGACAAACCTTTACTGACTACCTTGATGATGTAAGTACCATCTATCCGGACGAAAGTGATTTGCTTCGTGCTCGAGGTGAGTTAGCCGTACAATTATCTGATCGCTCGATCACAATCCCTGGCGTGGTCGAGGAAGCATTAGGCGAAGAAGGTCGACAGCGTGGAGATAGCAGCACCAACGACTCTTATCTGTTCCTCGGGGTAGGCTTAGTATATTACTTCGGAGACTTGCGATGCCCAGGCTACGGTAAAAGAAGTCGCTAGTTCACTACCTTACTTTCTGTATTCACTGTAGAATAGTAGTCATCAGGTAGGTATTGGGATACTTTTGGAGTACCTAAAATACCTAAGATGACTATGAAGATTTATCATTCTCCTCTATTCTACGCCCATATCTTTTTCCTATTACTATTTCTAAGAGCACTCTCTGGATTCGCCAGGGAGGCCGCAGAACGCAATGATGGGAGTCTTATTCTCGTCATCATTATTTTGATCGCTGGATCTTTTGGTATCCTATGCGGCCTATTAATCGATTACGGAATTAGAATAACCCAGCTATCTGTGGGGATTAAATGGGCAGTCCAAACTGGCCTCTCTCTATTATTGGCACTAGGCTGGTATAAGGGAGTACTTCTTATTACCCATTGAATCATTTACCAAACCTCAAAATACTATACTAACAATGGAACAATTACACTATTACTATCAAGTTGTAGAAAAAGCCATTACTAAAATTGGACTTGACCCAACGGTCTGTCGGAAGAAACCAGGTCAATGGACCTTAACCAAGGGTAAAATTCCCATTTGGATAGATGTTTTTTATTTGGAAAGAGAGAAAAACATCTATTTCCAAGTCGCAGCCCCTATCATGAAAGTCCCAAAGGAGAACGCAGGACGTTTGGCCATGGATCTTTTGCAATTGAATAATCAACTCTTTGGCGTAGCCTTTACGACCAATAAAGGGCACATTTATCTAAAGACACTTAGAGAGACCGAAGGGCTAGATATTAGTGAAGCACATGCTATGATCTTGAGAATTGGCAACTACGCAGATCAATATGATGACGAGCTAAAGAATAAATATCCTGAATGGCATCAAACAACTTTTGATTCTTCACAGATCAATCCAAATTAAGGAAAATTGTTGTTCTTGTTCAAATGAAAAAGCGGATGCTGACTCCTCAGCATCCGCTTTTTTATTTTTCCTTCTAACAATAGCAGTAGGCTAGGGCTTAGCTGCAGGTTGTTTGGGGAAATAAACGGTAATGGATTGGTTCACGGTAACTTCTGCCGTTCTTAAACCGTTCCATGCCATTAGATCTTCGATACTACAGTTGAAAAGCATTGCAAGGGTTTCGATTCGATCTCCTGCTACAACTTTATAGGTACTTTTGAAAGTTCCTTCAGGCATTGTAGCTTTTGTACTCTCAATTCCTTTCTCCTCTAAGAATCGTTGGAAAGCATCGCTCGCACTTGCTGGTAATGACAATAAGTTTCCTGCTTTACTCTTAGGAACGTAGTTATTGACATAACCAGGATTCAATTTCTTTACCTCTGCAAAGTTCAGCCCGCACTTCTGAGATACATCGTATAAGCGAATGTAATCGTACACTCGATGCACTTCAGTATTCTGCAGATCGTAGGATGGGTATCTAGGAGTAAGTCCGTGATCTTCGTGATGCTTTACCAGATAAGTGGCAGCAATAAAACGAGGAACATACTTTCTAGATTCCGCAGGCAGGTAAGGAATTAGATCCCAATAATTGTTACAGCGTGCTTGCTTGATCGCTTTCTGAACACGACCAGCACCACAGTTGTAAGCAGCCATTACCAGAGCCCAATCTTGGAATTCTCTGTACAAGTAAGCCAATAGCTTCACTGCAGCTTCTGTAGCTTCATGTGGATTCAATCGCTCATCCACTTGGTTATTGATCGAAAGATCGAAGTAACGGGCGGTAACAGGAACGAATTGCCATAGGCCGGCAGCACCTGCATGCGATTTGATATCCGGAATGAGTCCAGATTCTACAATAGGAAGATACTTCAACTCTTGAGGCAGTTGATAAAGACTTAGGTAATGCTCAAAAATTGGGAAATAAATGCTGGAACGGCCTAGGATTAGTTCTGCGTCTTTGTATCCAGCGGTAGTGTAGCGCTTAATGTAGTTGTAAACGTCTACGTTGTACTTGACCTCAAAAGGGAAGTTCATTTGGTCAAGTCTCTCTGTGATCACCCCAATCGTTTCGTTATTCCAAGGCTCAACGCCTTCGTCTAACAAACCGAGGGGTAGTCCGTTAGTTTTAGTAACTGTAAATAACATTAAAGCTATTACAGCTACCTTTGTCCATGGGAATTTCATTATAAACTGGTTTTAACTCAATGGTCAACAAAAATCCTCGGGATTATTAATGTTTAAATTCTTGGGATATGTTTGAGGATCCCGCGGTTGCACACTAGGTGCTTCCGAATTTGACCTTGATTCTTAGCGTCTCATAGGGTGACCCGCTATCCGGGGTTTCTTAGCCCTCTCTTACGGCCGAACCCAAATAAAGATTCGGGCCTTTCAGAAAAAAGCCGAGGCAAAACTATATGCTTTTTCGCTCATTGTCAACGAAAAACGCACTAAGTTATCCACATTGAAGCCCAACAAGCTGTTTACAACGAATGGACAATTATGGTGAAGTCATTAAAAATGAGGGTTTTAGCCTATAAAAAACTGGCGGCCCAGCATTTTTATACCATAAATAGGGTAGAACACAAAATTTTATGCGGACTACGGATTGGAGGAAAAAAAGCTGAAAAAAAATGTTAAAATTTTCTTAAATTCCCATAGAAAGGACCAAATCCTCTGATTTTTTGACCTTTCCCTCGAATAAAAGTCACATTTCTCTGCCTTTTATTTATATGAAAAATGTAAATTAGTAGGTTTTTATTGCCTCCCACACCAATTTTGACTCAAATCCCCTTCGAATTAGAAATGTAGCGATCTTCGCTTTATTCTGAAAAGAAAATGGATCTTCCATCTGAGCAGCTTTTTTCTCGATAAGTTGATGCAAAGTCTGTTCATAATCCTCTTCTTCTATTTCTTCCATCGCCTTGCGGATACAATAATCCGTGATCTTCCTTTTCTTTAACTCCTGTTTAATTCTAGTTCTCCCCCACTTCTTAATATTGAATTTACCTCTGGCATAGGATCTTGCAAACCGCTCTTCATTCAGAAAATTATCTGTAATCAGCTCCGCCATGATTTGTTCCAAGGTATCTCCATATACTCCAAGGTCTAATAATTTGCTACGCACCTCAGCATGACAGCGATCTTGATAAGCACAATATCGTTGCAACTTCTTCAGCGCATCCACGGCACTTATGTACTTTTTAGGCTTTTGCACAGATCATTTAATATTGAGTTAGTTTAATTGTGTGTCTTTTTCATAAATTACGCGTCTAGATGAAAAAGCGTGTTGGTTTGCTTTCTCCAAATCGTCAAACCCAAGCTATTTACTCTATTTTCTACATACATCCTCAAAGTTAATTAAAACCACACATTATGAATTTGGACAGTATACTTGAAACGATCCAAGGTTTTATTGCAGAATATGCCTTAAGTGTAGTTGGCGCCATTCTAACACTGATTATCGGTTTCTGGATAGTTGGTCGGATTACCAACGTTTTAAGTAAAACACTCACTAGCAGGGGAGTGGACGAGACCATCCGCCCATTTCTTGTTTCTTTGGTAAGCGTTGGTTTAAAGGTGCTTTTGCTCCTAAGTGTAGCCAGTATGTTTGGCATCGAAACTACTTCCTTTGTTGCTATCTTCGGCGCGCTAGCCTTTGCCATTGGTATGGCACTTCAGGGTAGTCTGGGGCATTTTGCCAGCGGTGTCCTACTTCTAGTTTTCAAGCCTTACAAAGTCGGCGACTTAGTTACGATTGGTGGTGGACAGACCGGTACCGTTGAAGGCATTCAAATCTTCAACACTCTCCTACAAACCTTAGACAATAAGAGAATTATAGTTCCTAATGGAGTAGTAACGAGCAACATCATTACAAATATATCTGGCCAAGGTATTATTGGCGTTGAGCTAACTTATGGAATTGGGTACAATGATAGCATTGATAAGGCCCGAGAAGTTATCCTGCGAGTAGGGAAGGAATGTCCTCACATTTTAGATGATCCTGCACAAGGGGTGGTTGTAGCTTCTTTAGGTGATAGTTCCGTTAATCTAGCTACTCGCCCATTCTGTAATAGTGAACACTATTGGGATACTTTCTTCTACATGCAAGAGCACGTGAAGAAGGCTTTTGATGCAGAAGGAATCAGCATTCCATTCCCACAAATGGATGTGCATGTGGACCAAGCTTCTTAAGCAATGGCCGCAGGTGCAAAAAGATAAATGGTAAGTAATTATTAGGTTTCCGTCATATGCGCGATAGCGCTAACAAACCCTTTGAGCTTTGCATTCTTCATGAGTGCAAAGCTCTTCTATTTCACAAAACTACGCTCCAGTTTTGGGCTTAAAACTGTTTTCCATCCAAAGAGAATTAGCAATAATTTTGCCTTTAGCTATGGCCAAAAGCCTACATTTAAGATGTCAATTATTAGTGATCTTAAAATTAGTTGGACATGAAAAAGGCCTTTCTCTTTTTCTTTCTCATTACTTTCAATACCACTACGGGAGTTACTCAGGTTCCATTTCTTGAACTCAAGTCTAGTTTACAATCTAGCTTAGATAGTATTGTAGAGGAGCAAAACCTTCCTGGGGCAACCGCTGCTATTGTATTCGCAGACGGACAACTGATCAGTCTGGCTTCAGGCTATGCGGATAAAGAAGAGCGAATAGCGATGCCCCTAGGGGGGCAAATGCTGTTGGGGAGTGTTGGGAAAATCTTTGTCTCAGCCGTTGCGCTGCAACTGGTGGATGAAGGAAAGATTCAATTAGAAGATAAGGTCAGTAAATATTTTAAGGAGATGGACTGGTATAATGACCTCCCTAACGCTGAAGACCTCACCGTCCATTCCTTATTAAATCATACTAGCGGGCTTCCTAGATATGTCTTTGCACCAGCCTTTACCGAAGCGATCGAAAAAGACCCAATGCGAAGTTGGACTCCAGCTGAGTGCCTGGCAATTATTGCTAAAGAAGACCCCAAACACCCCGTAGGACAGGGTTGGGGATACTCTGACACCAACTACATTTTATTAGGGATGATCATCGAAAAGGTGACCCAGTCCTCTTATTACGCCCAGCTTGAAGAGCGTATTATCTCTGCTTTTCACCTTCGAGCCACTTACCCTTCCACTCAAAGAGAACTCCCCGGTATCACACAAGGATACATTGGAGAAAACAACTTTTTTAAGTTGCCCAAAAAGGTAGTTAAGGATGGCTTATACGCTATGAATCCTCAGTTTGAATGGACTGGAGGAGGTTTAGTAACCAATGTTGAAGACCTTGCCTATTTCATCAAGTGGCTCCACACAGGAAAGGTTCTAAGCACAGCTTCTTATGAATTGCTCTGCTCAGCCGTAAACTTTCGCACTGGGCAGGCTTCCGATACAGGATATGGTCTCGGAACTTTTGTTTGGTCCAATCCTAGTGGAAAGAGCTATGGACATAGTGGAATTATGCCAGGGTATTTCACCCATGTTGAATATGCTGAAAAAGGCGGATACGCAGTGGCCATCCAAGTCAATACAGACCAAAGTGGCATGAGAGCTAGCCACCAAAATGCTCAGCGGCTAGGCTTGAAAGTCGAGCAATTTTTACAAGAGCACTAGAATGCTCTAGCTGTATTTGCGGAATAGTACTTTTTCCATGTAGACTTCTGGACTTTTAAGTGGCTCAAATCCAAACTTTGCATATAATCCATGGGCATCTTGCGTGGCCAGGAACCAACGTCTAAAGCCTTGGCAAGCGGGATGAGCCAAAATAGATTCTACCAACCAGGTGCCTAGGCCTTGCCCTTGGTATTCGTCAAGAATGAACACATCAGCTAAGTACCCAAAGGTCGCAGCATCAGTAATTAATCGGGTATAACCGATCTGTTTCTCGCTGTGATATACACCAAAGCAAATGGATCCTTGTGCAGCTTGACGTACTTTCTCCATGGGGATGCCTGCTGACCAATAGGATTGTTCAGATAGGTAGTGATGTACAACCGTCAAGTCTAACTTATCGGGATTGGTGGAAATGAGATAGCCCTTATGTTCTACCTCATAATATTCTTGGGTCTTGGATAAAACAGCCATGATAATTCTTGTTCTATATAGGATAGGAATTGTTGGTAGGTATCAGTCCTGATACACCGATAAAACTTCTTGTAAAGCTTGTTGAATGATGAATAGATCTGATTCCTCCGTTTGCCAATTGGAAAAAGCGGCCCGGATACAGGGGGTTCCTTTCCAATCGGAGGGAGTCAGAAAAACCCTTCCGTCATGCGTCAAAGCTGCAAGGAAACGAGTAATTAGACTGGCCAGTTCCTCCTTTGGTGCATTCAGCGTAAAGCAAACTACATTGAAATGAACAGGAGAAAGTAGCTCGAATTGGGGTGAACGATCAATCCACTCTCCCAGTTGCTTGGCAAGCAGCACATTCCTTTCTACCAAATCCCGGAAGCCTGCCCGGCCATAGGCTTTCAAGGAAAACCAGGTAGGTAAGGCGCGGAAGCGGCGAGAATTTTCAGGCGTAAGATGTACAAAAGGTACTTCTGCTGCATTTACTTCCAGGTAACGGGCTCCACTATTTTGAAATACGGCCTGTTGCAAGTCCGGATGACGCGTCAACTGAATCGCAGAATCGTAAGGAACATTTAGCATCTTATGCAAATCAATGGTGATTGAATCTGCTGCATTGATTCCATCCATGAAGTGTGCGTATTCAGGAGAGCAAGCCGCAAACCCACCGAATGCGGCGTCTACATGTAACCAAAATGGAAATTCTGCCTTGAGTTGGCCGATGGCTACCAAGTCATCAAAGTCAACACTATTCACCGTACCCGAATTGGCGACTACTATACAAGGACGACCATTCTGGGCCTCTAAGGCTTCTCGAAGTGCTCCAATGTCAACCGCCTCTCGGCCTTCCTGTAAAGGCAAGCGCTGAACACAGGCGCGCCCCATACCCAACATCGATAGCGCTTTAAAAACACTCGAGTGCGCACAGCCACTTAGCACTGAAATGGCTCCCACACTTGCCAAACCTTCGTGACCTATATCAACCCCCAATTGCTGCCCTACCCATTGACGCCCAATGGCCAATCCGGTAAAGCTCGACATCGTTGCTCCGGAGACAAATGTACCAGCATATGCCTGATCAATACCAAACAGCGCTTTTAACCAGTTCACAGCCTGATACTCTACCTGGTTGGCTGAAGAATCTCCAGCACTAGCCACATTCTGATCAATGACGCTGGTCAGCCAATCTCCAGCAATACCGGCGGGTGTACTGCCCCCCGTGACAAAACCTAAATACCGAGGCCCAGGGCTTCCTGACAAACCAGCGCTGAACTGTTCCTGGAAAGAAGTGAGCGCGGCTAAGCTTCCTACTCCTTCCTCGGCTAGGTTATCCTCAATCGATGGTGATGTTCGAATCCCAGCTGGGCGATCAGCAAGGTTAGCTAGAAATGCTAAGGATTCCTTTAAGGTTTCTTCTAAGATTACGGGTGTCTGTGTCTTATCTCTTAATAATTGTTGCTCCATTACATCATTATTTTTCCATCTGTAGTGTTTTTCTGTGGTCAAAATTAGAGGCATTGCCTTCAACAAAACAGATTCAGTTTTTTATATTTGGACCATATCAGATTATAATCTTGTTCATCAATAATATATTGGCCTATGAAAACACCTTTTCTTATGTACCCAATCCTTATTGCTGAACAAGGCTACCTATGACCGCTTTCCTTTACGAGCGTATTGCCGAAGCTCTGGAACAAAGTATTAGACAAGGGACGCTGAAAGAAGGGGATAAGCTCCCCTCCGTCCGTCACTCCAGCAAACAGAGAGGAGTGAGTCCTTCCACCATATTCCAAGCCTATTATCTTCTAGAAGCAAAGGGCCTAATTGAAGCTCGATCTAAATCTGGCTACTATGTAACCTTTGCCGTCACCAAATCCTCTAGGCCCACTTACCAGATAGAGAAACAATCACACCCCACCCCCAAACAACTAGATAGTGTCTCCATTATTGAAGAAATGGAAGAACTTAGAGATAGCTCTACGCTAATTCGCTTGTCCAGTGCTTATCCTGCACCAGATCTGTTGCCCACTGCAAAGATTCAGAAAGCCATTATTGAGGCCACCCGAATGAATAAGGGACAACTTTTACCTTACGCACTACCACAAGGTAATAAAGCCCTGCGAAGCATCATCGGAAAACAACTCCTGGAATGGGGCGACTACTATACGCCAGATGAAATGATCATTACTACGGGCTGTATGGAAGCACTAAATTTATGTCTTAGAGCTGTGGCAAGACCGGGAGATATTATAGCTATGGATCAACTAACCTACTTCGGGATTGCTCAAATGGTTGAAAACCTTAGTTTGCAGGTTATAGCTATTCCTATACATGATGAAAACGGATTAGATATAGATTTCCTGGAAAAAGCCTTCCAGTCTTTTTCGGTCAAGGTATGCCTTTCTGTAACCAATTTTAGCAATCCTACGGGAGCAGTTATTCCTACAGGACAGAAGCAGCGACTGGTCAAGCTATTGCATCAATACCAAATCCCGCTAATCGAGGACGATATCTATGGAGACCTCTATTTTGACACTACCCGCCCAAGTACCTGCAAACAATTTGATGAGGAAGGTTGGGTAATGTATTGTTCCTCTTTCTCCAAAACGCTAGCCCCGGGATTTAGGGTAGGATACTGCCTTCCCGGGAGGTTCCTCTCCGCCGTACTACAACAAAAAAGAATTCATTCCATCAGTACAGATAGCTTAGCCCAATTATCTCTATTACATTTCCTTCAAAAGGGCCGATACAGTTTTTTCCTTCGAAAACTACGTACCGCTCTGCATAAACAATCACTACAATATGCACAGGCCATAAGAATGCACTTCCCTAAGGAAGTCAGCTTTCTGATGCCGCAAGGGGGGATGGTGTTATGGCTGAGTTTTCCTGCCAGGTTTGATGGATATCAACTTTTTAGAGCGGCCAAAGAACAGGACATTGGGATTTCTCCAGGCCAAGTGTTCGCAGTAGAAGGATCTTACAAAAATTATATTCGTCTCAGCTTTAGTCACCCTTATGACGAGAAAGTAGAAACTGGGTTGAAACAGCTAGGTCAGTTAGCAAAAAAACTCCTACATTGATGCGTCAATAGCAACCTTTAATTACCCAGTATGCGTATAAAAGTAGTGGCTTTACTCCTGGCTATCGCCGTAGTAGCCTGCCAACGTAAGATCAGTACCCTTCCAAATCTTCAACTTCCTGAGACCTTTAAAAACGTTAAGATTGACGGTGGAGGGATCAGCCTTGATGGAGGCCCCTGCGAACCTAGTATTGCCATTAATCCTACAAACATCGACAATATAGTTGCTGGCGCCATACTAAATCGGGCCTATCATTCTATGGACGGTGGGAAGACATGGACTACTCAAAAATTAACCTCTTCATTTGGTGTTTTCGGCGATCCGGTGATCACTCCAGATTTTAAAGGGAACTTCTTCTATTCACATCTGTCTGACCCGACGGGTAAGGGTTGGCGCGACAATCAAATACTCGATCGCATTGTAATACAAAAATCTAGTGATGGAGGAAAAACCTGGAATGACGGGAGTTATACGGGCTTACGACATCCGAAGGACCAGGATAAGCAATGGCTGGCGGTGCATCCAGAAAACAACACGCTCTACATCTCTTGGACAGAATTTGATCAATATGGCAGTAAAAGTGAAAAAGATAAATCCCGAATTCTCTTTTCCCAATCTGCAGACGAAGGAAAAACCTGGGCTGAACCGATTCAAATCAATGAACTAGAGGGGGATTGCATTGACGATGATCAAACCCCAGA
>ENA-UENX01000062-UENX01000062.1-marine-metagenome-genome-assembly--contig:-NODE-62-length-52882-cov-3.577343_pt1 | contig 52882 bp, 37 predicted proteins | sample MGYA00237875_ERZ529327 | MGnify/ENA primary metagenome ERZ529327 (study PRJEB26372, sample SAMN05368347) | marine metagenome | biome: cultured habitat; feature: ocean water; material: water; isolation... | reverse complement strand
ATACTTCCGAAGTCTTAAAGACTTCGGAAGTATAACTCTCACTAGCGCCAAGGAGGATGGAATCATGACGCTAGCCTGGATACTTTTTGGACTGTATTTGATCGGCACTTCCTATCTAGGATGGCTGGGGCATCGCAAAACAGACGGTTTTAGCAGCTTCGCCATTGGTAAAGGGGATCTATCGCCCGTAGTGGTAGGGGTAACGCTTGCCGCTAGCACAGCTTCAGCTGCCACCTTCATTATCAATCCAGGTTTTGTATATGTGGACGGCCTAGCGGCATTCATGCACTTGGGTATTGCTGTTTATCTAGGCTTTTTGCTGATGCTATGGATTCTATCCTTCCGGTTTCGCCGAATGGGAGATGAAATGGGGGCCTTGACCATCCCCGATTGGATTGGCAAACGGTATGGTTCCCAGGGATTCTCCATATACTTTTCGATATTAAACTTGTTGGGATTTGCCTTTGTGGTTCTGCTGGTTGGGGGGATATCCATTGTTATGCAATCCTTGTTGGGCATATCTAATGTAGCGGCACTGCTTATCACGCTGATCTTTGTGACCTCCTATGTTTTTCTGGGGGGTACCTATGCTCACGTATTCACCAATATGCTACAGGGGAGCCTGATGATCGGTGTATCCATTTTGATTGTAGGATCAGGGATAGTTTTAATGATGAAGGATGGGTCGGATGTAACCTCCCAACTAGAGGCAGCTGGACCCCATTTATTGGACTGGATTAATCCGGAAGGAAAGTTGTTCAACAACTTCTTTTCCATTTACATAGCTGGTTTTTGCATTGGTGGAGCTTTGGTGTGTCAGCCTCATATTCTGACTAAAGCTTTATACGTCAAGACGGACAAAGCGGTCAAACGATACATCTGGGTTTTCACCATCGTCTACTTCCTGTTCACCTTGCTCTTATTAACTGGCTTTTGGGCCCATGTAGCGGTTCCAGCAGAACTGCTGAATGACCCCCAAACCGGACAATTCCGACAGGATCTGGTTATGACCACTTATCTCCAGCAGGTCTTCCCGGAATGGGTATTCACTGTGATTAGCATCGTATTGCTGGCTGCAGCCATGTCCACGCTGGATGGTTTGCTGGTAGGGATTTCCACAATAACTGCCAACGACTTGGTACTCCCCCTCTTGGATCGGTTTCGTAGAAGAGTTTATAGCCTCGAAGAAAAGATGAGACTGGCTTTCCGAGCAAGTCATGTTGTGTTGATCCTAATCGCCATTTTCACTTTTTGGATTGACCTTAATCCCCCCAAGCTTCTTGGAATATTCGGGCAGGTCGGGGTATATGGATTGGTATTGGCCGCCGTTCCCCCACTTTTGGTGGGTGTCCTGTTCAAAAAGGCTTCCCTGACCATCGTCTGGCTAGGTTCGATCTTATCCATGGGCACGCATTTCGGCCTCTACTTCCTAGGAGATCAATGGTTTCCCAATAGTCCTTTCACCTTTAGCAATCCAGGGGTGACCGCCGCCCTAGGTATCCTTATCGGCTTAAGTCCTACGCTGATAGGCAGTCTCATTTATAAGAACTCAAAAACATAGAATTAATAATGCAAAATGCAAGGATCTCGGGGATTGGGGCTTATGCTCCTGATCGCCGCTTGGATAACGCCTTCTTTGATGATTTACTCGGAGAAAAGGTAAGCCCTTGGCTGGAAGAAAATGTGGAGATCTTCGAACGGAGATGGTGTGTAGAAGGTCAAAGTACTGCAGATCTCTGCCAAGCTGCCGCTGTACAAGCCTTGGACCGAGCAGGAATACAAGCCGAACAGCTTCAATTGATCATCGTAGCTACCGATACACCAGAGTACATTTCGCCTTCTACTGCTTCCGTGCTACAACATCGCTTAGGAGCTAATCAGGCGGGAACTTTCGACATCAATACTGCTTGCGCTGGCTTTGTCACCGCACTGGACGTGGGAGCGAAATACATCAGAGCGGATAAGCAGTACCAACATGTTTTAGTGGTTGGTGGCTACGCTATGAGCAAATATCTAAATATGGCGGATAAAAAAACAGTCACGCTATTTGCAGACGGTGCAGGTGCGGTTGTCCTATCTGCAACTGCTGATGTAGATGAAGGTTTTCAAGTTAGTCAATTGCTTTCCCAAGGTCAGTACCATGATTATATGGGGATCTATGCCGGTGGTGCTAAGGCACCCACCACTTGCGAGGTCATCGAGCAAGGACAACACCAGCTGGTCTTCGCCAAAAAATTTCCAAAGACCCTAAATGCAGAAATGTGGTCTGGGATGGCTCAGCATTTAAATCAAGCGCTGGATATTGAACCAGCTGCCGTTGCTAAATATTTCATTACCCAAATCAATATCAATAGCCTTAGAGCTACCATGGATATATTGGGAGAACCTCATGATAAAGCACATACCGTGATGCATCAATATGGCTATACTGGTAGCGCCTGCATTCCCATGGCCTTAAATGATGCTTGGGAAAAAGGACTGGTTAAAACAGGTGATCTCCTATACTTCATCGGTTCCGGGGGTGGGTTGGCCTTTGCGAGTGCGGCATTTAGGTTGTAAAGACCCATTGTGATAGCTTACTTTTGTACACATCATCAGGATTAGGAGATCTATGCAAACAGATTGGATTCAAAAATGGGCCACCTACAGCCCAGATCGGATCGCACTAAAGGAACATGAGACTGGACGCAATCTTACGTATTTACAGCTCAACAATTTAGGACAGCAACTGGTAACGTGGCTTCAGCAGCGCTTTGAGATACAAGCGAAAGACAGGATCGCCATACTAGCAGAAAATAGTCTGGCGCATGTGGCTTTATTTTCCGCAGCACAAAAGGCTAATTTCACCCTAGTCCCCATCAACTATAGATTGAGCACACCGGAGATAGAGTTTTTGCTGAAAGATGCGAATCCGAGCCTACTCATTGCCGAAGATCGATTTCTGCAAGCACTCACTCCATATTTGGAAAGTCCCGTCAGTTTGGAGACATGGGCATGGAAAGACTTGGAAGCATTTTGTGATCAGCGAAAAGATCAGCTATGCCAGAAGCGTTTTCCGATCCAAATTGACGAGGATGATCCAGTTTTTCTCCTATACACCTCTGGTACCACGGGTTTCCCTAAGGGAGCTTTATACACCCATAAAATGCTCTTTTGGAATAGCGTCAATACTTCCATTTCGCTAATTATTAATAGTGAGAGCCGTACTATCAATTGCATGCCGTTTTTCCATACGGGAGGATGGAATGTGTTGTTGACCCCCTTTCTGCATCACGGGGGATATACCTGTCTGGTGAAAAAATTTGAAGCGGAAGCAGTTCTCAACTTACTAGCTGAGGAAAAAGCTACACTGTTCATGGGGGTCCCAACAATGCTGAATATGATGGCAGCCGAACCTAGCTTTCATTACACCTCACTCTCCTCATTATATTACATCATCGTAGGTGGCGAACCCATGCCCATCCCCTTGATTGAGCTATGGCATGATAAGGGCGTCCCGATCCGACAAGGCTATGGCATGACGGAAGTAGGGCCGAATCTCACCTCCCTACATCAGGATGATGCCGTCCGCAAAAAGGGCTCCATCGGTCGGTCCAACTTTTATGTGGAAACGAGAATAGTGGATGCCAATGGGCAACCCGTACCACAAAACACAGCTGGGGAATTACAACTGAAAGGCCCTATGGTCACGCCTGGCTATTGGCAAAACCCGGAAGCCACTCAGCAAGCTTTTGACGGTCCCTGGTTCAAAACGGGCGATCGTGTCCGGGAAGATGAAGAAGGGTACTTGTTTGTGGTAGATCGAATCAAGAACATGTTTATTTCCGGTGGCGAGAATGTATATCCAGCAGAAATCGAGCGGATATTGTTGAGTCATCAGGACATCCTGGAAGCTGCGGTGGTCGGCGTGCCCGACGAAAAGTGGGGTGAAGTGGGAAGAGCCTATCTCTGCTTGAAGGAGGCTAGCAGCTGCGAAGCGGCTCAAATCCTGAAGTTTTGCCATGAAAGATTGGCAAAATTCAAGGTCCCAAAGCAAATTGTATTTCTGTCCGAATTGCCCAAAAACGATACCGGAAAGATAGACCGAAAAGTCCTTAAATCAAGTGCAAATACTATACAAGACTAGCCTTAAGATAAAGCAACCGACGCGCAATAATTTTAAGTTCCTCCCCTTTCTCAATTTCTGCCTTCCCCAGCGTCGCCTCTTTGAGATAAGCCTAAAAATCCGTAGTTTCTCTCCAAAAGCAAAACCATATGAAAATCAATTGGCGGTACGCAGTTGGAGAGGTTATCATTGTCATTATCGGCATAAGTATAGCCTTTGGACTAAACAACTGGGCCGAATCCAACCGAGCCAGCAAAGTCGAAACGCTTTACCTAAAGAATCTGGAGAAGGACCTGAGCAACGATCTGGATTCGCTGAACAAAAATCTCTTCTTGCTAGGGCAAAATCTCGATGACATCAACCAGCTTCGACCCCACCTAGGCAGGCAAATTCCTGGTCGAGACACCATATTCAGCAAGGTTTTTCGGGTAGCCGAAACAATTGCCTTCATTCCAGAAGATGCCACCTATCATACCTTGGTGAATTCCGGAGACTTTAAACTCATTTCAGATTTTGAGCTGAAATCAGCTATAGAAAAACACTATCGGGAATACCGCCACATGCAGAGAGCCTATGAGCGAAGGGAAAATTTCAGCAAAAATTACATGGCAGATTTCTTCGTGAGTTTAGACTATGACGCTATCTATGCACGTAAACTTGATTTCATGGACGATAAGCGGCTTAGAAATATGATCTTTAGCCTGCAGGGAATCATTTATCTACAGATAAAAGCTGCCGGTAATGCCAAAAAAAGCACAGAGGATCTGCTGGCTAGCATACAAGAGCAGTTACAATAAGTTAAAAATCGCCTTCGTTATTGCGTTTTACCGACTCATCGCATGAGCCCCTTTATTTTTTAACATTGAAGTAGTTGTTATGAAAAAATCGATATGGTCTTTTGTCTTTGCTTGCTGTTTCATCAGTTACCTACAAGGGCAATCTTACTTTCAAGCAAAAGTAGGCGCCGTAGTGGCCAATGTAAATAATACCGTCAATGGCGTAGAGATTGATACCAAGTCGAATCTTGATCTCCAGATTGGGATTGGGCTAGAACTTGGGATCATCCCTTCCTTCTCCATTCAGCCCGAGCTAATGTATCTGGGGCGAAGTTATAAGGCAGACATCCTGGGCCAAGAGGTTCGTCAGAATTTCGCCTATGTGGATGTAGGAGCTTTAGCAAAATTGCGCTTCGGAGCAGAAAATCCGATTAATGCTTATATCGGAGCGGGGCCTTTCCTGAACTACGCCATCAGTGGTAAAACAAAAATTGCAGGAATAGAAGATAAAGTCGATTTCGATCAGGATGGAATCAAAAGGACTGACTTCAGCATTGCGGCTGCCCTCGGACTCAACTTCAATCTAAGTGATCTTGGATTCTTCGCTGATGTCCGCTACATTCTTGGACTTGGAGATTTGGATGAAAATCCGGATCGAGAGGTGAAAAATCGTACTATTGGTATCACTGCTGGTATTATGGTACCGCTGTCTGATTAGGAGCTGCATAAATTTCGGCAAGTTCCACGACCAAAAAGGATGATCGAGGAACTTGCCGCTGGGCTTTCTGTCTTATGACCACTAACTTAAAGGTAAACAATCGGCCTACAGACACTACGTCTTTGGTTCATCAATGCCTTTTAACGAGGCAACACTAGTTAGTCACCTTAAGCCCAACCCGACATGTTGCGAACCTACCTACTCGCTGCTTGGCGCCATTTGCGCAAGCACAACTCCTACGCTTTACTCAAATTATTTGGTCTTGGTATTGGTATTACAGGAAGTGTCTTGATCTTCTTGTTTATCCGCCATGAATTGGCTTACGATCAACACTTTGCCCGATCCACGGATATCTACCGACTGGCCATTGAGTACGACTTTTCAGGCCAAATCGATCAATTCTCCAACATTCCACGGCCCATTGCCCCAAGGATGGCTGAAGATTATCCTCAAGTGCAAGCCTATACCCGTTTAGCTGGACTCAATGGCGTATTTACTCATGAGGCGATGTTGGAATATGAACATACCTTCGTCAAATCGGATCAGGCCTTCTATGCAGACTCTAGCTTCTTCCAAGTCTTCGATTACCCACTAATCGAAGGAGATCCAGAGACGGCGCTCAAAGCCCCTAATAGCATTGTTTTAAGCGAACAAATGGCCAAGAATCTCTTTGGCGCAGCAAATGCGATTGGAAAAGTAGTAAGTGTTGACAATGCAGCCAAAATGACTGTAACAGGGGTCATGCGACTTACAGATGCTCCTACTCATATGCCCCTAAATACATTGGTATCCTGGACCACTCAGTATCAGCCGGAGGAAGCAGAGCAATGGCTTGGACGCCATGTCTACTCCTATTTGTTGCTGCAAGCCGAGACTGATGGACAGTTCTTGTTGGATCAGTTTGAAGCCTTCTTTGGAAAATATATGGCTCGAACGTTCGAACAATTGGGAGGTTCCGCCCAATTGCTGATCCAACCGCTGCCTAGCATCCACCTGGATTCTCACCTTAATTGGGAAGCCTATCCAAACGGTAACCGATCCAATATCTACCTTTTCTCAGCTATTGGCATTCTACTATTACTAATTGCGGCCTTCAACTATGTGAATCTCTCCTTGGCTCAATCAGGAAGCAGAGCATTGGAAGTAGGCATTAGAAAAGTGATGGGAGCGCTACCCGGGCAAATTTTTAGACAATATACCACCGAATCCGTTTTGATCTCCTATTTGGCTCTGTTGTTAGGGGTTGGGCTTACCTTTTTATTGTTACCTCAATTTCAACTGCTGTTCGGTGTAGAATTTAGATTCCCGTTGTTCTCCTCCCCTATGCTTTGGCTAAGCCTAATTGTACTCGGCTTACTGCTCGGTTTATTGGCTGGTTCATATCCATCCATGATCCATTCTCGCTTTAGACCTAGCGCCATTCTGCAAGGTGTAGATATAAAACGAAAAAGCCAGGTACGAAAAGTATTAGTGGTCGGTCAATTTGTCGTAACGATAGGCCTACTGATCAGTGCCTTCATTGTCACTCAACAAATCCAATTCATGCGCGATAAAGACCTGGGATTCAACCAGGACAATGTGATGATGTTGACAGTTAAGGATACTTCCCTACTAAACAATATCCAATCTGTCAAAAATGAATTCCTCAGTTTATCCGTCGTCAAGTCCGCTAGCATCACTAGTTCTGCTCCTGGATTGGCACTCAATCAAACCGCGATCAATGTACAGAATCAGTCCGGTGAGACCACTCCCTTCGGCGTACAATTTGTAGAAGTGGACCACGATTTCCTCACCTGCATGGAGATGCAATTAAACAGTGGACGTTTTTTTGATCCTCAATTCCCTGCGGATGCAGATCAAAGCATCCTGATTAACCAGGCAGCAGCGGATCAATTTGGTTGGACGACCGATGCCGTCGGTAAAAAGGCAGATTTTGGTCCCAATCCCGATGGAAGTGTGGATCAGGTACAAATAATAGGTGTACTGTCAGATTTTCATGCGGGTTCATTGCATAATCCTATCGAACCGATCATTCTATTCCTGGCTGAAAAACAAAATGCCCCGCAATTATTGTTGCGTATACATGGAACGGCACTTAGCACGAGCATCCAATCAATCGAAAAAAAATGGGACCAATTAGGCTCGGCCTTTCCCTTTTCCTACAGCTTCCTCGATCAATCCCTAGCGGATCAATACCTGGCAGAGGATCGTCTAATGCATTTGCTACAGGCATTTGTTCTGTTGAGTATATTGATTGCTACTCTGGGTTTATTAGGTTTGATGGGTTTATCCGCCTCTAAACGTCGACGTGAAATTAGCATCCGAAAAGTCCTAGGTGCCTCGATTAGTGGTTTGTATTTTTTGTTGTCTCGAGAATATCTACTATTGGTTCTAATTGCCAATATCATCGCTTGGCCCTTGGCCTATTGGGGTATGACTAGATGGTTGGCAGATTTTGCCTATCGAATTGAGTTAGGCCCTTGGCCATTTATATTGGCCACCTTGCTGTCCTTGGCACTGGCGGCTATAACCATTAGCTATCAAGCCATTCGAGTTGCCCGGCATTCACCCATTACAGCTTTACGTCATAAGTAAGGCAAAGATTTTCACTGGACTAGTGCCCTCGCTGAGCAAAGGTATGTACCTTTGCAGGACTTTTATCCCAAAGCCGAGCGCATCTAACGCATGAATCAGACACTAATCCGATCTTTGATCATATCCCTCTCTCTCTTGCCTTGCCTATTGCATGGACAAAAACAAACATTAGCCAAAGACCTTAATCCTCCTCCTCCCCCTGCTTGCGGCGGTGCCGTAGGCATTAACCTCAATGAAGAAGGTACATTTGGAGCTGGAAACAACTTGTTGGCACCGAGTAGTTCGCATCCACAAAGCGGCTACGTATCCACCACTAGCCTACCCTTAGCAGCGGGTAGCTTCACTTTGACTAATACTACCGAGAACTGGCCCGTAGCATTCAATTCTCCTGCTTGGATCTCCATAGAAGATCTAAGTGATGAAGTCGGCGGGTATATGATGGTCGTGAACGGCCAAGCCGACAATGCTATTATTGCGGAATGGGAAATTGAAGGGTTGTGTGCAGGGATAACTTATGAGTTTTCAGCTTCGCTGATCAATCTCTTAGATAGCACGGAATTTGCAGATGGGCTTCCAGAAGTTGAGTTTCTGATCGATGGGCAATTATTAGGCGGGACCGGGAAGCTCCCACAGGATGAGACGTGGCGGGCCTATGGCTTCACCTTTATGCCAGATGGCGGACAGAGCAGCTTACGCATTGCCCTCCGCAATAACTCTGATGGTCAGATCGGGAATGATTTTGCAATTGACAATGTGCTATTTCGACCCTGTGGTCCCATTATGAGCCTGGAAGAATTAACGCCCATACCGCACTGTATTGACGCTAATATTGAGGTAGCTTTAGGTATTGGAACAGGGCTGCCCACTCCCATTATCCAATGGCAGGTTTCTCAAGATGAAGGGCTGAGTTGGCAAAATTTCGGTTCTCCAAGTACTAGCGGTTCTTTAGTCATTGATCAATTACCTCCAGATCTGGCACTGCGCGCACTCGTGGCTGCTGATCCAGAAAAGATCACTAGACCTACTTGTAGATACATAACCAATGCCATTGCCTTTGAGTATGCACCGATAGAAAACTGCCCTACTACCGTTATCGATACGGTCCTATGTGCAGGCCAAACGGTACAGGTTGGGAATGAAATTTTCCATGCAGATGGCACTTTTCAGGTCTTATTGAAAGATATCACGGGTGCCGATAGCCTTGTTCAACTAAATCTGACGGTTAATGCCCCCATTCAAACCTTTGAAAATATCGGACTTTGTCCTGGCGATACGTTTGAAGGCATTACCTATCAAGCGGATACAACGATAAGTACTATACATGCTGCTAGTAATGGATGTGATAGCACTCATGCCATTAATATTGTCCTATTTTCTGCGCCTAATCCACAGATCACCGGTCCAGCTAGCCTTTGTGATGGCCGTCCAGATCGCTTATTGACCAGCGGTACCTTTGTCCAATATGAGTGGTCCAATGGTGGTGATGTCCCTTCCTTGCCCATTAATGCACCAGGCCTCTATGGACTAACCGTCACGGATGATATGGGTTGTATTGGAGAGGCCAGTTGGGAAGTATTGGAAACACGGATCAAAGTAGGCTATCAGGTGACACCACCCAGTTGTGCGTCGGCAGCGGATGGGATTTTGCACATTGATCAAATTGCCGGAGGTAGTGGCAATTACGAAGTGCTTTTGGATGGAAAAGTAATCCGAGAATCCACCATAGCGGTACCTAGTGGAAACTTTCAATTGCAGGTTACAGATAGCCAAGGTTGTAGCACGACTGAAGAAATCAGCATCTTCCCAGCCTCTCCCCTAGCCCTGTCGGTCCAAGATCGCTACGAAATCTTCAGTGGACAATCCATCGATCTTTCCTTTGAGGCCAATCATACCGTGGCTTCAGTGCAGTGGATTTCCCTTGATAGCTTGAGCTGCCAAGACTGCGACTCACCAAATGTGTCCCCGGCTTTCACCACCCGCTATCAAGTCTTTGTCGAAGACGAACGTGGGTGTACCGCCGAAGCGGAGATCACCGTAGTGGTACGGCAAGAGTTCGCCTACTTCGCGCCCAACGTCTTTTCTCCCAATGACGACGGCGTCAATGATTACTTTTCGATCTACGGCGGAAACGAGATCCAGCACGTGGAAGACTTTAAGATCTTTAACCGTTGGGGTACACTCTTATTCAGCCAAGATCAACTTACCCTTGGGGCAGAAATTTGGAATGGTAGCTACCAGGGACAGTCACTGCCTAATGGCGTTTACGTCTACCAAGGTGAGATTGTGGGGCAAAACGGAAAACGGCAGCCCATTATGGGTGAGGTTATGCTGCTAAGGTGATCGAATTCACTTCTTTATCTCTTCAATGTATTGACACAAACTTTTCCGGAAGGCTATGAAAGTTCGTCATTAGTTATATATTTGTATAACATACAAAATTATAAATAATGAGCCGTAAAGGACTTGGTGAATTTGAAGAGCTCGTATTGTTAGCTGTTTGCATCCTGGATGGAAACGCTTACGGCGTATCTGTAAAGGAGGAAGTAGAGAAGCATAGCGGTAGATCAGTGCTCCTTGGAGCTGTGCATATCACGCTTTACCGTCTGGAAGATAAGGGCTTTCTAAGTTCAGAACTTGGGGGCAATACTGCCAAACGTGGCGATCGAAGAAAACGACTATTTACCATTACCACACTAGGTAGACGCCAGCTACAGTCTAGTCAAGAGATTAGGCAAAGCATGTGGAACATGATTTCCTTCCTAAAGCCAGGTATGTGATGAACAAAGACTCCAACCCACCTCGACTAGCCAATTGGCTACTCATTCGATTTCTTGGTGAGGCTCAGGGAGAAGAATTCCTGGGTGACTTAGCTGAGATCTATCAGGATCGTTGCGCTACGAAAGGAGCGTTTCTCGCCAAATGTATGTACTGGCTAGACGCCCTACATCTCATACTAGGATTCACTTCCTTTCGAAGAAACAAAAATCGTCGCCCGATCATGTTCAAACATAACCTGCTGCTGAGTTGGCGCATTCTCCAGCGAGATAAAGCCTTTAGTTTCATCAACATCTCTGGTCTTACCCTTGGGATGATGGTAGCTTTGTGCATTGTATTCTGGATTCGAGACGAATGGAGCTATGATCGATTCCACGAAAATAGCGATCGGATTTATAGTGTATTCCGTCACTCGAACTTCACGAATGAAGTGTTTACGGGAAATTCGATTCCCTACCCTTTGGTACAAACTTTAGAAGAAGATTATCCGGAGGTGGAACAAATGGCTTTGATCCGGCAGCGGCCGCCGGTGGTTCTACAGGATAACGAAGTTATGAGCCGAGCAAACGGGTTTTACGCCAACGATGGCTTCTTCTCCCTCTTTTCTTGGCAGCTGTTGGCCGGAGAAGCCGCTACCCTGCTCAACGACCCCTACTCCATCGTCATTTCAGCTTCCCTAGCTGAGAAGTATTATGGTAGTAATTGGAAGGGTGAAAATGGTGCAGTTGGACAGAGCATCTTAGTAAACAATGATAAGGAGTACACCGTAACTGGTGTGTTTACAGACGTGCCTAAGCATTCGTCGATACAATTCGATTTCGTCCTCTCGATCAAAGCCTACCTAAGTCAAGCAAGAGGCATCAACAGTTGGGACAACAGTAATTTTCAACTATACGTACAACTACGAGAAGATGCCGATGTCGCAAGAGTTAACGAAAAGATTAAGCTGGTTCAGAATGAACATATTGAAGGATTTACCAGTGAAGTCTTTCTTCATCCATTGACCGATCTTCACCTTGGGGCAAGTTTCGAGCAGGGTAAGAAAGTGCTCAGCTCAATGGCCTATTACATTCGCATCTTTTCGTTGGTTGCTTTATTCATCTTATTGATTGCGGGTATTAACTTCATCAATCTCACCATTGCTAAAGCTTTAGATCGGGCAAAGGAGATCGGCATTCGGAAGGCCATAGGCGCAGACAGGATGTCTATTGTCAATCAATTTACAAGTCATTCATTGCTGCTAGTGGGGATTTCCTTTGTCTTAGCCATCGTTTTATTTTTCCTCGCACTACCCCTTTTCAATACGCTGACTGGGAAGAATATCATTATAGACAGTATCGATGGTACAACTTTGCTTTCATTCGTGGGCATAGGCGGTCTCACGGTATTGATCGCTTCCCTTTACCCAGCAATCTTCCTTTCCTCTTTACAGGCAGTGAAAGTGCTAAAAGGAAGTTTTCGCCTGAGTACCCGAGGATTATTCGCGCGAAAGAGTATGGTAGTTTTTCAATTTGCCATTTCGGTGCTACTGATCGTCGGCACCTTGACGGTGTACAAGCAACTGCGTTATATTCAATCAAAAAACCTGGGGCTTGATCGGGAAAATGTGATTTATACCTTCCTCAATCCTTCCTTGCGAGAAAAGTTACCCGCTGTGAAGGAAGAACTACTTAGGAAGCCAGGCATTCAGTGGGTATCCTCTAGCAGTCAAAGTCCATTGGAGGTAACAAGTGGCACCCACTCCTACAGTTGGCCGGGACTTTCCGAGGAAGGACGCAAAGAAATTCACACCTTAAGCACTAATTATGACTTTCTGGAGGTGATGAATATGAAAGTCAAACAAGGGCGAACCTTTAATGCCTCCTTTGGTGCAGATTCGATTTCCTACCTAATCAATGAGGAGTTTCAACGGTATATGGGCATTGAGAATCCCATCGGCAAAAGAGTGGAGCTATATGGCAGAGAAGCGGGTACGATCGTAGGTGTGGTAGAGGATTTTCACATGTCCTCCTTGTATAATGAGATTGAACCATTGATCATACTACTGCGGCCCGATGACACCTTTCGACTATTCCTGCGTACGGAAGCAGGCAAAACAAAAGAGGCTATCGCCAGCCTTGAAGCGGTTTACCAGGACTTTAGCCCTAACGTTCCTTTTGCCTACTTTTTCCTAGACGAACAATTTCAAGCTACTTACCAAAGTGAACTTGTCGTCGGGCGGCTCGCCATAGCGCTGACCATTCTAGCTGTGCTGATTGCCTGTTTAGGATTATTAGGACTGGCCACTTTTGCCGCTCATCAACGGCTCAAGGAAATCAGTATCCGGAAGACGCTAGGCGCTGATGTAGGGAGCCTTCTATTCTTGCTGTCGAAGGATTTCATTGTATTGGTCCTACTAGCTCTGATCATAGCACTTCCCCTTGCTTACTTACTGATGAGGCAATGGCTGAACAACTTTGCCTACCATATAGAAATAGACTTCGGGATATTCCTTGTCGCGGCTAGCGGGTTGATAGGTATCACTCTTTTGACCATCAGTTGGGAAACCTTAAAGGTGGCCATCGTTAACCCCGCCAAGATTTTGCGATCGGAGTAGAGGGGAAGAAATACCTTGGTACTTCCCTACATTTGGGGCTCTCCAATAATCATACTCTGCTTAAAGTCTTTGCGCAGCAGTAATTGAATATTGGTTAAGACGATCTGCCCCATCGTGGTGCACTTTCTAAAGGCATCATTTTTATGATGGTAGGCTAATTCCTCCTTTAGTTGCTCCACCTTTTGCCCTGTGGACAACTCATCCTTGATCATCACGTCCAGAAGGGATTTGACCTGTGTTTCAGAAGCTTTTACCCGGGTAGCAATCAAACTTCTTTCTTCCAGTTGATATTGCTTCACCGTTTCACTAGTCATGTGATTAATCCCTAGGAAGATAATGGGGTTATTTTCCTTGAAATACTGGGGTAAATAAAAGCTTTTACGTCCTTCATAGGACTGCTGATCAAAATCAATGGCGCGTAACCGATATTGGTTACCTTCTATATCCGGCGTGATATCTACCACGTAGTTATAGGCACGCATATCCCCTAGTAGCCGAACAAAACACCTTTCATTGAATTTGATGAATTCTTTAGCAATCCGGATCTGATTGAAAGTCGATTCCTCCAAGTTCTTCTGCATAAAGGTATCGCCTGGAATCCCTGCCACATGCTCCTCGATTAGTGTTTTTCGGTCGACCATATAAATCACCCGATTCGGAGAGAGTAGGTCCTCAAGCTCCAAGCCATAAATCCGGGAAGCATCCGCTTTTTTAACATAAAAATGGTCGTAGTTGTCATTCAGCCTATTGATTATTCTAACGCGAAACGGCTTAGTATTACCAAATGTACAGAAGTCGATCCGGGCGACGTTAAGGTGCTCTGCAGCGCGCGTATCTCCATCCATTTTAAGCAAGGAATAGATGTGAGTCAGAGCCGCATTGATCTCTCTTCTATCTGACTCATTGAAATACACCGTCTCCCACAAGGTATCCACCCCATTCTGATCAAAGAGGGGGACGGAGGCACTGTAGCGCAACAAGTCTTCATACTGCAAAGGCAGCCGTACTTCCCGATTATGTTCTCGGAGATACTCGAAGAGGGCTGGGCTTGCTGGGATCAACGGCTTCTTCTTGGAGGGGATGTTACCTTGCATCATAGGCCTAGTATTTGAATGAGGACCAAGTTAGTTCATTTATAGATCTTTTTCTAGCTGAAATATCAGCCTGAACACGACCAGTCTACTTGGAAAATTATCTATTTTCCGGCCATGACGCTATTGAGACGTGTTTTCTACGCGCTACCACCCAGTTGGCGCTTTTTTGTTCGAAGATTATTTTACCTACCTGCTGATCTATTGCGCCCGCAAAGAAGCAATAATGGACTACTGATCCCTCCCAAAGGCTTGATCTATACCGGTTCTGGGGATTTCTTGAAACAAGGAGAGACCTGGCTCAAGCACTTTGTAGAAAAGGGGGAGCTGGCCCCCCATCACCAAGTCTTGGATATAGGAAGTGGCATCGGTCGGATAGCTATCCCTCTCACAGGCTACTTAAACGCAAAAGGTGGGTATGAAGGTTTTGATGTTGTCAAAATGGGGGTAGACTGGTGTCAAAAGCACATTAGCCGGAAGTTCCCCAATTTTCGCTTTCAATACATTCCGATCGACAATGATCTCTATCGCTCCGAGGGCTTACAAGCTGCCAACTATCACTTCCCTTATGCCAATGAACAATTCGATTTTGTCGTACTCACTTCTGTATTCACCCATATGCTCCCGGATGAAGTAGAAAACTACCTAGCAGAGATCCAGCGAGTGTTGAAGCCCAATGGACGCTGTATGGCTACCTTTTTCATCTGGAACGAAGAGGCAGCTCATCTAAGTCCATCCAACCCGAGATTTCAATTCCCATTTGACCGTGGGCACTACCGACTGATGGATGAAAAGGTAAAATCTGCTAATGTTGCCTTTAATGAGAGCTACCTAGAAAACTATCTGGACAAGGTGGGTTTACAGATAGAAAAAACTTTTCCTGGCTTCTGGTGTGGCCGTCCAAAAGCCGATTCCTTAGATTTTCAGGATGTTCTTTTACTACAGAAATGAAAAAAACTAAAAAAAAATCACACTACCTAAAGTACTATTAATCAAGGTAATTAGAAGTTACCTTCACCTAAAAAACCATCGATACTGAAAATAGTATGTAGGGGTGTTGGGAAAATGTGCTCATCCTTAAAGTGTAACAAACAAAAAATTAAAACCTGACTTCTTTAACCTATCCCAAGTCTTCAAAAAGGGATTGTTCAAAGAACCCAAATCTTAACTTATCGTATTATGAAAACCAAAGCACTCTTAACAGCAATCTTCGCGCTCGGCATTTTCTTCACCTCTTGCGAACAAGCAGTTTTCCGCCCCTCAGGCAACGTAACCACCTTTGAAAAAGACATCACGGGCTTCGACGCCTTGGACATCTCCCATGACTTCACCGTTTTTGTGACCTCCAATAGTGATGCTGAAGGCGTTCGTATCGAGGCGGATGACAATTTCCATGACTACATCATCGTGGAGAAAATTGGAAGCACGCTTAGAATCGGTATGGAAAGGATCAATAATATCCGTGGGAAAAGAACCCTAAATGCCTACGTATCCGCAAAGACACTGGAGGAGATTGAAGCCTCTGGCGATTCCAAAGTTTACTTAGAGAATGAACTACAAGGCGATAAACTACGGATTGATCTGGGCGGTGATAGCCAGTTGCAGGGTTCGATCCAGGTGAATGTGCTAGAAGCCGATATTAGAGGGGATTCCAAAATGACCATGGACAATATGATGCAGGGAGAAAGATTTATGCTTGACATCAGAGGTGATAGTAAATTTGATGGTAGTATAGACGTGAATGAGTTTTGGACTGACATCAGAGGAGACTCCAAAGTGGACCTTATCGGAGAAGCCGGGACAGCAAGAGTCGAGGTAAAAGGGGATAGCCAAATTCGCAGCTACAACTTTGCCATTAAAACCCTAGACATCAGTCTGAGTTCAGATAGTGAAGCTTATTTAACGGTGACGGAAGAAATGAGTGTTAAAGCATCCGGCGACAGCGTCATGAACTATAAAGGAAACCCGTCTATTAATGCTCAAAGCTTGACCGGTGATTCTAAATTGAGAAAGGCGGATTAATCACTGAATGCCAGTTGCGATGCATTCATCGCCACTTGCGTCACTTTATACGATCGGGATTGTCTTTGATGAAGCTATCCCATCCGCTATACTTCTTACTACTCCCGAATATTGACCCCGACTGATAATGATGACACACGGCAGCAGCTAAAGCATCTGTTGCATCCAAGTAGTGGTCGCCAAGCTTAAATTTCAGAATTTGACAAAGCATGGCGGCCACTTGCTCTTTTGAGGCATTACCACTGCCCGTGATAGATTGTTTTATCTTTTTTGGAGAATATTCGGTGAGTTCGACGCCCTTGGTAATCGCACTAGCCATGGCCACCCCCTGGGCCCGCCCCAACTTGAGCATGGATTGCGGGTTTTTACCGAAGAAGGGGGCTTCAATCGCCATATGATCAGGATGATAGATATCGATTATGGTCTGAATACGTTCAAATATGCGCTTCAACTTCTGGGCATGATCTCCGAGTTTGCTTAAATGTACTACGCCCAGCTCCAACAATTTAAGTTGTTTCTTTTCAATCTCAATTATCGCAAATCCGAGTATATTCGTACCTGGATCTATCCCTAGAATTCGCTGGACATCTTTCTTTTTATCACTCAAAGTAATCAGGTTAAGCTAGGCTAACAATACTTGCTGACGAAAGAGCAAGTTAGGCTTATTGATAGCCAAACCCAAATAGAAGCTATCTAAATCTCCATCTTATGCGTTGGCTTAATCGAAGAGCTTGGATCACGGTGGCAAAGATCGGACTGGTACTCCTGCTGGCCTACATACTCTATCGACAATTGTGGGGTGGAGCGCATTGGGATACCTTTTTATCCTTTTGGACGGCAGAGCGTTGGCAGGAGAATAGGATGTACCTACTATTGACCTTGTTGTTAATGCCCGTGAATTGGTCCGTAGAAACGGCGAAATGGTGGGTGCTGTTACGTCCTCTTTATCCTAGCCCTTTCGGAAAAGCCTTTGTAGCTGTACTCAATGGCATAAGTCTTTCGCTGTTCACCCCACATCGGATAGGTGAATACGGCGGGCGCATCCTGAACTATCCTGCTGAAGGTCACGCTAAGGTGATCATGGCTAGCCTGGTCGCTAATTTCGGCCAGCTCCTTTGTCTGATCACGGCAGGCTTTATCGGAATTATTTTCTGGGGACGCAGCTTTTTCCAAGAATTCGGGATTGTCTATGATGTGGGTCTTTATGTAGGTGGCCCGATTCTTGTGCTCTTATGGTGGGGATTCTTTTCGATTCGTCGTTTCCTCCCTTGGATACAAAGGATATCTTGGCCTACTTGGTTGCGCTGGATACCCAAGACCTTGGAACACGCCCGGCAGTTTAACAAAACTTTATTAGTACAGTCTGCAGCAATGGCTGCGACACGATTTTTGATCTACAGTATGCAATTCGTGTGCTTACTGGTTTTTTTCGGTTTAGACGTCCCTTGGCACATCTTATTGAATGGCGTATTTGTTATCTATTTGTTGCAATCAGGGTTACCGTTGCCTCCTGCTTTGGGGCTGCTCACCCGTGGAGAGCTTGGGGTTTTAATCTGGCAAAATTACGAGGTAAATCCGCTGGCAATCCTGGCTGCCTCCATAGCACTTTTTATAATAAACCTCGCCATCCCCGCGTTACTTGGGTTGATGGTCATCGTCAAAACTAATGTCACTAAATCCTTACAGTATGAGGAACGCGCTGATTAAAAAAGGGCTCTTGTTAGGAATACTTATGGTATGCCTTTCGGGACATCGCCCTATCGACCCCATGCCAGTTGATAGCAGTGATCAGGCTGCGGCGAATGTTACCTATAGTCCCTGCAAGATGGAAAACAACACCTTCAAAGGTGGGGAAGAGATCGTTTATAAGATCTATTACAACTGGAATTTTGTCTGGCTAGCAGCAGGTGAAGTTACCTTTAAGGTGGAAGACCTGGGTAACAAATACCACATTTCAGCTCATGGTCGCACCTATAAATCGTACGAATGGTTTTTCACCGTTCGGGATTACTATGATACTTACGTAGATAAGGAAACACTCCTGCCCTATATTTCCATTAGGAATGTACGCGAAGGGGGGTATCGCCTCTATGATGCTGTTACTTTCGAACCAAAGCGAGGAGTGGCTGTATCGAATCGAGGAAAGACGCGTGAAGTTGCCAAGCCAACCGAATACCCCGTAGACAAGTGCATGCACGATATTCTATCCATCATCTACTATACCCGGAATATTGATTTCAATAGCCTTAACAGCGGTGATGCTTTCCCGATCAAGATCTTTATGGATAAAGAGACTTGGCCGTTGAAGGTCCGTTACAAGGGTAAAGAAGCAAACAAGAAGATCAAAGGGCAGGGTAAATTCCGCACCCACAAATTCAATCCTGAAGTAATTGTAGGTAATGTTTTCAAGGAAGATAGTCAAATGTCGGTGTGGGTAACGGATGATGAGAATAAGATCCCCTTGCTGATCGAATCTCCAGTATCTGTAGGCTCTGTCAAAGTAGTTTTGAAGTCCTACAAAGGCCTGAAATATGATTTTACCGCAAAGAACTGATCAGAATTAGAGTGCTAGACCAAGGTCTACAAGTAGCTGTAAATCTTTTCAATTCTCTAATAAAATAAGCCCCTTGACAAAACGAGCACTAACGCTATTTGGATTCCTCGCCGCCTTCGGGCTAGGCATCTGGCTGACACAATTCTTTTACCAGTCCAAGCAGAAGGAGATTACTGAATCTCAGAGTACCATTCTTTTGGATAAGGTAAAGGACGTCTTGAAGTTGGTAACCGTAGAGGCCAATTTCAATGAGCTGTATAATGAAACACAGACACGTCCAGTAACCCTTTACCTACCGCTCCCCAGCACCTTTTCTTTTTCCAAGAAAGCCATCCTGGAAGTGCAAGGTAAGGTCTTGGTGGGTTATGACCTTGAAAAAGTCAAGATTACCGCCGATAGCACTAATCGGGTACTTACCCTAAGCAATTTACCCGAACCTCAGATTTTATCCATCGACCATCAGGTCCAATACCGAAACCTGGAAGAGAGTTTTTTCAATAGCTTCAAGGCTGAGGATTACACCGTTCTAAACCACAATGCCAAAGAGATGCTCCGACAGAAGGTAGAAGAGAGTGATTTAATGGATAAGGCGCGGTCTCAGGGCAATCAAATGTTGGATGTAATTCGCTTTATGGGCGAGTCGCTCGGATGGACAGTCAAATTGGATGTAGATCTCATCAATGAGGCTCCTGCTTTAGATCAATAGCCCTCCTGTAAAGCTTTCCCGCATAGCTAACCAATTTACAATTTTGCAACAATGTGTTGCGGTTAAATGATAATGCTAGCCTTTAAAGGGTAGTAGAAATCAGCAGAGCCGGCACATATTCCCACTAAGCTTGCCCAATTGCCTTTCAATAGGCCATCGCTTTACCTCCCGGCCCACAGCACCCGACAAAATTATAAGCGGCATTTTTACAGCTATATGCAAAAAACATCTATTTTTAGCCCGAAGTTCCATACTTCATAGGGCTAAAATGCCTGCGGTGATTTGGGACTTCGCTGTTCAAGTTTTGTTCAACAGCAGCTGTCTCTCCATTCTTAGTTTCAGCAAAACTTGAATAGTATATGCAGGATAGCAAAACCAAGCCCTAACTACAATCGCTAGATTTTGCTGTTATGCTTTGGATTAATCACTCAAATCGAAAAAATGGCAGAATCTTCGACGAATCAGACAGGCTTCTTTGGCCATCCTAAAGGCTTGTCTACGCTTTTCTTTACCGAAATGTGGGAACGCTTCAGTTACTATGGAATGCGAGCCATCCTAGTGCTGTTCATGACTACCGAAACAGCTCAGGAAGGACTTGGATTAACCACAGAAACTGCAGCAGCAGTATACGGCTTATATACAGCTGGTGTTTATTTGCTTACCCTCCCCGGGGGCTGGCTGGCTGATAATGTATTTGGACAACGTAAAGCTATCTACTATGGTGGGGTGCTCATTATGATCGGGCACTTGATCTTGGCTATTCCCGGATCTCCTCCCATTTTCTTCGCAGGCTTAGCTTTTGTGGCGATGGGTACCGGTCTTTTGAAGCCTAACATCAGTACCATTGTTGGTGATCTATATCCCGATAAAGGAGCACGTCGTGATGCTGGTTTTTCCATTTTCTATATGGGTATCAACTTGGGTTCCTTACTTGGACAAACCTTTGTTGCCCTACTAGGTGAAAAAGTAAATTGGCACCTGGGTTTTGGTTTAGCAGCGGTAGGGATGTTAGCTGGTTTGATTCAATATCGCTTAACCGCAGATAAGACGCTTGGCGACATCGGAGTACAACCCAAGGCCAAACTAAAGCGGGAAGAAGAAGGTACGGATGGTGAGGGTAATTCCATGCTTGCTGTAATCTTTGCAGTGCTACTGATAGGTTTGATTCTCGCCTTGCAATTCGCTGGGGTGATCGATTTGATGACCGCCAGAGGCTTAGCAGAAGCAGTAGGTATCATCATCGTAGCAGTTACGCTGGTGTACTTTGCTTATATTTTGATCGCAGGGGGACTAAACACCGAAGAGAAAAAGAAAGTAGTGGTTATTTTCTTCTTGTTTGTGGGAGCGGCCTTGTTCTGGGCGGGCTTCGAACAGGCAGGTTCTTCACTAAATCTATTTGCTCGCGATTATACTGATCGAATGCTATTCGGTTGGGAACTACCCACCGGATGGTTACAGAATGTAAATCCGCTCTTCATTATCATATTCGCACCCGTAATGGGTGCCCTGTGGATCCGTCTATCGGCCCGCCAAATGAACCCGAATACGCCCTTGAAGTTCGGTTTGGGTTTGGTCATGATGGGCTTAGGATTCCTAGTGATGTACTATGCGGCGCAAATCGTAGTAGCAGGGGAGAAAGCAGGAATGATGTGGTTGGTAATGACGTACTTCCTTCACTCTATTGGTGAACTTACACTGAGTCCTGTAGGCTTAAGTGCAACGACGAAATTGGCACCTAGACAATACCTTGGACAAATGATGGGTATCTGGTTTGTAGGGGCTGCGTTGGGTAATTTGATTGCTGGTTTAGTAGCTGGCGAATTTGATCCCGATAATGTGGCAGAGATTCCTAACATCTTTATGTCTGTAGTAATGTTTGGTGTGGGTGCCGGTATCATCTTCATCATTACTAGTCCACTACTTAAAAAGTGGATGGGAGATGTCCAATAATTCTCAGTACGATAAGTAAAATCTTTAAAGAAAGCAGTAGATCTTCCGATGGAGATGGTCTACTGCTTTTGGTATAAGTAAGAAACCATAGCATATGAGTCAGACTTTCAGTGGTTCAGCGACCAATCAACAGACCATTCTAAGCCATCCTGTTGGCCTATTTGTACTATTCTTTACGGAGATGTGGGAACGCTTCAGTTATTACGGGATGCGGGCCATCTTCGTACTTTTCCTCACCAGTACCATCGCTGACGGTGGCTTCGGCTGGGAAAGATCAGAGGCCTTAACCTGGTACGCACTCTACACTAGTATGGCGTACGGCACCCCTATCATTGGGGGGATGATTGCGGACCGCTATATCGGCTATCGAAAAGCAGTGGTCTGGGGAGCGCTGATCATGACGCTCGGTCACGCCGTATTGGCCTTTGAAACCCTACCCGCCTTTGTCATGGGGCTAATACTCCTAGTCGCTGGTAATGGTTTATTTAAACCCAATATGACTCCTATCGTAGGGCAGATGTATCCTGACGGTAGCCCTTTGAAAGATGGCGCTTATACCATCTTCTATATGGGGGTTAATGCCGGGGCCTTTTTAGGTATTTTGATCTGCGGCTATTTGGGCGAGAGTGTAGGTTGGAACTATGGTTTTGGTGCCGCGGGGATCTTCATGTTCTTTGGTGCCCTGCAATTTCACTTTGGGCAAAAAATCTTCGGCTCCTTAGGAGAAGCTCCAGAGAAAAAAGGAGAAGCTGAGAGCAGCCACGGTGAGCAAGAAGTTCCTTTTACCAGACAAGACTGGACCTGGGCTATTGCAAGTATCGTCGTATTTATCGGCACCATCGTTTTCTGGAATATGAGCGATGCCGGTCCCCTACAGAAATTCCCATACCTAATTCCATTATTGGGCGTTTTTATCACCTACGTCGTATTGCGATTGCGCAAATACCCTAGGGTGGAACGGGATCGGATCACAGTCATCAGTGTGTTTGCCTTCTTCGTTGTCTTTTTCTGGTTGGCGTTTGAGCAGGCTGGAGGTACGATGACCATATTTGCGAATGACTATACGCAGAGAGATTTACTCACTCCTTCTGCTGTTACCTGGTTTAGAATGATCAGTCTATTGTTGACGCTCATCCCAATGGTTCTACTAACCTGGGTACTAGCCCGCTTGGCTGGAAAAATATTCAAAGATTTTCCATTGACGATTGTCTTTACCGGGATTAGCTTCCTAATTATCTGGGGAATCATCATTTGGATCAATTACAACAACTTTAACAACGAGACCTTAGAAGTTCCTGCTTCCTGGTTTGGAACATTGAATAGTTTCTTTATCATTTCCTTGGCACCTGCCTTTTCAGTGATGTGGGTTAGGTTGGCCGGAACCAAATTGAATCCATCTGGTCCCATTAAGCTAGCGGTAGGGCTCTTCCTGCTGGGTATTGGCTTTTTGGCGCTAGTAGTTGGGGCATCCTCTATTCCACAGGGCGCGCAAACGGCTAGTGTAAGCATGATCTGGTTGATCCTGGCTTACTTCTTCCATACCGTTGGAGAACTCTGTTTATCACCGGTTGGCTTATCATTAGTTAATAAGCTATCCCCACTTCGCTTGATGGCTTTGATGTTTGGTATTTGGTACATCGCCAACTTTGTAGCCAACTTCACGGGAGGTATGATCGGTAGTTATATTGATGATATTTCGGCAGCTACTTCGATGTCCAATTTCTTTACTATATTCGTCGTCCTTGCATTTGGCGCCGGTTTGGCATTAGTCTTACTCAATAAGCCGTTAAAGCGGATGATGCACGGCGTAGAATAGTGACAAAAATCATTTTTTCTATCTACATAACTTAGCATCTTTAATGCTAGTGCCCCTCTTAACTAGGCTTGCTATGACGGAAGACCTGGTTTAGAATAGGGACAAAAACTAGCAGAACATAGCAGCCAAACCAAAGGGCTAACAATAACAAGAAAACACTTCCCAATACTTTAAGTTAAGACAAGTTGCGCCTCTACAAGGGTACGGCTTGTCTTAATTTACTGCTTCAGCACATTTACTAGAACACACTACTCGCTTGGTATACTATCCTTAATCGGTAAAGGGTGTTTGACAACACAGACATTCCTACTGAAATTACTTTGCCTTCTTTTCCTTAAAAGCCTATTTATTGCTACCACATTCAAATTTTAACCAAAACATGAAAGACCATTTTCGTAACCTGAATCTGATGTTTACGGCCTTGTCTATTGGACAATTGCTCTTTTTAGTTATTGTCCTGTATGTAGTTGTCGGAGAAATGGAACTCGGGAGTCCATTGCAGATAGACCAGCAAACGCTCTTGATTGCATGCGCTGTTGGTTTTCTAGGAGTTGCTTATGCAGCAAGGGGCCTTGGTAATTTTTTTCGCAACAAAGCAGTCAAAGAAAAACAAGCGCTCGAACAAAAAGTGACTACTTATCGCAGTAGTTTAATCATGCGGTGGGCCTTAGTAGAAGGATTTAACCTCTTCATACTGATCATGGCCTTCTTGCAAGAGGATAAATCCTTGCTACTGGTTTTTGCTGCGGGTTTAGTCGTCTTCTTTTCTCTAAAACCTTCTGTTACAGCCTTTGCTGAAGCCTACGAGCTGAATTTGCAAGAGGAAAATCAATTGTTCTCTGAGGGCTAGTGGAGACAAAGAAAAAGCGGTAGCGATTGCCCGGAAGGGCACCAAATCGCTACCGCTTTCGTACATTATCTTCTGAAATTAGAGACTTGGAAGTACAATGTACAGGCGATCCATAATAGGAAGATGGAGTAAAAGCTTAGGGTCTGGCCCTTCGTCCATCTTTGTCCCACTTTGCCAGTATCGGACATCCGTTATACATGGCATCGATCTGAATGAAGGTAGCCCCTACGGTCTCCGCTACCCATTTAGTGATGTAATCATTTTGCTTCGACTGAATCGCTGCCTGTCGAATCTTTGAATAATCCTGCTGTAGGTTCGCCTTGTGAGGCGTGGTTCGAGATTGAACCTGTACGAGTCGAAAGAATGGTTCGCCAATCGGATCCCTGAAAGCTACAGGTTGAGAAACCTGCTTTAGTTTCAGCGTATCAATGGCAAAGTATACATCTGGATCTAGATCTCCAATTTCGAAGAAAGTGTTCCCCGTGGCTGGATTGACCATACGACCATCATTGTTATAACTCTGCTCTTCTTCATCCGAGAATAGCTTCACGGCTAGTGAGAAAGACATGGAATCTACTGCGATCAAATTGCGAATAGAGTCCAAATGCACAGTGGCCTTCTCCAAGTCAGCGTCGGTGATCTCAGGCTTTACCAAGATATGTCGTACGTGGATCGAGTTACCCCTTCGATCTAGCATTTGGATAATGTGAAATCCAAACTGCGACTCGATAACGGGAGAAATCTCATTCTTCTCCAATTTATAGGCTGCTGCTTCGAAATCAGGAACGTACTTTCCTCGCTTCGCCCATCCCAGATCTCCTCCAATTCTTGCGGAACCATCATCAGAGAATTTCTTAGCCATTTCCTCAAAAGTCTGCTGCTCTTCCATGATCAGCGTACGCAAGGAATCCAGCAAACTGATGGAACGCTTACGCTCTACGCTATTGACCTTTGGCTTATATACGATCTCCCCGATCTCCACCTCTGAATTGAAATAGGGTAAACTATCCCTTGGAATCTCTGCAAAAAAGGCTTTCACCTCCGATGGAGTTACCGTCACATTGGACATAATTTGACCACGCATTCGCTCTACCAGCAATTGACTTTTGAGGTCCTCTCTAAATTGATCTTTCACTGCAGAGATCGTTTGCCCGTAGTAGGCTTCGAACTGGCCGATATCCCCATTCATATAGCTCAAGATCCGATCAATACGGGCATTGAGTTGTTCTTCCACTTCGATATCTGATACTTCAATACTATCCAGCTTAGCCTGATTCAGCAGAAGTTTGGTGATCAAAACCTGATCCATGATATTGCATCTGGCATCATCCGGTAATTGTCCGTTTTGAGCCTGCATCAAGGAAATCTGTTCTTCCACTTCTGAAAGCAACACTAATTCTCCTCCCACTGTAGCAGTTACCTTATCAATCACTTGCTTCTGAGCACTCAAGGTTCCCATCACGGCAACCAAAAACAATAGTAATACACTAAGACTTCTCATGATCATAAATGATGTTGATTGTTATGTCCTTTTGGCCAAAGAGCGCCAAACGAACATGCAGATTCACTGGGTAATTACTTGAATATTATTACTGCGCATTCCGTCGTCATAAAGGTCTGACTTCGTGTCCTCCAGCAACTTCAACTTACGTTTGTGCAGAATAACTTTCCTAGCCTGTCCCTCAATATAGCCCAAAGGAGCAATCTCTCTTCGGTTCTTCAGTTCAAACATGCGAAAAAAGTACTGGAATTCGCCATCTCGTTGTGTGAACTCTCTTTTGGTCCCTATGTTATTCGCCGTCAGCGTACCTTCAGGTAGCTCCACCGCGATATCATTCACATTGTACCAACTACTATCCTCCAGGATATGCGCAACGGCGTAGTTGTTGGAGTATTCGATCAATGCTTGCAGATCTGCCGGGTCATCACTGTTCCACCATCGACGGACCTGATCTCCTTCAGGTATCGGTAATGGGACCTTCAAGAAATGACAACGTATGATCGGGGTCTCCAGTTGATACTGTTCCTTATTTTTCTCGTAGAACTCGGTCAGTTCTGCCTGTGAGATAGTAGAATCTAGCAATTCTTCTACCAAGAGCTCCTCGTAACTATTGCGGATTAGGGATGCTCGGTAATCACGCACTAGTTTATCAATATTTAGATCATTTGGAATGTACAGTTCTGCTTCATGCAAAACGAGTGCCTCTTTTACCCACTTATCGACATAAGTATTCAAGAACTTCAGGCTGTCATCTGCCGTTGCCTCCTTAGGAAATAGACCATCCAACTCTTGGCTGTACAAACTTTTGTTGTACACCTTGGCCAAGAGCAACCCTTTTTCATCCGTTGCTGTGGATTGACATCCGACAAAGCTTACTGCCAAAAACAGTAAACCGTACATTGGCCACCGGCTTTTGGCGGCCCTCCAAATTAGCATTTTATCCCCCATCCGATCTATTGCTTGTCTTTAATTAGGCTTTCGTATACTTTATCCCGGATCTTCACTTTGTACTCCTTTCGCAATTCTTTGATCCATTCGCGCTCTAAATGATCCTGATAATCCGCAACGATATATCCACGAGCCTCTTTTAAAGATTTATTTGAAGGGGGTAGGAGACTCAATACTTTATTAAAGCTTATAGTGTTGGTTTTGTCATTTATATCCAAGTCCGTAACTGTACCGACTTTCCATCCCATCTTATTCACTTGAGGGTGTCTACCCTTTTCCAGTAACTTTTCCTCCACATTCACAATGATCTGCTCGGCAGTATTGAACTTGGCTTTCACCTCTTCGCTGGTATGGGCGACCGCATAGTCACGAATGGCCTTTGCCTGAGATTGATGTTGCTTACTGATCCGGAAGATTTCTACTTTAGCTCGCTCTCTCCACTTATACTTACCTTCAATACCTTTGTAGAATTTTTCCAATCCGACTGTATCCTGAGAAGCTTTATCCCAGACTAGCATCTTGGTCGCCTCGAACAAGAGAATACCTTCCTCGTATTCACGCATTAAGGCCTTGAAGTCTGGATTGGTGATTTCCAATTGCGTCTCTTGGAATTTCATCAGTTGATCATCCACAAAATTATTGTACAAAGTTCTGGCTACGCCTTGCACATCCCCGGAACGAGCCAAGCGCATTCGATCTCTGGACGACCTGCCAAGGAAATCAGCGAATTCTCCTAGCGTTGGCTGAAAATCCTTCCCTAGGGTAAATAACGTTTTGTCCTTGTCAGCAACATTGGGTCTCCAACGGAAAGTCAAGAAGTTTTTATCTAAGCCACTTACAAAACCGTCATACACTTCTTTATTCTCCCGATAGTTTCCTTCTTTTTTGATCTCAGCTAACCTTTTAGCTTTAGCAACCGCTAGACGGCTATCTTTACTTACCGCCTGTTCTAAACGACTCTTCTCTTGCTCAAAGGGTTGTATGCCAGGTCTGCTAATTCTCTTAATTATGTGCCAGCCTAGATTACTTTGGAAAGGCTTAGAACAATCGCCATCCTTTTTCAGCGCAAACATGGCATCTTCAAACACCGTCGCTAAGCGCTTGATTCCTACAAAGCCAATGTATCCATTCTTGCCCTTGGTTTTACTGTCTTCAGAATACGTCTGAACTAAATCTTCGAAGGAAGTTCCTCCTTGTAAGGCCTTATAAAGGCTATCGATCTTTGCCTTCGGTGCGCTTTCATTGTCTGGATTACTGCGAATGAGAAGATGGGCAATCTCCACCTCGCCATAGGCAAGTCTTCGCCCGTTTACTCTTACCAAGTGGTAACCGCTATTGCTTTTGACTGGTCCATGAATCTTCTTCAGTGCTCCATTGTAAGCCACGGTTTCTATACCGTACATGCCGGCTGGTAACATCGCCGTGATGAAACCAATTCGGCCGCCATTTCTTTGTGCAGATTTATCTCCTGACACTTCTTTTGCCACGGCTTCAAAATCAGCCCCTCCCTCAATTCTTTTCTTAATTGCCAAAGCTTGCTGGTAGGCTGCAAGGGTATCTTTTGGAGTAGGATTGGGACCAAGACTCACCAAAATATGGCTAATGTCTACGTCCTGCTTTTTTCGCTCATATACTTCTTTAGCCAAGTTCTTCACTACCGTCTTGTCCAATAAGTACGAATCCGCCAACTGCTTGCGGTATCCTGCCAATTCCTGATTCAATGCTGGAATGGTATCCAATTGCATCGACTTGGCCTTTCTCACTTTCAACTTGAACTTAACGTAAAGATCCAGATACTCATCAAGAGACTTTCGAGAGTAATCGGCCTGTTTACCATTGGTTTTGTTGTAGATATAGGTGAATTCAGATAAGTATACCGGAACACCATCTACTTCAAATAAAACCGGATCTTCTTGTTGACCAAATCCAGTGTTGACAAAGGACATGCTGATGATTAGGATCCAAACAAAGTTCATTGCAGCCCTTCTACACCAAATTGTTAATTCATTCATGCTTTTGAGATTTCCATTCTGAACTTAAAAACTGCGCAAAATTACTAAGAAGCTAGCTAAAAACGAGTGTACTGCCGGCAAAAAGCCTGTTAACGTTTTACTAAACCTTAATAATAAGCGCACCCATATGATAACCGAAAACAGCTATTTTTTATTATTGAACTGATTTAACCTTATTCATCTCTACTGCGACCTAAAGCCACTTCGACAAGCTGGCTATTCATTTTAAGTCTAACTGCATCCAATTTTACATTTCCACTAAGAGGTATACAATCGTTGTACTCGGGTGGAGATAGCAGTTAGTATTTCGTAAGCAATTCGATTGCTAGCTCTTGCCAAATCCTCCACCTTTGGTCGTTCTCCAAATAGGATCACTTCATCTTTATACTGTACTTCAGGTATATCCGTTACATCAACCATACACATATCCATACAAACGTTTCCCAAAATGGGAGCGGCTTGTCCATGAATTCGCACCTGATAAAGGTCCGGATCAATTTGCCGAGGAAGACCATCGGCATATCCAATGGAAATGGTAGCTAAGCGAGTGCGGCGTGTGATTTTTCCTACGCGACCGTATCCTACGGTTTCCCCTGGCTCCAACCACTTGAGCTGCGATATAGTCGCCTTTAGCGTCAAGACAGCCTGCAGAGGAAGATGGCCCTGATCAGTCAATATGCCGTACAAACCGATTCCCAAGCGCACCATTTCCATTTGATGTTTAGGGAAACGAGCGATACCCGCGCTGTTTAAGATATGCCGTATAGGTCGGTATCCAAGCGTGGAGGCAATCCGGTCATACCCGCTATGAAAAACTTGGACCTGTCGTTCGGTGAATTGATCCTCGTGAGGGTCCTCACTGGCAGCTAAATGTGAAAAGATAGAATTTATCTTAATTTTTGGATGCTCCTGCAAATATTCCATCAAGTCGCCCAAATCCTCCTCAGAAAAGCCCAATCGGCTCATCCCGGTATCAAGCTTCAGGTGTATTTTCAATTCTTCCTTTTCTAAAAGGGCATACTCCTGTAGTTCTTTCAACTGATCCAAGGTATAAACCTCAGCTTCCAAATCATACCGAAACAGATTGGCAAAAGCCGAAGGTTCAGGATTCAACACTAAAATGGGCAAACTAATCCCCCCTTGACGAAGCTTCACGCCTTCATCCACATAAGCTACGGCCAAGTAATCCACCCCAAGGTACGCCAATCGCCGAGCCACTTCCAAACTTCCGATCCCATAAGCCGCAGCCTTGACCATGACCATCACCTTAGTATCTGGCCGGAGTACCTGTTGGAAGGCTAAGAGGTTGGCTGAAAGCGCTTCTAAATTTACCTCCAGTACAGTACGGTGTTGCTGGGCACTTAGTACCTGACTAATCCGATCAAAAGCAAAGGAACGAGCGCCTTTCAAAAGTATAATTTCGTTTGAAAAATACCGCGTAAGATCTTCGCGTAGAAAATCTGCTGTTCCCTGGAAAAAATAGGTCTTCACGTTTGCAGAAAGGAAATCAGCTAGCATAGAAACCTTCTGGCCGATACCGATTAGTTTTTCCACCTTCGCTGCATGAATTAAACTGGCGATTTGCTGATACAATTGCTCCGGTGCCAGGCCACTTTGCAACAAATCGGATAAGATTAAACTCCGCGACAAATGCTTAGGTTGTTGATCCAAAAAGCGTAAAGCATTTTTTAGCGAAGTAAGATCTGCATTATAGGTATCATCGATCAGCGTACAATGGTTGATGCCAGCCCGCAGTGCCAGACGCAGTTCCAGCCGCTTCAGCTGTTTCATCCGCTGACCAATCCAGTCTGGAGTTACTTCTAGATAGAGCAAGATGGCCCAACAATGGATAGCATTTTCGATCGATGCCTGATCAGTAAAAGGGATCTCGATGGCTAGAGATTCAGATTGATATTGGGCTTTAATGTGTGTACGCCCTCGCTCCGTTTGTATCTGCAGAATAGAAAGGTCTGCGAGCCCTTGTTTAGACCAACTAAAGGTGGTTACATTGGCTTCTTGAACCGCCTCCGAGATCAGATCATGATCTTTGCAATAAATGAGTATATCTGCTCCTTCAAATAGCTTGAGCTTCTCTCTTACTTTCTCCTCCCGATTCCTGAAGCCTGCTGCATGAGCTGTCCCTATATTGGTAAATAGGCCGATGGTACAATCGATGATGGGAGCTAGTTGCTGCATCTCGTCCACTTCTGAAATCCCAGCTTCGAAAATTCCTAATTGATCTTGCGGGGTGATTTGTAGCACCGATAACGGGACACCAACCTGCGAATTATAGCTAGCCGGACTACGGACAATTCGATAGTCCTGTTCCAGCAATTGAAAGAGCCATTCCTTTACGGTGGTTTTTCCATTGCTGCCGGTAATTCCAACGATAGGTAGCTTGAAACGTCCGCGGTGGAAGGTCGCCCAGCTTTGTAAGGCTTGATTAGTCTGCTCCACCAAGATAAAGGTGGCTTCAGGAAACGCTTGATAGTTCTGCTCCTGATCCACCAAAAAAGCTCTGATTCCGGAATCGTAGGCAGCAGCTAGGTACACGTGCCCATCATGTCTAGGGCCATGTAGTGCAACAAAGAGCTGATCTGGTGTTCTTGGTATCCTGCGACTATCATGGGTGATTTGACCTACTGCTAGGTCGGTAGCATGATTAGGCTGGATTACCCCACCGACAACTTCAGCGATTTGGTGAGTGGTGTAGGGATGCATAGGGACGTTTTCTATAGATCAAATCCTATATCACGTCTGTAGTTTTTTCCTTCAAACTGTATGATTTCAGCATTCTGATTAGAAATAGCCAAGGCGTCCTGAAAAGTCTCTCCGTATGAGGTGATGGCAATCACTCGCCCCCCATTCGTTAAAAGATCATCTCCATCCATTCGTGTTCCCGCATGGAAAATGAGACTCCCCTCAGTTTGTTCTACCCCAGTGATTTTCTTTCCTTTCTTATATGCTTGTGGATATCCTCCAGACACGACAATCACTGCGGCGGCGGCTCTTTCATCCTCTTTTACCTCAAATGCTCCGACTTGGTCTTTATCTATTGCGTTCAATAATGCAACAAGATCGTTGGCTAGGCGAGGAAAAACAACCTCAGTTTCCGGATCTCCCATTCGGCAATTGTATTCAATGACGTATGGTTCTCCCTTGACTCGAATTAAACCGATAAATATGAAGCCTTTATAAGTAAGTTGGCGTTCCTGTATCCCTTTTATGGTCGGTTGTATAATGCGCTCATCCACCTTCTGCATTAAAGCCTCATCGACAAAAGAGACCGGCGAAATCGAGCCCATCCCTCCAGTATTCAAGCCCGTATCCCCCTCACCGATCCGCTTATAGTCTTTGGCAACGGGAAGAGTAACATAGCCTTTACCGTCTGTAGCTACGAATACTGAGAACTCAATGCCATCCAGGAATTCCTCAATCACTACCCTACTGCTGGCAGAACCAAACTTTCCGCCCAACATCTCCTTCAATTCAGCTTGCGCTTCCGCTACGCTCTGGCAAATCAATACGCCCTTACCAGCTGCCAATCCATCTGCTTTTAATACAATAGGGGTGGGCTGCGTCGCCAAATAAGCCAGCCCATCCTCCAGTTGATCGGCGGTGAATTCTCGATAAGCTGCTGTAGGGATATGGAATTCTCCCATGAAGGCCTTAGCGAAGGCCTTACTACCTTCCAGCTGAGCAGCTGCTTGAGAAGGACCAATAACGGCTACATGAGAAAACCGGTCTTGCTGAAAGTAATCATAGATACCTCTCACCAAAGGCTCCTCAGGGCCCACAACGATCATATCGATCTGCTGTGCTTCTACCCAATTACCCACTGCCTCAAAATCATTTGGGGACAAATCCACATTGGTTCCATGTGCGGCCGTTCCGGCATTACCAGGAGCGATATACAAGGCTTCGCAGATTGGGCTTTGGCTCATTTTCCAGGCAAAGGCATGCTCTCTACCTCCACTTCCTAATAGCAGTATCTTCATGTTTAATCGATTTGGCGGCAAATATAGGGAGGGAAAAGGGAAATCGGAAGGGGAAAGAACAAAGCAGAGTCATCTGGAGGAGCGGAAGGCAGCGTCTTAGTCTTCTCTCAAAAGCCTGCCAGTAATTTTAGTGGAGCTGATATTCTCCTTTTTAACAAGGCAATCACTGTTGAAGTAAAATCCAGCTTTATGCCATAATGAGACAGATATACTCCTTTAAATCTGTAATTTTGCAGTCAGAAAGCGACACCATGATCATAGATATACTGTGCAAACAGATCACAGAACTACAAAGGATTCCTACTCTTTCAAAGCACGAGCACCTGGTAACGGGAATTCTAAATGCTATTGATGAGAAAAAACTCAAGCGCGGAGATAAGCTACCTTCGATCAATGAAATGGTTGGAAACATTGGGTATGCTCGAAAAACAATCGTCAAGTCTTACGAAGAGTTGAAAGAAAAAGGAATTGTTACCTCCAAGAACCATAAGGGGTATTTCATAGTGAGTGAAAAAACTGAGCAGGTCACTAGAGTAGCCCTAGTCATGTATGGATTCCGCAGCTTCCAAGAAACGCTCTATAATGCTTTTCGAAAACACCTCAAGCCTAATGTAGAAGTGGATGTCTTTTTTCATCACAACAATGTTGAGATGTTAGAAACGATCTTACTTCGAATTGAACACGCCTACCAGCATTATATCATTGCTCCCATTGATGACAAGCGCATTATTAAGATGCTGCTCAAAATCCCCATTCGCAAGCTGCTCCTTATCGATCGCTTTGTCCAACTTAGTGATCAACATATGCATATTACACAGGATTTCAAGACAGCCACACATGATAAACTCTCGGAATTACTCCCCACCATCAAGAAATTCGACCGACTTTTCTTTGTGCATATGAAAGATTCAGAAACGGCTAAAGATGCCTTGGACGCTTTTCAAGAATTCATCATTCAAAAGGACATTAAAGGAGCGATATTGAATGCCTACCCAGAGGCCGGCGTTGAAAAAGGGAATGTCTATTTCGTAAGGAATGATGAACTCCTCTGGCAAATGCTAAAGGAGGCTCAAGAAAAGAACCTCGTCTTGGGGAAAGACATTGGGATCATCTCCTATGATGACAGTCTAGTCAAAGAGATGATCCACGGAGGAATTACAACCATTTCCAGCGATTTTAGTCAAATGGGGGCACTTTCCGCCAAATGGGTTAACGAACAAGAAAATACCCAATACACTATACCTACACACCTCATGCGGCGTAATTCTATCTAAAATTGTGCCTCACAACTCCAAGCTTTTTTTCTCCCCTGTAAGGTTACTGAAGTCTTCCCTGTTGATCTCCATTGGGCTATCAGCATAAGAAAATGGATTAGTGCCTGTTTCCACTCATTTACCCCTTAAGGAAATATATTCGGAAGAAAGGCTGCTCCAGCATATTTTAAATGGCTCAGTTACAATAAAAACGATGAATGTTTTTTCATTTAGAAAATTTTTATCCATCTTTGCATAGTAGCATACTGTATCACAGAATAGTACAGCATAGCATATACTCAAATTAAACACATCTACTTTTACACAAACGTGCCTCACTACCGTGAGTTTTAAGGTGATTTCATCAAAATAACATTCACATTAATTGCTAAATGGGTTCGCAATGCCTTTTAGCATGTTTGTGTTGAACCTCAATACAACCAACAATATATTAGCGATTTACCAGTGCCCTTATAGATGGTGTCTGGTTTACAAAACATTAGCGAAAAGCCTTAGCTGCTACTGGACAACAATCAGCAGCGGCTCTTTAGGTGTGCTTTTCGACAGTACGTAATGTCAATGGATAAAAAACGAAACTACCAACTCAACAAGTTGCAACTTGGGAGTACTGGAACTTTTATTCCCATGATGCTGGATTGCATCCAAAAAGTTAGCAACTATGCACCCCATGCTAACTCAGCATGCTTTCACTTCAAAATGATTAGCATCTCTACAGACTCAAACATCTGTAGAGGTGCTATCCACTCTCAGTTCAAAGGATCTAGGTGCTTCAACTATCCTTTTATTCATCAAAATGATGTGTGTTACCTTCCTTCTTCTTCAGTTAGGAAGACCAAAACGAAATTCCAGTTTCTAAAAGAACGACAGCTCATTTCCCTGGGCAGCCAACTAGAGATCTTTTTTGGTATGCTTCAACTGTTGCTGCTTTTGAAACTGGCGGTAGACCATCTTGTCATAGTTAGTTCCATGATGTGTAATGGATTTCGGGTCAATGTATGGAAAATTCCATCATGCCGGAAAATGACCTGGATCAATGTTTCCACATCGGAACAGCTAGCGGGATAGTCCTCATTTCTTTTACACCAATCCATTGTTTCATTAACCTAATCTAACGTTCGAATTCTATTATGAAAATGAAAAACCTATCTAGATCCAGTTGTAGGATTGTGATAAGACATTATGCCTGTCTAACAAGTCTCTTGTTATTCAGTGTCATGTTCCTATCCAGTTCCTATGCCCAAAACATGACTGTTTCCGGCACAGTCATGTCATTGGCAGAAAATGAGCCCTTGATAGGGGCCACAATTACCGTCAAAGGTACTAGTACGGGTACCGTCACAGACATTGATGGCAATTACTCAATCAGTGCCGCAGGAGATGCCACTTTGGTGTTTTCGTATACGGGCTTTAGTACACAAGAAATTGCGGTAAACAACAGATCTCAAATTGATGTAAACTTAGCGGCTGATACTGAAGTCCTAGAAGAAGTGGTAGTAGTAGGCTACGGTACACAAAGGAAAGCAACCTTGACAGGTTCTGTGGCTGCAGTAGGCGGTGAAGAACTCGAAAAGTCCTCTTCTCCAAACTTGGGAGCTGCGTTAGCTGGAAAGGTACCAGGCTTGTATATCGATACTCGAAGTGCTGTACCCGGGGCCGACGATCCGGCTATCAGGGTTCGGGGAACCAACACCTTTAACAACACTTCTGCTCTTGTTGTTATTGATGGAATTCCCAATCGTGCTGGGGGTCTCTCCAGAATCAATCCTGCTGATATCGAAAGTATCTCGGTATTGAAGGATGCCTCAGCTGCCATCTATGGTGCTCGGGCTGCAAATGGAGTTATTCTAGTAACCACCAAACGAGGTAAAAGCGGTCGCCCTACGGTGCAAATTACGTCAAACTATGGCTGGCAAAACTTTACACAAGTACCAGAAATGTTGACTGGCGCCGAATATATGGACCTGGTTAACCTGCTCAATGTGTATAAACTACCTACCAATGAATGGGAAGCGGCCAATGCGGTTCGCGGACAACCTTTTACTCGCCCTAATGGGGAAGTATTAAACCCAACCTATCCAACGGAACGGATCAACAACACAGCCGCCGGTAATGATCTATGGGCCTTCCCTGATACCGATTGGTTTGGAGAGGTATCGCGTAATAACGCGCCCACCCAACGCCAGAACCTCCAGGTATCCGGTGGGACGGATCACATTAACTATCTCGCCTCTTTGGGCTACCTTACACAAGGGATCAACTTCAAGAATGCGCCTAAGGGCTTTTCGCAGTATGATCTCCGATTGAACCTGGACGCGAAAATCAACAATTACTTGTCCTTTGATTTAGGTTTGTATTCTCGACAAGAAGAGAATTACACCTACACTCGTGGCAACCCAATTGCTGACCTTATTCGGCAATATCCTTGGTTCCCCGCTTATTGGCCTTCAGGTGAATTTGGACCGGATATTGAGAATGGAAACAACCCTGCTATCCGTGTTACAGACCTACCTGGCTTCAATGATCATAGCACTAATTTTGTTCAAAGTAACCTTGGTATGACCTTGAAGATTCCTGGAATCGAAGGGCTTCAGTTGCGTGCCAATGCTTCCTTCGACAAAATGAATTACGATTTCAAGCAGTGGAATCGACCCTGGGTACTCTACACTTGGGATGGCGTAAACAGGAATTCATCTGGTCTGACAGCGGCACAAAGGGGACCTGGAGATCCTAGTCTTACCCAAGACCATACCACCAGAACAGACCTTACCGCCACGATCAATGCCTCTTATGAGAAAGATTTTGGGGATCATTCTTTTAAAGTATTGGGAGGAATCACTCGGGAAGAGTCCAGTAGGACCTATACCAGAGCCTTCAAGCGGTTTTTCTTATCCAATGAATTGAGCCAGCTTACTCTTGGTGGTAATGATGGGCAATTTAGTCTTGGTAATGCTAGTGAAGCGTTTCGCTTGAATTATTATGGTCGGGTGAACTATGCCTATAAGTTTAAGTATCTCATTGAAGCACTATTTAGATATGACGGTTCTTATCTTTTCCCAAAAGATAATCGCTATGGTTTCTTCCCTGGACTTTCTCTAGGATGGGTAGCATCCGAAGAACCTTTCTTCAAGCAAGCATTGCCTTTCTTTGATTACTTCAAGCTAAGAGGTTCTTATGGACAGTTGGGTAATGATAACGTAGCGCCTTTCCAGTTTCTTGCGTCTTATGGGCTATCGGCAACAGGGCTTGGCAATGTGGTTACCACAGCCTATGAAACCAAGGTACCCAATCCGAATATTACTTGGGAAACTGCCACCTCGATCAATTTTGGGTTTGACTTAGAAATGTTGAGTAATCGACTCACATTTGGGTTTGATGTATTCAAGAATACCCGAGAAGACATTCTGACCCTCCCTAATAAGACCTTACCACAATATACCGGTATTACTCCACCTGCTCAGAATATAGGGGAGTTTGAGAACCAAGGATTCGAGATAAGTTTGGGTCTACGTGGTGGTCAGCCCAATGGTGGTGGGTTGACTTACAACTTTACGGTGAACTTTAGTAACTCTGACAATAAGCTCATATTTATTGATGAGCCCGATTTATCAGATCGCCCTTGGCAGCGGGAAACAGGGGGAGAAATTGGCCGTCCTTTACTATACCGTTTTGTGGGAGTATTCAGAAGTCAGGCAGAAATTGATGCTGAGACCTTAGATTATAGTGGTGTTACTCCTGTCTTGAGACCAGGAGATGCCCGTGTAGCTGATATTAGTGGTGATGGTAAAATTGGACCTGAAGACAAGATTCGTACAGGTGGAAGTGCTTTTGCAGACACTCAGTTTGGCTTCAACACAGCTTTGTCCTACAAAAACTTTGACTTCAACATGTACTGGGCAGGGGCCACTGGTGGTTTCAACCGTTATGAGTGGAGTTTCATGTCCGGTACGCTGGCCAATGTACAACGAGAAGTAGCTGAAAGAGCCTGGTCTATTGATAACCCTAATGCTCCTTTCCCACGTTTGGCTGACCGCGGTGACCAATGGTATTCTGGTCAGACGGACTATGCTCTACTCACTAGAGACTATATCCGTTTGAAGACTTTAGAGATTGGTTACAATTTCAGCCCTACCATTCTGCAACGTATTGGTGCCAAGAATTTAAGAGTATCTGTTTCTGGAACCAACTTGATCACCATTACCGATTTCCCATTTGATCCAGAAATCACGCAAGGGGGTACTAATGTGGGGTCAACTAGAAACGCGAGTGGCGCAGCACTAAACAATGGTGAAGGTTATCCAATGTTGAAAACGCTTATTGCAGGATTGCGAATAACTTTTTAAATCAAAATAATAATGAAGACAAATATTTATAAAATACTATCATTACTCGTCATTGGACTTGTTTTGGCTAGTTGTAATGATGACTTCCTCGAAACCACTCCACTGAGTGAGGTGGCGGAAAGTAGTGTCTGGACATCGCAAAAGCTTGCCGAGGCAGCAGTGCTCGATTTGTATCAAGGAACCTGGGCTGGTACCCTAACCCGAGAGGAGACCACAGATGCCTTTACCGATCAAGCCGTATTTACTCACCCAGGTAGAGGTGTGGATGGCTACACCGAAGGTAAAATGAACCCTGCGGGCAGTTATATGGACATGCAATGGCTCAGTTGGTCTCGGTTATATCCGTTTATCCGCGGTGCAAATATTGCTATTGAGCGACTCACCCTCAACGAAGCGGGCTTCCCCGAAGCTTTCACGCAGCAATTATTGGGAGAAGCTTACTTTATGAGAGGATATTTTTATTCTCAGCTCATGAGACAATTTGGTGGAGTTGTACTTTTGACAGAGCCACTAACTTTGGATAGTGAAGCTAATAATCCACGTGGCACTTTTGAGGCAACAGTGAACCTAATAGTCTCTGACCTTGATCAAGCCATCAAGTTATTGGAAGATGCCCCTGCAAGCAAGGCACGTGCACATAAGATTACTGCATTAGCGTTGAAGTCTAGAGTTTTGACTCATGCTGCTAGTGATCTATACGAACCCTCCAAAGCTTCTTCCGTAGCCACCATTGCCGCTTATAGCAACAAGGAGCTAATTGGGTACACCAGTGGCAGTCAAGAACAACGTTGGCAAGCGGCTAAGGCTGCCTCCAAAGCACTATTGGATGCAACCAGTGGATACAAGCTGGACTACGCTGCTCCTGCTCCACATGATGAAGCCGTTCAAAATTACGAGGCCATATGGAGAGAGGGAGATCTGAACCAAGATTTCATTTGGGGGCGACTCATCGAAGAATTTGGTTTTGGCTCAAGAACCTACCCTGGAGGGGATGGTTGGTCTCAAGGCCCAGGTATGGTTGCGCTGTATCATGGTCCTAATGGCTATCACGAATGGGCTGGAACTACTCCAACTGAAGCGCTAGTTTCCAAGTACACCTTGGCTGATGGAACCAATTTTGACTGGAACAATCCAGACCACGCCGCTGCTCCCTATGACGACCGAGAAGCCCGTTTTTACGCTACCTTCTTATTTGACGGAGCACCTTGGAAACCAAGGACGGATGATGTTGTGAAGTTTGATAAATTTAATGAAATCCAAACTGGGTTTTACACTTTATCGGATGGTACCATCATCAATGGTGTAGATACTCGACAGGGGCCCATCGAAGATTGGAACGGTTCCAGAACAGGCTACTATTTCAAGAAATTTTCAGATCCAACCTTACCAGCTTCTTGGCCTAATAACCTACAGAAGATTGACGCTCCATATATAAGATACTCTGAGATCTTATTGAACTATGTTGAAGCGAATATCAATCTTGGTGATGAGGCAGAAGCTAAAGCATGGCTGGATAGGTTGAGATTTAGAAATGGTTTACCTGCTGTCACTGCAACGGGAGATGAGCTGCTGGAGCTGTATAAGCGAGAACGCGATAAAGAACTAGTGAATGAGGACGCTCGCTTATTCGATATGAAACGTTGGCTGGAAGGACCTCGGTCACTCAATCAACAAGTGCAACAGGTGTTGATCCAAGCTACGCAAAAACCTGGCACCACGGTGGTAGATTATCGCAAAGATCCAACACTTTTCGATTATACCTATACACCTACCAACATCGTATTCGAGAATAGAATCTGGCAAGACCATGTGTACTTTATGCCGATCAGTCAAACGGAGATCGATAGAGATCCTTCGTTGATACAAAACCCAGGATACTAAGCGTACATCAATCTTATCATAAATAGCATTCTTGAGTGGCCCCAGCTTCTGGGCTGGGGCTACTCTTTTCAAAATGGATAAATGTTAAACACTATGCCTTTCCAAAAATACCGATGTCATCAGCATGGATGGAAGGCGCCTGAATCCCGTATTGCAATGAAAAAATATTTATGTTTTGCGTTTCTGGTCGGATTCATTTGTTCATGTGAGCAAGAGGCAAGCACTACCTTCTCTAAAATTGAACCCGCACAGAGTGGAATTGATTTTGCCAATGAACTGACTGAGACCCATAAGTACAATTACTTCACTTACCCCTATATGTATTTAGGTGGTGGAGTATCCACCGGCGACATCAACAATGATGGCCTGGAAGATATTTTTTTTACGGGAAATATGGTTCCCAACAAGTTGTACCTAAATCAAGGTAATTTCCAGTTTAAAGACATCTCCCAAAGTGCGGGTATCAGTGGAGACGAGAGATGGTATTCAGGGACTACTTTTGTCGATATTAACCAAGATGGATATCTGGATATCTACTGCTCAGTTAGCGGTAAAAATCCACCACACAACAACGTACTGTACATCAATAATCAGGACAATACTTTTACAGAAAAAGCTAAGGAATATGGAATAGATTGCGATGGGGTAAGTATGCACTCAACCTTTTTTGACTATGATAAAGATGGAGATCTCGATTTATATGTGATCAACTACCCACCTACCAGTTTTACGGCGCCAGTCGAATATTATCACTACATGTTGGACAATCACTCGGCTGCAGATTCAGATAGACTGTATAGAAATGATGGTGGAGTATTTACCGACGTCACTGCAGAGGCCGGCCTAAGCTCCTTTGGCCTAAGTCTTGGAGTGGTTGCCTCAGATATCAACGAGGATGGCTACATAGACCTATTCATTTCGAACGATTTTAATGCCCCTGATTTTCTATTTATCAATAATCAGGACGGCACCTTTACCAATCAGATCGATGCCTGCCTACAGCAAACTTCCTTCTTTGGTATGGGCGCAGATATCGCTGATTTCAACAATGATGGCCATTTCGACATCTTCCAACTCGACATGTCAGCTGAAGACAACTTCCGGTCGAAGGCCAATATGTCTTCCATGGACCCCGATGCTTTTTACAAATCTGTACACCTTGGCCTGCATCATCAATACATGCAGAATTCACTCCAATTAAATAACGGGAACCAGGCAGGTGAGTTACCACTTTTTAGCAATATAGCCAGGTTAGCGGGGGTCTCCTCGACTGATTGGAGTTGGGGCGGGTTGCTCGCCGACCTCGACAATGACGGTTGGAAGGACCTTTTCGTTACCAACGGAATCCGGCGCGATGTCAACAACAAGGATTTTTACGGTGAACATCGAGCGTTTTTTGAAAAAATGGAAAATGACCCCAACTACAAGAACAAGGAAGAAGAGGTAGGTCTATTGAATTACCTAGACAAGATACCCTCGGAAAAACTAAGCAACTACCTATTTAAAAACAATGGAGACCTAACATTCTCTAATCAGGCACAATCTTGGGGCTTCGAAGAAAAAACCTTTTCAAATGGAGTTGCCTACTCAGATTTAGACAATGATGGCGATCTCGACTTAGTCATCAATAATCTGGAGGACAAAGCCAGTCTTTACCGAAACAATACGAAAAACCGCAATTACCTTATCGTTGACCTTAAGGGAGACGATAAGGTTTTGCCCCAAGGCAGCAGAGTCTATCTACATTCGAAGGAAGGACTACAAGTGCAAGAATACAATCTGGTTCGCGGTTATCTATCATCCGTTTCCCCCTTACTTCACTTCGGACTAGGTGATAATCAGTTAATAGATAGTTTGATCGTAAAATGGCCAGATGGTACAACCACAAAACAGGTTGATGTAGCCGCAAATCAGAGACTGAGCATCTCCTATAATGAAGCTGCTGGTAAATCACAAAAACAAGTAATAGCCCAGAGTCAGAACTCAAGATTGTTTCAAACGATCGAGGATGAAACACTGTTCAAGCACGAGGAGAACCCATTCAATGATTTCGAATCAGAGGTGCTGTTACCCCATAAGAACTCCACCTTAGGGCCAGCATTGGCAGTAGGAGACCTAAATGGTGACGGAAGGGACGACTACATTGTTGGCAGTGCTATAGGCCAGGTTTCTTCCGTTTATTTGCAGACGGAAAAAGGAAAATTTGAAGCTCTATCTGTTCCAGCTCTTTTCAACGACAAATATTATGAGGACTTGGGAATCGTGATTTTCGATGCTGACCAAGATGGAGATCAGGATTTCTACATCGCTAGCGGTGGAAACGAGTTCAAGCCTAATTCCGATGGATATGAAGACCGGTTTTATGAAAACCTCGGAAACAATCAATTCCGCAGAAACAAGGAAGCCATTCCTTCTCTAAAAGGTAGTAACCTCAATGTCTCTACTTGCGATTTTGATCAGGATGGCGACTTGGACCTATTTGTTGGCGGACGCCTCGTCCCTAAACAGTATCCGTACCCTGCCGATTCACATCTTTTGGAAAATGTTAGTACCCCTGAAGGGGTTAAGTTTATTGATGCTACCCAAAAATCCCTACCTGACTTAAAAGAACTAGGTCTGGTCAGTGCCTCCACCTGGTTAGACTTCAACCAAGATGGTTGGCAAGATCTGGTTGTCGTTGGAGAGTGGATGCCGATAAAGTTTTTTCAAAATAATACGGATGGAACCTTTGCAGATGTTTCGGAGAAATTCCTGGAAGAGGATTATCGGGGTTGGTGGTTTGATATTCAAAAAGGAGATTTTGATAATGATGGCGACGAGGACCTGGTCGTTGGCAACCTAGGTCAGAACTACAAATATCAGGCTAGTCCAGCGGCACCTTTCAAGGTTTATCTCAATGATTTTGATGCCAACCGTAGCGCCGACATCGTCTTGAGTTATGAAAAAGACGAAATAGAATTTCCAGTACGTGGACGCCAATGCTCCTCCCAACAAATGCCGGCCATTAAGGCAAAATTCAAAGATTACAACTCCTTTGCTAGCGCTAATCTGAAGCAGATTTATACCACAAAGCTATTAGAAGAGGCCCTCAGCTACGAGATCACTTCTTTTGCCAGCATTTACCTGGAGAATCAAGGAGGTAGCTTCAAGGCACGTGCCTTGCCGCAACAGGCTCAGATATCTAGTATAAATAAATTTGTGGTAGCGGACTTCGATTCGGATGGGATTCAAGACCTGGTATTGGCTGGAAATCTATACAATGCCGAGGTAGAAACACCTCGCAACGATGCCAGTTTTGGTCTCTTCTTAAAAGGGGATGGACTAGGCGGATTTGAGGCTCAAAGCATGATGGAATCTGGGCTCAAAATTGTGGGTGATGTGCGGGGAATGGCGCTGCTAAAGCAAAAAGGAGAACGCCACCTGTTGGTAGCCAAGAACAATGATCGATTACAAATGATCAGGTGTCCAGAACGCCTGCAATCCGTATCAAGTTTGAGTTTAGATTAATATTGGGCTAAACCGGTCATCTTAGCCATTTGACTAATTATTTAGTTTCATTTATCCATAATTTCGTCAGGCTTTATCATTGTTATATAGCCTGACTTTTTTTACTCTAAAGGACCTGTTACGCCTTAATCAGGTCTATACTTTGTATAAATGAAAGAAACGAAAAGCGCAGCTATTATCTTTAACTGGATAGGATTAAAAGTTCAATCTGTATAGCATTTAGCAGAAAGCTAGCACGATGAAGACTACGAATAAGCTTGATACATCTTTAAATCTGAGCCAAATATCGATGGGAAAAGATACCTACCTATTTTTTGTAAGCCTACTTCTTTTAAGTTTTGGTGCTTGCCGACAGAATACTGGGACAATAAATCAACCTCCTAACCTTCTTTGGATTGTGCTAGAAGACACATCACCTATACTTGGTTGCTATGGTTCTGATCTAGTCCAAACCCCTCATATCGATGCAATAGCTCAAAACGGGGTCTTATTCACCAATGCCATTATGCCTGCTCCTGTTTGCTCTCCAAGTAGGTCTAGCATCATTACGGGCATGATGTCCACTACTCTTGGAGCACATAATCACCATAGCTCCAGAACCCTAGCATCAGCTATCCATTTACCCGATTCCATCCAGACTATCCCAGAACTATTTCAAAAAGCGGGCTATTTCACCTTTAACAATGGGAAGGACGATTATAATTTTGCCTACGATCGAAAAGCACTTTATCAACAAGAGTATCTGCAACATCCCCTGTATGGAAAAAAGGGAGAAGCAGTAGATCTTGCAGACTTGAAGACAAAAGCTCCCTTTTTTGGCCAAATCCAGCTATCTGGGGGCAAAGAGATATTCTCAAGCAGTTTTCGAGAGAAAGTGCGGCAACCTGTAGATAGATCCAAAATTGACCTTCCGCCCTTTTTACCTAAACATCCAGAGATCATTGAGGAATATGCCAACCACCTGGATGCTATTCACATTACCGATGCGAAAGTAGGAGCAATCATTGGGCAGTTGGAAGAGCATGGGCTATTGAAGAACACCATCGTCTTCTTTTTCTCCGATCATGGCATGCGGCTCACCAGACACAAGCAGTTTCTATATGAAGGCGGCATTAAAGTTCCTTTGCTCATCGCGGATTACACCGAAAAGAAAAAGATTGGGAAAGGGGAAACGAACCATGCATTAGTCAGCGGATTAGATTTAGGGCCCAGCGCTTTGGCTTTGGCTGGCATCCCTATCCCGGCATATATAGAAGGACAAGACATCTTTAGTGAAGCAATAAAACCCAGGCAATATGTCATCTCTACTCGAGATCGTTGTGACTTCACTATCGATCGCATTCGTTCCGTACGAACCAAGGATTTTAAATACATCCGAAACTTCATGACCGACCGACCTTACACCCAACCCACCTATATGGATGTTGATCAAGTTGCTTTTGTGAAAACGATGAAAGAACTTTCTAGTGAAGGACTGTTAGATAGTGTACAAGAACGTTTTTTTTCAAAGATTCGACCTGCACAAGAATTATACTCACTCAAGGATGACCCCTTTGAATTAAATAATCTAGCTGATGATCCAGCGTACCAAGAAGTCGTGAACGAGCATAGCAAAATACTGGAGGAGTGGATCACTAGAACTAATGATCAAGGACAATACCCTGAATCCCAAGAAGGGTTAAAATTAATGTTAGGTATCTGGGGAGCACACGCGGTAAATCCAGAGTATGAACCCTTGAGGAAAGCTTACGACGGACTCGCAGGTTCTCAGTTCGAACTCAAACGTGAAAAATGGAAAAAGGTGGAAGATTAGCCTTTCCTTGAAAACGGATACAAGGTAGAGGAGAAGAAATGTTTAGTGTGGAATGGATAATAGATAATGTAGAATGAAAAATGAATCATGTGACTCCTTATGAACCGCGGTTATACATTTAACATTCTTAATTATCCCCTCCTATACCCCTCGAATCTTCCGATACAACTGCTGGGTCTCAGGTAAGGGCTCAATCCCAAATTCCTGATCCAGAACCTTTTGACATTGTTGGTAAGTCTTAATAGCCATCGGCCGATTGCCTTTGGCGAAATAGGCCTCCATTTGGATTCGATAAGCATCTTCCCAGGTGCTGTCTATTTGCAGGGCCTGCTGGGTCAGGCGAATACTTTCCATCGGGTTGTCTTTGACCAATAGCTCGCTTAAACTAATGATAGCCCCTAAAGCGATGAGTTGAATCCGTTCTCTTTCTTCACTGGACCAATCTTCATATAATCGATTGGGTAAATAAACGCCCTGATATAGGTTAATGGCTTCTCGATAGGCCTGCTGGGCGAGTCCGGGGTCGTGTAATAGCGCTTGATTACCTAAGGCAACGAATTGGTCTAGGGCCTCTACATCAATCCAAATATTATCGAAACGCAATTGATAGGTTAAACCTTGTCGTATGATGTACTGAGACTCTGTGCGACTCTTACGATCAGGCTCCAGGACCTTCGTCACTCCATGGTGGGCGACCTTAAAGTTTTGCTGACCAGTTTTCCCATCTACCCAAATTCGGTCAATGATCTGTTCTTTATGCAGGGCATGACGATGACGATTAGTCACCAGGAACTGAAAGAGCTGTTGGGACACATCCCTCCCCCACTCCTTGGAGCCAATGGCCTGGTCATCTCTCCATAGCTGGAAATTACCTAAGGTCTGTACACGGAGACTGACTCGATCTCGCCAGGTTCGCAGTTCTGCTATTTGATCTTCAATAGCTATCACCTACTACTGATTTTGAGCTAGCTGGTCAACTTTGGCATTCAAGGCTGATACTTCTGCTGAAATATCAGACAACTTCTCCATGATCTCCTTGAAATCTGATTTGGAGGCTGTTTTCCAGGTGTCGATTTCGAGCTTTTGGCTGATCTCATCCTTTACCTGATGACTAAGATCCTGAATCTGATCCTGAATCTGTGCCATTCCTTTCTTAGGATCCTTAATGGTTTCCATCACCATTTTAGGGCCTTCCACAGCCATTTTCTTCCACATGTCAAAACTCTTAGACAGAATCCCTTTCTGCTCCTCGATCGGCTTATCCTCCATAGCCTGTATAGTGAGGTCTGCTAATTTGCTCTGAATGAACGAGACTACATCATCAAACTTGGAAAAACGCTGCTCTTCTCCACCCTGTACATGGCGAATATTACCTCTCCATTGCACCTGTGGCTCTCCCGATTCATTGTTAAAAATCTTCTGCGTAAAGCGCAGCATGAAAGAAGCCGTTTCATCTTTTTTCACAGACATATCGTCTTTTATTTTAGTTGCTTAGACAAAGCCCCTGTTTTGAAACACCAAAAAATGAAATTCAACAATTTACTGACAGTAAACGTCCACGCACAGAAAGCGTCAGTGTGCGCTTTTCATTTCATTTTATGGTTGTCCACCAGGTTGGCCTAAGCAGGTTATTTTATGAAGTCACTCCTAGCAACAATGGTTCTGGAAATGACACTAAAATAGACAGATTGGAATTTACTACAATTCAGTTACACTGCAGTTACAAAACGATAATAAGTTGTGCTTAAGTAAATTCTGTATTCAGAGATGACCAAAAATAAAGGGCAAAGCTTCCTAACAGTAAGCATAAATGTCGCTTTTGCCGCTCATTTTGTGATTGTCCACAGGATTTGTCGAAGAAGGCAATAAGTTTACTATCTTAGAACCTGACAGCAATGCGATCCTTCGGCAAATTCAAAAACTCTTAGAGCGTGCTAGACAAGATACTTAAGCAATTCACCAATTCCAATGTGAAGCCTATTTCGGGCATGGATGCGACTTTCTTATACATTGAGTCACCCACCAGCCCTATGCATATCGGAAGTGTGGCCGTGATTGAAGGCTCATTGGGCTTTGATCAATTTCGTTCGACCATTCTTTCTCGGATTCATATGATCCCTAAGTTGCGTAAGCGTCTGCTGTACGTACCTTTTAAGATTGATTATCCTTATTGGGTAGATGATCCCAATTTTGATATCGATATGCATATCCACCACATTGCTCTGCCCAAACCGGGCAATTGGAAAGCTTTGCGCAAAGTTGCTTCTCAGATTTTTAGCGATCCCTTGGATCAGTCTCGCCCCCTTTGGTCCTTTACTTTCGTGGAAGGGCTAGATGCTATTCCACAAGTGCCTGCTGGTTCCGTAGCTGTTATCTCCAAGATCCATCACGTGGCCATAGATGGTGTTGGCGGGGCTAGCCTACTGAGTTTGCTCTTTGACTTCACGCCCGAGGCCAAGCCTATTCCAGAGCCGCGCCCCTGGAAGCCTGAGCCATTACCCAACGAGGTGGAAATGGTCATCCGGAGCTCCATGAGTTTTGTGGAAAAACCCTTGAAATTCCCAAAATTGCTAACGGAAGCTGTCACTGCCTCTTTCAAAACCGGCGTACTCACTCGAGTCAATAAGTTGGAATTACCTACTGCCCCTTTTTCCGCTCCCCAAACGCCTTTGAATGGTCTCAGGTCTGCCCAGCGGAAATGGAACTCGGCGATCTTATCCTTAGATCGGGTAAAGGCGCTAAAGAGCGTTGTGGAAGTAACCCTGAATGATGTTGTGTTGGGGATCTGTGCAGGGGCTTTAAGAAGATACCTAAAAGAAAAAGATAAGTTACCAATCAAACCTTTGGTAGCTATGGTTCCGATTTCCACTAGAACCAAGACTGAAGATCATGATGCAGGGAATCAAGTTTCCTCCATGCTGATTCAGCTAGCCACCAATATAGAGGATCCGATTGAACGATTGGAAGCGATCCATGAAAACACCATTCGCGGAAAGACCTATCAAGGAGCGCTGGGTGCCAAGACCTTAGCCAATATGGCGGAAGCCATTCCTTTCGGCGTAGCTAACCAAGCTGCCAGGTTGTACACCCGCTTCCAAATCTCAGAAATGCACAATCCGGTCTTTAATTTGACCATTACCAATGTTCCTGGCCCACAGTTTCCATTATACCTCAATGGCCATAAGCTGCTATCCATCATGGGCATGGCCCCCATTATCGATGGCATGGGCTTGATCATCACGGTGTTCAGTTACAATGGCTTAATAACCCTCAGCCCTACCAGTGATGCCGACACTATGCCGGACATCGACGTCTTTACCCGCTACCTTCGAGAATCTGCCAATGAACTTGAGGCCGCGATCCTGGCTATGAAGGATAAGAAGGTAAAGGCTAAAAAGAAGCCTAAAGTGGCAGCCTCTGACGCTATTTTCGAACACTTCAAAAAGCACCTCAAGCTCAACGCCGAACACATCAAGCCGAACAATGGCTTATTCCAGTTTATTGTGACAGGCGATGTACCAAGAGAATGGAGGGTTGATCTAAATCAATCACCACCTGTTGTACGCAAAGGCAAAGTGAAGGAACCCGATTGCACTTTTACCATTGCCGATCAGCATTTGGTAAAAATTGGGCAAGGCAAGATGAATTTGCAGGCTGCCTTTATTCAAGGACGCCTTAAGATCCAGGGAGACTCCGCCAAAGCCATGAAACTTGGCACTATTTTATCAAAACTGCCTAAACTGGAAAAAGCTTAGCCATTTACCAAACCATAATCGATGTGGACCTGCCCGAAATGTGAGCGCGTTTTTCAGAAAGACAACCAGTCTCACATCTGCAATGAGGTGGATCTAGACTCACTCTTTGAAGGCAAACCGGATGAGATGGTACTTGCCTTCGACGATCTGGTACAAATGCTAGTGCAATGGGAGCCCTTTCATATAGGCGTGGCGGTGCACAGTATTGTAGTGACCAGCAAAAAGGCCTGGCTAATCCTCAAGCCCATGAAAAAGGAACTAGACATCAAATTCTATTCCGATAGTCCTGTCGAATCCGATCGAATAAAACGCATTACAGAATATCGTGGGAAATATGCGCATCATATTCGGGTGAGCAATCCCGAGCAACTGACTGATGAGGTATATCGGCTCTTGCGAGAAGGGTTTGAGTGGTCGATGACATCCAAGTGATTTCTCAGAAACTTGCAGCCTGTTGAATGATTTCCTTCAACTTTTCAGCATCAAAATCGGCCATATCACTGATCTTGATGTGCCGCATTCTTTTCCCAGTCCCTTCTAGCGGATAGGCAGGGTTCTCAATCTTATCAAAATTGAAAAAGCCCAAATTGACATGTGCTTTGTTGGCTTTCAAGTAGAGGTAGTCTTTTGCCGTACTGTAGACCGGCTGTTTCCATTTGAAGGACTCCTTGGTCTCAGGAACGGCGGCGAAAATTAAATCCCGTAATGCCCTCAGCGTATCTTGATGTGCATCTGGAGATTCTGCTATGTAGGTATCTACTTCTGCTATTCTGCTCATACTTATGGTCTTTTATCTGTAAGCTCGAATTTAGATTAGTTAAACTAGTGAATAGATCTTAACATAGGGCAGTTACGATCGAAAAAATGAATATGTTTCATACCTGGTTGCTAGAACGGTGCAACGACTCATGAGGGTAGCTGCAAAAACCGGCGCTCCATCAAAGGTTGGAAACCCAACTTCTTCCAAAAGGTACTAGTAGGAAGGCCTTCGAGCACATACAATTCAATTCTTTCAATACCTAGTTCGACAAACCAAGCAAGTGTGGCAGAAACCAAAGCTTTCCCTACTCCCCTTTCTTGCTGGCCCCGCTTGATCGCGAGATACCTGATTAGCCCTAGCTTTGATTCACCAAACCAGGCTGGCAGCAGCTCTTGCCTAGCCAAAATGAACCCCAGCACCTCCTCTCCCATACTTGCTACTAGCAGATTGGCCGTTTCCTGCCCGAGCATTCCGTTTAGGTAATGAAGAAAAGCCCTTTCGTCCACTTCAGCAGCATAGTAGTTAGCGTTGACTTCTTGTAAGTATTGCATAAAATCTGTCCAAATCTGTATGATCTGCTCGAGATCTTCATTCCTAGCCTTTCGTATTTCCATAAAAGCAGAAGTCTTTTTAGGTATCAAGATCCTCTAAATTACCAAAGGCATGAGGAATATTTTGTTCCCCATGCCTTATAGCTTTGTTTTTCAGTGACCAGAAATGCTAGTCGCGCGTGGCCTCCACTTGGCAATTTGTGTTAAAACCTCCGCCCGTCAGGGTCTCGGTTAGAGAGAATTTATCTCCATCGAGCGTAGTACTAACAGATCCCGTTACTCCTCCAGCAGAATTCGTTCTTTCAATCATACAATTCGTCACTGGAAGCGGGTCAAAGGTCGTCGTAACCGAACCAGTCACGTAGCGGATCACGATGTCATTGTCGCCACTAGCTGTGATCGTAACTGTAGCCGGATCAGCATTTCCATCACAATCGGCAGTTCCAGTATAGGTTCCAATCCAGTTGTCTCGCGTACAAGTGGGACCTTCATCGTCATCTTTTTTACAAGCAGAAAAAGCAATTAGCAAGGCTAATACATAAATTAAGCGTAATACTTTCATAGATATTCGTATTGAAGTAGTAATTGGTTTCTTGGAAAATGATGAAGGATTAAAAAAAGTGAGGAGACAGTAACTAAACTTAAGTGGTGCAGCAAAGATAAGCACTTATTCATATAGGAAATATAACAGGACTGACATTGTCGGCAGGAATGGACTATGATTGGCGGTTTTGTGAGAAACAGGCGGCGCAGGATCTATTTCCTATAGGTGGTCAGCAGCTCTAGTAAAGCTCCTTTAAACTCCCCTCTAGATCGGCTAAGAATTTCCATCGGAGTATCACCTTGATCGTTTGAATGAGCGAGATTGGCCCCACTCCCAAGCAATAAAGCTAAAGCTTGCTTACGCTTATGCTGATCTTTGATCGTAGATCGAATGGGCTCAAAAATGGCCGTTTCTCCTTTCAAATCGGGTATTTCAAGTTTGGCCTTATGCTGTAGAAGCAATTCTATGGTTGGAAGAAACCCAGCTTTAGCTGCTCTGTGTAGTGCCGTTTTCCCTTTTTTATCCTGATAATTGATGTCTGCGCCATGTTGTAGCAAACGAAGCACTTCATCCACATTTCCTCCATTGTCCCCTCGACACAAGTAGACTAGATGAGCACTTAACTCCTCCTGGCTAGGTAAAGGGACTCCATGAGCCGAAACTACCCGGAATAATTCTTCATTGTCGGGTAAAGCTCTGGGAGCGAATTCGGGATCAGCCCCATTTTCAAGCAAGACGTGAACCATGGCCGGCTCGTCATCCGCAGAGATAAATAGCTGTTTGGAAAAAGGACGAATAGTAGCACCTTCCTCGATTAGGTAGCTTACGGTAGCTTCATCTCCTCCTCGAAGTGCATAACACAGCGGTGTGGCCCAAGGCGTATCTTCAGGGACAAAATCAAGATCTTCCTCATTCTTGGGTGCCATGATGTGCTGCGGATGGCCAAGGTTTATCCTACTAGGGGACTGATTCAATAGTTCACGAACTCGATCGAGCTTCCCGAGGAAAGCAGCATTATGGATATCCAGCGTGACTCCAGAGGATTCGAGATACTGGGCAACGTTTGTTCGCTTTTTGTATAAAGCGATTGCCAAGCAACTGACCTCAACAAAGTACGGGGTGTAATGCGAGCCAAAGGCATGCATATTGGCTCCTTGTTCTACTAAGTATTGCACCACCTCTAAGCGTCCTTTATGACAGGCCTCCCAGAGCATGGTGCGACCATGGGAACCGACCTTATACAACCACTGAGGCTTCTGCTTCAGAATCTCTTTGATCAAATCCAATTGGCCACGCTCCGCCGCTTTCACGCCGATTTTCAGAAAATCGCTGGCATTACCGGAGAATTGGAGCATTAGATGGGATTTAGGGTGTAAGAAGACAGAAGACAGAAGACAGAATTTAGAAATCAGTGTCCCGTCCTGATATAGGTTGACAACAAAAA